>Ga0209807_1000844_pt1 | contig 14300 bp, 12 predicted proteins | sample GraSoiAngelo_154_FD_186168 | JGI IMG/M metagenome (GOLD analysis project Ga0209807, IMG submission 186168) | Grasslands soil microbial communities from the Angelo Coastal Reserve, California, USA - 14_1009_13_20cm (SPAdes) (version 2) | ecosystem: Environmental > Terrestrial > Soil > Grasslands ... | reverse complement strand
CGCAAATTCGGCGCGAAAATACGCGGCACATTTTTTGTCACATGCCGCCCGACTCCGCCTTTTTTCTTCGCCATACCACGACGGTGAATGACGCTGCCACGCGTGACCCGGGAACCCGTGATGGTGCAAACTTTTGACATAGCTGGCGAAAAAGCTGCGCAACCTGCCGCGCTCCGCTTGTTAGGTCAAGCGAATCTTGAACGATCACTGAACGAAATGGTCAAAATTGACTCGCGCCATGCGCGGCCCAGCCCCAAGATCGAGAATTGCGTTTGAGGCGCGATGCAAAAGAATAATCATAAGCTGCGGATCGGGATTGTTGGAGCGGGCAGTATCGTGCGCGCCCGCCATTTGCCGGCGCTGAAAAAATATTCCGAAGTCGAAATCGTGGCGGTTTCAAATTCGACTTACGAAAGCTCAGAAAACTTTTGCCGGGAAAATCTTCCTCATGCGACCCCGATGCAAAATTGGGCCGATCTGCTCGCCCTTCCCGACTTAGACATTATTTGGATCGGTACGCCGCCTTACATGCATTCGGCGGTGACGATCTCCGCGCTTGAAGCGGGCAAGCACGTATTTTGTCAGGCACGCATGTCGATGGATTTGGCCGAAGCCGAGGAAATGCTTGCGGCATCGAAGCGTTATCCTGAGTTGGTAACGATGCTTTGTCCGCCCCCCATGGGCATGCGCGCTGATCTGCTCGTGAAAAAGCTCCTGGCCGAGAATTACATCGGACAACCGCATCACGTGCGACTGCAAAGTTTCACGAGCAGTTATTTGGATCCGAACGCGCCACCGCACTGGCGGCAAAGGATCGAGCTTAGCGGACTGAATGTTCTCACACTGGGGATTTACGTCGAGGTTTTGCAGCGCTGGCTCGGAGACATCATCGGCGTCTTCGCGCGTGGAAAGGTCATCTATCCAATCCGACAGGGCTACCAAGTGATCATCCCCGATTTGCTGACTGTGCTTTGCCAGTTTGAAAACGGCGCCGAAGGCGTGCTAGAGTTCAGCGGTGTCGATGCCCTGGCTCCCGCCGACCGGCTCGAAATTTACGGCAGCGCCGGCACTCTTACTTACGATTTTGGTTCAGACGTTGTGCAAGCAGGTAAGCTTGGCGATCGCGCCTTGCACATTGTCGATCTTGCGCCGGAGTTGGAAGGCGAATGGCGCGTGGAAGAAGATTTTCTCGCCGCGGTGAAATCGCGCGGACGCGTCCGGCCGCGTCCGAACTTTGAAGAAGGCGTTCGCTACATGCGCGTTGTCCAGGCAGTCGCCGACTCGCGCGCGCGCAACGAGTGGGTGGAGATTAAGAAGTAATCGGTATCCTGCGTGCGGTTATCGGTCTATAATCCCGATAGATCGAGTAATTCGGTATAAGCTTTGTTAGGGCTATGAAAACCATGCTTCCGTTAGGGTTTGTCGCAATTTTCTCGATGATTTTGCTTTCATCGGGATGTCAGAAGAAAACCGCTGCCACAGATCCCAATTCTCAAAGCAAAACTGAATTACATGAAAACACAAAACCTCTGCAGGCCGCAGACCTCGTCGGATATGATGGAACAAAACTCAGGAGGAGCGTAGACAAGATCACCGAGGTCAACGATAAACATAATCAGGAAATAGAAAAGATGGTCGAAACTGGGCAGGGCCAGTAAATGAGGCTTAACAAGGCGGTGCAGCCGACAGCTAATGCTTCGAAAGTAGAACGGCTAAATTAGAGGGCAGAGAACGTCCGTTGTTTCCAGTGCACTCACGCGACGAGGTTGTTGCATCTGTCCAAGCGACTTTCCCAATAAGCAGTTGGGCGCGCGCCTTAGAGCTGCTCGATGGTTATGGCGCGGACCCGCACGAGCGAGAACGCGAGCGGGTGCAGCTCGCCATATTGAAGCTCAGCGCTGGAAGCGAGGAGAAAATGCGCGAGTACGTGGCCGTGGCAAAGCGCGATTATCGCGACGTGCTGTTTTGGGCGGAATATCCCGAAGAATCGAGATTGGACACGGGAGAGAAGCGCCAAAGGGCGAGAAAAATATTCGAGAAATTCGGGATCGAACCGCCGAGCGATCTTTGATCTAACAGACTGCGCGAAATCAAAGCGCCGCGGCGGCCCGCGCTAGCGCATAACCAACAAGGCCACTCGCCGGCAGGGTAAAAAGCCAGGCCCAGATGATTCGCTCGACGACTCTCCATTTCATGCCGCTGAAACGTTTCACCGCACCCACGCCCATGATCGAAGTGGAGATCACGTGTGTCGTCGAAAGCGGAATGCCATAGTAACTCGCGACTTGAATGATGAGCGCGGCGCTTGTCTCCGCTGCAAATCCGTGCACAGGCTGCAATTTCACCATGCTGTGGCCGAGCGTCCGAATGATGCGCCAACCACCCGCCGCCGTTCCCACTGCCATGGTCGCGGCGCAAAGGATCGTCACCCATACAGGCAACGCGAAAACCGGCGTCTTGAGAAAATCAAGCCAGGCCGGCAGATGATCGAAGCTGCCTGCTTTCGTGCCGGTAAAAAGCGCGAGCGTGATAATGCCCATTGTTTTCTGGGCATCATTTGTTCCGTGACTGTGCGCCATCCAGGCCGCGCTAAAAATCTGTAGTTTACCAAAAAGCGACTGCACAAAATGGGGCGTGAAACGCTGGAGCGTAACGAAAAGCAGAAACATGAGCAGCCCGCCGAAAATAAAACCTGCGAATGGGGATGTGACCATGGGCACAATAACTTTCGGCCACACACCGGCGTTCCATTTTATGACTGACCAATGACCATGTGCGGTGGCCAGTGCCGCTCCGCAAAGCCCGCCGATCAGCGAATGGCTCGAACTGGAGGGCAATCCAAACCACCAGGTGGCGATATTCCAGACGAAGGCGGCAATGACTGCGCACAGCACGGTCGGCATCGTGACGACGTTTGTGTCGACGAGACCCTTCCCTATTGTCGAAGCAACCGCGCCGCCGAGAAGCGCGCCTGTGAGATTGAAAAACGCCGCCATCGCAATCGCCTTGCGCGGCGTCAGAACTCGGGTCGAAACAACGGTAGCAATCGCATTGGCGGCGTCGTGAAAGCCGTTGCTGTATTCAAAGATGATCGCCGCGAGAACGACGGAGAAAAACGTAAGCATAGCCGTAGTCGGCTACGAATACTTCAGCGCTACTTCGAGAACGATATTTCCCGCATCCCGACAGCGGTCGACGACTTTTTCCATCAACTCGAACAGATCGCGCAGAAAAATGATCTGCTTCGTTTTGTAATCACCCTGGTAAAGATCGCGCAACAGATCGAGCTCAAGTTTGTCGGCCTCGCCCTCAATCGACTGCAGCTTTGCGTTCATCTCACGCGCCGTCGCCGCATCAGTGCCCTTGCGCAATTGCCGAACCATGGCGAGCACAGTTTCTGCAGCTTGCTCGAGAAGTTCCACCTGCCTGCGGAAACTGCGTCCATGCAAATCTTCCGGACAAATCAAGACGCGTTCGCCGATTTTCTCCACCGTCTTCGGGATTTTATAAAGCGCGGCCGCCAGCGCCTGAATATCTTCACGTTCGAGTGGCGTGATGAATTTCTTGCAAAGTTGTTCAGTCAACTCCTGCGTGATTTGCTTGTCTTTCCGCCGGCTGCGCACAAATTCTTCCAGACTTTGCGGCGAATCTTTTTTCTCAAGCCGCTCCAGCAGCGCGATCAAATGGTGCACACTGGCGTCTGCCTCTTGCGCGCTGGCCTCCAGCAAATCGAAAAACTTTTGGTCGTGGCCGAGAATTTTTTGGATCGACAGCATAAGTCTTGACGCTCTCAGAGCATTGCACCGCGCATGATTACTAACGCAATGCTAAAATAAATAATAAGTCCGGTAACATCGACAAGAGTGGCGACAAACGGTGCCGATGAGGTCGCGGGATCAGCGCCGAAACGCCGCAAGACAAATGGCAGCATTGACCCTGAAATGGATCCCCAAAGAACGACTCCGACGAGCGCCACACCCACTGTGATTGCCACCAATGGCCAATGTGGCCCATACAATTGTCTATGGAAGTAATGGTCTCCAACGATTGACCAGATCGCGACCCTTGCCGTGCCGATTGCACCCAGAATCGCGCCTAACGAAAAGCCGGCGCGAATCTCGCGGCTCGCCACCCGCCACCAGTCGCGCAAGTGAAGTTCGCCCAGCGCCATCGCCCGAATGATCAACGTCGATGCTTGCGAGCCGGAGTTGCCTCCACTGGAAATAATGAGCGGCAAAAATAAAGCGAGCACGACTGCCTTGGCGATTTCATCCTGATAATTCGCCATTGCTGTCGCGGTCAACATTTCACCCAGGAACAAAATCACAAGCCAGCCGGCCCGCTTGCGCACCATGCGCCATAGCGGTATACGCATATACGGCTCGTCCAGCGCCTCCATGCCGCCGAACTTTTGGATGTCTTCGGTCGCTTCTGCTTCGGCGACGTCGAGCATGTCGTCGATGGTGACGATCCCGACGAGAATACCGCTCGAATCGACCACCGGTAAGGCCGTGCGATCATATTTACGGAAGAGGTTGAGCGCTTCTTCTTGCGAGTCATTCACGTTTAGCGCGACGAATGTTCGGTTGCGAATGTCGCTGACCTTGACCGTGAGTGGCTTCAGCAAAAACTCGCGCATGCGGATGTCGTCGATCAATTTGCCGCGCACATCGACCACATAAACCACGTTGAGCGTCTCGCTGTCCTGGCCGTATTCGCGCACAAAATCGAGGACTTGTTGAACCGTCCAGTCTTCGTGCACGGCGATGAAGTCCGGGGTCATCAAACGGCCGACGCTCCCTTCCGGATAACCGAGTAAGGCTTGAGCAACGTGGCGTTCCTCTGGCGTGAGCAGTCTGATTAATTGCCGTGCCGCCGCGCTCGGTAATTCCTCCAGTAGCGCGGTTCGGTCGTCCGGTGACATCTCGTTCAGAATGGCGACCACCTGCTCGTGCGCCATGGCGCGCAATAATTTCTGCTGCGCATCCAGATCGAGATATTCAAAAACATCCGCCGCCAGCGCATGCGGCAGGACACGGAAGATGATCACTTGCTCATCTTCCGGCAGGTCGAGAATCACTTCCGCAACGTCAGCCGGCGGCCATTCGTGAAACACTTCACGCAGCGCGCCGAAGTTACGGGCGTCAATTAGGGCTTTGATTTCTGGTGCTAAAAGTTTGCCGACCATGGGTTGAGTGTTCGTGCGCGAGTGCCGCCGAGTTTTAACACCCGGATTCGCAGAGCGCAATCGCCCTTGTCAATCTGAGCGAAGTCGAGGAATCTTTTGCCATTATTGTTCGGTGGCGGAGCTGCGTCTTCGCTTGGAATTTGCGCGAAAGCGGTCAAGAGTGAGTGCAATGCCGACGATTTTATCCAGCGCGATGATTCGGCGTGAGATGGGCGACGATCACATTTGTCTGCTTACATTCGATCGTCCCGAATCGGGAGCGAACATCTTCGACGTCGCCACTCTCAATGAGCTCGACGAACATCTCGATTTTGTTGAAAGCGACACTTCGTTGCGCGGGCTGATAATCACATCGGCGAAAAAATCGATCTTCATTGCCGGCGCGGATTTGAAGACGCTTTTAAAGCAAGCCCAAACCGGCGAAATGCGCGATTTCATCGCCGGCGGCCAGCGAATTTTGAATCGGGTCGCTGCCTTGGAAATCCCAACTATCGCCGCTATTCACGGAGCCTGCGCTGGCGGCGGTTACGAGGTCACACTAGCCTGCGATTGGCGAATTGCGACCGATGATCCAGCCACACGAATCGGGCTTCCCGAGACGACGCTCGGTTTAATTCCTGCCTGGGGCGGTTGCACGCGCCTGCCGCGCTTGATCGGTTCCGAGCGCGCTGCCGAAGCGATCTTGAAAGGAAAGCTGTATTCCGCGCAGGAAGCATTAAAGCTCGGCTTGATCGATGAAATCGTGCCGCGCGATCAACTTGTCGATCTTGCGCGTAAGAAATTGCACAGCGGGAAGCGTAAGATGGAGGGCGGAGCTCCTGCGACGCCATTAGCGGACTTGCGGGAGCTCGCCCCTCCAATCGTGACCGGCAATCTCGCACCTGCCCGTGCGCTCGACGTGATCAAGAAAGGTTTGGCCAGTTCGACTGATCAATCCCTCGTGCTTGAACTCGACGCCATTGTCGATCTTGGGAAGAGCGGGTCGACACGAAATTTGATCCGCAATTTTTTCCTCGCGGAAAAATACAAGAAAGGAGCCTCAAAAACGCCGGCGGAAAAAGTGGTGCACGCTGCCGTAATCGGCGCTGGTGTGATGGGCTCGGGGATTGCGCAATGGCTCAGCTCACACGGCGTCACCGTAATTCTGCGCGATATAGCTCGGGAGCAAATCGACCGCGGTCTGGCCAACATTGAAAAAACTTACGCCGACGCAGTGAAACGCGGCTTGATGAAAGAGGAAAAAGCGAAAGAAGGCCGCGCCCGGATCGTCGCTTCGACCGCACCGATGGAACTGCGCGACGTCCAATTTGTCATCGAAGCTGCCTCCGAAAAGATCGACATCAAAAAAGAAATTTTTCGCGAGTTGGCGATGCAGGCCGGTCCGAAGACCATTATTGCCACAAATACATCCGCGCTGCCAATCCAGGAACTGGCGGATGTGACGGTTTTGCCCGAACACGTCATTGGTCTTCACTTTTTCAACCCGGTCAGCCGGATGAAGCTGGTGGAGGTTGTTGTTGCAAAACAAACTTCCGATGAGACGCGTGTGCGGACTCTCGCTTTTGCCAGGCAAATCGGGAAACTACCGGTGGTCGTCCGCGACAGTCCGGGGTTTCTCGTCAATCGGGTTTTGTTTCCCTATCTGCTCGATGCGGCGGAACTTTTCGAGAGCGGTCTCGATGCAGCTAAGATCGACAACGCGCTTTTGCAGTGGGGTATGCCGATGGGCCCACTGAGACTGATCGACGAAATCGGCGTCGATATCACAATTGATATTGGCAATACACTGGAGAAGGCATACGGGCGTCGCAATCACGTTCCCGCGGTTCTGCTTTGGTTGCGCGACGGACAGATGCTCGGTCGAAAAAGCAGCGGCGGTTTCTACAAATACGAAGGCAAAACGCATTTAGCTAACGACTCGCTGACGCAGTGGCGGCGGGGATTGCATGGCGACCCGGAAGGCGCCGAAGGCCCGGTCATTCCGCCGGATTGGCATCGCGATCCACGGTTGCGGCTGAATGAGAGCGAATTGGCGCATCGCCTCGTCTTTCTCATGGTTAATGAAGCCGCGCGTTGCTTGGAAGAGAAAGTGGTCGAGTCTCCAGAGGACGCGGATTACGGAATGATTTTGGGAACAGGCTTCGCGCCATTCCGCGGCGGGCCATTGCGTTTCGCGGAGCATTTCGGATTGAAAGGAATCGTAGAAGGAATGGAACGGCTGGCGCAAAGCGAGGAGAAATTTTTGCCGTGCGAGATATTGAAGAAGCACGCGCGGGAAGACGCGAAATTTTATGGAGATTAATTGTGAGGCTGCTCGCCGAGCCGTGATCGGCGCGCCACCAATCAATAAATGAAATCGCCTCTCGAAGCTCCTCAGAAGCAGATCGCTGAAGAAACGAGCGCAAAGCCTGCGACTCCGTCTGCCGTCATCGACACGTCGAAGATGGCAAAAGGCAAACGCGAAGCGCTCGAGCTGGCCGAGGCCTCACGCGACCCGCTCGATGACCGCGGCAGTTTCGCCAGCAATCTTTTCATCGGGCGCTACGATTTCGCGCGCATCCATCCTTACCCCGAGCAAAGCTCCGAAGATCGCGCAGCCGGGAAGGAATTTCTCGCCAGGCTAAAAGAATATCTCCGCGAAAATATCGAAGCCGATGAAATCGATCGCACCGGCGAAATTCCGCAAAAGAACATCGATGATCTTTTCGCGATGGGCGCTTTCGGCGTGAAAATTCCGAAGCAATATGGCGGCCTCGGTTTGTCGCAGGTAAATTACGGACGCGCGGCGATGTTGCTCGGGAGTTGGGACGCAAATCTCACTGCGCTCATTTCGGCCCATCAATCGATTGGCGTCCCGCAGCCATTGCTGCTCTTCGGCACGGAAGAACAAAAGAAAAAATATCTGCCGCGGGTCGCGCGCGGCGAGATTTCCGCGTTCGCGCTTACGGAATGGAACGCAGGCTCCGACCCCGCGAATATGAGTTTGCGCGCCGATCCGAGCGAAGACGGTTCGGCGTTCATCCTCAACGGCGAAAAACTCTGGTGCACAAACTTAATTAAAGCCGGCGTGCTGGTGGTCATGGCCCGAACGGCTCCAAAAATCGTCAACGGCAGGGAACGCAAGCAAATCACTGCGTTCATTGTCGATGTCGATTCGCCTGGTCTCGAGATCACGTATCGCTGCCATTTCATGGGACTGCGTGCGCTTTACAACGGCATTGTGAAATTTACCAACGTGCGCGTCCCGCGCGAAAACATGATCGCCAAGGAAGGCCAGGGATTGAAAGTCGCGCTCACGACCTTGAACACGGGCCGCCTCACCATTCCAGCCGCATGCGTCGGTTTGTCGAAACGCTTGCTCGATATTTGCCGCAAATGGGCAAGCGAACGGATTCAATGGGGCGTGCCGATTGGGCAGCACGCCGCGATCGCAGGGAAAATCGCGGAGATGGCGGGCAACGTTTTTGCCATGGAGGCGATGACATTCCTCACGTCGTCGCTGGTGGATCGCAAGGTGGGCGACCTGCGCATCGAGACTGCGATGTGCAAAATGTGGGCAACAGAAACGACATGGAAAATTGCCGATGACGCCATGCAAGTGCGCGGCGGCCGTGGTTACGAAACCGCGCAATCGCTCGCTGGTCGCGGCGAGGAGCCTATTCCAGTCGAGCGTTTCCTGCGCGATTGCCGGATCAATCTTATCTTCGAAGGCTCGAGCGAAATCATGCGGCTCTTCATTGCACGCGAAGCGCTCGATCCGCATTTAAAAGTTGGCGGCGCGATCTTCAACACGCAGTTGCCAATGTCCGAGCGCGCCAAAGCTGTTTTCAGTTCCGGAAAATTTTATGCTGGCTGGTATCCGCGCCAATGGTTGCCCGGTGACGCCGGCAAGACTGACAATCTGCACGAGACGTTGCGTGGGCACGTCAATTACGCGGCGTGGACTAGCAAGCGACTGGCGCGCGGATTATTTCACGCCATGGCACGACACGGCCCGAAACTCGATCGCGAACAATTGTTGCTCTCGCGTTTCGTGGGGATCGCAACGGAGCTTTTCGCGATCAGCGCAACATGTTCATTCGCGCAGCACAAGATCGAGAAGGGCGAACCACGTGACGAAGTTCTTTCAGTCGCGAATTATTTCTGTCGCTCCGCCCGTTCGCGAATCGACCATTACTTTGCCGGTACGCATCGCAATGCGGACAAACGCGGCTATCAACTCGTGCAAGATTTGCTCGCTGGAAAACACAAGAGTTTGCGCGACGGCATTGTCTGACGTTCTCGGCGCGCCCGGCGGACGCGCGCTACCATTGACCGCAGTGACCGCACAGATTACGATCATCGGATGAGTATGCCGCCCGTGCTCACGGAGACGGCTTCACCTCGAAGCCGCACTACAAAGAGCGAAAAAGGAAAACGAATAGCATCGTCGAACGTTCTTGAAACGATCGAACAACACATTTTGCTCGACGGTTTCAAGGTCGTGATCGATCTCGAAAAGAGCCGCGGTTCGTATTTATATGATTCCGCCAGCGATCGACGCCTCATCGATCTCTACGGTTTTTTCGGCTCGATGCCGGTCGCGTTCAATCATCCGTACTTCGACGATTCCACTGTGCAGCGCGATCTCTTGCGCGCAGCCAAAGTGAAAATCGCGAACTCGGATGTTTATTCGGAAGGCTATGCCGAATTTGTGGAAGCATTCGAGCGCGTGGTCGGTTTGCGCCCGTTGGAACGCTATCTCTTTATCGAAGGCGGCGCGCTCGCGGTCGAAAATTGTTTGAAAGCGGCGATGGATTGGAAGGTGCGAAAAAACATCGCGGCCGGTCATGGGGAGCGCGGTACTCAGACTTTGCATTTTCGCCACGCGTTTCACGGCCGCAGCGGCTACACGATGAGTCTTACCAATACCGATCCGCGCAAGACGGATTTATTCGCTAAATTCGATTGGCCGCGCGTTTCGTGTCCGCATATCGATTTCTCTTTGCCCGAATCGGAGCGCGAAGCGGATGTGATCGAGCGCGAAAAGAAATCTGAGGCTGAGATCCGTCAGTGCATCGACCAGCGCAAGATCGACATCTGCGCCATCATCATCGAGCCGATCCAGGGCGAAGGCGGCGACAATCATTTCCGCGGCGAATGGCTGCAAACGCTACGCAAGATTTGTGACGAAAACGAAATGCTTCTCATTTTCGACGAGGTGCAATGCGGGATGGGCGCAACCGGTCGCAATTGGTGCTGCGAGCATTTCAATGTTTTGCCCGATCTGCTCGCGTTCGGAAAAAAGGCGCAGGTATGCGGCGTAATGGCCGGTCCGCGTCTCGATGAGGTACGTGATAATGCATTTCGCTTATCGAGCCGGCTGAATTCGACCTGGGGCGGAAATTTCGCCGATATGGTGCGCTCGACCCATTACCTGCGCATCATCGAGAAAGAGCATCTCGTGGAGAACGCAGGCAAAGTGGGTGCTTATTTCCTCGATCAACTCCTCGATTTGCAGCGCGAAGAGCCGATCATTTCCGCCGCGCGCGGACGGGGCTTGTTTCTCGCATTCGATCTTCCAGATCCGAAGACGCGCGAGAAATTCTGGAAAGGCCTTTTCGATCTTGGTGTTCTCACGCTGCGTTCGGGCGAGAATTCGATTCGTTTCCGTCCGCCGCTCGATATCACCGCCGAAGTTATCGACGAAGCGATGGCTTTGATGCGGCAATACTGCCGCAAACGGAAATGAACTCGAAGGGTGGATCGAGCAGTCCTCTGCTCGATGCTAATTTTAGGCGCCAAGTCGTATTTATCTGACCGTCTGCGGAGCGGCCGATCCACCTATGGAAAATATCTTAGAGAAACTTGGCCTCGCCGAAGAAAACCCCGGCGTCTTTTGCGGTGAATGGCGCGGCGGAGGCGGCAAGATCGACAAGATTTCCCCGATCGATGGACGAAAACTCGCCAGTGTGCAAACGGCGTCCGAGGACGATTACAAAACGACCATCGCCCGTGCGCAGGAGGCGTTTTTGGAATGGCGCACAACGCCCGGGCCGGTCCGCGGCGAGACCGTTCGCCGTCTTGGCAACGCGCTTCGGGAATCGAAACATGAGCTCGGTCAGCTGGTGACGCTCGAGACCGGAAAGATCATGGCCGAGGGCGAAGGCGAAGTGCAGGAAATGATCGACATCTGCGATCTCGCAGTCGGTCAATCGCGCATGCTTTATGGCCTGACGATCCAATCGGAGAGAAAAAATCATCGTTTGATGGAGCAATGGCATCCGCTCGGGGTTGTTGCAGTGATCAGCGCGTTTAATTTTCCAGTGGCAGTCTGGTCGTGGAACGCCGCGCTCGCTGCGGTTTGCGGCGATGCCACTGTTTGGAAGCCATCAGAAAAAACGCCGCTTACCGCAATTGCTGTCACAAAAATCGCGGAGCGCGTTTGCCGTGAGACGGGAGCTGACCCGGCCATCTTTACATTGCTCATCGGGGACCGCAAAACAGTTGGCCAAAAATTGGCGGTCGACGCGCGGATTCCATTGGTTTCGGCCACCGGCTCGGTGAACATGGGTCTGCACGTTGCGAAAACAGTCCATGGCCGGCTGGGCAGAACGATCATGGAACTCGGCGGTAACAACGCGCTCATCGTCGCTCCGAGCGCCGACCTTGCAATGGCGACGCAATCGATCTTCTTCGGCGCGGTCGGCACCGCTGGACAACGTTGCACTTCCACCCGCCGGGTGATCATGCACGAATCGGTCGCATCCAAAGTGCGCCACAAACTTTTGACTGCGTACAAATCTCTCGCAATTGGAAATCCGCTAGACCGAAAGACTGTGATGGGCCCGCTCATCGACAAGAACGCAGTCGACATGGTGCAGCACTCCATCCAGCGATTGAAAGACGAAGGCGGCGAAGTTCTTTATGGCGGTGATCGGCTCGAAGGATCGGATTTTCCGGGTGGCTGCTACATGAAGCCCTGTCTGGCAGCCGCGAAAGCGGATTTTGAAATCGTGCAACACGAGACGTTCGGGCCGCTGCTTTATTTGATGACTTATCGCGACTTCGATCAAGCAATCGCAATCCACAACAACGTGCCGCAAGGCTTGACCTCATCCATTTTCACGAACGACGTGCGCGAGGCGGAGAAATTCGTCAGCGCAATTGGAAGCGATTGCGGAATCGCGAACGTGAACACCGGAACGAGTGGCGCCGAGATTGGCGGCGCATTTGGGGGCGAGAAAAACACCGGCGGCGGCCGCGAGAGCGGAAGCGATTGCTGGAAGAGTTACATGCGCCGTCAGACGAACACGATTAATTTTTCCAGTGAGCTTCCTCTGGCACAGGGAATTCAGTTTGGTGCTGACGACGCCGGCAGTGCGACGGCGTGATTCTGTAGGGGACGCTGCTAGCGTCCCGCTCGTTTTGGGAAGCTGACAGCTTCCTTTACAGCAAGAGGAATCAGCGCGCCGTGGTCAGCTCAAAAAGTCCGTCGAGGTTTTCAGCGGCGTCCATGCTCATGATGAAGCGCTGCAACTTTTTGCATTGATCCTTGCCGATTACGTCGCCGCCGAGCGCGGTGAATTTTACCGCAATTTCATCCTCGGTCATGGGATCGCGCGGATCACCTTTGGGAACATCGACGCGGGTAGAGTGCGACTTGCCGTCATTGGTGGTGATGGTCACGCGACTCGGCTGGAATTTTGGAAAGAGCGCTTCGAACTCCTCGTTCGCGATCACTTTCACTTTGTCCATGATTGGAATGAGCGTCTTGTCGAGCACGCGCTCCTCGCGAAACTGCAGCGGAGTGACCATGCCATCGACCAATCCGGCGGCCATGCAATAGGGCAGCGAATGATCGGCAGTTTCTTTGGAATCCGGTCGATATTTATGAGGATCGCCCAGAATGTCCGCAGCGCGCGCGATCACTTCCACTTTGATTTCTTCGACAGCGTCGGCACGAATGTTGTGTTGCTTGACCGTCTTCATCAGGGCGGTGAGCGGTGAATGACTGAGCGCTTCGATCGGGAAACTCTTCATCCCGCAATCCAGAATGCGAAAGTGAGAGTCTTTTGAGTTCGGGAGATCTTTGACCAATGCCTCACCGTCGAAAGTGGCTGGTTGTCCCTTGTACTGCACATGATGAAAGACGGCGAACAAACCTTCCTTCCCATCGATTATGTGCTCGGGGCCAGAGAACCCGTTGCGCGCCAGAAGCGCACTCTCGGCGCCCATGCGCCCCGCCCATGGATCAACCGTGTTCTTCATATTGGTCAGCTTGCCGGCTGTCACCGCACCCGGACAAAAAGTTCGCGACGCGCTGATGCCCACGGCGGACACCATTTGTGCCGGCGTGAGGTTGAGCACTCGTCCCGCTGCGATCGGCGCCGCGAACGCGCTCAAAGTGGCGTGATGCCAGCCGTATTCGCGCACGCCCGGCCGGCCTGCTTCGCAAAGACGCATTTCAATCTCGTAGGCGATGATGGTGGCGAGAATTAAATCCTGGCCGGTCAAGCCCTCGCTTTCACAGAGTGCCAGCGGGGCGGCGATCAGATCGCTCGGGTGACACGGATCAGCCTTCCAATAAATGTCGTTGTAATCCATGGCCCGAATCATGTGGCCATTCAAAAACGCCGCATCGACCGGATTGGTTTTGAAGCCGGATACGAACGCGGTGGCTTTCCCTTTGCCACCGCCCTCGCCCGCCGTACGGCGGGACGAGTCCGCCGTGGCGGACATCGCGCGGTAATGCTTGAGCAAAATCCTGGCGTCATCCTGCTGACTGCCTCCCAGAGCGCAGCCAATGGAATCGAACCAAAATAATTTTGCTGCTTGAATCGCCTCTGGAGAAAGATCCTCGTAATTCAGAGAACAAGCCCACTCGGCGATGGTGTGCGACAGGAGGCGCTTTGATTCGGTTGGATGGTCTGACATAATGATTTTCGTTCTCGTGGCTTATGACCTTGATCGGGCCGTGCAGATTTTCAAGCCGCTCCCTTCGATGGCGCAGGAAATAGCTGCAAGAGTCCCGGCTTTTTTGTGGCAATTCGCAGCCCAATTATCGCAGCTTTGTTTCTATGTCGCTTCTCCCACACGCTCCATTCGGTGTCCAGCGTTTAATGAATTCTCT
>Ga0209807_1000841_pt1 | contig 14314 bp, 8 predicted proteins | sample GraSoiAngelo_154_FD_186168 | JGI IMG/M metagenome (GOLD analysis project Ga0209807, IMG submission 186168) | Grasslands soil microbial communities from the Angelo Coastal Reserve, California, USA - 14_1009_13_20cm (SPAdes) (version 2) | ecosystem: Environmental > Terrestrial > Soil > Grasslands ... | reverse complement strand
CTTGGCGGAGGTTGAAGCGGTCGCGGTGGTCAAGAACTGAATCCAGCGCCAACGGCGGAATGCATCTGTGCAGGAAACAACACCAACCAGCTTTCTTCGATCCTTGGAACAGATAACGGAGTATTGGTCGCCGCGAATTGTCGACCGGGTCAACGAGGAGTACGTGAAAGTCGCAAAGGTGAAAGGGCAACTTGCGTGGCACAAACACGAGCAAGAGGACGAGATGTTCCTGGTGGTGTATAGGCGGCTGCGGCTGCAGTTCGAAGATAAGGAAGTGGAGCTGGGCCCCGGCGATTTCTACGGTCGCTAAAAACACCATGCATAATCCGATTGCTGAAGAAGAGTGTGGCATCGTCCTGGTCGAATCCGCAACGACCCGACATACCGGAAATGTAAACACGCCCTTGACCAAGACAATCGAACAGCAGCTCGGTGAGTGATGTAGGGGCATCGGAGCGTGCGGAGCTCGTGAGATTCTCACCATTTCAAGCGAGACATGGGCGAATCAAAAGGTCGGGGCAATTTTCGGTTTGGCCCCGACTATTCGTAGCAACATTCGCTCCCACCTGGATGAATAGCCGGTACCGGCGGTAGGGACTCCGCCTCCCGGCTTTACCGGCGCCTCTTGGGATCGTGCCCGAGTCACGGGCAACTCTTTCGCAATCGGATAAGGGAAGGGTTGCCGACAAATCGGGAGTTGGCGCGTACTGCTGAGGCACGCTCTGGTGAGCGCGGTGCGCGGCGTGCTAGTGTAGCAGGCCGCGACGCCACTACCCGTTTCGGAGGTTTGATTGGACATCGCGGATGCTCAACGCGAAATGCGGTCTGTGTACATTGGCGGCTTTTGGGGACAGCTTGTCAGTTCCGTAATTTGGCTGGCCTCCGCGGCGGTGGGCACGTGGGTCAGTCCAAAGGCCTCTATCCTGACCGTCGTCATCGGCGGATTTTTCATCTTTCTGCTGACGCAAATGCTGTTGCGTTTGTCGGGCCGACGCGCGCGCGTGAGCAAAGAGAATACGTTCCATAGCCTCGGGATGCAGGTCGCGTTTGTGCTTCCGTTTTCGATGCTGCTTCTTGTGCCCGTAGGCCTATACAACCTGAACTGGTTTTTCCCCGCCCTGATGGTCCTTGTGGGCGCGCACTATTTGCCGTTCGCTACTCTCTACGGGATGCGCATCTTCCTGTTCCTGGCGGGGATTCTGATCGCCGCGGGCGTCGTGATCGCACAGTATTTTTCAGCAACCTCCAGTCTAGGCGCATGGGTAGGCGGACTGGTCCTATTCGCCTTCGCCTGGATAGGCCGCTCCATCGCGACCAGTGAAGCCTCCGCCCCTTCCACTCACTAATTCAACGGATGCTTGCTGGAACGAAATTGTGAACAGGTTGCGGCGGAGACGGTGATTGACGCCGTTGGGCGACGAAGCCGCCGCATGCGCCACCCACGAGTTTTAGCGCGTGGGCCACAATGTATACAAACGGTTCAGGCTGCGCGCGCGTCAAGGCTACATAGATCAGCGCCGCGACCACTCCCACCAACGTCCCATGCAGAATGAAACGGGATTCGATCCGCCGACACACCCAGAGCGCTCCCAGGAAGCACATTACGAAGGACCCGGGGGGAGCAGTGTAGTGCAGGAAATTGTCGCCGAGACGCAGGCCGAGGGGAACGATCGCGAGAATGAGAGCTACTTCCGCGAGCAGCCCGCCGAGCAAGGCTCGCGCCCAGTGGATTGTTGTGCTACTCATTTTCCTACTCCGTGCCTCACGAGTGCGTTTGTCGCGCGCTAGTGTCTAGTGTGCGAGAGGGTCTGTGCGAAGCTGGAAATGTAAGACCTTGCTCGACGTTCCTTTACCCCCTTCCGCATGGAAAGGAGTGCGAGTGCCATACGTAGCCCACAGGCCTTTTCCCTTCCAGCCTGCTTTCGGATCGTCGATCCGGCCGTCCATCCCCTTCGCATAGAATCCCATGGGGTACGGGACACGAAGCACAACAAACTTCCCGCTATCGGGCAACAGCGCAAGTAGCCCGTCATTTCCGTTGCCGGTGGCAATCGGCACGTTCTTTCCGAGTCCCAAAGTGTCGAACTGATCCACCCAATCGTAATAACTGGCCTCGGCGCTGCCTGGATCGGTGACCCCTTGCAACTGCGGCCCCGGTAGTTGATAGAGCGTCCAACCCTCAGGGCAGTGTTGCCCTGTCGCTGTCGGTCCGGTAAGTGGCCCTTTGCACTTGCGCCGGTCGAAGCTTGCCAAATGCCCGCTGGCAATCACCGTCCACACAACACCATTACGGTCGATGTCGAGCCCCCGCGGCGAGAACCCGTGAACAGGCGCCTTTGGATCGTTCCATGGCAGTTCGTAGATTTCTGCAAGGGCGGTTGCGGGGGGATTTGGTCCGGGATTTAACCGAACGACCGCGCCCGGGAATCCCAACACCGTTCCCCAGATCGACCGATCCACTGGACTCACGGTGACGCCGTAGAAAGCAGCGTTGATGCGCTTGTCCTTGGTGGCATCGATGGGCTGATCAGGCTCCACATATTCATCCCGCTTTCCATTGCCGTTGGTGTCGAGGATGAGCGCCGTCCAGCCCTGCGACTTCTCTTCATCGTGGGTCTCATCGAACATCTTTGTATTCAGCCAACCTACCGCTCCCCCGCCGCCACCGCTGCTTGTCCACAATGTATTGTTTGTATCCTCGGCAAACACCAAATGATGCGTACCAAAACAGGTGTTAATGAGCGTGACTTGTTTCGTCTTTGAGTCGTACACGGCCAGTTGTCGGCCGCTCGTCTTGAGGGGAAATAAGACCGCCGAAGGGTGGCCCGAGCCTTCTTTGCAGAACGCTGGATTTTCGCTCGGGCGGATTCTGGAGGTAATCCAGACTCGCCCCTGCGCATCGAACATTGGATTGTGAACATTGGCTTGGCTGTGCCAGATGGCTTCATCGCCCCAGTACGGCGAAGGCGCCGCAATCTTGTCGTCGGCGCTTGATGGAGTCTTCGGATCGCGAACAGGCAGCTTCACTTGACTCGTCACGGAGTTCACCGAATCAAGAACCGGCAGATAGTCCGTGCTGAGTTCAGTGGCTCCATAAATCAGGCCGTTGGCATTGAGAGTTGGGTTCCGCTTGTCGGTCGCGATCTCATCATGGAGATACGCCTTGGGGTCCGCCCAGTCCCATTCGGTGATGACCACGTTACGCTCGACACCTTGCGGTCTCGGAGGTGTGGACGGCAATTCGCCAGCAGCGATGCGGTCGGTCCAGTCCGCGAACATCGGCAACGCTCGCTCGGGTCCTAGCTGGCCGAGGCCGTTGATCATGTTGTTGCCGGCTTGTCCCGAGAGTAGACGTCGCGCCCAGGCCGCGGTCGACGAGTCGAAATGGCCCAGGCTCTTAGGAATCTCGCGCGTGGCCTTATCCCCCATTTGATGACACGACCAGCAGCTATCGGTTTTTAAAAAATGCAGCCATTGACCCTGGCTTTTCATGTTTTCCGGGATGCCGTTGCCTTTGGGCCCAGTGCCGGGGAACTGGCTTTTGTCCGGCACACGGAGCAAGGAAAACCAATAAATGGCCGGGTAGTATTCCGCTGCTGCACGCGAGTTCGGCGCCACTGCCGCAGTCAGATTGACAGCCTTGCCGGGAGTCGCCTGCACCAGGAGCGAATCCACGAGCCCGTAGCCTCGCACCCATACTTTGTAGTTCGCCTTGGGAAGCTGCGGCAGTAAATAGCGCCCTTTGTCATCAGTAACGACAATTTTCACGAATTTGGTCGGCAGGTCGGTCGTCTCCGCGATCACCCAAACGCCCGCCTCCGGGCCATTGGTGCTCGTCACCACGCCGCCGATGTCGTCGCTCCCGATCGAGATCGCTTCCCCAGAGGACTGCTGCCCGTTCAGCCCCCTTAATGAGACTAATAGGATCAATCCTATGGCGATCAGCGGATACAAGACTCTCTTGGCCATAATGTTCATCTCCTGTGGCGACATTACTCGCAGAGTCGAAATTGGGAATCTTTCAGCCTCAGAAATGAAGCGCGGTCGAATCGTAAACACGTCGAATCGCGTTGTCAATTGGCTCGATTTGGCGAAAGGACGGATGACGGAGGATGCGGAAACTAAGCGAAATTAGTTCCGGCTTGCCGGCCATTTGGGAGTCATCAGCTTTCGGCTCAACAGTTAACCACCCACCAATTGCAGTCTCAGCTCAGTGGGTATGGAACAGCGCCTGAAAGTCGGCGCGGTCTCTTAATGCTGCGAACGCGGCATCCGACTGTATTGATGTCGGCAGAAACTGTGGCGGAATCGTTTTGAGCCAAACCATCGCCGCCTCCGGATCATGGTCGAGCGCACATGCCTTGGCCGCAGGTAAGCCGAGATCCCGCGCGCCGAGGCCTCCGATCATTTTTGCTCGATCGAATCGTGCGCGTGCCTCTTTGTATTGCTTCGCCCCGCTCAGAGCGTTTCCATACGCGAGCAGCAGGCGAGCATCCTGCGGATGGGCGGCGACGAGCTCGTGATAGAGGGCCCCCGCCCTGGCAAAGTCTTCGGTGAACATCGCCCCTGCCGCGCTCGCTTCGGCGAGTCCACCATGCAAGGCGGATTGATGAGAGCCTGAGATTGCAAGCTGCGCGAAGCGGAACGTCTCCTCGATAACTTCGCGAGACAGTTCGTTATCGTCTAAAACGTCAAAGCCGTGGTGGCCGCCAGAATAGTTCAGTACAGTCCAGGGCGCGTTCGCGGCGATGCCCGCAGCAATCCTCCTATCGAAAGATAGATTTGTTAATGGCTGATCAAGGCCCGCGCGCACAAAAAGAACAGGCAGATCGAGGCGGACCTGGGGCACATCTGCCGATCCATAATAGATCACCGCGGCTTTGATGGCTTTGCGTTGGGTGTCCTCGACTGCTGGAAGCCCTGCGGACACATTGCCGGACCAAGCGATAACCACAAGGCGGTCAGGGTCGATACCCAGATCCTCAGCGCGCTGCCTGAGGTAGATGGAAAGCGAGTCAAACTCTTCGGCGGCGTGGTCGGCCGTAGTTTCGGCCGTGATCGCTGCGAACCCATGTGCGGTCGCGGCTTTCGCCCAGCTTTGAGATTGCGCCGAGTCCCGCATGAACCCACCACCAAAACCGTTGAAAATTACAAACACGGGCAATGGCTTCGAGCGAGCGGAGTGGCTGGGGAGAAAAAGGTCCAGAGACAACCCGGTCTGGCCGCTCTGCTTGTAGACCAGATTGCTTTGAGTAAAGTCCGTCGGCGCGGGTACAGGATAGACGAACCGCAACTCCTGGGAGCAAGCGATGGACGCGAGGAGGACGACCAGGACGACGAGTATGCCTGATCTCATGGAGTTTTTGACGATCTTCGCGGAAGAACGATAGCTCCTGCGAGACGGTCCCCAAGTCTTTTCCCAGAACGCCGTTCAGGATAACTTCCGGGTAGCCGACGATCCGAGAGTTATCGGACGGTAGGTCGACGTCAAAGTTAGCCAAAAAAAACTGTACCTCCCGACTTTATCCTGAATCGATCTCCAATCAAGAGTTTGCCGGATTCAGTCGTTCCTGCGCCGCTAAGAATCTCGCCTTAAGCGCGCATTGGAATTATTGAACGCATGACGCTGCAGGGGTAGTATAAACGCGGGAATGAGATGCGAGAGTCCTGGCGATCTCAAAGGCCTAGGGAAATGCTCTTCGACGGCACGATTGGACGGGCTCACAACAAGTTATCCTCGCTTAGACTCTTGCGTTATCCTCTGGGCCTTATCTTTGCGGGAGGCTCATTCGTTCTCTCCCTTCTCCTCCTTATCGCTGGCGCTCTGTTAGCAAGGCCGCAAGCTGCGAGTCAGGGCGGCGCCGCGGGAGCACGTCAAGTAACACCCGGCGCTTCCGTCGTCTTCGCCACTCAAATTCGGCCGATTCTTGCCGCGCGTTGCTACCCATGCCATGGCCCCGACGTACAGCAACACGGTCTTCGGCTGGATTCGCTTCCGGCAATCCTCAGCGGCAGCGCCAACGGCAAAGTCGTCATTCCAGGCGACAGCCAGAACAGCCACATCGTGCGGCGCTTGCTTGGACTCGAGCAGCCACAAATGCCTTACGGTGGCCCGCCGCTCCCTGCGGAACAGATAGACTTAGTGCGAAAATGGATCGACGAAGGTGCGCAGGGACCCGACTCGAGCGAACCAGTGGTCGCGGCGGCAGCGCCGATCAATCATGTGAAGGCGGCACACAGCGCTTCGGAAAAGCCCGTCGACTTTAACCGCGACATTCGCCCAATTCTTTCCGACGCGTGCTTTACGTGCCACGGCCCCGAGGAAAAAAGCCGCCAAGGGAACTTGCGCCTCGACATTAGGGAAAGTGCCTTTGCTGAGCACAACGGCTACAGCATCATCGTCCCGGGCAGCAGTGCCACGAGCCGTCTATATCAGAAGATCAGCTCGAAGGATAACGCGTTTCGCATGCCGCCGGCCTGGTCAGGCAGAAGCCTGACGCCCAAGCAGATCGAATTGTTCCGTCAGTGGATCGACCAGGGCGCGAAATGGCAGTCCCACTGGGCCTTCGATCCGCCCAAACGTTCAGCAATACCAGAGGTCAAAGACAAAACCTGGCCGAAGAATCCCATCGACAATTTCACGCTGGCGCGCCTGGAAGGCGAGGGGTTGAAACCTTCCGCTGAAGCAGATAAGGCTACTCTGCTGCGGCGAGTTTCCCTTGATCTGACTGGCTTGCCGGCCACTCCCGCGGAAGTGGACTCCTTGGTAGCTGACAAATCTCCAGACGCTTACGAAAAGAGAGTGGACCATCTGCTGGAGTCGCCCCACTACGGCGAGCGAATGGCCATGCCGTGGCTTGACCTGGCGCGTTATTCCGATACTCATGGCTATCACATCGACAGCTTGCGGGAAATGTGGCCGTGGCGCGATTGGGTGATTGCCGCCTTCAATCGCAACATGCCGTTTGACGAATTCGCAATCGAGCAATTGGCCGGCGACCTTCTCCCCAACGCCACGCTCGAACAGAAAATCGCCAGCGGGTTCAACCGCAACAACATGATCAATTTCGAAGGCGGCGCGATCCCGGAGGAATATCACGTCGAATACGTCGTCGATCGCGCGAGCACCACGGCAACGACTTGGCTAGGACTGACCATGGGTTGCGCGCGGTGCCACGACCACAAGTACGATCCCATCAAGCAGAAGGAGTTTTATCGCTTCTTCGCGTTTTTCAATACCGTTCCAGAACGCGGCCTGGATGGTTTTGAAGGAAATGCCGCGCCGGTGCTGTCGTTGCCTACTCCAGAGCAGCAGCAACAGATGGACGACCTCAAGAGGAAGATCGCTGCCGCTTTGACGGCGATGCCCGAAAACGATGTCTTGGCACTTCGCAACGAATGGCAGAAAACGCGGCTTGCGACATTACCCGAGCCGACACGGGACGCGCTGGCAACGCACTATCCTTTCGACGACGACCTGTCAGACGCTTTCTCACGCCAAGACGGAAAGTTGGTTCGAGGTGAAATCACCTATGAAGATGGGCCGGCCGGTAAGGCCGCTGAATTCAGAGGTGAAAGTGAAGCCAGTCTGGGCCAAGCCGGGGATTTCGACTGGCATCAGCCTTTTGCTATCGCCGCCTGGGTGAATCTCTACGAGGAGAAGGGCAAAGTTCTTCAGAAACGAGACGCCTCCGAGCACTGGACCGGCTATGAGCTCGGTCTCGAGGACGTCGCCTTCACCCGCCGGCAAGAACGGAATCTTCGCGTTGTCGTACGGCTTGCGGCGCCCTGGCCCGTTAGCGCTATCGAGGTGCGCACGAAAAATCGTGTGCGGATGGACAGCGATCATCATCTGCTCGTCAACTATGATGGGTCGGGCAAAGCTGCGGGCTTGAAGATCTTCGTCGATGGAACGCCGTGGGAAACGGAAACCACAAAGGACGACCTCCGCGGAAGTTTCCGTACTTCCGCGCCATTGGAGATTGGCAACAAAAATATCGGCGGCGCCTTTAAAGGGCGACTCGGTGACCTGCGCATTTACACCCGCACGCTATCTGATACAGAAGTCGAAGATCTCGCCGTGCACCTGCCGGCGCGCGTCCTCTTGACCAAGCTTGGAGGCACGCCCGCATTGGAAATTGCGGCCCTCCAGCCCGAGAAGCCGCCCCAAGAGGCCGACATAGGAGAGCTGGAGAAAGCGGAGGGCCAGGAACAAAAGCAGGCGAGGCTCGAAAAACAGGATCAAGCCCGCCTAAGCGAATACTTCCTTAAGCACGATGCGCCAGAGAAGTACAGGCAGTCTTACTCTCAGTTAGTAGAACTCAGAAAAGAAAAGGGCAAGCTCGAAAAATCCATTACGACCACCATGGTCATGGCGGAGATGTCCAAGCCGCGCGACACCTTCGTCCTGGGCCGCGGTCAATATGACAATAAGGGCGAGATGGTCACGCCGGGTGTTCCCGCGTTCCTGCCGCCGATGCCCGAGGACCTGCCTCGTAACCGTTTAGGACTCGCCAAGTGGATCGTCGATCCCTCCAACCCGCTCACCGCGCGCGTTGTGGTCAATCAGTACTGGCAACAGCATTTCGGGACTGGCATCGTCAAGACTGCCGAGGACTTTGGCTCGCAGGGTGAACAACCGAGCCATCCTCAATTACTCGACTGGTTGGCAACTGAGTTCGTCCGCACTGGCTGGGACATCAAGGCCATGCAGCGTCTGATTGTCACCTCAGCGACATACCGCCAATCTTCCCGCGCGTCGCACGAACTGATCGAGCGCGATCCCGAAAATAGGCTGCTCGCAAGAGGGCCGCGATTCCGCCTCCCCGCCGAGATCGTTCGCGACAATGCCCTGGCGATCAGCGGATTGCTCAACGATAAAATCGGCGGGCCGAGCGTCTACCCTTATCAGCCCGCAGGCCTTTGGGAAGAGATGGCCTTCGGCCAGGGCTTTTCGGGTCAGACCTACACCCCGTCCTCGGGTCCCGATTTATACCGCCGCGGTCTTTACACGGTGTGGAAGCGCACCGTCCCGCCGGCCTCGCTGACTATCTTCGACGCGCCCGACCGCGAAAAATGTACCGCCAGGCGCGGAGTCACCAACACGCCGCTGCAGGTGCTGACGCTTTTGAACGATCCCACGTACGTGGAAGCCGCTCGTGCATTGGCGCAGCGTGCGTTGCGCATGGGCGGCAGGTCCGATCGCGAGCGCATAGACTTTGCTTTCAAGCTAGCGACGGCACGCACACCCGACCCGCAGGAACGCGACGTGCTGCTCGGCTCGCTCTCGCAATTTCGGTCCACTTACCGCCGGGACCAGGCGCAGGTAACGAAGCTGCTGTCCGTCGGGGAATCGAAGCCGGATTCCACACTGGACCCGCGCGAAGTCGCGGCTTGGACCACCTTGGCCAGCATGATCCTCAATCTGGACGAAACCATTACGGCCGAATAGCAGAACGCGAGGCACAGCATGCCCGATTCCGATTCACTGACTGCACCATGCAGCGCCGCGATGACGCGGCGCCAGTTTTTCCGGCGCAGCCCCGCCGGAATCGCTATTGGCATTCCGGCGCTCGCCACGCTTCTCGGCGACGATGGCTTCGCGGCTGACAGCACAACCGATCCCAAAACCGGCGGACTCGCCGGCCTCCCGCATTTCCCGCCAAAAGCGAAGCGCGTCATCTTCCTCCACCAATCCGGCGCGCCTTCCCAGATGGAGCTATTCGACTACAAGCCCAACCTCGTCAAGTCGCAGGGCGTCGAGTTACCCGACTCTGTGCGCATGGGCCAGCGCATTACAGGCATGACGTCGGGCCAATCCTCGTTTCCGGTGGCGCCTTCGATTTTCAAGTTCAACCGGTACGGCCGCTCCGGCACCTGGATCAGCGAACTGCTTTCTCACCACGGCAAAATCGTGGACGACATCACCATCATCAAATCAACTTACACGGAAGCCATCAACCACGATCCCGCGATCACCTTCGTGCAGACCGGCTTCCAGCAGCCGGGGCGCCCAAGCATGGGCGCGTGGGTCACTTACGGTCTCGGCAGCGAGAATCAAAATCTTCCGGCGTTCGTGGTCATGGTCTCGCAGGCCAACGCCTTGAATCCGGACCAGCCCCTGTTTTCGCGCCTGTGGGGAAGTGGCTTTCTGTCGTCGCGCTACCAAGGAGTCAAATTCGCCGCGAGCGGGGACCCGGTGCTGTACTTGTCGAACCCGCCGGGCGTGCCGTCTCCGACCCGTCGCCGCATGCTCGACGGCATCGCCAAATTGAATCGCTTGCTCGCCGAAAAATACGGCGACCCCGAAATTGACACCCGCGTCGCGCAATACGAAATGGCCTATCGCATGCAAACTTCCGTGCCCGACCTGATGGACCTTTCCAAGGAACCGGAATCCACTTTTGAACTCTACGGCCCCGATTCGCGCAAGCCCGGAACCTACGCCGCCAATTGCCTCCTCGCGCGGCGGCTGGCCGAGCGCGGCGTGCGCTTCATTCAGCTCTATCATCGCGGCTGGGATCAGCACAACGACTTGCCGCGAGATATCGCGCTGCAATGCAGAGGCGTCGATCAGCCCTCCGCCGCTCTGGTGCTCGATCTCAAGCAGCGAGGCATGTTGGACGACACTCTCGTCGTGTGGGCCGGCGAATTTGGCCGCACCGTGTATTGCCAGGGCAAGCTCACCGCCACGAACTATGGCCGCGACCATCATCCCCGCTGTTTCGCCATTTGGATGGCCGGCGGCGGCATCCAGCGCGGCTTGAGCATCGGCAAGACGGACGACTATTCCTACAACGTCCTCGAAGATCCAGTGCATGTCCACGACTTGCAGGCCACCATCCTGCATTGCCTCGGCATTGATCACCTCCGCCTGACCTACAAATTCCAGGGACGCTACTTCCGCCTGACCGATGTGGCCGGCAACGTAGTGAAAAAGATCCTCGCTTGAACCTGGGTCGCAGGAAACCGAAATTGCCTCTTTAACTTTAACCTTCGACCCTGTGGTCGGTTTCCCGGCTAGTGCTCAAAACGCCGGAGATACCTGATATTTTGACTTTCGTATTAGGATTGTCTTGTTATGGTCTTTGAACAATCACTCGCCTCCCGCCGAAGTGGCATTTCCGCTCCACCACACTCCCGCTTTCATTCGCCTAATTCGAGGTGCATCCGTGTCTCACCACACCAGACGTGAATTCGTGAAAACCGGGCTCGCCGCCGGCGCCCTTGCCGTCACCGGAACCTTCGCGCTGAGGGCGGCGCGCCAGACCGCGACAGATTGGGTAACGCTAGGAAAATCTGGAGTGAAGGTGACGCGGCTCGCGTTTGGCACAGGCAGCTTCAACGGCGAGGTGCAGCGCGACTTGGGACAAGATGGGTTTACGAGGCTGGTGCGCTACGCCTACGACAGCGGCATTCGCTTCTTCGAGACTGCCGAGTCTTACGACGACATGCACAGGATGCTCGGCGTGGCCCTAAGGGGGATTCCACGTGATAGTTATCGCCTAATGTCGAAGGTGACTACCCGGCAAGCCGTGAATCCGCAAGAGAAATTCGACGAGCTGCGCAAACTCGCGAATACCGAATACTTCGACGTCATGCTGTTGCACTGGCAACATACCGCGACATGGCCCGCAGACACGAGCAAGTGGCAAGATGGAATTCTGGAGGCTCAGTCGAAGAAGGCTATCGTAAGTCGCGGTGCGTCGGTTCACGGGCTTCCGGCGTTGCGCCAAGTCCCCGGAAACAAGTGGCTCGACATCGCCATGATCCGGATGAATCACAAGGGCATCAGAATGGACGCCGAGGATTACGACACGAATGGGCTCGGCAACGTCACCGAAGTTGTCACCCGCGTCCAGCAGGTACGCAAAGAAGGAATGGGCGTAGTCAGCATGAAACTTGTGGGAGAGGGTACGTTTAACCGTGAAGACCGCAAGGCGGCAATGAGATTCGCATTCAAGAACGCCGGGGTCGATTGCGTTACAGTCGGCTACAAGAATGCTACGGAAATCGACGAGACCATCGAGAATCTGAATCTGGCACTCGCCTAGTGGCCCGGGGCGGCAAAGCCCAGGAATTGACCGGAATTGTTCTGGCAGGTTATACCGGACTCATCGCATGAACGCAATCACTCGACGCGGGTTCCTTAGAGAGAGCGCGACGGCGACAGCCGCGACGATGCTGTGGCCTTTCTTTCTGCAGACATCTAGCAAGTCCCGTAGCCGTTTGCCGGTGATTGGCTCTGGAGTGCACACCTACGAGTGTGTTCACGACTGGCTGGTGCCGCCCGACGGCCTGGTTTGGGGGGACACCCACGGTTTGGCGCAGGATCAGCAGGGCCACATCTACGTGGCGCACACGGTGAACAAATCCAGCATGCGCGGAGAGGCCATGGTTGTTTACGACTCGTCCGGGCGCTTCGTTCGCGCCTTTGGGGAGGAATTTCGTGGGGGCGCGCATGGGCTTGGTGTCCGCCGCGAGAAAGGCGCGGAAGTTCTCTATCACTGCGATATCAATCAGTGCAAGATCGTGAAGACCACGCTGAACGGCGAATCGCTTTGGGCACACGGCTACCCGCGTGAAGACCCTGCCTATGCAGGGCGACCCATTGATTTTGTTCCGACCAACGTCGCCTTCGCTTTAAACGGAGACTTTTATGTAGGTGATGGCTACGGCTCGCACCATTTGCTGCGATTTTCTTCGGACGGAAAATTTCTTGGAGAAGTCGGGCGGCCGGGCCACGGTGACGGCGAATTCGACACGCCACACGGCCTCTTCGTGGATACCCGTGGCGCGGATCCCATCCTGGTGGTTGCGGATCGCGGGAATCGTCGCGTGCAAACTTTTTCCTTGGACGGCGCACATCTTCGCACCATTAAAGACGAGTCGCGGCTCCGCATGCCTTGTCACTTCCATTCGCAAGGGGACTGGATGGTCTGTCCGGACCTCGACAGCCAGGTTTGCATTCTCGACCGCGAGTACAAGGTAGTTGTGCAACTGGGAGACGGACGCGCTTCGAACGGGGAAGTTGGCTCACGCCGCAGGCAGTCGCGTAACGAATTCACTGCGGGGCAGTTCATCACGCCCCACGCGGCAATTTTCCTTCACAGCGGCGACATCCTAGTGGCCGAGTGGCTGCCAATTGGGCGCATCACGCTGTTGCGCCGCGTCTGAGTCTGCCCGGATGACCTCGCGCAAGAGCTTACCGCTGTGTGGTATCGGCCTATTTCTCGTAATCGCGCTGGCGCTCATTGTGCTAAAGGCCCCGCCCGATGGGCTTGAGCGTGGCCAGCTGAGTCAATTCCTGGGACGCTTTCATCCGCTAGTTGTGCATCTTCCGATCGCGCTCGTCTTGCTGGTCGCAGCGCTCGAATGCGCAGGCTTCTTTCGCAACGGAAAACACCTGCAAGCTTCCGCTAGCTTCGTTCTGACGTTGGCTGCCGTCACCGCACTGATGGCGGTCTTTCTCGGCTGGCTGCTCGCCAGGAGCGGTGGTTACGAAGGCCGCCTTGTCACGCGCCACATGTGGGGAGGAGTTTCGCTCGCGGCCGCGCTCATCCTCTGCTGCGCTGTGCGCGAATCGAACGCGAAATTGTACGGTACAGCGCTCTTTGCCACGGTCTGTCTCATGGCATGGACTAGCGACCAAGGTGGAAAGCTGACTCACGGTGAGGGCTTTCTGACCGAGTTCATGCCCGCGAAACTGCGCGCGGTGCTTGGTGTGCCTCCGCCGGAAAAAAAGCACACACCTACGAGCAGCGCAGTAGGTATATCACCAGTTAGCGCCGGAATGGTTTCGGTCACTTTTTTCGCTTCGCGCGTTGCGCCTATCTTCCACGACAAATGCGTTCAGTGCCATGGACCGCAAAAGAAGAAAGGGAAGCTTCGGCTGGATACGTTCGAAAACGTGATGCGCGGTGGCAAAGATGGCGTGATCGTGAAGCCCGGAGATCCAAGCGGCAGCGAGGTTTTTCGTAGAATCACTCTGCCCCGCGACGATAAGGACGCCATGCCAGCTGAGGGGAAGCCCGGCCCGACTGAAGCCGAAATCAAGGTAATCGAGCTGTGGATTGCTTTGGGTGCGTCGCAAAGTTTGGCTGCAGAGGAAGTCCGCGGAGCACCGCCGCTTGCGCCGCCAATGACGGCTTCGCCGCCTCTAACCGCCGACTACCGGCCGCGCTCAGACAAGATTCAAGCGCTGCAAAGCGAGCTCGGCGTGCGGCTCGTGCCGCGATCACAAAATCCGACGGACGGCTTGATTCTGCGCACCGTCAGTGCCCGGGAACGATGTGATGATGCGGCCCTCGTGAAG
>Ga0209807_1000840_pt1 | contig 14318 bp, 18 predicted proteins | sample GraSoiAngelo_154_FD_186168 | JGI IMG/M metagenome (GOLD analysis project Ga0209807, IMG submission 186168) | Grasslands soil microbial communities from the Angelo Coastal Reserve, California, USA - 14_1009_13_20cm (SPAdes) (version 2) | ecosystem: Environmental > Terrestrial > Soil > Grasslands ... | reverse complement strand
TAATAGGAATCTTTAGATTCGTACAACTTCACTTGGTGCGCCTGGCAAGAATCGAACTTGCTGCCTCTTGCTCCGCAGGCAAGCGCTCTATCCGGTGAGCTACAGGCGCAGTAAGGTTGGTTCAGTTTAGGCGAGGGTCGATTGCAGCCGTCGCGACGCTGAAGGCATTCAGATCGAGGTTGCTGACCACCACCAGCGCGACATTGACCGAGCGGCGCCAGCTGGCCAATCGTACCGAGGGCCGGTCATAAGTAAAGGAGCTGATTCCTAGGCCTGTGCTCGTGCCGCGTGTGAGTCCGGGCACGAGCTCGCCGGGCGGCGGCGGTGCAAAACCAAAGATGCCCGACTGCCACACTCGGTCGGCCTGGCCTTCATTCGCGAACCGGGCGACGAAGCTGGAGATCGCCTTGATGTTGGCTGTCGATCCCAACTCCGCATTGCACGCTGTCGGGCTGGCCGCAAAGGTTGAGATCGCGCCGCTGGTCGCTCCTTGGGTGCGCATCTGCAGCCACTGATCCGTCAACCGGCTGGCGAGCGTGGCGTCAGTGCCCGCGAGCACGGCCAGGTAGACGTCGATGGGACCGGATCCCTGGCAGGCGCTGAGTCCCGCGGGGACATCGCTTGATTGAAGGATCGCTGCGGTCGGCTGCGTGTGAGGTGACGGGCTGGGCACGGGATTGAAAACCGCATGCGTGTCGCTCTGGCAAGCAACGAACAAGAACGCACTGACAAGCGCCGCTAGAAACCGACCCACGGGGGCCGGAGTTTAGACTGGGGAGGACCTATCGCGCCTGTAGCTCACCGGACAGAGCGTTCGGCTCCGGACCGAAAGGCAGCAGGTTCGATTCCTGCCAGGCGCACTTCCTCAACCAGGACAAGGGGTGATGATGCCAACCAACACTTCCAGCACTGCCCGTGTTAACGGGGTCGAGCTCGGCTACCAACTGATTGGTGAGGGCGACCCGCTTATTCTCCTGCATGGCGGCTTCGGGTCCGTTGAGATGTTCGGGCCCAATGTGGAGCTCCTCGCAGCGGGTCGTCGTGTCATCGGTGTCGATCTCCAGTCGCATGGTCGCTCGCCGGCCGCCGACCGGCCGATGCGATTCGAGACCATGGCCGACGATATCGCGGCCCTGATCCGCAGCCTCGGGCTCGAGAGCGCCGCGATCATGGGCTTTTCGTTGGGCGGGGCCGTCGGCCTTCGAGCTGCGATCCAGCACCCCGATCTCATCGAGCGCCTGGTCCTCGTGTCGACCGTTTTCAAGCGCAATGGCTGGTATCCCGAGATGAGGGCGGGAATGGACGCCATGGGACCGGAGACCGCCGGGTTCCTGATGCAGAGCCCTATGTACGAGGCCTACAAGCAGATCGCGCCACGGGTTGCGGACTGGCCGGTCCTCGTCGGTCAGCTCGTCGAGGCGCTGAAGATCGACTACGACTGGTCGGCCGAGATCCCCAAGCTGAAGATGCCGGTCATGCTCGTGATCGGCGACGCCGATGGGATACCGCCCTCACACACGGTGGAGTTTTTCGAGCTGCTCGGTGGCGGCAAGCGCGATGCAGGCTGGGACGGCTCCGGCATGACGCACCACCGCCTCGCCATCCTCCCCGGCCTGACGCACTACGACATCAACGTCGCCCCCGCGCTCTCCGCCGCGGTGATTCCCTTCCTCGACACTCCATAGGTCTCGGTTGCTGTTCATCAGGCGGCACCAGTTGACTGCGTTGAGGATTCTGGCAGTGCTGGCTGGTCTGTTTTTCGTCGTCGGGACTCTGCCCCAGGCCATCTCGCCCTGGGGCGCGGTGACCCTGTCCAACACGAGTGGGGTAAGCGATCCCAACTTGCATCGGTGGTCGGCGGCGCTGGCGGGCGGGCCCGACTGTGGGATGGCCGCCATTCTGTTCTATCTGGCCTGGCGCCCGCTCCGCGCCCCCGCGGTGGTGCAGTGGATCGCCCTCGCCGTGATCGTGTTTTTGACCGCCAATGTTCCATTCGTCGGTCCTGCCGTCGCCCTGGTCGCCGTCCCCGTGGTTCTGGTCCTCGTCGCCTACCCGGCGCCGCGCGACCTGTTGACGCCGCCATGGATCGACGGCTTCAGCCCTCCTCGGTTGGCCGTTGGCACGCTGGTTGCCGTTGTCCTGGTGGCCGACGCGGCTCTTGCCCTCGCCTCTCAACTGCGGGGCACCGATGAGCTCGCGCGAAATTACGACTCGGCAGCGAACGCAGAGCACCTGATCAATGTCGCTCTTGCCGCGCTGTTGGGCGGAATGCGCAGACTCGGATCACGCCCGCTGGCTGCGATGGCCGGCGCCGTCGTCGCTTTTCTCGGCGCCGCCGCCATCACCGTGCCCAGCAATCCTGGTAGCTGGGGGACAGTGGGCGGAGCGGTCGGCGTCGCCGCCGGTCTCGCCCTCGTCGCGCTCGTGGCCTATGAATGGCGAACCCAGCCCAGCACGACACGGGTTGCTCCGAGCCATCAGCGGTGACCGCCGATTCGCCTCATCAGGCCGTCGTCGACGAGCTCGTGGGCAACGCCCACGGCAACCTCGCTCGCATGAGCGAGTTACTCGACCAGCACCCCGAGCTGCTGAATGCAAAAGCCACCTGGAACGAGACCGCGATCGAGGCGGCGACGCAGATGGGGAACCGGGCGATCATCGAGCACCTGACCGCTCGCGGGGCGCCGGTCGACTTTTTCACCGCGCTTGTCCTTGGCCGGCTCGACCAGGTCGAGCGAGAGCTGAAGGCGAAACCCGACGTGGCAAGATCGCGCGGCGTGCACAACCTTCCGCCGCTTTATTTCGCGGCGATCGGCGGCAGCCGCGCGGCCGCTGAGATGCTCATCGCGGCCGGCGCCGATGTGAACGCACGGGCCGAGGCCGCATCGCCCATCCACGGCGCGGTGATGGGCGGCAGCGCCGAGATGGTGCGTCTGCTGCTCCAGCACGGTGCGGATCCGTCGACGCCGGACTATGGCGGCCGCGACGCGCCCACGCTCGCACGCGAGCTCGACCGCCAGGAGATCGCAGCCCTGGTCAGCTGACGACGCTAGCGAGCTCTAGTTCTGCTCGGGTACGTCCAGACGGTCGAAGGTCTCCTTGTTGACGAACTTGAAAAGCTGGAGCGGCTTACCGCCCTCGTGAACTTCGGCGATCACCGCGTAGCGCTCTTGCGTCTTGCCGCCACTGGTCGTCCGTATGCTGCGGCGCTTCTTGAGCTCGTTGTCCGGTATCTCGACTTTCCTCTTGGTCTTGAGGTTGAAAAACTCCACTGCCGCCTCCTTCTGATTTGAACTGACGCCGACCCACGATACAGTTTCGCAAGAGGTTTGCGCAACCGGGTTGCGTTGCCCCGACTGAATCGTCGGCCTCAGAGACTTTGACAGAGTCCGGCAGTCGGCGGGTGCCGGCTCCGGGGCGGTGCTAACTTGAGTGCGTGATCCCGAAGGCTGAATTCGGTCGCACCGGGCACAAGAGCACCAGGGTCATCTTCGGCGCCGCATCTCTCGGTTCCGTGTCGCAGAAGGTTGCGGACGAGACGCTCGAGGTCTTGCTGCGTTACGGCGTGAACCACATCGACACCGCGGCCTCATATGGCGACTCCGAGCTCCGCGTCGCGCCCTGGTTGAAGCGCGAACCGAACCACTTCTTCCTCGCGACCAAAACCGGCAAGCGCGACGAGAAGGGCGCCCGCGAGGAGCTGCAGCGCTCGCTCGACCGGCTCGACGTCGCTCGCGTCGACCTGTGGCAGCTCCATTCGCTCGCCGATCCCATCGAGTGGGACCAGGCCCTGAGTCCTGGCGGCGCCCTCGACGCCGCGCTCCTCGCGCGCGAGGAGGGCCTCATCAGGTGGATCGGAGTCACGGGGCACGGCGCGCAGATCGCGGCCACCCACCGCCGCAGCCTTGACCGTTTTGATTTCGACTCGGTGCTCTTGCCTTGCAACTACGTCACCATGCAGAGCTCGTACTACCGCGAGAATTTCGAGGGGCTGCTCAAAACCTGCCAGGAAAGAAACGTCGCCGTGCAGACGATCAAGTCGATCGCCCTGCGTCCTTGGATGGAGCGCGATCACACCCGCACGACGTGGTATCAACCTCTCGAGGAGCCTGACGATATCGACCAGGCGGTGTGGTGGGTGCTGGGCCGGCAAGGCATCTTCTTGAACAGCGTCGGCGACGTCAACCTTCTGCCCCTGGTGCTGGACGCCGCCAAGCGGTTCCACGAGCCACCGAGCGACGAGGCGATGCATGCGCTGGCCACGCGATCGCACACGGAGCCGCTGTTCGTCTAGGCGCGCCGGCGCAACCGGTAGCCTGCTTCTTGACTCCAGGACTCGATCACGAGCTCGTCCCGCGCGTCGTTCAGACGGGTGACGACGACCTCTTCGATGTCGATCTGAAAGAGATGAGCTTCCCCGCCGGAAGCGACCTCGACCGCCCTGCCCGCGATCTTCGCCTCGCCCCGCCACGCTCCACCCTTGGCCGGGTCGTGCGTCGGACCATGAATCGCGACCCGTGGATCGCGGAGCAGGTCCATCGACTTGACCCCTCCCGGCATCGATCCGATCTGAACGTGCTCGCCTGAAAACTGCACCTCGGTGCCGCTTATGCGCGGCGATCCATCGCGGCGCAGGGTTGCCATCGTCAGGTGCTTGCGCGACCGCATCAGCTTGCGCACACGCCTGGCGAAATCCGGCTGCGCGGCCTCGAAATCAGCCCACGACGCCACTCCGACAAAATTTACGCCGCGCGCGTCAGCATGCGATCGGCGCCCTTGAAAGCAGTGTCGGCTGCATGGAGCCACAGCAGAGACGCCCAAGCCACGGCGAGTACCCGTAGGCTGAAGTCGCCAATGTCAGAGCCCGGCCCGGCGGCCGCGAGCCCGGAGAACGCGTTCGCGGCCGATCTCTTCGAGGATCTGCCGCCGCGCTACGACCGCCTGGCCGAGGTGCTTTCTTTGGGGCAAAACCGGCGGTGGCGTCGCGAGGTCGTCCGCCACATCGCGCGCTTCAAGCCTCGGCGCATTCTCGACGTGGCCACCGGGACCGCCGGTGTGGCGATCGCGCTGGCCCATGCGACCGAGGCGGAGATCGTCGGCATCGACATCAGCGAGCCCATGCTCGAGCGCGGGCGCAAGCACGTCTATGACGCCGGCCTCGACCAGCGCATCAGGCTTCAGCACGCCCGAGCCGAGCAGATACCGTTCCCGGCGGCGGCTTTCGACGCCGTCACGTTCACCTACCTGCTGCGCTACGTCGCCGACCCGATGGCCACGCTGGCTGAGCTGACACGCGTGCTGCGGCCGTCGGGGGGCATGGCGAGCCTCGATTTCTATGTGCCGCCGGGCGCGATGTGGCGGGCCGGCTGGCGCATGTACACGCGAGCGCTGATGCCGTCCGCGGGCTATCTTCTGGGCGGCCACCCGTGGTGGAACGCGGGCCGCTTCCTGGGCCCGAACATCGAGAGCTTCTACCGACGCTGGCCTGTGTATCGGCTGTTCGAGGCGTGGCGGGAGGCGGGCATGGTCGACGTCGAAGATCGCGTCATGAGCCTGGGCGGCGGCCTGCTCATGTGGGGCCGCAAGCACCATGCCTGAACGGGCGCCGGTCCTGGCACCCGCCTATTACGCGACCCGTTCCAGAGGTTGGCGGCGTGACGTCTGGGCGGTCATGCACCCGCCATACACGGCGTGGCACCTGTCCTATGTTCTGATTGGCGCGGCGCTGGCACCGGCGCTGGATCTCACCCGCCTTGCCGCCACCCTGGCCGCATTCTTGCTGGCGGTCGGCATCTCCGCGCATGCGCTCGACGAGTTGCGCGGGCGCCCGCTGCAGACCGACCTCCCGGCCGGCGTGCTCTGGGCCGCGGCGGTGGTGGGCCTGGCGGCTGCGGTGGGACTTGGTCTCGCCGGAGTCTCGGTGGTGGGCATTGGCCTTCTGCCGTTCATCGCCGCCGGCGTTCTTTTCGTCTTCGCGTACAACCTCGAGCTGCTCGGAGGCCGCCTGCACGGCGACTTCTGGTTCGCGCTTTCGTGGGGTGCGTTTCCGGTTCTGACCGCGTACTTCGCGCAGACCGGCCGGGTCTCCGCCGGCGCGATCGCGGCGGCGGCTGCCGCATATGCGTTGTCGTTTGGCCAGCGTGCCCTGAGCACCCCTGCGCGGACGCTGCGCCGCAAAACCAGATCGGTCACGGGCACGCTCACTCTGAATGATGGGTCGGAGACGAAGCTCGACGAGCCGTCGCTGCTGCACCCGCTCGAGCTTGCCTTGCGCGCCTTCTCCTGGGGCGTCGCGCTGCTCGGGCTGGGGATGGTCGCGGCCCGGCTGCTTTAGACCGGAAACACTCCATGCTTGCGCTCGACGCGCGGCACGACCCGCGTCGCGTAAGCGCGATACCTGGCGACCAGCGCCGCACGCAGCTGCTCCGGCTCGATGACATCGTCGACGATCAGGTTTGCCGCCAGCTTGTACAGGTCGACGTCTTCGCGGTACTCGTCCTCGAGCTGCTTGCGTTTCGCGTCCCGCTCCGCCTCCGGCAGGTCGGCGAGCTTGTTGAAGAAGACCGCGTTGACGGCAGGCTCCGGTCCCATGACAGCGATCTGCGCGGACGGAAGCGCGATCACCGAGTCGGAGTCGAACGCCGGCCCCGCCATCGCGTAGAGGCCGGCCCCGTAAGCCTTGCGGACGATGACCGAGATCTTCGGCACCGTGGCCTCGGAGACGGCGCTGATCATCTTGGCGCCATGCCTGATGATGCCGCGCTTTTCGACGTCGGTGCCGATCATGAAGCCGGGCACGTCAGCGAGGAAAAGCAGCGGGATCTCAAACGCATCGCAAAGCCAGATGAAGCGCGCCCCCTTGTCCGCGGAATCGTTGAAGAGGACACCCCCCTTCTGCATCGGCTGGTTGGCGACGATGCCGACCGCATGCCCGTCGAGCCGCGCGAACCCGATCAGCAGCTCCTTGGCGAACAGCTTTTTGATCTCCAGCCAGCTGCCTTCGTCGACGATCGCGTCGATGACCTTGCGCATGTCGTAGCCGCGATTGGGCTCTTCGGGGACCAGCTCACGGATCGGCTTCGCCGCGGTCTTGGCAGGTTTCGGCTCGCACGCCGGAGGCTTTTCGCCGGACCGCTGGGGCATGTACTGGAAGTACGCGCGGGCGAATTCGATCGCGGCCTTGTCATCGGCAACCAGCGCATCGCCCAGCCCACTCTCGGTGGCGTGCATCCGCGCGCCGCCCAGCTCCTCGAGCGTGACCTTCTCTCCGACCACGACCTCGACCATGCGCGGCGAGCCGAGGTACATCGAGGCATTGCCCTCGACCATGATCACGACGTCGCAGAAAGCGGGGATGTAGGCGCCGCCCGCCGCGGATGGACCGAACAGCATGCAAATCTGCGGCACGCATCCGGAGAGCTGGACCTCGTTGAAGAAGATGCGACCGGCGTGTCGCCGGCCCGGGAACATTTCGATCTGGTCCGTGATCCGCGCGCCTGCGGAGTCGATGAGGTAGAAGAGGGGAACGCGAATCCGCGCGGCCGTTTCCTGAATGCGGATGATCTTCTCCACCGTCCGGGCGCCCCAGCTGCCGGCCTTGACGGTCGGGTCGTTGGCCATCACCGCGACCTGGCGATCCTCGATCGTCCCGAGGCCGGTGACCACGCCGTCCGCGGGCAGCTCCTCGGCGAGCGCGTTCGCAAACAGCCCGTCCTCGACAAACGACCCCTTGTCGAGCAGCAGATCCAGCCGCTCGCGAGCTGTCAGCTTGTGCTGCTCGCGCAGCTTGGGCAGGTAGCGCGTCCCACCCTTCAGCGCCTTCTCGCGCAGCTCGCGAGAACGGTCCGCCATCTAACTTCCCTCGGGCACAGAGACCGGCGTTGACGGCGGATCTTTGGGCCCCATGCGGCCGCATCCGGTCGTCAGCTCCTGCGCTCCTCGCTCACGCATTTCTAATGCGCTCGCTCCGGTGCTCGTCGCTTCCTACGGCTGCGGCCACCTGGATGCCCAAATCTCTCGCCGCCGGCACCAGTCACTGCCCCTTGAAGTCGGGCTCGCGCTTCTCGAAGAAAGCCTTGATGCCTTCGCGCGAATCCTCGGTCTGGGAGACGAGGAGGAACTGGCCGTGCAGGTAGTGGATCGCGGCGCGGAAATCCATGTCCTGCTGCCTGTAAAAAGAATCTCGGCCGAGCCGCATGGCGACCGGCGACTTCTTGGCAAGCTGTTCGGCGATCTCTGTAACGGTCGGGTCGAGCTGCTCGTGCGGCACGACCCGGTTGATCACGCCAAGCGAGTGAAGCTGATCGGCAGTCCAGCGGTCGCCGAGCATCTCCATCTCGAGCAGCACCTTGCGGGGGATGTTTCGGGACAGGATGGCCTGGATCATCATCGGCCAGATGCCGACGTTGATCTCGGGCGTGCCAAACGTCGCGGTGTCGACGGCGACGAGCATGTCGCAGGAGCACGCCAGACCGAGGCCTCCGGCGAGGGCGTGGCCGTTGATGCGTCCAACTATCGGCTTTCCCAGCTCGGCCATCAGGACAAACAGGTCGACGAAGAGGTCGCGGCTGCGATAGCGCTCGAGGCCGGTCATCTCGCCGTCGAAGCTGCTGAGGTCGGCTCCGGCGCAGAACACGCGTCCGGCTCCGGTCAGGATCACGACGCGGACGTCGGACTCGTCGCGGCACCAGGTAAACGCTGACGCCAGATCGCGCAGCATCGTGGCCGACAGCGGGTTGCGCTGCTCCGGGCGGTTCAGGGTGACGGTGGCGATGTGCCCTGCGGCGGCGAGCAATACCTGCTCCAAGTCTGGTTTGACCGTCACGGGCTAATCCTAGGGAGAACGCCCCCATCCGGCCCGCCGCTGCGCGGAGGGCCACCTTCCCCAGCCAGTGGGGAAGGGAAGCTAGCCTAGAACTCCGACCGCGATGGCGACGCCGACCAGGATCAGTACGCCCCCGCCGATCTCCTCGCTCCACTCCTCCACCCGCTTGCCCAAGTGGTGGCCAACCTCGAGGCCGACCAGGGTCATCACGATGCTCACGAGACCGAAAGTCACCGCAGCCAGCAAGATGTCGACCGGGTAAACGGCCAGCGCAAACCCCACGGCCAGGTTGTCGATGCTGAGAGCCAGCGCTGTGACGAGCAGGCCGCGGGCGGTCATCTGGGTGCGCTGGGCCTGGTCTTTCTTGATGAACCGCTCCTGGAAAATCGTGTAGCCCCCCGTCAAGATCAGGATGGCGCCACCGACGTACTTTCCGTAGCCGCCGAACAGCCAGGCGACCTGGTGGCCGAGAAGTAGGCCGAGTGCCGGCATGCCGGCCTCGAAGAAGCCGAAGGCGAGCCCGACGCGTATCCGCGTCTTGACGTCGATCCCGCTGAGGCCAATTCCGATCGCCCCGGCGAAGTTGCTCAGCCCGACCGAGACGCTTACCAGGAGCAGGCTGAGGATCGCGTGCACGGCCCGTAAGTGTAGGGAGGCTACAAAAAGGGGCCTGGCGGCAGTCGGTTAGGCGATATGGTCGCACTCCTTAACAAAAATACTTTGCCTGCCACATTTGGGCCTCTCAGAATTGCATCGAACCTGCAACCGGTCCTGTCACCCAAAGTTAGGCCAGCAATCGCTTAAAGCACACAACGCGCCCGCTAAAGAAAGCCATGAAGGTCAAGTCCCGCGATGCACTCGCGACTTCGGTCGCGGCCAACCAAGACGGATCAATCGATCTCGACAAGCCCATTTTCACTCTCAGCGTGGCTTCCGAGATCCTCGAGGTGCATCCCCGAACTTTGATGATGTACGAGCACTTGAGCATGATTCAGCCCAAGCGCACCGTTACCAATCGAAGGCGCTACTCGCGCCGCGACGTGATGAAGCTCCAGGCGATCCAGACGTTGACCCGGGAGCACCACGTGAATCTCGCTGGCGTTCGCTACATTCTCGCGCTGCTCAAACGGTTGCAGAACGCGGGAGTAGACCCCCCGGAGGAACTCAAAAACCTGGATGTGACGCAGCTGTACGTCTGAGCAAAAACGTGGTTTGAGGAAAAAGCAACAAAGAGGCAAATGTCAAAGAAAAGAAGGCGTTTAGAGATCAAGGTCGACCCGATTCCGGCGATGTACATGGAAGAGACCGCCTCCTGCCCCGTCTGCGGCCGCGACGCCCAGGCGATCGGGCGTAGGCACGTTCAGATCGTGTTTCGCTGCGACGGCTGCAAGGTCGTCTTCAAGCGAAATCGCCACTGGCCGTACATCTACTAAGACTTCGAAGTCGGCTTTGCGTGCGCGTGTTCGCCCGACGGCGGCGTCGCAGCGCGCTACCTCGTAGCCTGAGAGGAACGATGAGGCGATACGGACGTTCCGCGGTGTACGGAGTGCTGCTGGGGCTGGCGACGGCCGCCGTGGCCGAAGCCGTGCGTCCGCGTGGCGGCACGACGCTGCTCCTGGACTGGGATGAGGTTCGCCGCACCGCCCGCGCTCGCCTTGACAATCCCAGCCTTGAACGCGGTCGGCTTGCCACCGCCGCGATGGGATATCGAGCACTGGCCGACAAACTCGAGAAGCCCCTGCTGGGCTTCGTCGGCGGACTGCCTCGAGGCGCGTCGATGCCGCCGTTCGAGGCCCTGGATCGCGAGGGCTGGATCGACCTCAACCTGGGCACCCTGCGTCGCGTCGTCGACCCGGTGCTCGAGGCCGGCCGCATGCCCAACTCCCTGCTCGTCGAGGTCGGCAGGATGGGAGTCGACCGCTACCTCGGCTACATGCTCGCCTTCATGGGCCGTCGCGTCCTCGGCCAGTACGACCCCCAGCTTCTGGGCGCGGAGCCAATGGGAGCCGAGGGCCTGTATCTGGTCGAGACAAACGTCGAGGAGTGGCAGCGCCACGCCAACCTCCCCGAAGAGGACCTCAGGCGGTGGTTGATCCTGCACGAGATGACGCATGCCTGGCAGTTCGCGGCCCATCCGTGGCTGCGGCCCTACATGGAGCAGTCGATGAAGGAGCTCATCGATTCGGTCACGCGCAAAGGTCCAGCAGTCGCGCGCTTTGCAGCTTTCGCCGGCGTGCTGCCCGCGCAGTGGCGGGTCATGCGCCGGGTGCAGGGGACGATGTCGGTGATCGAGGGCTACAGCAACCTGGTCATGAACCAGCTCGGTCGCAAGCTGCTGCCTGGCTTTGATCGTCTGGAGCATGCGTATCGTGAGCGGAGCTCGGGGAAGAGCGCGCTCGAGATCCTGGTCTGGAAGCTGACCGGCCTCGACTTGAAGCTGCAGCAGTACAAGCGCGGGGAAGCGTTCTGTCAGGCGGTGTTCGACCAGCACGGGATGAACATCCTGAACCGGGTCTGGGACGGACCCGAGACGATGCCCAAGCTCAAGGAGCTGGGCAATCCGAACGCCTGGTACCGGCGCACGACGGGCTGAGGCCACCCGGCCCCTCCGGCGGCCACTGCGGCGGCTTCGCCGCCGCCTCCCCATGAAATGGGGAGGAGAATCTCACTTCCCTAGTCTCGTAGCTCTTCCTGGGCGGTTTCCTCGGTGATCGGCATCACCGCCACCGGCAGGTCGCTGATGTCGAAGTAGCGGACCGTCTTGCTCATCCGCTTGGCGATCCCGACCTGGACTTTGACCCCAAGCGACAGCCGTCCGAAGACCCAGACCTCGTCGCACCGCGCCAGCAGGTTGTTCATGGCCTCGCGCACGACCTCCTTGGAGACCGTATGCATCAGGTAGTAGTCGAAAAGCATGAACGGGCTTACCGGGACCATGCCCGAGTCCAGCACGAACTTCTGAATGTGGGCGCGCCAGTAGAAGCTCTTGTTCGACATGGCCACGTAGACCAGACGCTTCGGGTGCCGCAGCGTCTCTTCGGCCTGGTCGCGCGCGCTCGGCTTCGTGGTGGGCTGGAAGATGCGCTCGAGGATGTCCTCGGCCGCCTTGCCGGTTATCGCCATCTAACCCCTGATCGAAAAATGAATTAAGTGGCGGCTATCGTATCAGTCGTGCCCGCGGGCTCCCTTTTCGACCTTTCCGGGCGCGTCGCGCTCGTGACCGGAGCCAGCCGCGGGATCGGCAGCGCGATCGCCGGCACCCTGGCCGAGCACGGCGCCCAGGTCGTCCTCAGCAGTCGCAAGCAAGCCGACCTGGACGCGGAAGCCGAGCGTATCAACACGCAGTACGCCGAGCGGGCGACTCCCATCGCGGCACACGCGGGCCGCCCCGAGGACCTCGAGCGGCTCGTCCAGCAGGTCATGGAGCGCTTTTCCAGGATCGACATCCTGGTCAACAATGCCGGCACCAACCCCTACTTCGGCCCCGTCATGGGGGCGGAGCTGGCGGCCTGGGACAAGACGTTCGAAGTCAACCTACGAGGTGTTTTCGTACTGACCCGGCTCGTCTATCAAGCCTCGATGGAGGCGCACGGTGGTGCCATCGTGAACATCTCCAGCATCGGCGGCCTGCGCCCCGGTTTGGGCCTGGGCGTGTACAACATCACCAAGGCGGGCGTGATCATGCTGACGCGCCAGCTGGCCCGGGAGCTGGGCGGCAATGTGCGCGTGAACGCTGTGGCGCCGGGGCTGATCAAGACTCGTTTTGCCGAAGCGCTGTGGGGTAACCAGGAGATCCTCGACCGGGTCCTGGCGCAGAATCCGATGGGTCGGATCGGCGTCCCGGAGGAGGTCGCGGCGGCCGTGCTTTTTCTGGCCTCGGACGCAGCTAGCTACGTGAACGGTGAGGTGCTTGTCGTGGACGGCGGTGGCGGCGAGGTTTAGGCTCGCCTGACGTCTCGGCCACCAGGCCGTTGACCTCGCCTTCTCCATTGGCGGAGGCGAGCTGGCGGCTGTGGATGAAGTCCTCGAGCTCCTTCTCGTACTGATAGGCATGGCGGTCCGGCTCGTAGCGAAGCACCCGCCGCTGCTGGATGAAGTCCTCGAATGCGCTGCGGGTGTCGCGTGCGGCCCGAAAGCCAAGCTCGCGTGCGGCTTTGGCCGTGGCCAGGGTGCGCCCCCAACGCAACAGGTCGAGCAGCTGCGGGGAGAGGAAGGCGATGCCGGCGTGGCGGATGGCGAACGCGGCCAGGCCCAGGCCGAACGGCGGCAGCAGCGGCGCTTGTAGCTTGCCCGCGGAATCGAGCAGGCTCGAAAGCGGCACGTTGCCCGGTGGCGCAATGTTGTAGGCGCCTCCCGGACCTCGTTTCGTCGCCAGCACCATCGCGTCGATGCAGTCATCGCGGTGGATGAGCTGGATCGGCGGGTCATAGCCGATGACGGTCGGCACCACCTCGAGGTCGAGGTAGCGCGCGAGCGGTTGCGGCTCGTCCGGGTTCAGGCTGTTGCTGAACCTCAGCGCGAGGATGGTGATGTTGGGGTTGCGCACCGCGAAGTCGCTGACATATGACTCCACCTCCACGATGTCACGCACGAACTGGTGCCGCGAGTTGACGTCCAGCCTGTAGTCCTCGCGCAGCCCGGTCGGAAGGTCGAAGCGAGAACCGTAAACGTGGCCTGAGGACTTGATGATGAAGCGGCGGACAGGGCTGCCTTCGCCGGCGCAGCCGGCGAGCAGGTTCAAGGTGCCGATCACATTCATCTCATGGGCGCGCGCGGGGTCCATATCGAACGAGTCGATTCGCGTCAGCGTATGCACGACTGTGTCGATGCCCACCGAACGCACCAGCTTGCCGATCAGCGAGTGGCGGATATCAAGCTTCAGGTAGTCGGCCCGGCCGAGGTCGTAGCGCGGTTCGCGGATGTCGATCGCGATCACCTCGGCGACGTCGGGGTCTTCGACCAATCGCTGTACCACGAGCGCTCCCCACCAGCGCGCAACACCGGTGACGAGGACTCTTCTCTTTCTTGCCACCCTTAACCAGTCTACCCAGCGTTGTTCTGGCGGCCGGGTTCACCCCGGCCGCGACTATGTATGAACGTCTGCAAATCGTTGCTTCGAGTGGCTACTCAGAAAAATCCGAACCGTATACCGGAATGGGAGCAGCGCCTGCGGCGCAGCCGCACGCGCGATGAGGGAAAACCATCGGGGTTTTCCCTCATATATCAGTACGTGCGCTTGATCACGTCGCGCTCCATGAGGATCACGGCGCGCGAGACGCTGTCGAGCAGGGGAGACTTCGCTTGGCGCAGCGCGAACTCGAGCTGGCGCAGCAGCGAGTACAGAGCCTTCATCGCCTTGACCGCGTCACCTATGTCGACGTTGGCCGGAAGCGGGATCTTGTCCAGCGCCTCCCCTGACGACCAGCGATAGGCGAAATCGATGTAGTCGTGCGAGGGTGAGCGCAGGTTCGGCTCGTCGAGGTCCCGCTCCATG
>Ga0209807_1000839_pt1 | contig 14323 bp, 13 predicted proteins | sample GraSoiAngelo_154_FD_186168 | JGI IMG/M metagenome (GOLD analysis project Ga0209807, IMG submission 186168) | Grasslands soil microbial communities from the Angelo Coastal Reserve, California, USA - 14_1009_13_20cm (SPAdes) (version 2) | ecosystem: Environmental > Terrestrial > Soil > Grasslands ... | reverse complement strand
GTGGTCTTGCCGTGCGTGCCGGCCACCGCGATGCCGTACTTGAGCCGCATCAGCTCGGCCAGCATCTCGGCGCGCGGGATCACGGGGATCGCGCGCTGGCGCGCGGCCTGGATCTCGACGTTGTCGCGCGCGACGGCCGACGAGTAGACGACGACGTGCGCGCCCTCGACGTGGAGCGCCTCGTGGCCGATGAACACCTTCGCGCCGAGCGTCTCCAGGCGTTCGATGCTCTCGCTGCGCCGGAGGTCCGAGCCGGTGACCCGGTATCCGAGGTTCAGCAAGATCTCGGCGATCCCCGACATGCCGGCGCCACCGATGCCCACGAAATGGATCTGCTGGTAGCGCTTAAACATGGGCGTGCTGGCTGATGTTGAGGAGCATGCCGGTGGCCAGCATCGTCATGAGCAGCGCCGAGCCGCCGAACGAGATGAACGGCAGCGGCAGCCCCTTGGTGGGCAAGAGCCCGGTGACCACGCCGAGGTTCACGATCGTCTGCGTGGCCAGGAGCACCGTGATCCCGAGCGCCAGGTACGCGCCGAAGGCGTCGGGCGCGCGCAGCCCGATCCGCAACCCGCGCCAGACGAGAACGGCGAAGAGGGCGACCACCGCCACCGCGCCGATGAAGCCGAGCTCTTCGCCGACGATCGCGAAGATGAAATCGGTGTGCGACTCGGGCAGGTAGAACAATTTCTGCCGGCTGCCGCCGATGCCCTGGCCGACGAGGCCGCCGTTGCCCAGGGCGAGCCACGACTGGATGATCTGAAAGCCGCTGCCGCGCGGGTCGCCCCACGGGTCCATGAATGCGGTGATCCGCCGCATGCGATAGGGCGCCATCCACACGGCGAGCACGATCAGCGGCAGCGCGGGCGCGGCCACCCACGCGAGGTGCTTGATCGGGCTGCCGGCGAGATAGAGGAGCCCGAAGGTGAGCACGATCAGCGTCATGCAGTTGCCGAGGTCGGGCTGCACGAGCACGAGCGCCGCCAGCACGCCGCCCACGAGCAGCGGCGGCAGCGCGCCGGTGCGGAAGTCGTCCAGCTCGCCACGCTTTCTCGCGAGGAACGCCGCGAGGTAGACGACGAGCGCGAGCTTCGCCAGCTCCACCGGCTGGAAGGAGACCGGCCCCAGGCGGATCCAGCGCCGCGTGCCGTTGATGGCGTGGCCGATCGGCGGCACCAGCACGAGCACGAGGAGCACGCCGGCGACGATCAGCGCCGGCACCACGGCCTTCTCGAGCCAGCGGTAGTCACAGCGCAGCGCCGCCCACAGCACGCCGCCGCCGATGAGCGCCCAGACGAGCTGCTTCTTGAGGAAGAAGTACGGATCGTGGAAGCGGTCGGCGGCCACGATCGCGCTCGCCGAGTAGACCATCACCACGCCGGCGGACAGCAGCGCCACCGCGGCGCCGAAGAGCCACACGTCGGGCGTCAGCCGCCGCGGCATCAGGCCAGCTCCTCGATGAGCTTCTTGAAGGACTCGCCGCGATGCTCGTAGTTGTTGAACATGTCGAAGGACGCGCAGGCCGGCGAGAGCAGCACCACGTCCCCCGCGCGCGCGGCCGCGCGCGCCGCCTCGATCGCGCTCGCCAGCGTCCCGGCGGCGCTCACCCCGATGCCGGCGGACGCGAGAGCGGCCGCGATCTTGCCCCCGTCCTCGCCGATGACGACGACGTGGCTCACGCGGCCGCGCGCGGCGTCGGCGAGCGGCGTGAAATCCTGGCCCTTGCCCTTGCCGCCCGCGATGAGGACGATGCGCTCGCTGAACGATTCGAGCGCCTTGATCGTCGAGGCGACGTTCGTGCCCTTGGAGTCGTTGTAGAACTGCACGCCCCCGATGTCCCGGACGAACTCGATCCGGTGCGGGACGGCGCGGAAGCGGGCCACGGCCCGGCGGATGGCGTCGACGCCGATGCCCGTCCAGAGCGCGCAGGCGGTGGCCGCCAGCACGTTCTCCACATTGTGGGCGCCGCGCAGCTGGATCTCGGCCAGCGGGGCGATGCGGTCCACGTGGCCGTTGAGCTTGGCCACCAGCCAGCCGTCGTGGACGAAGACGCCGTGGTCCAGCGGGCGCTGGCGGCTGAACCACAGGACGTGGCCGCGCGTGCGGGCGGCCAGCCCGCGCGCGGCCTCGTCGTCGGCGTTGAGCACGGCGCAGTCGTGCTCGGTCTGGTTCATGAAGATGCGCGCCTTGGCGTCGAGGTACCGCGCGAACGTCCGGTGGCGGTCGAGGTGGTCGGGCGTGACGTTGAGCACGGCCGCCACGCGCGGCTGGAAGGCCTGGATCGTCTCCAGCTGGAACGAGGAGACCTCGGCCACCACGAGGCCGCCGGCGGGAAAGTCGAGCGCGTGCGCGGCGAGTGGGGTGCCGATGTTGCCGCCGACGAAGACCGGCCGCGGCTGCTCGGCGAGCAGCGCCCCCGTGAGCGCGGTGGTCGTGGTCTTGCCGTTGGTGCCGGTGATGGCGATCGTCTCGGCCTCCATCGTGCGCCACGCCAGCTCCAGCTCGCCGATGACCGGGACGAGGCGCGCACGCGCGGGCGCCAGCTGCTCACCGTCCAGCGGCACGCCCGGGCTGACCACGACGAGCTCGATCCCGTCGAAGGCGCCGGGGCCGTCGACCAGCCTCACGCCGGCCGCGGCCAGGGCCGCGACCTCGGCGCCGAGCGAGGCGACGGGCTTGGCGTCGGTGCCGCGCACGTCGGCGCCGGCCGCCAGCAGCAGGCGCGAGGCCGCGATCCCGCTCTTGGCGAGGCCGACCACGGTCACGCGGCGGCCCGCCAGCGTCGCCAGGTATGCCCGGCCTCTCGTCGCCACCTCCACCTCCTCCGCCAGGTAGCTCATCGGGCTAGCGCAATTTGAGCGTGGTGAGCGCCAGCAGCGCGAGCGCGAACGAGACGATCCAGAAGCGCACCACGATCTTGGGCTCGGGCCAGCCGGTCAATTCGTAATGGTGGTGCAGCGGCGCCATGCGGAAGACGCGGCGCCCCGTGAGCTTGAACGAGGCCACCTGCACGATGACCGACACCGCCTCCACCACGTAGATGCCGCCGATGAGCGGCAGCAGCAGCTCGGCCTTGGTGAGCACGGCCAGCATCCCGATGGCGGCACCGAGCGCCAGCGAGCCCGCGTCGCCCATGAAGACCTCGGCGGGATGGCAGTTGAACCAGAGGAACCCGATGGCGGCGCCGATCAGCGCGCCGCAGAACACCGACAGCTCGCCCGCGCCGCGCACGTTGAGGATCTTCAGATAGTCGGCCGCCCGGAAGTTGCCCGTCAGGTATGCGATGACGCCGAAGGCCGCGCCCGCCATCACGATGGGGCCGATGGCCAGCCCGTCGAGGCCGTCGGTGAGGTTCACGGCGTTGGACGCCCCGATGATCACGAGCATCGCGAAGAGGAACCAGACCGCGCCCAGGTGCAGGAGCCAGCCCTTGAAGAAGGGAATCGCCAGCACGGGCTGCCAGACGTCGGCCGGCTGCCAGTAGACGATCTGGAGCAGGGCGAGCGCCAGGATCACCTGCGCGGCGAGCTTGCCGCGCGCCGGAATCCCGCGCCGGGTGCGGATCTTCGTCCAGTCGTCCCACATCCCGATGAGGCCGTAGCCCGCGACGGCCAGCATCGCGACCCACACGTAACGGTTGGCCAGGTTCGCCCACAGGAACGTCGAGCCGAGGATGGCGCAGAGGATGATGACGCCGCCCATCGTCGGCGTGCCCTTCTTCGACGTCCGATGGTGCTCCGGCGTGTCCTCGCGCAGCGTCTCCGTGCCGTGCTGCATGCGCCGCAGGCGGCGGATCAGCCAGGGGCCGACGATGAGCGAGATCACCAGTGCCGAGATCAGCGCCATGAAGGACCGGAACGTCAGGTAGCGGAAGACGTTGAAGAGGATGTGGTCCTTGGCGAGCGGGACGAGCAGGTAGTAGAGCATCGGCCATCCTCATCCGGAGGACCGGTCGGTCCGGGCCAGCCGCGCGACGAGCGCGTCCACCACGCGCTCCATGCGCATGCCCCGCGAACCCTTCACGAGCACGACGTCGCCCGGCGTCAGCCGCTTGAGCAGGTGCGCCACCGCGTCCTCGAAGGTCGGCGCGTGATGCGCTTCGGCCAATCCCGCCGCGCGCGCGGCCTCGACGGCGAGGGCGGCGGCGCCGCCGAACCCCACGAGCTCGTCCGCGGGCAGCGCGGCGACGGCGCGGCCCACCTCGCGGTGCGCCTCGTCGCTCAGCGCGCCCAGCTCGAGCATGTCGCCGAGCACGACCACGGCGCGGTGGCCGGCGCGGCGCGCGGCCAGCGTGTCGAGGGCGGCGCGGACGGAGGCGGGGCTGGCGTTGTACGTGTCGTCGAGAATCGTCACATCGCCGGCGCGCTTCCAGACGCCGCGGCCGCCGACGGGGCGCGCGGCGGCGAGGCCGCGCGCGATGTCGTCGAGGGGCACGTCGAGCGCCACTCCGACGGCGGCGGCGGCCAGCGCGTTGGTGACGTTGTGGCGGCCCGCGAAGGCGACGCTGACCGGCTGACGCCGACCGCCCGCCTCCAGCGTGAAGGCGAATCCCGCCTCGGTGTCCGTCGCCTCGCCGGCGATGCGCACGGTGGCGCGGGCGGCGCGGCCGAACGTGACCACGCGGCCCTTCGCCTCGCGCGCCATCGAGGCCACGCGCGGGTCGTCGGCGTTCAGCACGGCGATGCCGGCCGGCGACAGCGCGCGAACCAGCGCGGCCTTCTCCTCCCGCACGCCCTCGATCGTGCCGAGAAACTCCGTGTGAACGGCCGCCACCATCGTGACCACGCCGACCGTCGGCCGCGCGATGGCGGAGAGCGTCGCGATCTCGCCCGCCTGGTTGGTGCCGAGCTCCACGATGGCCGCGCCGTGCTCGGCGCCGAGCCGCAGCAGCGTGAGGGGCAGGCCCCACTGGTTGTTGAACGACGAGGCCGGTTTGAGCACCTCCCAGCGCGTGGCGAGCACCGCCGCCGTCAGCTCCTTGGCCGTCGTCTTGCCGATGGAGCCCGTGATGGCCACGATCGGCACGGAGAACTTCGAGCGGTGCCACGCGGCCAACCGGCCCAGCGAGCGCGTCGTGTCCTCGACGAGCACCAGCGGCACGTGGGCGGGCGGCTCGTCGGGCAGCGCGTGGACGACCACGCACGCGGCGCCCCGCGCGGCGGCGTCGCCGAGGAAGGCGTGGCCGTTCAGCCGATGGCCGACGATCGCGAAGAACGCCTCGCCCACCTGCAGGGTCCGCGAGTCGATCGACACGCCGCTGACGGCCACGCCGAGGTCGCCGCTCACCAGCGCGCCCTCGGTGGCCCGAACCAGCTCCTGGATGCTGAACGCCGCCATATGCCTCCCTATCGCGCCCGCTCCGACAAGAGCCGTCGCGCGACCTCGCGGTCGTCGAACGGCAGCACGTCGGTCCCGACGATCTGGTACGTCTCGTGCCCCTTGCCGGCGATGACCAGCGTGTCGCCGGGGCGCGCCCACGCGAGCGCCGATGCGATGGCCACGTGCCGGTCGGCGAGGCGCGCGTAGCGCTCGCGCTCGCGCCAGACCCGCGCGACGCCGACGGCGATCTCCGCGATGATCGCGTCCGGATCCTCGGAGCGCGGGTTGTCCGACGTGATCCACGCGCGGTCGGCCAGGCGGGCGGCGATCTCGCCCATGATCGGCCGCTTCATCCGGTCGCGGTCGCCGCCACAGCCGAAGACGACGCCGAGCCGCCCGGACGTGATCTTGCGCGCCGTCGTCAGCACCCGCTCCAGCGCGTCGGGGGTATGGGCGTAATCCACGACGACGAGGAACGGTTGTCCCGCCCGCACCTGCTCGAACCGGCCGGGGACCGTCTGCACGCCGCCGAGCGCGCGAGCGATGGTGTCGGGCGCCAGCCCCAGTGCCCACCCGACGCCGACGGCGGCCAGGAGGTTCATCACATTGTGCTCGCCGATCAGCGGCGAGGCGAGCGCGAGCCGGCCCGCCGGCGTGTCGACGGCCAGGCGCACGCCGTCGAGGGTCGAGGTCCACTCGGTCGCCCGCACGCCGGTGCCGGCGCCGAGGCCATAGGTCAGCGTGTCGAGGCCGAGCCCGGCGACCATGCGCGCGCCGGCCGGATCGTCGCCGTTCACGACGGCGGTGCGGCGCGGCTTGGGCGAGGCGGCCAGCAGCTCGAAGAGCCGGCGCTTGGCGCGGCCGTACTCGTCGAGGGTGCCGTGGAAGTCGAGGTGATCCTGCGTGAGGTTGGTGAAGACGCCGACGTCGAACGCGAGCGCGTCGACGCGCGAGAGCGCCAGCGCGTGCGAGCTGACCTCCATCGCCACCCCGCGAACGCCGCGCGCACGCATGGCGGCCAGCATCGCCTCGATCTCGAGCGCCTCCGGCGTCGTCTGGCCGGCGGGCCGGATCTCGTCGCCGACGACGTACTGGATCGTGCCGAGAATCCCGGTGGCGCCTCCGCGGACGCGCAGCAGCGCGTCGACCAGGTACGAGGTCGTCGTCTTGCCGTTCGTGCCCGTGATGCCGACCAGCGTCAGGGCGCGGGACGGGTGGTCCCAGTAGGCGCCGGCCAGCGCGGCGAGCGCGCGGCGCGCCGATGGGACGACGACCTGGGGCACGGCAACGTCGGCGACAGGCTCGCGCTCGGTCACCACCAGCGAAGCACCGCGCCCGACGGCGTCGGGCACGAAGCGCCGCGCGTCTTGCTTGAAGCCGGGCACGGCCACGAAGACGTCGCCGCGGGCGACCCGCCGCGAGTCGGCGGTCAGCCCCGTGACCGACACCGGCGGCGTGCCGATCACCCGCTTGTCGGCCAGTGCGTCCAGCAGCACGCTCACGGGCACCTCGCGCGGCATATCAACGCGCGTCACCGGCACGCGGGCGGCCCGGCAGCAGCCTGAGGCGGGCTACGGCATCGTCGTCCACGCGGTCGCCGGGCGCCGGCGACTGCTGCGTGACGCGGCCGCGGCCGTCGAGCTCCACGCGCAAGCCGAGCGGCGCCAGCCTCTCCAGAGCCTGCCGCAGCGTGCATCCACGCACGTCGGGCATGAGGCCGGCGGCGGCGGGGTCGGCGGCCGTCGACACGAGGCGCACGCGCGCGCCGGGCCCGTCGGCGCCCGGGCCGGTCACGATCTGGATCGGCGTGGCGTCGCGCGGCGGGACGTCCAGGTAGCGCAGCACGGGGCCGGCGATCGCGGCGAAGATCGGTGCCGCCGCCTCGCTGCCCCACTTCTCGGTCTTCGGCTCGTCGAGAAGGACGAGCAGCACGAGCCGCGGCTCGTCGGCGGGAACGAAGCCGATGAACGAGAGCACGCCGGGTGCGCGCGAATAGCGCCGGGTCGCCGGATCGAGCTTCTGCGCGGTGCCCGTCTTGCCGGCGACCTCGTAGCCCGGCACGGCGGCCAGGTGCCCCGTGCCGCGCTCGACGACCTGCACGAGCATTTGCGCGAGTGTGCGCGCCGTCTCCGGCGACACGACCTGGCGCACGGCGCGCGGCTCGAGCCGGCGCAGCTCGCGGCCGTCGGCGTCGAACTCGGCCTTCACGAGGCGGGGCTGCATGAGCGTGCCACCGTTGGCGACGGCGCCGAAGGCGGCCAGCATCTGGAGCGCGGTCACCGAGACCTCCTGGCCGATGGACATCGTGGGCAGGGAGAGCGGCGACCAGCGCTGCGGATCGCGCAGGAGGCCGCGGCTCTCGCCGGGCAGGCCGACGCCCGTGGGTGCGCCAAATCCAAAACTGGTCATGTAGTGGTGGTACCGCTCGGGTCCGAGGGCCAGGCCCACCTTCATGGAGCCCACGTTCGAGGAGTTCTGCAACACCTCGCCGAACGAGAGCCAGCCGAACTTGCGCCAGTCGTGGATGGTCGTCTTCGCGATCGTGAGCTGGCCGTTCTCGGCCCAGATCCGGTCGTCGGGCCGCACCACGCCTTCCTCGAGGGCGGCCGCGGCCAGGATCACCTTGAAGGTCGAGCCGGGCTCGAAGGGATCGGTGATCGCGCGGTTGCGCCAGACCTCGCGGGAGGGCACGTCGAGGAACGCGTTCGGATTGAACGTCGGCCGCAGCGCCAGGGCGAGCACGTCGCCGGTGCGCGGGTCCAGGGCGACCGCCATCGCGCCCCTGGCCTGCGTGCGGCGGTAGGCGGCATCGATCTCGCGCTCGGCCAGGTACTGGATCGTCCGGTCGAGCGTCAGCATCACGCCGTGCCCCGGCGCCGGCGGCGTCAGGGTCTGTTGCATCGCGACCTCGCGGCCCAGCGCATCGCGCCCGACGATCGCGCGGCCGGGCGTGCCCGTGAGCGCGTCGTTGAGGGCGCGCTCGATGCCCTCCAGCCCGCCGTCCACCCCCTCGAAGCCGAGCACGTGCGCGGCCAGCTCGCGGTTCGGGTACAGGCGCAGCGGTTCGTTCAGGAAGCCGAGGCCGGGCTCGCCGAGACCGCGCACGCGTGCGGCCACGGCCGGCGGCAGCTTGCGCCGCAGCCAGACGAAGCCCTTGCCCGAGGTGAGCTGGGCGTGCAGCTCGCGCTCCGGCGCGTCGAGGACCGGCGCCAGCCGTGCGGCGACGCGCACGGGATCGCCCATCGCGCGCGGCTGGGCGAAGAGCGACTCGGCGGGCGTCGAGGTCGCCAGCGGCGCGCCGTGACGGTCGAGGATCGGACCGCGCGCGCCGTGCAGGGTGACCGTGCGCGAATACTGGCGCTCGGCGAGGGCGGCCAGCTCCGCGCGCTTGACGATCATCAGCCAGCCCAGCCGGCTCGTCAGGCCCACGAACGCGACGGCGAGGAGCGCCGCGAGTATCAGGACCCGCGTCCGGAGGGCGGGGGCGTTCACGGTGTGGGTCGGCTCTCTTCGAGCGCCGCTTCGACCCGGTTCTTCTGGGCGGCGGCGAGCCCCGTGGTGCCGGTGACGTACTCGCGCGCCAGGCGGAACTGATCGCGCGCGGGCACGGTCAGGCCGAGCTGACGCGCGCGCTGCTCCAGGCGGAGCGGCGAGCGCAGGGTGGCCACCTCGATCTCGAGCTGGCGGATGAGCGTCTCCGTGCGTAGGCGCTCGGAGCGCAGCAGGTCCAGCTGGTAGCCGAGGCGCACCTGCTGCACGCGCAGGCCGACGACGAGCAGCGCACTCACGACGAGCACGGCCGAAATGGCCAGGGCGGCGGCGAAGGAGCGCCGCACGCGCGGATCCGGTTCCCGGTGGAGTCTCTGGTGCTTGATCACGACGTCCGCTCCAGCACGCGCAGCTTGGCGCTCCGGGCGCGGGGGTTGGCCCGCACCTCGTCGTCCCCGGGCGTCAGGGGCGATGGCTCCAGCTCCGCGAAGTTCGCGGTAGCGAGCGCACGGAACGCCTGCTTCACGATGCGGTCTTCGCCCGAGTGAAAGGAGATCACACCGAGCCGCCCGCCGATGGCGAGCAGGCCGGGGATGTCCTGGAGCGTCTGGCGGAGCGCTCCGGTTTCGTCGTTCACGGCGATGCGCAGCGCCTGGAATGTGCGCGTGGCGACGTGGATCCGCTTCGGCCACGCGGCGCGCGGCACGGAGGCGCGAACCGCGGCCACCAGGTCGGCCGTGGTCGAGAGCGGCCGCCGCCGCACGATGGCGCGCGCGATGCGCCGCGCGAACCGCTCGCCGCCGTGCTCGAACAGGATGCGCGCCAGCTCGGCCTCGGGAGTGTGATTCACGAGGTCGGCGGCCGTCTCGCCGCGCGCCGGGTCGAGGCGCATGTCGAGCGGCTCGTCGTGCTGGAAGCTGAAACCGCGCGCCGATTCGTCCAGCTGATAGGAGGACACGCCGAGGTCGAGGAGCACCGCGCGCGCCCCGCTCACGCGATGCGCGGCGGCCACGCGCGCGAGGTCGCGAAAGTTGGCGTGCTCGAGCGTCACGCGATCGCCGAACGGCGCCAGGCGGACACGAGCGCGCGCGAGCGCCTCGGGATCGGCGTCGATCCCGAGCAGCCACACGTCGGTGCTGCTCTTCAGTATTGCTTCAGCGTGACCGCCCATCCCCACCGTCCCGTCGATCACCCAGCCCCCGCGCCGCGGTCGCAGGACGAACGCGACCTCGTCCACGAGAACGGGTACGTGAACCGCTAGACTCCCAGTGCCGACAGCTTGTCGTAGAGCGAGGCCAGCTTCGGCTGGCCCGTGCGGTCGTATTCCTCGAAGCGCGCGCGGTCCCACACCTCGAACTTGTCGAGGCCGCCCCCGACGAGCGTCACGTTCTTGTCGAGGCCCGCGTCCTTGCGTGTGTCGGGCGCGATGAGAATGCGTCCCGCGCCGTCCATCGCGACGTCCTTCGCGCGCGAGACGTAGAGCCGGCTGATCTCGCGCACCTCGCTGTTGAAGCGGGACTGCTCTCTCAGCTTGGCCTCCATGCGCTCCCACTCCGGAAGCGGGTACACCTCGAGGCACTCGCCGTCGGGCACGACGACGAGCTCGCGCCCCTCGTAGCGTGCCAGCACGTCCCGGAATTTCGCCGGGATGCTCAGGCGCCCCTTCGCGTCCATCGTCCCCGGATACCGTCCCCTGAACATGGCTCCCTGGGACGTAGGACCCACTTCATCCCACTTCGCCCCACCTTGTTGGCAAATTTACAGTTGCCGAATAGGGGTGTCAAGGGAAAACCTTCAGATTTTTTAGCAAAATAAGCTACGCACGCGTTTGGCTGACCGATGGGGGGCGAGGCCCACCCGCGGCACGGCGGATGGTGGAAAAGGTCGGCTTAGCGGGGCTGGGGGGCCCCCGAAATGGGCCCCAACCCCCCAACGTTCGGAGCGCCCCGGCAAAAGCCGTGGCGCTCCTCTATTGCGGAGGCTAGCCGCGGGCCTCGCGGATTCGCGTGGTCAGTGGGGCGCGCGCGGCGGGGCGGGGCTCGAGATCCGCCATGCAGAGGAACGGGCAGCGCGACTCCGAGGCGGCGGCCTCGCCGGCCACGCGCAACGCGCGGGCGGACGGGCCGATCGAGACGAAGACGTGCAGCACGCGGCCGTCGCGCACGCACTCGCCGATCACGTCGGGCGGCGTCTCGAGCGTGGGCGCGTCGGGCGCGGGCGAGATCACCAGGGTGCGCACGCTGCGGCTGCGCGCGAACCACGGCAGCTCGCCGAGCGGGTCGAAGCCGTCGGGCAGCGGCGCGTCGAGCTCGACGACATAGCGCAGGAGCCCGAAGTAGCCGGGCAGCGTTCGCGCCAGGCGGCCCTCGAGCACGGGCAGCGCGAGATCGAACACCAGCGGGCTGATGATCCGGAGACCGATGGCGCGGCCGAGGAGGGGAATCGCGGCTGGGCGCGTGGGCGTCAGGTCCATTGAGCGGCTCATCGGATCGCAAACTCCGCGCCGGAGCGCCCGCGGCCATCAAGTGTATGAAAATGCAGACACCGCCCCCTTCCCCGCCGTCGTGACGCTGCCCCATAGATGTGCAGGAGCGCCCAGTAACGGGCCAGTCAGCGGTTGCGGAGGCGAACGCGTGTCGTCAACACGGTGGAGACGGTCGAGCCGGGTACGGAGTAGTCCGGCCGCGTGACGAGGACGATCTCGACGCTGCGGACCTCGGCGGGCGCGGCGGTCGGCGCGCCGGCCGCGTCGAAGTAGGTCAGCGCCAGCGCGTGCACGCCGTTGACGATCGGCTGCGCGCCGCCGCCCGCGTCGCGACGCAGGATGGTACCGGCCAGCCGCCACGTCACCCGCTCGCCGCGGGCGGCGATCACGCCGTCGCCGTCAAGATCTTGCTGCAGCACGATGGTATCGGGCGCGGCCACCGCAACTGCGTCGAAGTCGCGCCCGCCGCGCCCGGCGGCGCGGATCTCGCCGGTCAGCCGAGCCAGCGCCACGCGCGCGCTCTGCTGTGTCTCCGCGCGCGCGACGCCGAAGGCCCACGCGCGCTGACCCTCGTCGAGCAGTGTGAAGGCCGCGGCGGCCACGAGCCCGAACGTCACGAGCGCGACGAGAAGCTCGGCGAGGCTCACGCGGGCAGCGTCGTCGCCGACGCCGCCCGCGTCAATGCCCAGTGATCGATACGGTGATCAGCTCGCGACGAGCATGCCGCGCAGGTGGAACCCGACCGCGCCCGCGGTGGCGGTGGCGGCGGCGCCCGTCGGTGTCGTCGCGTCCGGCACGTTCGCATCCGGCACGTTCATGAGCTGCACCATCTGCCCGGCACCGAACTCGATGCCCGTGGTGAGCGGCAGCGGCGTCGTCGTGCGTGCCGCGACGCAGAGCGGACCGGTGATGGTGGAGTCGGTCTGCGTGAGCGTTCCGGCCAGCGTCGGCACGCCCGCGCTCACCGTGCCGGGCGCCGTGGCCGTGGTCCCCGTGGTGGTCGGCGTGGTCGTCGTCGTGCCGGTCGCGGTGGTGGCCGCGGGCGTGGTCACCGCCGCTGCGGCGCCGCCCGCGCGGTTGATGGCGGCGCCACACGTGGCCGCCGTGCCCGTGTTCGTGACGAGCGCGTCGGTGACGATCAGCGTTTGCCCCGCCGGCACCGTGAATGCGGTGACGGCGGTCGTGCCGGACGGCACCAGCCGCGTGATCTCGACGATGTTGAGCACGACGGGCGTGCCCGTCGTCGCCGGCGACGCGCTCACCGTCGGCCTCCCGGCCAGCGTGGTCGTCGTCGTCCCGTCGGCATTCGTCATCGTCGACGACGTGGCGGCGGGACTCGTCGTGGTCTGCGCCGAGACGCCGGCGGCGACGAGGGCGACCAGCACGGTCAGACATAGTCCGAGTACATTCGCGAGTTTCATGAGACCCCCTTGGAAGGAACTGGGCCGCGAGGCTCGCAAGGCGAGTGCCAGCAGCCTCCGTTCGGGGATGGACGTCAGCCGATCGACGGTCGCTGTTGGCGCCACGGCCGCGCACGCTCGAAGGCCGCGGAGGCGCGGAGCACGAGCGTGTCGGCAAAGCGGCGACCCACGATCTGCAATCCGATTGGCAATCCGTCCTTGGTGAACCCGCACGGCACGGAGGCCGCCGGCTGGCCCGTGAGGTTGAACGCCGGCGTGAACGGGATCCAGCCATAGAACGAGACGGCGCGCCCGGCGATGGCGCCCGGCGTGTCCAGGCCCACCTTGAACGGCGCGCAGGCGATCGTGGGCGTGAGCAGCAGATCGTACTTTTCGAAGAACGCGCGCGGGTGCTGCCACCAGTTGAGCCGATCGAGCCATGCCTGCACGTAGCGCGTCGGCGGGTTCTTCAGCGTCGCCTCGATGAAGCGCAGCAGGCCGGGCTCGATCAGATCGCGCTGGTCGAGAGAGGGCGCCATGCGCGTGGCGATGCCACCGCAGAAGATCTGCTCCCAGCACTCCATCATCGACGGCCACTTCGGCTGGACCTCGTCGACGCGGCAGCCGAGCTCGCGGAACGCCTTGGCCGCGCGCGCGCACACCGCGCTCACTTCCGGATCCACGACCTCGGCGAACCCGAGATCGTCCGTGTAGGCGACGCGCAGGGCCTTGAGATCGCCGCCAAGCCCGCGCGCGTAGCGCGCGCCGTCGGCGGGCAGCGAGTACGGATCGCGCTCGTCGGGCCCCGCGCAGATGTCCATGGTGAGGGCCGCGTCGGCGACGGTGCGCGTCATCGGGCCGATGTGCGAGAGGCTCCACGCCCCGCTCGGCGGGTGCAGCGGAATGCGGCCGTACGAGGGCTTGAAGCCGTAGATGCCGGCGCACGAGGCCGGAATCCGGATGGAGCCGCCGCCGTCGGTGCCGACGTGCAGCGCGCCCATGCCCGCCGCCACCGCCGCCGAGGCGCCGCCGCTGCTGCCGCCCGGCGTGCGATCGAGGTGCCACGGGTTCCGCGTGGGGCCGAAGACGAGGTTGTGCGTGGCGCCGATCCAGCCGAAGGTCGGCGTGTTCGTCTTGCCGACCATGATGCCGCCCGCGGCCTTGAGGCGCTCGACCATCGGCGCGTCCTCGGTGGGAACGTTGTCGCGGTAGAGCGGGGTGCCGAACGTCGTTCGCACACCCTTGGTCACGACGAGGTCCTTCACGCCGAAGGGCACGCCGTGCAACGGCCCGAGCGTGGCGCCGCGCTTGCCGAGGGCGCGCTCGGCCGACTTCGCCTCGCGGCGGGCCTGGTCGGCGTTGATCAGCACGAACGCGTTGAGGCGCGGGTTGATCTTGTCGATGCGCGCCAGCAGCGCATCCACGATCTCCACGGGCGAGACCTTCTTCCGCCGAATCAGCGCGGCCTGCTCGGTAGCGGACAGCCAGTTCAGATCGGTCTCAGGCATGGCGGCTCCGGAAAGATATCAGATTGGGGGGATTTAGGGTGATCGAGGCGCGCCACGGCTTGGCCGGGGCGCGACGAGCGCTGGGGGGATTGGGGGGCCATTTCGGGGCCCCCCATCTCAAT
>Ga0209807_1000837_pt1 | contig 14337 bp, 11 predicted proteins | sample GraSoiAngelo_154_FD_186168 | JGI IMG/M metagenome (GOLD analysis project Ga0209807, IMG submission 186168) | Grasslands soil microbial communities from the Angelo Coastal Reserve, California, USA - 14_1009_13_20cm (SPAdes) (version 2) | ecosystem: Environmental > Terrestrial > Soil > Grasslands ... | reverse complement strand
GCATCATCCGACATAACGTCGTCGCGCTGGCGCGCCAGGCCGAGCAGCTCATTAAAACAGGCGACACGGCGGCCATCGATCGCGCCGCCATCCAATCGGACATGTCAGCGCTGGGTCGCTTTCTCATCACCAAGCAGGAAAAGGACATCGCCTCGTTTAAAACACCGAACATACGCAACGTGCTGGTGACGGGGCCTTACTTTCACGACGGTTCGCAAGAGACGCTTTGGGACGTGATCGATCATTACAACAAAGGCGACGGCTTGCAGAATCCGTATCTCGACGGAGACATCCAGCCGCTCGCTCTGACCGAGAGTGATATCGACGATCTCGTCGCCTTCATGGCGTCGCTCACAAGCCCGAACTACAAGGAACAGGGAGAAGCGGAATTGGCGCGCCAGCGCGTACTCTCTCGGACGACCCGGCCTCAGCGCGACACCGCTCGAGCGTTCGGCCCGAAACCATCGCAGCCCGCTCCGCCCAAGTAGATTAAGGAAAGCGACGACACCACCCGAAATGAAAGCCCTGTACTTTCGCGATACCGGCTCGCTTGCGAATCTGCGGGTTGAGAACGTCGAAGTTCCGCGAATCGACACTCCTGATGAAGCCTTGGTTCAGGTGCGCGCCGCCGCAATCAACCCAAGCGATCCCAAAAGCGTGCTCGGAAAGATTTCAGAGACGAAGCCTCCTCGAGTGCCAGGAAGGGATTTCGCCGGGGTCGTCGTAGAAGGTCCAGCGACCTGGAAAGGGAAAGAAGTTTTTGGAACCGGTGGAAGCTTGGGGTTTTGTCGAAATGGTTCACATGCAGAGTTTGTGTCCGTGCCCGTCGAGGCCTTGGTTGAGAAACCGAAACAGCTCAGTTTCGAGCAAGCAGCTACTTTAGGACTGGCGTATCTGACTGCATGGAGCGCGATCGTCACAGCGGGTCGCGTGTCGCCCAATGATATTGTGCTAGTGCTCGGAGCGACGGGCGCGGTCGGATCCGCTGCGGTGAAGATCGCGAAGCACATCGGCGCCAAAAGGGTCATCGGCGTTCTCAGAAAAGAGGCGGACCGCGCCAGGACCGCTGGCATTCCTTCCGATGATTGGCTTGTCCTGGAAAAGGAACCTTTACCTCAGGGTCTTTTTGAAATCACCCAAGGCAAGGGAGCGGACCTCATTCTTGATATGATCGGAGGATCATCCTTTGAGTCAGTCAATCAATGTCTGGCTCATCGCGGTCGTCACGTAGTAATCGCATCGATCGAGCAGAGAGTTTCGTTCAGTTTGGTAGACTTCTATCACCGTGAAGCACGACTGATTGGGGTTGATACCTTGAAGCTTTCTTTCTCAGAGAGCGCGGAAGTTCTGCGAGAAATCGTCCCACTAGTGAACGCCGGCGTCCTGACGCCGCCTGAATTAGATAGTATTGCTATCGAGCAAGGGCCGCGTGCTTACCAAGCCGTCCTGGAGGGAAGCGCGGGCCGGAAGCAGGTCATTCGCTTCTGACCATTTCCAACCGAACCCCACATCGGGGTAGTGGCGGGCGGCACGCGTTACCGCGCGCTCAACCAAGCGAGTGGCACCGGAAATGATGCCACCTCATTCTGAGATAAAAAGCGTTGGTAATCGCCAGGCGTGTCGATGTCGATCGCTGCGGCGGGAAAATTGAAGGGTGCAACATCGTGTCGCCGCGAGAAAATGATCCCTTTAGCTCCGGTGTCTCCTTTGAGCTCCAACAGATCGGGAAAACAAGATCGATCAAACAAGGCGGGAATCCCGAGAGTGACTGCGTAGGCAGACGCGATGATCGGTTTGCCACTCGTTAGGCGCAATTGGATGAGCTGCCTGAGGGTTGCAGCGCTCACGAACGGCTGATCGCACGCTAGTAAAATCGCGGCGTCAGTTTTCGCAGCGGAGTTGATCACATTTTGTACGCCGAGACCGATGGAGGAGCCCACCCCGATCGACCACTGAGGGTGGATCACAATCGAGGCAGCAAGCCCAGTCAGTTCCAAGGCGATTTGTGCTGTCTCCTCGCCAACAACGACTACGACTGCGCGCAGCCAGCCTCTATCGGGGTTGCGACAATGTGCCTGACGAATGTTTCGTCTCGAAACAGCGCGAGCTGCTTCGGTTATCCGAAGCGAGTTGAGCCTCCAGCGAGTACGACAGCGGCAACTCTCATTGGAAGACTACGCGGCTTGTCCGCTGGTCGTAGTTGCGGCTGTACGAATGTCAATCTTGCGTTCGCGCAGGAAACTACCGCAACGGTTGGAAAGGACCGCGGCGACTTCGGACACGATTGAGAGCCCGATTTCTTCGGGTGCTTCGCTGCCAATGTCGAGTCCGGCGGGCGCGTAGAGGTTTCTGACCCCCGCTTCGAAATCGAGCGGTCGATACTCGCTCAGCCGCGCCAGCAACTCAGCGTGACGTTTTCTTGGCCCGAGCAATCCAACATATCGAAGTTGGAGCGGCAGAAGACGATCGAGCGCGAGGAAGTCGCGACCAAAATTGTGAGTCATGACTAACGCGGCAGTCTGCGCGTCGGGACGAAAATCTTCCGCGAATTCCGAAGGATGAGCGAAATGCTGGATCACCCAGCCAAGATTTCCCGCGAGCTGAATAATCGGCTCGATCTCAGGCCCGGTACCGAAAAGTAATAATCGAACGGGAAGCGCCAGCGTGTCTATGAAATTGCCGGGCCGTTCCGCAAGAAGAACATCAGCGGCCAGCAGCTCGGAGCCGAGCGGCCCGCCTTCAAAACATGTGCGAATTCGGCAAACGTCTCGCTGCGCGAGCAAACGACCAACCTCTGTGATCAGATTGCCATTCGTCCCTGCAGCTGGGAGCGGCTCGACGAGAATCTTCAAACGACCATCGCATCCGTAAAGGCGTCGCGTATGAAACGACAGTAAGACCGCCGAACCATCGTTGATCACGCGCCGTCCGTAACGACCGATTTCCTCTTCCAAACAACCGCCGCTGAGGACACCTAAAGTTGTGCCCTTCGCCTCGACCAAAAGCCGGGCGCCCGGCTTGCGATAGGTAGAACCTTCCGTTTGAACCAGGGTCGCAAGGGCGAATGGCTGCGCAGGATTTGCTACGACCCGCTCGATGATCTGGTGCAATGCTTTCATTCGTTAGGCCAAAACCGACGATTTCAGCAAGTCCTCGATCCTGACTGGCAATTCCCGCACGCGCACGCCTGTTGCGTGATAGACCGCCGCGGTAATCGCAGCCGCGATACCGGCTAGTCCTATCTCGCCGATGCCGCGCGCGCCTACGGCGTTGAGCTCTAAATCAGGATGATCGAGGAAGTGCACCTCGAGCTTGGGCACGTCGGCGTTCACGGCCACGATGTAGTCGGCTAGGTTTGAGTTAATCGGAGCACCATTTTGCGGGTCGTAGCTCGTGTGCTCCAACAACGCCATTCCGATTCCCATCACGAGTGCGCCTTCGATTTGATTGCGGCCAGCGAGGGGATTGATAATTCTGCCGCCATCAATCACCGTCACAACGCGATTGACCCGTAGCCGCGCGATCTCCGGTTGCCATGTTACTTCGGCAAAGTGACAACCGTATGAGTGCATGGAGAACTTCGGCTTCGCTTTGCTGCCGAAAATCCCTTCGGATCTGCCGCTGCCCGTGACGAGACGAAGGTCAGCGCGTTTGAGTAGGTCCGCGAACGGAACGCCTCCGCCAGGTCCATCGGCTTTGACAAATACTCGTCCGCCTTTGAACGCCAGATCGTCCTGCTTGCGATTTTCGAAAGGCGAGCCTGGCGTAGTGGTCGCGGCGTTCAAGAGCGCTGTGATTGCATTGTCAGCCGCGGCAAAAACTGCAGGAACCACAGAAGCGGTCGCCCAGGAACCGCCCGAAACCGGGCCGTGCGGAAGCATTGTATCGCCGAGCACCACTTCTACTTTCTCGACTGGCACACCGGTCTTGTCCGCGGTGAGCAGGGCGAGAACTGTATAGGTGCCGGTGCCGATATCCTGTACCCCACAGGCGACACGAGCGCTGCCATCATCGCGCAGCTCGACATTGGCCGCGGCGTCGTCTCGCGTGGCGATCCACGCCGCGCCAGCTACGCCCCAGCCAAGTGTTAATCCGTCGCGTTTCATCGCACCAACTTCCGCGTTTCGCTTCGACCAGCCGAATTTTTCAGACCCAACCTGGAGGCACTCGACGTAATGCCGCGACGAAAATGGAATGCCTTCGCCCTCATCGATCTTTGGCTCGTTCAGGATGCGGAGTTGAACCGGATCGATCTTGAGCTGATCAGCCAGCTCGTTCATGGCCGACTCAGTCGCATAGAGTCCGGGCACAGCACCCGGACCGCGCATGTCGGATGGTGTGCCGATGTTGCGGCGTGCGCGTCCGAAATGCACCCGAAGATTGGGCACGCTGTAATGGAACGATGTCGCTTCACCACAATTCTCATGATAGTCATCGAGCATTGACCGTTCGTACACATAGTCTTGCTGGAGCGAAATGAGTTTGCCCTCGGGTGTGGCGCCCAGTCGCATACGCTGCTGCGTGTGCGCGCGATGACCGGCCGCCTGGAACGTCATTTTGCGGCTAAGGACCAGCTTGACCGGCTTCCCTAACTGTCGTGCCGCCGCCACAGCGAGCGGACAATGCGTCCATGGCCAAAGCTTGCTGCCGAAACCCGAGCCAACGAACTTGGTGATGACGCGCACGTTCTCGTACGGCAGACCGAACATTTGCGCGAGCACGCTCCGTAGATTGAAGATGGCTTGCGACTCCTCATAGACGGTCAAGTGATCGCCGTCCCACATCGCAGTTGTTCCCTGCAGTTCGATGGGAACGTGCGTCTCGGTTGGCGTGACATAGGTTTGATCGAGCTTCACCGGTGCACTGGCAAAGGCCGCCGCAGCATTGCCGCGCTCGCTTTGCACGCGCTTCTCCGGCCCGTAACTGGTTCCGACGACCGCCGGATCATTGTCGGCTGTGAGCTTGAATTCGACGTTGGGCTTGTCTTTCGAGTAGCTAACGACAACCGCGTCCGCGGCGGCTTTGGCGCTCTCGAAAGTGTTAGCGACGGCGAGCGCGACGTATTGACCATAGTAGCGAACGACATCGTCCTCGAAGGCCGGACGCCGTTCTATGCAAATGCCTTCATTCCCCTTCCCGGCGCTCGAACGGAAAATTTTTCCGATGTTTTCGCGATGAAGGATCGCACGCACGCCAGGCATCTTTTCCGCCGCCGCGGTATCGAGCTTGGTGATCTTGCCGTTCGCGATCGTGGCCTCGACCGGCACGGCATATAACAATCCGGGGAAGTGGAAGTCGGAGGCATACTGCGCTGTTCCGGTCACCTTTAACGGCCCATCGACGCGCGGAGTGTCGCGGCCGATCGGTGATGCTGTAGTTTCCTGAGACATGTTAGGCGAGCTGCGTCGCAAGTTTCAAAGCATGGACCAGGCAGCGCTTGGCCAGCTCGACCTTGAAGGCGTTCTGACTCTGAGGCTTTGCATCGCGCATCGCCGCGTCAGCCGCTTTCTGGAAAACGGCCTCGGTCGCCGCTTGATTTGTTAATTCCCCTTCGGCCTCAGTCGACCGCCAGGGTTTCGTGCCTACGCCACCGAGCGCAATGCGAGCGCGCGTAATTTTTCCGTTGGCGACGGTGACGACAACCGCAGCGGAGGCGAGCGCAAATTCAAAAGAAGCGCGATCGCGCAGTTTCAGATAAAGAGACCGGCTTCCAGGTGCGGGCGGCAGAAGCGTAACGTGAGTAACTAAATCGCCCGGTTCCAACACGGTCTCACGTTGTGGCGTGTTTCCCGGCAGGAGATGAAAATCTGCAATCGGAATTCTCCGCTCGCCCTTTGGCCCATGCACATGAATAGTCGCTTCGAGTGCGGCCAACGCCACGTTCATGTCGGATGGATTGGTGGCGATGCAATGGTCGCTCGTGCCGAGAATAGCGAGACTGCGGTTTACGCCGGTGATCGCCGAGCAGCCGCTGCCGGGTTCGCGCTTGTTACACGGCATATTCGTTTCTCGGAAATACATGCACCTGGTCCGTTGCAGCAAATTACCAGCGGTGGTCGCCATGTTCCGAAGCTGCGGCGACGCGCCGCTCAGGAGTGCTTCAGAAAGAACGGGGTAGTTTTTCTTAACGAGCGGATGGTAAGCCAGATCCGAATTGCGCACGACGGCGCCAATCGTTAATCCGCCATCGGGAAGAGCTTCGATTTTATCGAGCGGCAGGTGATTGATATCGACCAATGTTTGCGGCGTCTCGACATTCAACTTCATCAGATCGACCAGGGTGGTGCCGCCGCCGATGAAGCGAATCTCGGCGCCTTGTTGTGCGGTTGTCGCCTTCGCCGCCGTCGCGATCGCTTGCGCGCTATCGCTGGCCCGAGTGAGTGCGAAAGTTTTCATCCTGCTTTCTGCGGCTTGGTGCCTTGGCGGACACTTTGAATGGCAGCTACAATGTTTTGGTATGCTCCGCAGCGGCAAATATTGCCGCTCATGAACTCCTTCACTTCCGCCTCCTCCGGCCCGCACGGTTCCTTCAACAGCGCCACCGCCGACATGATTTGCCCTGAGGTGCAGTAGCCGCATTGGTAGGCATCAGAGGCAACAAACGCAACCTGCATCGGGTGCAGATTTTCCGGCTGTCCAAGACCTTCCACCGTTGTGATCTCATCGCCTTGGTACATCGCCGCGAAACACAGACATGAATTCACACGGCGTCCGTTGATATGGACGGTACACGCACCGCACTGGCCGTGGTCGCAACCTTTTTTCGACCCTGTCAGATGCAGATGTTCGCGCAGGCAATCGAGGAGCGTGGTGCGCGGATCGATCCGCAAATCATATTTCTTGCCGTTGACACGAAGCGACACGGGGATGGCGTCTTTCGATTCTGCGGAAAGTCCCTGCTCTAGCTTTTCAGAACGTTGACCGAGCGTTGTAATTGCCGGCCCTGCCGTCGCCAACAAGCTGGCCATTCCGATTCGAGAGAGAAAAGTGCGACGCGTAGATTGCCCAAACCCGAATCGAGTCTCCTCTTCAGGTCTTTCGGGACTCTCATCTTGATTAGGCATGGAAACCGCCTTGGGAGAGAGAATGAGAAATTGCTACTGTTAGGGGCAAGCTAATTTTCAAAAACCGGAATTTATTTTTCCGAGGTGAGCTGGCTCCCTCTTTCGAGACAAGAGAAAGCTGATAATTCTACCTAACCAAGCCTTGCTAAAGCAAAGTGGAGAAGTCCCTGAACGTTCCGTTGATCAGGCCGCGGTGCGCACTGCCTTCACTTCGACGCCCGCTTCCTTTTCGAGCGCCTTGATTAGAGCGGAGGCGTTTTCTTGTCCGAAGCCAAGGGCAACGGCTGACCCAAGATTTTTGCCGGCAACGTGCAGCGCCGGGATGGGTGACTGCAGACTTTCAGCAAATCTTTTAATGAGCTCCGCGTCCTTGAGCATGAGTTTAAGGGCGAAGCTGGTCGAAAAATCGCGTTTCAAGATGTTTTGACCATTGCTCACGAGTAGCGGTGAGCGGAAGTCGGCGACTTTTACGACTTCCATCACGGTCTTCAAATCAAGGCCGGCTTTTTGGGCGAGAACCAGGCCTTCCGCGAGGGCTTCCATTTCCAGCGCCACGATGAGGTTTCCCACCAGCTTCATGGCCGCTGCATTTCCGTTTTTGCCAAAGTAATGAACGGTTTGTCCTAAATGCTCCAAGATTGGTTTTACCTTTTCAAAAACGGCTTTGTTGCCCGCGGCCATAATCCAAAGCTTGGCATCGGCGGATTCTTGTTTGCTGCCAAAGACTGGGGCGTCGAGAAAATCCACGCCACGCTTTGCGTAAGCTTCTTGTTCTCGCAAGCTCGTCTCAGGAAGGACCGTGCTCATGTCGATCGCGATCTGGCCTTGGTTGATTCCGCTGAGAATTCCGTTGGCGCCAAAGACAACGTCCTCGACGGCCTGGTCGTTACTCAAACAGTACATGACCAGATCGACGTTGCGAACGGCGTCCCTTGGAGTATCGGCGACGCGGGCGCCGTTACGGGCGAACGGTTCGCACTTCTCAGCGCTTCGATTCCAGACGGTAAGTTCGTATCCGGCTTTGAGAAGGTTGGACGCCATGCCGCTGCCCATGGTCCCGAGACCGAAATAAGAGATTGTCTTCATCATAAAACCTTATTTTCTTTTCCTTATTTGCCAGGCGTGGATCAATCAGCGCTAAGAGCTGAACTTGCATCCCAATGCTTAGCCTCGCTTCCATGCCCGAATCTATGATTTGGGGACATACTCCCGCCACTGGGCATGCGAGTGATTTATTGTTGACTCCTATGGACCAATCGCCACTCCCTCTTTTGGGGAAGTATACCCGTAAAAGTGCGATTTTTCGTTTTTCTTTGTTCGGCGACGGATGCCGGCATTCTAGTGCCTGTTTGGAATTGCAACTGGCGTCGCCACTCTTCAACGACTTGGGGTCGCGATTTTGCCTACAAACACAATCGGTTTTTTCCGGAGAGATCAGGTCCATCGCACCACTACGATGAAAGGCGCAAATCTCATCTTTGTGCTTTACCGTCGGAAATAAAAAAAGTACCAGAGGAGACGGCCGGCTTAAGCGAGGATCAAACGACAATGGCATTCCTCACTGCGCTACTCACGACATCGCAGCTCATTAGCCGAATCCGTGAACGGAGGATGGCTCAGGCGTTAACGAGATAGGGTAAAAAAATGTAGATTTCTACGATGCACCCCTCAAACGCGCTCGATCCGCACTCGCCACAGGCACGCGCGATTTACGATTTGGGGATTGTTTCAACGATCGTTTTCATCTTCATTTTCTTGATCGTAGCGGGTGCAATCGTCTACGCGATCTTTCGTTTCCGCGCGCGTGAGGGTGAGCCCGAGCCGAAGCAATTCGCCGGAAGCGAGAGAGTGGAAATCACCTGGACGGTGATTCCGTTCCTGATCGTCGTGCTCCTTTTCGTGCTGACCCTGCGCGGAATGAATCGCGCTGATCCCCCGCCAGCGCCTTCACCCGATTTGGTTGTGACAGGGCACCAGTTCTGGTGGGAAGCACAGTACCCGGCGTCGGGAGCAGTGACGGCGAATGAAATCCACATTCCTGTCGGCAAACCTTTATCGGTGCAGTTGGATTCGAAGGATGTGTTGCACGAATTTTGGGTGCCGGAATTGGCGCGCAAAATGACGACGGTACCGGGCCAGCCCAACCACATTTGGTTACAAGCCGATAAACCTGGCGTCTACATCGGTACTTGCTCGGAATTTTGCGGCACGCAACACGCCTGGATGCGCATCCTGGTCGTCGCGGACAAGCCTTCGAAGTTTGAAGAATGGGAACGGGCTCAACTTCATCCGGGCCAGGCGCCGACAAGCGACGCTGCAACCAAGGGACTGGCATTGTTTCAGACATCGACTTGTATCAATTGCCACGCCATCCGCGGCGTCACTGGTGCCGATGCGCACGTGGCGCCGGATCTCACGCACGTCGCCAGTCGGAGACAACTCGCGGCGGGCATTCTGGAAAATACTCCGGCAAATATGCGGTTCTGGCTCAAGAACCCGCAGCACATCAAGCCCGGCGCGCTCATGCCCGACTTCAATTTCACTGATCAGGAGCTCGATCAACTTGGGGCGTATCTGGAGACATTACGATGAATGGCGCGCCCGCCACGGCGACCCTGGCAATGGTATTAGACCCTGCTGAGCGAGGGCATCATCGGCTGGCATGGCTCTCGACGGTTGACCACAAACGCATCGCCGTTCTCTACCTGTTGGCCGGTCTGTTCTTTTTTGTAGTCGGCGGGACCGAGGCGCTTTTCATGCGCCTGCAACTAGCCGTGCCCAATAATCACTTCCTTCAGCCGAATACCTACAATCAACTCTTCACCATGCACGGCACGACGATGATTTTTCTCGTCGTCATGCCGCTGTCGTTCGGCTTGGTAAATTATTTCCTCCCCTTGCAGATCGGCGCTCGCGACATGGCCTTCCCACGTTTGAACGCGCTTGGTTTTTGGTTGGTCCCGTTCGGAGGAATTCTTTTGCACTTTAGTATGCTCGCGGGCGGCGCTCCCGCGGTCGGCTGGTTTTCCTACGCGCCTTTAAGTGAAACACCTTATTCCTCAACTCTGGGAGTCGATTACTGGGCGGTCGCGCTGTTTGTGCTCGGCATCGGATCGATCGGCTTTGCCATCAATGTCATCGCGACAGTTATCTCCCGGCGCGCTCCCGGAATGACGATGCGGCGTCTTCCGCTATTTACCTGGATCAATTTCGTCAATGCTTTCATCATCATTCTCGCGTTGCCGGTTTTAAACGCCGGGTTGGCGATGCTCCTGATCGATCGACAGCTCGAGGGCCATTTTTTCCTCCCCTTCCATGGCGGGTCGGCGGTTTTGTGGCAGCACATCTTTTGGGCGTTCGGTCATCCGGAGGTGTACATCATGGTGCTTCCGGCCTTCGGGATTGTTTCGGAAGTGATCCCGGTTTTCTCCAGGAAACCGATTTTCGGCTACGAGTTTGTCGCCGGTTCAAGTGTGGCAATTGCGATCCTGAGCATGAGTGTTTGGGGGCACCACATGTTTACGGTTGGGATGGGCCGCGCAGCCGATTCGTTTTTCGCCATTGCCTCACTGCTGATTGCGATTCCGACCGGCGTGAAAGTGCTCAACTGGACGGCGACAATGCTCGGCGGCCGGATTCGGTTTGACGTGCCGATGTTGTTTTGCATCGCCTTTCTCATTCAATTCCTTTGCGCCGGGATAACCGGGGTCAGCCATGCGGTCGTGCCGCTCGATTGGCAGACAAAGAACAGCTATTTTCTCATAGCGCATTTTCACTTTGTTGCCGCGGGCGCAATCCTCTTCGCGCTCATGGCTGGCATTCAATATTGGTTTCCGAAAATGACCGGACGGATGCTCTCGGAGCGGCTCGGCAAGTGGTCTTTCTGGCTGCTGGTTATCGGCTTCAACATGACCTTCATTATTCAGCATTTTCTGGGTCTCTACGGGATGCCGAGGCGCGTGTTCACTTATCCGGACCTGCCGCATTGGGCTTGGATGAACATGCTCTCGACCGCCGGCGCTTTCTTTATGGCCGCAGCGTCGCTCATTCTGGTTTGGAACCTCGTTGTCTCGTTCTTTCGAGGAAAAATAGCGGGCGATAATCCGTGGAACGCGTGGACGCTGGAATGGGCTACGACTTCGCCACCGCCGCATGAAAATTTTGACGCGCTGCCGCCGATCCGCGGCCGTCGGCCGTTATGGGATATCGCGAATCCAGATCGGCCCGATCCGGTGGTCGGCAAGGATACCGCCGAGATCGAGAGTCCGGACAAGAACAAGGCTGGGATTCTTACCTTCATCCTGTCCGAAGCTGGGTTCTTTGCGGTTCTCCTGCTCGCGTATTTGTATTTCTACGCCCACCCGCAACCTGGCCCGACACCGAGAGGACTCGATGTTTCTCGGACGCTGGTTTTCAGCGTTTGCCTGTTCGCCAGCAGTTTAACCTTTTGGCGATCCGAGATTGCCATGAGCAAACGACATCGCGGCTCCATGCTTGGCTGGCTTGCGCTGACTATCGCGCTGGGAGGTGTCTTCTTAGTTGGCCAGGGAACCGAGTATTGGAAATTGTTTCAGACTGGAGTCGATGTCAGCACCAACCTTTTCGCGACCACATTCTTTACTCTCACCGGCTTTCACGGTTTGCACGTGTTCTTCGGCCTGGTCGCACTTCTGATTTTTCTCTGGCTTGCATGGCAGGGTGATTTTGCTTTGGGCCACGGATCTGCGTTCGCAGCCGCGGGCTACTACTGGCATTTCGTGGATATCGTTTGGGTTTTTGTCCTGTTCACCGTTTACATCCTTCCACTCCTTCGATGACTACATACCAATTCCTCACGACTGCCTGGAGATGGAATTCCATTCTCCTGATTTTTTGCGCGCTCGCTGTCGCGGGATATTTTCTCGCCTTCCGGCGACGGGGCCGCCCCGCCTATTTTAGCGCTGCGCTCGTCGTATTTCTTGTGGCTCTTATCTCGCCGGTCAATGCGTTGGCCGACGGTTATCTTTTCAGCGCGCATATGGTTCAGCACATCGTGCTCGTGCTGATCGTTCCCGCGCTTTTGTTATTCAGTTTGCCGCGATCGCTTTCGCTTCCGCGCCTACTCATCGCCTTGACTCATCCGTTTATCGGTTGGATCGCCGGCGTTGGTGCGATGTGGCTCTGGCATGCGCCCGCGCTCTGCAACGCGGCGACAACATCGAAGACCGTCGGCGCGATTCAAACAACCTCGCTGCTATTAATGGGAAGCGTGTTCTGGTGGCAGGTGCTCGCTCCGCGGGACGCCGACCGGCTATCGCCCGCTGCGGGGATTGTTTATCTGTTTACCGCGTGCACCGCCTGCAGCATCCTAGGCATCATTCTGACCTTTGCGCCGGTTTCGATTTGCCCGGTTTACCAACACCCCGTCGATCGTTTGGGAATGCTCGACATCATCCGCAGTCAATGGGGCCTAACGAGTGATAGAGACCAGCAAATCGGCGGATTGCTGATGTGGGTTCCGATGTGCTTGATTTATCTTGCTGCAATTCTGGCGCAGCTCGCTCGCTGGCATTCGGATCCTGCCCCGCAGGTGGAGGAATCTAATGCCTAACGAACAATCACCCATTGCCCGACAGAATTGGGAGCCGCTGCCGGCGGAACATCTCCCGCGGCCCACCTATTTCCCCGCCGGATTGGCGATGGGAATCGCATTTCTTTTCTGGGGCTTGATCACTTCGTTGGTCACCTTCCTTGTCGGTCTAGCGCTCTTCATCGCGTCGCTCGCTGGATGGATCACAGAAATTCGCCATGAACGAAAACATCACTGACCACTCTTTGGCCCAAGTCGAAGCGCCTGAGGAAATCAGTCGTCGCCGTTTTTTGGAGAAGCTCTCGATCGCCCTTGGCAGCTTTTGCGCCGTCGTCGTAGGACTCCCACTCATTGGTTTCGTGATTGCGCCGCTGTTTCGCAAAGTACCGGAGCAATGGGTGACTCTCGGCAAGGTCGGCGACTTTCAAATAGGCAAGACGGTAAGCGTTACCGTGCTCGATCCCTCGCCATTGCCATGGGCTGGCATCACCGCAAAGAGTGCGGTGTGGTTGCGTCGCGAAAGTGAGACCAGCTTCATCGCATTCTCGGCTAACTGCACTCACCTCGGTTGCCCGGTGCGCTGGATGGAGGGAGCGGAACTATTCCTCTGTCCCTGCCACGGCGGCGTCTACTACAAAGATGGAAACGTCGCTGCCGGTCCGCCGCCGCGTCCGCTTTTTCGCTACGACGTGCGCATCAAAAATGGCGAAGTGAAAATCAATTCGGTCGTCGTCCCAATTTCCACCACCTTATGAAGCGGCTTTTCACCGCGACGTGGCTTTGGCTCGACGATCGCGTTGGGATCAGCGTGCTACTCAAGCCGATGAAGCATATCGCGCCGCAAGATGCCAAATGGTGGTACGTTTTTGGAACAGCCACGATGATTGCTTTCATCGTGCAAGTGGTGAGCGGCGTGGCTCTGGCATTTTCTTTCATTCCTTCGTCTTCGCAAGCCTACGAGACTCTGGTCTTCATCACGAACAACGCGCCCTTCGGTCGCTTTCTGCGCGGACTCCATTACTACGGCGCTTCCGCCATGGTGCTAATGATCGGGGCGCACATGGCACAAACTTTTTTGTTCGGTTGCTACAAATTCCCGCGCGAGATGACCTGGTCGACCGGCGTGCTGTTGCTGGGTTTCACCCTTGCTATGGGCTTTACCGGCCAGCTACTGCGCTGGGACCAGACCGCTGCGTGGTCGGTCGTGGTAGCGGCCGAACAAGCCGGTCGCGTTCCCTTGATCGGCGATTGGCTGGCGCGCTTCATTTTGGGAGGGAACACTATCGGCGGCGCCACCTTGAGCCGCTTTTTTGCCATCCACGTCTTCGTCATTCCCGCCATCATGTTTGCCTTCATCGGCCTGCATGTCTGGCTCGTCTTGCGCCACGGTATTTCGGAGCCGCCGACCGCCGGTAAGATGGTTAACCCAGAAACTTATCGCAAAGAATATGAGGAACTCCTAAAAAAAAGCGGCCGGCCTTTTTGGCCAGACTTAGCCTGGCGCGATGCAATCTTTGGCACAGGGCTGATCCTGACGATCGTCCTGTTTGCGCTCTTCATCGGCCCGCCCGCGCTCGACAAGCCTCCTGATCCGAGCGTGCTCGACGCAGATCCGCGTCCCGATTGGTATCTTCTCTGGTACTTCGCACTGCTTGCATTGATCCCGGCCAAAATCGAGGGCTACCTCATGATTCTCATGCCAGT
>Ga0209807_1000833_pt1 | contig 14362 bp, 16 predicted proteins | sample GraSoiAngelo_154_FD_186168 | JGI IMG/M metagenome (GOLD analysis project Ga0209807, IMG submission 186168) | Grasslands soil microbial communities from the Angelo Coastal Reserve, California, USA - 14_1009_13_20cm (SPAdes) (version 2) | ecosystem: Environmental > Terrestrial > Soil > Grasslands ... | reverse complement strand
GCGGCGACGGCTCTGGATGCGGCGGGGATCCCGCCAGACCACGTTGGCGTTGTCGCTGAGAACGTCCGCCAAGCGCGCGAAGCCGCGGGTTCGTTCAGCGCGGCCGGCGCCATCGCCGGCGCGATCTTCGGTGCGTTGCTGGCTCTTGTCTTCGTGATCGTCGGCGGCGACGCGGTCAGGGAGAACGTCTTCGGCATCGTTATCGGTGCACCGGCTCTGGTCTTCGCGTTCGCTGCGATCGGGGCGCTCGCCGGTCGGGCGAAGCTCTTCCAGAGCCGTGAGTACGAGCGCTACGAGACCGCGGTCGACCGAGGCGAAGCGCTCGTGACCGTCAGCGGAGCGCCCGAGCTCTTGGAGCGCGCTCGCCCAATCCTCGAGGAGCATGGCGCGGTCCGCTTCCGCCGCGAGGAGACGGGCGAGGCGATCTAGACGGCGGCCAGTCCTCGGACGTACACGCCTTTCGGCGAAGCGAGCACGCGCAGATCCTTGAGCGGATCGCCGTCAACGAAGACAAGGTCTGCCCAGCAGCCCGCGCCGATGCGACCGGCTTTCTCGAGGCCGACAACCTCGGCCGCGCGACTCGTCGCGGCGACCAAGGCCTCCTCCGTCGATAGGCCGCACTCTGCAAGGAGCACCGGCTCCAGCGCGAAGCGGTCGTGTCGGGTGAATGGCGCTCCCGCGTCCGTGCCGGTCGCGATCCGTACGCCCGCCTTGTGTGCCATCCGGACACCTTCGCGGTGACGCTCGGAGACCGCGCGCGTGCGCTCGACGATGACCGGTTCGAGCAGATCCGCGTGGTCGAGAAGCGACTGCACCACGAGAAGCGTGGGAACGATCGCGACATCGCGCTCCTTGATGACGCGCACGGTTCGCTCGTCGAGCAGGGTTGCGTGCTCGATCGAGTCGATGCCCGCCTCGGCGGCCACACGCATCCCGCCCGACCCGTGCGCGTGCGTCGTGATCCGGAGGCCGGCGTTGTGCGCCTCGGCCACGGCGGCCGCGGTCTCTTCTGGGGTGTACTGCGATACCTCGGGCGGGGCGCCGTCGCCGAGGATGCCGCCCGTCGAGAAGAGCTTGATCACCTTTGCGCCGGCCGCGACCTGTTCGCGCACGGCCTTGCGCACCTCGTCCGGACCATCCGCGATGCGGCCGACCTCGAAACCGTGGCCACCAGTCGTCGTGATCCCGCGGCCGCATGCGATGATGCGCGGACCCTCGAGGAATCTCTTTTCGATCGCGCGGCCGAGGTCGACGACCATCGTGCCGTTCGCGCTGAGGTCGCGCACCGTGGTTACGCCGGCGCGGAGAGCCGCGCGCGCGTTGCGAAACGCCTTAAGCGTCGCGAGCGCGTCCGACTGCCGCACCTCGGCACCGAAGTTCGGCTCGCCGTCCAGCGTGAGATGCGAGTGGCAGTTGATCATCCCCGGCAGCACGAACCGGCCGGGCGACGGGACGACCTCGGAGCGCTCGCCCTGCGGAGTCCTCGGGATCGCGCTCCGCTGGCCAACCCACGCGACGTCCGCACCATCGACGACGATCGCGGCGTTGGTCATCGTTCGCGCGCCATCGAAGAGGCCATCGACCTCGAAGACTGTCCTCACGCTCCAGGCAGTATCGTCCGCCGATGCCCGACGCGCTCATCGAGCGTCTTCGCGCGCGCGGCTTCGTCCCACCGGACTACGACGGTGGCGGGCTCATCAACGTCGCCGCCACGGTCCTCGACGTCCTGGGCGTGCGTGACGAGACCGACCCGCCGCCGCTACGCGCGCTCGAGCCGTCGTTGCGCGACGGGGTCCGGCAGGTCGTTCTTGTCCTGGCGGACGGTCTCGGCCTGGCGCAGCTGCGCGCCCTCTGTACCGCCGGGGACATGCCGTTCGTCGCGTCGATTGTCGAGCGCGCGCGTCGGCACGATCGGGCGCAGCTCATCGAAGCGACGACGATCTTCCCATCGACCACCGCCGCGGCGATCACGACGCTCCACACGGCTCGGACACCCCAAGAGCACGGGAACCTCGCCTACTTCGTCTGGCTTGAGGAGTTCGCGCAGGTCACGCAGATGTTGCGCTGGGGACCCGCCGTGCACCGGCGCGGCTCTTACTTCGACGACCCCCGGTTAGACCCGCGTGTGTACGCCAGGGTCGGTTCGATCTATCCGCGACTTCGGCGGGCCGGAGTGGCGGCGCACATCATCCAGCCGGAGCCGTTCCGACTCGAAGCGATGGACCGCATGCACGCCTCCGAGGCCGAGTACGCCGGGTACTACTTGCCATCGTCGATGAGCGTTCGGCTGCGCGATCTCCTCGAACAGCGGCCGTGGGGCGACGCGCCGGCCTACCTGTACGCGTACTGGGCGGGGATCGACTCGGTCGCGCACGTCTCGGGCCCGCAATCGAAGGACCATGCCACCGAGGCCGCCCTTTTCGATAGGGCCCTCGAGCGCGCGCTCGCCTCGCGGCCGCCCGGCGAGACGCTCGTTCTTCTCACGGCTGATCACGGCCACGCCTTCACCGACCCGTTCAAGCTCATCGACCTCGTCGGCGACGAGCAGCTTCGGTCGTTACTGCGGAACCCGATAGCCGGGGAGCCCCGGCTCGCATTCCTCCACACCGATCAGCCCGATCGAGTGAAGCAACATCTCGATCGCCGCTATCCGGAGACGTTCTTCTTCATCGATCGTGAAGAGGCCATCGCGGCCGGACTCTTCGGGCGCGGTGACCCTGAGATCGTGAGGGAGCGGGTCGGTGAGGTCCTCGCGATGCTCGGTGGCGATCGCGCAGCCAGCATCGTGAAAGTGGATGGTCAGACTTTCCGCCACCGAGGCTCACATGGCGGGATGAGTCCCGAGGAGATGCGGATTCCGGTCCTAGCGTGGCGCGCGTGATGCGGGCGGTTCCAACCCGTAGAGGCGACGCTCAACGCGAAACACCTCGCGATGTCCAACCGAGCCGGTGCTGAGTCCGGCCTCGTATAGCAGGGGAAGGCCGGTCCCGAGGTCGAACACGACTTGCTCGCCCGTGAGGGTGTAGGTGACGCGACCTCCTGCTACCTCTTTCGTCCATGGTGAAGGAAGAGACGATGCGATGCCGTAATGGATCCAGCGACCGACGCCGTTGCAATTGTCTGAATGGGTCTCCGTCGCAGTGAATTTGCCGCCGGCTTCGACATAGCCATAGGTCCCGTCGTGACATGCGTACCCGTGTCCTCCGGGATCCTCGGGAGAAACCTCGTCTGTCACCAGGGTCCAAGTCCAGTCGTCGCGCCGGTGATATTCGACCCGGTATACCGAGGTGCCGCCAACCGTGCGGCCATCGCTATAAGCGACGCGCACTTTGTCCCACTGCTCGATGGTCATAACGAACGCGGGAAAGTCAGGGCGGAGGCGTGGTGCGACGCTTTGCACGATCGCGATGGCAACCCCAAGGACGACCAAGGTCGAGAGAGCGCCCGTCCATCGCCTCATGTCCTTGATAGTCACACGGCCCGCTCTCTCATTAGGATTCGCTCAGTGGCGACGACGTCGTATCTACAGGAGATGGCCGGCGGGATGGTCGCGGGCGCCGCGTTTGAGGACGATGACGCGGCCGTTTCGGCGGTGAAACTGCTGCGCGAATCGGGAGTGCACGAGGAGGACATCTCGGTGATCGCGCGCGATCGGCGCCGCGCCGAGCTCGTCGCCGGAGACCGGGCCTGGCTCCCCGGCAAGGGATGGACTGGGCTCATGGTCCGACTTCAAAAGATGGTCAACGGGGGGCTTCCAAAGGACATCAGGAGCCGCTACGCCAAGGCGCTCCGCTCCGGACAGATCGTCGTCGTCGCTGCTGCCGGCGATCAGCCGCCGGACACGATCGCCGCGCTCATGGGGCAGGCGCAAGGCAGCCTCGTCGAGATGTGGTGGCAGCAGCCCACGCTGCTCTTCGCGCCGCCGGAGCTCGCCGGCCCCTTTTAGCCGCGATCTGCGACGGCGATCCTCTCGAACGCGGTCGCGAGCGTTTCGGCCTCGCGTTCGGTCAGGTGATCGGCGAAATGTTGCGCGACCGAGCGGAAGAAGTCGGGCGCTGCGCGTCGGAGCTTCTGGCGTCCCTTCGCGGTGAGCGCGAGGAGCTGGCCGCGGCCATCCGTGGGACAGACCCGGCTCCCGATCAACCCGAGCGCCTCGAGGCGGTCGACGGCCCGGGTGAGCCCGCTCTTGGTGAGGGTCGAGTTGAGCGCCAGGTCCGTTGGGCGGATGCCCTGTTCGCCCGCCTCGTTGAGCATCGCGAGCAGGTGGTGTTCCGCCAGTGCGAGTCCAGCCTGACGCTGAAGATCACGGTCCATGGCTCGAGCGACCAGAACCGAGCCGACCATGAACGCGCGCCACGCGCGAAACTCGGCCGGCTTGAGCCGGCGTTTGATGGTCCTCGGAATAACTTGCGTAGGCAACTAGTTGATTGTATCAGCAACTAAACCCGGTGACACCGGTGAGAGGAAAACATATGTTCTGGTACATCGACCCGTCCCATACGGCGGTGAACTTTTCGGTGAAGCACATGATGGTGACCACTGTTCGCGGCAGCCTCGGCAAGGTCCGCGGCCGCATCGAGCTGGAGCCTGAGCACCCCGAGAAGGGTGACTTCGAGATCTCTGCAACGGTGAAGGGGATCAACACCGGCGATGCGAGGCGCGACGGGCACCTCCAGTCGGCGGACTTCTTCGACGCCGAGAAGTACCCCGAGATCACTTTCAAGAGCAACGCGGTCTTCCCGAAGGGCGCGGGCCACTACACGGCGAGCGGCGACCTCACCATCCGCGAAGTCACGCGTCCGGTGAGCTTCGACATCGAGCTGATCGGCGTCGTGGCGAACGCTCAGGGCGGGCAGCACCTCGGTGCCGCCGCCACGCTGACGATCGATCGGACGGACTTCGGCCTCACCTGGAACATGCCGATCCCGAACGGCGTCCTGGTCGGCGACAAGGTCAAGATCGAGGTCGACCTCGAGGCGGTCGACGAAGCGACGGCGAAGGCGCGCGGCCTCGCCGCGTAATCCAACCCATCTTTCGACATAAAGGCCCCGTGGTGGAATCCACCACGGGGCCGCTCTTTTCTGCGCCTCTTCCGCCTACTCGTACCGAAGCGCGCTCAGCGCCGACATCCGCATCGCGCGGCGCGCCGGCAGAAAGCCCGCGAGGAGCGCGACGCCGAGCGCAAGCGCCAGCGCGCCAAGCGCGAGCTCGGGACCCACGACGAAGATCGCGGCGGGGTTCGTGCGTGGGTTCAGCTGCCGGATGATGCGGTCGATGAGCTGACCGCCGGCGAGGCCGAGCGCCAAACCGAGGATCCCTCCGAACACTCCGACGTACGCGGCCTCCGCGAGGAAGAGCGCACGGATATCGCCCGGCGACGCGCCGACCGCCTTCATGATTCCGATCTCGCGCGTCCGCTCGAGCACCGACATCACCATCGTGTTCGCGATCCCGATCGCCGCGACAAGAAGCGCGACGCCGCCGATTCCGGCGAGGATGCCCTTGAACACACCGAACCCTTGATCGATCTGCTCCACGACCTGCTTCAGTGAAAACGACGAAAAGCCAAGCTCCTGTACGGCTTTCACGATGTCCGCCACATTCGTGGAATCGTCGGCCTCGACGGCCAGGCCGCTGTACCCGGTCGTTTCGCGGACCGATTGCGGCGTCAGGCCGCGGTTTTCTGCTCCGGCCAGGAGCGCGTCATCGAGCGGGATCCGGAAAGAGGTCTGAGACGCCTGCTCATCAAAAACGCCGACGATCTTGACGGCGTAGTCCCGCGGGGTCCCGCTTCCCCCGATCCGCGTGCTGCCCAGCTTCACTGCGCCGCCGACCCGCATGGTCACGGTTTTCCCGACCGCGGCGCCAACGTCGGGCGCGACCAGGCGCGCGATGTTGCCGGGTATGACCGCGACGGCGTGGTCCCCAGCTTCGATGTGCCGTCCCGCCAGGAGATCGCCCCTATCCACGGGCGCCCCCGGCTCGATGCCCTGCGGCCGGATCGTCGCATCGTCGCCGCCTTCGACGACCATTCCGAGCGGCGCGTCGAACTGCCGGTAGACGCCGTCGACGTGTGCGACGCCTCTCAGCTTGGCGACCGTGTCGTCGCTGATCGTGCGCGGGACCGCGGAGAGACCGTTCGCGCCGGGCTGGAAGGGCTGCACGGTCACGAGGCGCAAGTCGCCGATCGAGAAGATCGAGCGGCGCACGTTGTCTTCCGCTCCGGTAGCGAGCGCGATCAAAAGGACGACGAGCGCGGTACCGATGGCGACGCCGGCGGTCGTGAGACTCGAGCGAAGCCGGGCGCGGCCGTAGTTCCCGAGCGACATGCCGAGGAGATCGCCGGGCCTCATGCGTCCACCACCCGGCCGTCGCGCATGCGGACAGTCCGGTCGGCGTGCGCGGCGATCTGCGCGTCGTGCGTGACGAGAAGGACCGTCTGCCCATGCGCGTGCAGCTCCTCGAAGAGTCCGAGGAGAGCCGCTCCATTCGCGCTGTCGAGATTTCCGGTCGGCTCGTCCGCGAGCAGGATCGCCGGATCACCGATGAGGGCACGCGCCACGGCGGCGCGCTGCAGCTCTCCGCCTGAGAGCTCGTTCGAGCGATGGTCGGCGCGCGCGCTCATGCCGAGCCGCTCCAGCATCGCCCGCGCTCGCCGCAGGCGCTCGCTCGCGGGAACGCCGGAGAACGCCAGGGGGAGCGCGACGTTGTCGACGACTCGGAAACGCGGAAGCAGGTTGAAGGCTTGGAAGACCATGCCGACCCGCCTGCTGCGATGGCGGGCCAGCGCTTCCTCGTCAAGCCTCGCAAGGTCTTCGCCGTCGACCCGGACCGTCCCCCCGGTCGGCCGCTCCAAGCCCGCGACGATGTTGAGGAGCGTGGACTTCCCCGACCCTGACGGCCCCATCACGGCCACGAACTCGCCACGACGTATGCCAAGCGTGACACCGTCCAGCGCGGCGACCCTCGTGTGACCCGAGGCGTACGTCCGTTCGAGGCCGATCGCCTCGACCGCGAGTGGCGCTTTCACTGTGGTCAAGTCTGCCCGACGCGTGCGACCATCCACGCGTGCGGGTGGTCACGCCCGAGATGCGAAAGCCCACGAGGAGCGTCGCCGACATCTTCTCCGGCGAGGTCGACTCGTTCACAGCGGTCGGAGGCGAGCACAGCACCGATCTTCGACTCTCCGAGATCCATTTCAAGTCCGGCGCCCGCAACCGTTGGCACACGCACACGACGGATCAAATCCTTATGTGCACCGAAGGCGAAGGGATCATTGCCACCGACGCCGAGCAGCACGACCTCACGCCGGGCGTAGTCGCGTTGATTCCGAAGAACACTCGGCACTGGCACGGCGCCAAGCCCGGAAAGAATATGACCCACTGGTCGATCCTCGGGCCGGCAGACACACGGATCGCGGACTAGCGGCCGCGACGCGCGATGATCGCGGCGATCGCGATCGTGAAGAAACCGGCGGCGAGCGCGACCAAGACCACGAGCAGCGTGGTTCGGCCGGCGAGGATCTCGAAGGCGCTCGCCAGGAACGCGAGGCCGTTGAATACGATCGCCATCACGTTCGGCAGGCGCATGTCGTCCCAGTGGAGTGATCGAAGCTCCTGGATTCCCATCACGGCGTAGCCGAGGCAGGCCGCGCCGGCGAGCCGGTACACGTACTCGTCAGTTCCCTTGTAACCCGTCAACGCGGCGAAAGGCCCTGCCGCCTGCGGACCCAGACCGAAGACGGCCGCGGAAAGAGTCGCGAGCGCGAGGACGGCCACGACCCAGGTCGCGACATCGCGCGGACCAGCGACGGCGCCGCGATGCGCCACAAGAATCTGTGCCACGGCCCAAGCTGAAACCACCGCCCACAAAGAAACGATCACGACGAGTCCGCTGATCTGATTGCTCGCGAAGGAGACGAAGCCCGCGAGAAAGGCGATCGCCACGAACGCGTACGTGCCGAGAATCACGAAGCGGATCGGGGACCACGCTCCGTTGCGGACGCCGAGACCGAGCGCGACCGCGTACCCGATCATCGCCGCGCCGCCGAGCTCGTAGATAAAGGTGTCGTCGCCGGACAGCTCCGCCAGTCGCGCGAACGGTCGCGGGAAAACGTAGAGCGGCAGGCCCAGGGCAAGCGAACCCACGAGCGGGAGCGCTAGGACGGCCCGCTCGAAGGGTCCTATGCGCGAAGGAGCCGGCCTGTCCAGATCCAGAACGCCGGGACGAGGATGACCGACGCGAGCCCGCCGCTTACGAGGATGAGGCCGTCGTACGCGGCAACAGTCGCGAAGAAAAGCACGATGAGATCGAGTCCGCTGACGATCGCGAGCCAGCCGAGGTTGCGGGGCCACGCGGCGTTGCCAGCAGCTGTTTCGAGACCGAGCGTGAGCGCCCAGAGACCCGCGAGTCCGAATGTCGCGAGCCCACGCGGATCAGTGGGCGAGAGGTCGGTCGTCGCGATGCCCTGTTCGACCGCGATCGCAGCAAATGTCCCGTGTGCCGCCGAGAGCAGTCCATACCCGACGCCGAGTGCGGTGAGCCACCAGCGCGCATCGCCGCCGATCCGTGCGGCCGCCGAGGTGGTCGCGATCGTGGCCGAAAGCCCAGCTCCCGCGATGAGCGCCCACGCGAGCGCAGCCGCCTGGGTGTTCTCCGGATGATTCCGGACGAAACCGAGAGACACGACCGCATAGACGAGCGAGAACGCCGCGATGAGATATGCCTGGAAGCCCGCTCGTCTCGAAAACGCGCGATCAATCGGCATGCGAGGCGATGCTAGAGCGCGCGGGCGGCGCGGGTGGCACGGGGGAGCGGGTTGCGCGCGAGCCGTTGACCGGCCGCGTCGCAGCGGACGGTGAGTGACGCGAGCGAAGCGGACCGGTAGGTGAGCGCGCGACCCCGACCCCGGGACAGGACCCGCGCCGCGCAGGAGCTCAGATTTCGCGCGAGCGGAAGCTCCAAATAGCGAGAATCAGCATCGCGGCGATCCACGCAATCGCCCACGCTATGTATGGAGCGGGCGGCGGCTCGGCGGCGAAGAACGGATTCGCGGCGACGGCCGGCCCGGCCTGCTGCTGGGCCGCGATGACGATCGAAGGCTCGAGGCTCCAGACAGCGCCTCGCCAGAGCCCGTCCGTGGGAAGGATGAGCTTCGTCGCGGTACCGACGTGCGTGACGGTCGCGTTGTTGAAGGCGGCACCGACCCCGCCGACGATCCCGCCCATCCACGCGATGCCGAAGAGGATCGCGGCGATGACCCCGCCGACCATCCCCGCAAGTCGCGTCGAGAGCATGAGCGAGAACGTGAGGATCACGACGCCCTCACCAAGCACGAAGCCAAGAAACTCGAACGGATGCGGCGGTTGATAACCGCTCACGGCCTGGACGGCGACGAGCTCGACCACAGCCGCGGCGAAGCCGTACGCGACGACGACCGCGATCAGGCCGACCCACTTCCCGAGGACGTACTCGGCGCGTGCGATCGGCCGCGCGAGAATCGCGAGCGCGATCCCCGACTCGAGCTCGCCCGAAATCGCTGGAGACGCGACGAAAACGGCGGCCAGCGACAGAACCCAGCTGAACATGAACATCACGAGGATCAGGAGCTGCGAGACGATCGTCTTCTTCTGCGCATCCGAGAGCGGCTGGCCGGCGTTCCGCAGGTCGTCGACGCGAGACACTCCCCAGACGGTCAGGGCGATCACCGCGAGAGTGAGCAGGACCAGCGCGAGCAGGAGCCGGCGCCGGGCCGCTTCGCCCACGACCTGCCGCGCCACGACGAGCACCGACCTCATCTCATTGCCCCAGAAGGCTCAGGAAACGCTCTTCGAGCGACTCGTGCTGCGGCTCGACCGCGTACACGCGCGCGCCTGAGCCGACTACCGCGCTGACGAGGTCCGGGATCCGTTCGCGATCGATGCCTTTGATGACGACGGCGCCGTCCGCGCTGTCGTCGAGCTCGCCGAACCTGGCCATGGCCGCGCGTGCCTCGCGCGAAACGCCGGTGGCGCGTACGCGCACCGACGACGTTCCGAGGAGCTTTGCGAGATCGCCCTGCGCCACGACCTTGCCGCGATCGACGATCGCGACCGCGTCGCACACCTGCTCCACCTCGCTCAGGAGGTGCGAGTTCAGGAACACGATCGTTCCTTTCTCGCGAAGAGCCCGAATGATCTCGCGGACATCGTGGCGGCCGACGGGATCGAGCGCGCTCGTCGGCTCGTCGAGCAGCACGACTGCCGGATCGTCGAGCAACGCCACGCCGAGGCCGAGCCGTTGCTGCATGCCCTTGGAGAAGGTGCCGACGCGGCTCGTGCCGCGATCGGCGAGCCCGACCGTCGCCAGGATGCGGTCGATCTCCGGCGCCCACTTCGCGCGCGGGATCGCCGCGAGCTCGCAGTGGAGGGCCAGCACCTCGCGCGCGGTCAGCCACGATTGATAACGAAAGAGCTCCGGCAAATAGCCGATGCGGCTCAGTGACGTCTTCGATCCGAGGGCAGCCCCGGCAAGCGATCCGCCGCCACTCGTCGGCCGCGTGAGACCGAGAAGTATTTTTACGGCGGTCGTCTTTCCCGCGCCGTTCGGTCCGAGGAAGCCGAAGACGCCGTGCTCCACCGACAGCGAAAGGTCGTCGAGTGCGACGACCTTCGCGTAGCGCTTGGTGACGTGCTCGAGGCGGATCGCCCCGTTCGCGATCGCCACCTACCGCATGGAGTTCGCTATCGAAAGTGCCTGGCTCTCCGTGAACGACCCGATCACCTCGAACATCATGCCGTCCTTCTGCCAGATGACGGCGCTCGCGATGCCGGTGTTGTCGCCGATGTAGAGGCCCTGCACGCCCTGCACGGTCACCGGGTGCGAGATCGCGAGCTCCGCCGGAACGGGGACAGGCAGCGTGCTCGAGGGGTCGCCGATCGCGCGGATCGCGGCCGCGAGCTGTGGCGAGATACCCGGCTGCGAGAGCAGATAGCTGCGTAGCTCCTCCACGGTCACGCCGTCGCTCGAGATGGTCGGCGCCTTCGCCTGCCCGACGATGAGCGTCGGGACATCCGGGTATGCGCCGGTGGCGCCTGTGGCACCCGCGGGAGCGCCCCAAATCTGAACGGCGGCGGGTCCGCCGGTGATGAACAGCTTGCTGCCGTCGATGTTCGCGGGAAGCGGGGGCGCGGTGCGGTTCTGGCGCGCGGCCGCCTGCCGGGTGGAATCGGCGCTGAACGTGAACGTCGCAGTCGAGCGGTTGATAACGCCATAACGGGGGTTGCCCGTGACGCTCGAGGGCAGCGCCGTCGGCGCCTGCACCGCGAAGCCCGCCTCGGCCGATGCCAGTCCGCGCGTCTGGAATTCCTTCGGCTGTGGCGGCGTGGTCCAGACGAACGTGCCGTACGCGCCCATGCACTCCTCGAGGTTCAGACCGGAGCAGGCCTGGCTGAGATAGTTGAGATCGCTTTGGCTCACGGGTACCCCGACCACGCTCTTCGGCTCGAAGATCTGGAGGATGGAGCCCGCGACGCCCGAGAGCGTGAGGGCGCTCGCAACGATGACCACACCGGCCGCGGCCGCGAGACCCTGCAGCCATCGCGACGAGATGGGCCGGCGTGCGACCGGGGGAACCTCCGCGATCCCATCCCTCTGGACTCGCGCTCGGAATCGCGCGAGGGCGTCGTCGGCGTTCACCGGCGGGTCGGTCGTCCCGAGCGCGCGGGAGATATCGCTGTCATTCATCGCAGTTCCCTCCGGAAAGCATCTTCCGCGCGGCGAAGCAACGTGCCGACGCTCGACGCGCGGATGTCGAGTGCGGCGGCGATCTCGGCGTACGAAAGGCCGGCATAGCGAAGCGCGAGCATCGCGGCGGAACGTTCGGGCAAGCGCGCGAGCACCGCACGCACCTCGTCACGCGTCTCCGACGCGACCACGACCTCCGCGGGATCATCGCTGACGGCGGCGGCGTCGAGCGGCACGGCCTGGGCTGCCTCGCGACGCGAGCGCCGGTCGCGCCCGCGGAGCGCATTCAGAGCCGCGTGTGCCGCGGCGGCGTGGAGCCACGCCGGGGCGTACGAGACGTTTGCGGGGTGCGATCGATAGAACGAAACGAATACGTCCTGGGCAACATCCTCCGCCTCGGCTTGATCCGCGAGCACGCGATGGGCGATTCCGACTACGCGCGCGTACTCGGTTCGGAAAAGACTCTCGAACGCCGGCGAGAGCGAATCAGCCACATGCCCTGCCCCGTCGGGGACGCCTGCCCCTTCGCGCGCGGGCAACGTCATGGACGACGAGGCCTCCATATACCCGTACAGCACCACGGAGCGGTCGGATGTGACAGCAGGGAGGATTCTCCACCACTCGGATGGCACCGCTCTTGCGCCAACCAGACGGTCGATGAGGTCGCGTTCTGTTCCCCGCAATCGCGCCGGCCAACCGCCGACTCGCTCGCCTCGCGAGGCGATAAAGCGGCTCGATGAGAAGGCCGCGAAGCAAAAGGGAAGCGCCAACAAGCGCCGGATCCAGAGCAAAGAAGCGGAGGAGTCGTAGAGATGCCGACAGAGGCCGGTACGGGCTCCCGCGGCTAACGACGCCATGCGCGTCGCGATGCTCGCGCCCATCTCGTGGCGCGTACCGCCGCGCCACTACGGCCCCTGGGAGCGCGTCGTGTCCCTCCTCACGGAAGGACTCGTCGAGCGCGGTGTGGACGTCACGCTGTTCGCTACGGCGGACAGCGTCACGCAGGCTCGACTCGACGCGATCTGTCCGCGACCGCTGGAGGAAGACCCATCCCTCGATCCGAAGGTATGGGAGTCGCTCCATATCGCGAATGCGTTCGAGAAGGCCGACAGCTTCGACCTGATCCATAACCACTACGACTTCCTTCCGCTGACCTACACGGGTCTCTTCGCGACTCCGGTGGTGACGACGGTGCACGGCTTCTCGTCGGACCGGATAAAGCCGGTGTACCGGCGTTACGCCGACCGCGTCGCCTATGTCTCCATCAGTGACGCGGATCGCGACCCCGACCTGCGCTACGTCGCGACCGTCTACCACGGCATCGACCTCGCGGAGTTCACCATCCGCGAGCGACCGGGCCGCGGGCTCGTGTATTTCGGACGCATCCATCCCGACAAAGGCGTCGCTGAGGCGATCGCGGTCGCGAAGGCCGCGGGCCTTCCGCTCGTGATCGCGGGCATCGTTCATGACCGGACGTATTTCGAGCGTGAGATCGCGCCCCACGTCGACGGGGACGGCGTGCGCTACGTGGGTTCCCTTGGACCAGCCGAGCGCGATGAGCTGCTCGGGTCCGCGCTCGCGCTCCTCCATCTGGTCGAATTCGCGGAACCCTTCGGTCTTGCGATGATCGAGGCGATGGCGTGCGGAACGCCGGTGATCGCGCGCGGACGAGGGGCCGTACGCGAGGTGGTGGACGAGGGGGTGACAGGCTTCGTCGTCGACGACGTCGCCGGCGCGGTCGACGCGGTCGGTCGCATCGGTGCCCTCGACCGGCGCGTGGTGCGCGCCCGCGTCGCCGAGCGATTCAGCCGCGACCGCATGGTCGACGACTACCTCCACGTGTACGAGCGGATCCTGTCGGGCGCGCGTATCGCGTGAGCCAATCGTTCGACGTCGGCGTCAACTACTGGCCGGCGTCGAGCGCGATGCGCTGGTGGCGGCGGTTCGACGCGGGCGAGGTCGATGTTGATTTCGCGCGCATCCGTGACGCGGGCGGCGAGCTCGTCCGGTTCTTCCTGCTGTGGGAGGACTTCCAACCGCAGCCGACCTCGGTCAGCGATCGCTCCCTTGCGCTGCTCGTGACCGTCGCCGACACCGCGCAGCGTCATGGACTTCGGGTCATCCCCACGCTCTTCACGGGTCACATGAGTGGGGCGAACTTCGTGCCCCCATGGGCCCTCGCGAGCAATACCCAGGGCGGACGGTTTCGCGTCGTCTCGAACGATCACGTCGTGGACCGGGGGATGCGCAACTGGTATGTGGACCCGCTCGTCTTCGAGGCGCAGGCCCTGCTGGCGCGCGAGTGCGCGCACGCTCTCGCGGCACATCCCGCCCTGTGGGCGTGGGATCTCGGCAATGAGAACTCGAACTGCTGCATCCCGCCGACCTCCGAGGACGGCGTGCGCTGGCTCGAGCGGATCTCCGAGGCCATCAGATCCGCCGACGCTTCTTGCGCGATCACGCTCGGGCTGCACATGGAGGACCTCGAGGATGACCGGCGGATCGGGCCGGGTGAGGCCGCGCGCGTCTGCGACGTCCTCTGCATGCACGGGTACCCGATCTACGCGCCGTGGTGCCGAGGACCAACCGACCCGGAGCTTGTCGCATTCCTCGCTGGCATCACGCGTTGGCTGGGCGG
>Ga0209807_1000831_pt1 | contig 14378 bp, 15 predicted proteins | sample GraSoiAngelo_154_FD_186168 | JGI IMG/M metagenome (GOLD analysis project Ga0209807, IMG submission 186168) | Grasslands soil microbial communities from the Angelo Coastal Reserve, California, USA - 14_1009_13_20cm (SPAdes) (version 2) | ecosystem: Environmental > Terrestrial > Soil > Grasslands ... | reverse complement strand
CGCCTTGCCTTGCTCGTCGAGGAACAGGGTCCGGCTAAAGCCTGACGCCACGCACACGGCGTGTACGATCGGGTCATGGCCGTCACCGCGGCGCCGGTCCTCGTGACCGGCGCTTCAGGTTTCATCGCCTCGCGCATCGTCGACCAACTGCTCGCGGCAGGTTACCTGGTGCGCGGCACCGTGCGGTCGCTGCGCGAGGTGCCGAACCACTCGGGGTAGCGCGTCCAGTACGCCGTTGCGCGACAGTGGCTCGGCTTGCGTGTCTGCACAACGACGCTTGGACCGCGGCTCAGGGTGCTGGCGACGAGAACTGTCGCGATCAGCAATCGGGCTAGGGTTAAGAACGGGATGCACGGATGACTACAGGCCACCCGCCAAAATCGGCCTCGAACCCTGTAGCTTCGGCACGCTGCGCGATGCCTACGCGCGGAAACACGACCCGTCGACACGATTGCAACTCAGGAAGGTAAGAACATGAGAGTTCTCCTGACCTCGGCCGGGATCAGGAATGGCAGCATCCACGACGCACTCGTGGACCTGCTGGACAAACCGATCGCCGAGTCCAACGCCCTCTTTATTCCCACCGCCCTCTACCCCTTCCCCGGCGGGCCCGGCATGGCATGGCGGGCGATCTGCGGCAAGGCTTCATCGCCTTTGTGTGAATTGGGCTGGAAATCGTTGGGGGTCCTGGAGCTGACGGCGTTGCCGAGCATCGAGGAAGCTACCTGGGTGCCAACGGTCCGGGACGCCGACGCACTGTTGGTATGGGGCGGCGACCCTCTGTTTCTCGCCAACTGGATGCGGCGCTCCGGCTTGACCCGTCTCCTGCCGACGCTGCGCTCCGAAGCGGTCTACGTCGGCGTGAGCGCCGGGAGCATCGCTGCTGCCTCCACCTTCGTCGAGACCTACAACCAGCCGCCACGCGGGAACGATGGACCGCTGAAGTCGGAGGACATCGTCTTCGCTACGTCGCAGGGTGACGTCCACAGAATCCTGGTCACGGGACACGGAGCGGGACTCGTTGACTTCGCGGTGATCCCGCACCTGGAGCACGCGGACCACCCCGACGCTTCCTTTGCCAACGCAGAGAGGTGGGCGGCACGGATTCCTGCGCCGACGTACGCGATCGACGACGAGACCGCCATCAGGGTGGTCGACGGCGCCGCCCAGGTCGTCTCCGAGGGGCACTGGAAATTGTTCCAGCGTTAGCGGACAGGCCAGCTCTCTTAGTGGGGTTTCGTGGCAGCGCGAGTCACTTACATCGACCTGTAGAGCGTGAAGAGCTGAGGGACGTCGCCAGTCATCTTCGCTCGCAGCTCCGGGCTCAACTCGCCCAGCAGCTCCCCCGACACCGAAGCCGTCGCGATGATCGGCTCCATGAGCGCCGCGACGTGCTCCCCGTGCTCTATCAACGCCTGCGAGTCCCGGAACCGCTCGATGACGACGGCTTCCGACTCGTCATCGTTGAAGTAGGTGTCGTACTGCAACGTGCCGGTGTCCTGCGCGCGCACGATCTCCATCGCCTGAGCCGAGAGTCGCTTGAACTCCTCGACCTTGCCCTCGTGAAACTTGAACCGCACGATCCCGAGGAGCTCACTCATGAGTGGCACGCCGCCCACGCCGATGCCTGCGCCTCGCGTCCCATAGCCCTCCTAGCGGTCGCTTCAGGTTGCGACCTGCCCGCCGCACTCATCCAAAACTATTGACCGCTGAGAGCATTGCTCCTCGAGGCTGAAAGTCCGTATCCATTGCTCTACCAACTGAGCTACCTCGGCGGGGAACGCAATTCTATCGAGTTTGCTTCGGAACTCGAACACGACCAACTGTGATTTGGAACGCATGGATGACCAATGGTCTAGCGAACCAATCAGCACGCTCGAGAAGAATGGTTCGACGGGTCGTGCTCAATCCCGACGAAACCATTGTTCTGGAAACGCGATCCCAGCGGGTTTCCTCGCGGCATCTTGAGCGTGGTCCTAGCGGTGCGTCCTGGGTCGCCGCTACGTCAGTAGGAGACGGACGCGACGCTCAGCTGCGCAGCATCGTTCGGCGGCGCGACGAGATCGCGGTCGGCCCCGCTCGCGCGGTCGTACGCGCGGAGTGCTCCCCCGCGCGTTTGCCCGCGGGCGATGTAGATGATCTGCCTCCCGTCGGATGACCAGGTCGCCTCTGCGGCGTCGACGGGAAGTGCCGAGCGCCGCCCTGACTCGGTATCCAGGATGTTCGGCTCGGCGCGCCCGGTCTTCTCGTCGACCAGCACGAAGAGCAGCTCCGCCGTTCCCGCCGGGCTCCAGCGCGGATCGCGCGGAACCAGCCCCTGCGGGCAACCGCAAGGGGACGGATCGAATGGACGCGGAAACTGGGCCACGAAGCTCGTGACGCCGGTGGAGCGGTCGTACGTAATGACCTGCGTGTCGTCGCGTCGGATCAACGTGACCGCCAGCCCGGTTCCTCCCGCGTGCCAATGCGCGCCGGTCATCGTCAGCGCGAACGGGATGCGGCCGCCGGGCACCTCGCGCGCATTCGCGACGTCGATCAGCCCTACTCCGTCCCTTAACTGCGCGACCAAGAGCGATCCATCCGGCGACCACTCGGGCGAAGTGGACGAGTAGCCGACGCCCACGACCTCGCGGGGGCTGCCGCCCGCGAGAGGCACGACCCAGATCGCTCGCTCCGGCACAGCGACCTGCGGATCGGGATGTGAGACATCCGCGATATACGCAATGCTCGAACCGTCCTTGCTCCACGAGGGGAACTGGCCGGCGACCCCAAGCTGCCGAGCGCGGCCCGACGGAAGATCGACGATCGCGAGGCCAGCGCTCGTCGTTGAAATGACGATCTGACGGCCATCGGGTGAGAACTGGCGCCGGAGATATGGGTCGTTATCCAGCGGCGCCTCAGGTATGCCTCCCATGGGCACGGAGTAGGAGAACGCCAGCCTCGGCGCCGCGCCCGCTGGTAAGCCCCAGACCTCGAGGCGCGCCGTTATCGACGGTGGCACCTGGTCGCGCCGCGTGAAGAAGATCCAGTTGCCGTTCAGCGACCCCAGCGCGTTGGTCCTGATTCCGGTCGCGCTCTGGGGCTCGCCGGTCGCAGGCGCTGACGATGGGCTCGACCCCGCCGAGGGCGGCGAGGCGGTGATCGTCGCCGATGGCGTAGGCGACTCCGCCGAGATCGGCGGTGGGGACGGCGCGCATGCGGCGATCGTCAAGGCCAGTAGGGCGACGGCGAGCTGGCCCCTTCGCGCGAGACCAGCAGGCGCACTCAACTATTCGGGACTGAAGTAACCGGACGCTAGTGCAGGTCCTGGACGTCTAGCTTCCAGTCGCCGCCGATCGAGTTGACCTTGAGGTAGTACGTACCCGACCCCGCCCAGAAGCTCGTGTCCGCACCGCTCATATGTGAATTCGCGGCGACCTGCAGGAGCACGCCACCGGGCGAATAGATGAGGACCTGCAGGGTCGCGCCGGGCTGGGCGGGGCTGAAGAGCCAGTCGACGCGCCAGTGGTCGCCGACCGTGAAGAGGCCGGTCTGATAGGTGCTGCTGCCTTGCCAGGCGCGGTTTGGGGTCCATGCCTTGCCGGCGTCGTTCGGCGCGAACTCGAGTGCGAGACCGGTCGAAGCGGCAGGCGCTGAGCTCGCCGCGACTTGGCCAGGTGCCGAGGCGGTGGTCCGACTAACTGCACCAAAGAGGTTCACCACGAGGACGACGCTGACGAGCGCAGCCAGCGCGACACCGATCTGCGTCCGCCGGGTCTGCTTGACCCACCACGCCTCGACCACTAACTGAGCTTCATCGACGCGCCGCTCGACCTCGGCCAGCCTCGGCAGCGTCTGCTTAGTGGTCGGCCGTTCGGTCGCCATCGCTACTGCATAACGTCGCACGCGTCTTCGCAGAACGCACCGGTCCTGGTACGGGAGTAATGCGTCAGTCCACTGGGAAGGTCCTCATCGCTCCCGAGCGACTCAGACCTACGACCGCCGCGCCAAAGCCCGCTCCCCGCGGATGAGCTCGTGCCACGCGGCCCGCCAGAAGTTGCCGCCGAAAGCAACGATGACCAGCGCCGCCGCGAAGATCACCACCGCATCGATGCTCTCGCGGCCCTGCGGTGCCCAGTACACATCCGCCAAGTTCAAGATCAACGCGAACTCGTCGAGCACGAGAGCGGCGCCTATGCCGAAGAGCACCGCGCGCACTCGTGTGGCACTGCTGGCTAGGTCAAGGAGGCCGACGAGCCGCAATGCCGCCGCCGCCGCGCTCGTCCAGCAGAAAGTGCGTGACCGGAGCTCCTGCCCAACCTGCTGGATATGGATCCGGTAGGCATCTGCGATCCGGTCGAGGCGAGAGCTGTCGCGCATGGTCCGGGACGACCTCCTTCGACGCATCGTGCTGGTGACTCCATCCAGATCGAGAACGAAAGTCCTGAGTCAGCAGACACGCGAGCGATCGCCCTGGCGCCTCTAAAGGCTGCGGAGTAGATGACGGGGCGTAATGTTCGCCCGTGGCGATGCTCCGGGTGCTCGTCGTTGAGGACGATGATCCGATCCGAGAGGTCGTCGAGTTCGCTCTTCGCGATGCCGGCTACGACACGATCGGCGCGCTCGACGGCCAGCATGCGCTCCGTCTTGCGATGGTGAGCCAGCCGGATGTCGTCGTCATGGATCTTGGACTGCCGATCATGAGCGGGCCGGAGTTTGTAATGAGCTGGCGGGAGCACCTCGGCAGCAACGGCCCACCGATCGTCGTGATGAGCGGACAGCCCGACGTGATGGAGGTCGCGCGCACTCTCGGCGCCTCCGCAGCATTCGCCAAGCCCTTCGATATCGAAGCGCTTGTCAATTCAGTTGGCCAAATGCGCTAGCCGCAAAGTTCGAGGGTGCGACGGTTTACGCAACGCACCACGCTGGCTTCACACTGGAAGCCGGGATCGGTCGCCGTCGACGACAGCGGGCAGCGACGGGCGGAGCGTGATCTTCAGCAGATCGCCCTCATCCGACCGCCGCGGACATGCACAACGTGCCAGTGCGCGTCGACGGCAGTCGAGCGCGGCCGCAAGCCCGCTGGCGTGGTCGCAACCGAAGGACATCCGCGTCCCCTAACCAATAAGGAATCGTCTCAGATTGGACGAGGAGCGCGCTCTCGCGCGCCCCTCATCACGCGACTACCGCTGCGCGCCGACCGGCTCTTCGGCCTTCTCGGGAGCGAGCCCGAGCTGCCGCAAGAGCGTTCCCACGTCGTAGTAGCGGCGCTCTTCGACGATCTCGCCGCGATCGTTCAACCGGCCAAACACCGCACCCTTGAGCTCGATGCGCTTCTTTGTCGGCGGAATCTCTTCGCCCGTCGGCGACTCGAGCGGGCCGGTATGCGTGCCGGTCATGCGCATCTCCGCCGCGCCATTGCGCTCGTCCTTCTCGACGATGGTCACGATCTCGAAGCGCAGATCCGGGAACGCCCGGAGGAACGTCGCGGTGTCCTTGCGGATCGCGTCACGACCGCGCAATGGTTCGGGATACATCGGGTCGTACGCGACGGCGTCGGCTGCGTACGCGTTCGTTGCGGCGTCGACGTTGTGTGAGTTGATGCCCTCGGTGAGCTTGTTTCCCGCGTCGGTGAACTTCCCCATTTGGTCTCCTCCCCTTAGGTCGCGCCGGCAAGCCTACTCCCGGTGGTACCGATTTCCGCGCCCGTCGCATGGTCGCCGCTGTCGCAGCGATCGAACGCGCGGCGCAAACGGCGCACTCCCTCATCGATCCGCTCAGGGGTTGGCGAGCTGAAAGACAGTCGGAGCGCGCTGCCATGGCCGCCGTTGAGGCCGAAGGCATCTCCGGGAACGAACGCGACACCTTCCTCTAACGCAACCGCGAAGAGGCGCCGCGCCGACATCCCGCGAGGCAGCCGCACCCAGAGGTAGAAGCCGCCCTCCGGATGGTTCCAGGTCACGCTCGTCCCCGCGAACTCGCGCGCGAGCGCACTGAGCGCACGCGCCTGGTTCTCTCGATACGCCGGCCGCAGCGCCGCAACGTGGGCGGCCATCCGATCTTCGCGGTAGAACCGCACGACCATCCGCTGCCCGAGCGATGAGGTCGACGAGTCCATCGTCTGCTTCAACGCGGTCATCCGCGCGATCACGTCGACCGGCGCGACGGCCCAGCCGACACGAAGCCCGGGAAGGAAGACCTTCGAGAACGACCCGCAGTAGATCACCTGGACCCGATCGCCCGCGACCGACGCGATCGTCGGCAGATCCGAGCCGCGGTAGCGAAGCTGACGATAGGGGTCATCCTCAAGGATGACGGATCCATGCCGTTCGGCGAGCTCGATGAGCTCGTGACGTCTCGCGAGCGAGAGCGTCGCGCCGGTCGGGTTCTGGAAATTGGGCACCACGAAGACGATCCGTGGACGCGCCCCGGTCCGCTCGATGAGCCGCGCGGCGGCGGCGACATCCATTCCCTCGTCGTCGACCGGGACTTCGATGGGCAGGGCACCGTGATTGCGCAAGGAAGCGATCGCGTTGGTGAAGTGCGGCGACTCGACGAGGGCGACGTCGCCTGGCTGCACGAACACCCTCACCGCGAGATCGATCGCCTGGAGAGCTCCGGCCGTGACGATGATGTTCTCGGCACCGCAGGCGATCCCGCGGTTCGACATCTCGTTCGCGACGATCGCGCGTAGCTCAGGATCGCCTTCCGTCACTCCGTATCCGAGCGCCGCCGGTCCGTCGCGCTCGATCACCGTTCGCGCGAGCTCGCCTGCCCCGACGCGCTCGAGCGCGGCCCGGGAGGGCGAGCCGACCGCGAACAGGACCGTGTCGCGGGTCTGGCGAGCCGCAATGGAGATGGTCTCGTCGATGAAGGAGCCGAACACCTCGCGGCCTTGCGCCAGCGTCGCGATCGGCTCAGCGACCGCGCCGCCGCTCATCGCCGGGAGGATCTCGATGACGCGCTTCGCGGTGAGATCCGTGCCTTCTGCGAGGAAACGCAGGTCCTCGCCGTCGACAAAGACGTTCACGAACGGACCGAATGCGCCCTCGCGAAGCACCCGCGCGGCGAGCTCGGGGTGACGCTCGGCGATCTGTGCGGTCAGCGAGGTGAGATCGGTTGCATCGAAGGAAAGCGTGGCCTGGCCGCCGGCCGCGGCTCGGAGCGGCGAGGCGAGCCTCACGGTAAGACTCATCCGAGAACTCCGGCGTACGCCGACCGGAACTCGTCCGAATCCGCGTCGATGACGTCCGTCAGCCTGGGCGTGGCGAAGCTGCCCTTGTAGGCGTTTCCCGTGAGATACAGGACCACCGATTCGTCAGCACCGAATACGCCGCGGCGTGCGAGCGCTCTCGCGGCCGCCACGACTACGCCCCCCGCCGGCTCCACGAGCAGACCCTCGGTGCGGGCGATGAGCTCGCAGCACTCGAGAACGTCGGCGTCCGAGACAGACGCGGCGGAGCCGCCGCTTTCACAGATCGCCGCGACTGAGCCGTCTCCATCGGCAGGTGCGCCGATCGCCAGCGAACGCGCAAGGGTCGCCGGATCGCGCACGGGCCGAACCACGCGATAGCCATCGAGCACCGCGTCGGAGACAGGCGCGCATCCGGCGGGCTGCGCCGCATGGATGCGGCACGGCTTCTCGTCGACGAGACTCGCCCCCTTGAGCTGTGCGATGGCGGTCGCGGTCCGCGTGAGAAGCGCACCTGAACCGACCGGCACGACCACGTGGTCCGGGAGCCGCCAGCCGAGCTGCTCGACGCACTCGAAGAGGAGCGTCTTGGAGCCCTCCGCGTAATACGGACGCAGCGTGAAATTCACGAATCCCCAGCGCTCCTCGTCGGCGAGCCGCCCACAGAGACGGTTGACCTGGTCGTAGGTCCCGCGGACACGCACCACCGTTGCGCCGTATGCCGCCGCGCCGGCGACCTTCTCATCGTCGGTCGTCGCGGGAACGAACACGAACGCGCGTAACCCGTTTCGCGCGGCCGCCGCCGCGACCGCGCCGGCGAGATTGCCGGTGGACGCGCACGCGAGGGTGTCCAGACCAAGCTCGAGGGCGCGTGCGACTGCCACCGCGACCGGCCGGTCTTTGAACGAGAGCGAGGGGTTGCGCGAGTCGTCCTTGAGCAGCACGCGACCGATGCCGATCGCGGTTCCGAGCCGCGGCGCCTCGTGCAGCGGCGTCCAGCCGACCGCGTAATGCGAGACGGGCTCGGCGACCGGGAGCAGGGGCGCGTAGCGCCAGAGCGAGCGAGGTCCACTCTCGATCTCGTCCCGCAGCTCTTGTGCGGAACGCGAGGCAAGGTCGTACTCGGGCTCGATCGGGCCGTAGCAATCCGCGCAGACATAACGCTCGTCCGCGGGCTGTAGCGCTCCGCACGCCCGGCATCGCAACCCGCGGAGAGCGGTGCGTCGCGTGACGATCGTTGCCATCGGCGCTCCTCCAAAAGAAGAAGGCCCCCCTTGCGGGAGGCCTTCAGCAGTGCGTGGTGACGAGCGGTGCTGCGGCTCAGCCTCCCGTAGGCAATGCCATCCCCGGCATCATCGGCATCGGCGGGATGGAGACAATGAGCTGCATCGGCCTCAACGCTATTTGGCCATGGCTAAACCGTCAAAGGCAGGATGCACGTTGCACAATCAGCGAGCGCCTGAAGGCTTGATCCGGGACAGGGTCAGCGTGTAGCCGCCCCCCGGCCACTCCCACGCGCCGCTCAAGGTGTCGTCGTCGATCCAGCGCGCTCTGAACGCGGCGGGCGAGCCCTTCGCGCCGAACCAACTGGTCACGCCCTTGTCATCAACCTCGTGGGTGTAACTGAGGGTATCGCCTTGATCGGTGTAAAGGCGCGAGGTCAGGACATTCGCCGGCTCAGCACCGGCTTCGTGGTCGTAGCCAATGATCTCGATATGTTTGGTGCGCTTCCCGCCCTGTTCCGTGTCGCCGCGGGCGATGAGGAAGAAGCCGCCTTCCATCCACTCGTAGACAAGCTGCCCCTTCGTTTCGCCTGACACCTTCCAGGTGCCGACGAGCTTCTCGAGTGCCTTGAGACCCGGATTGCGAGTCGGAGCCTGCGTAGTCGCGGCGGCCTCACGTGCCTCGTCGATTGTCTCTGCCATGGTGTCCCCCTCTGCCTACGTTTACGGGCCGCGATCTTCTTAGCTGCGGCCTTGCCATGACCATAACCCGAAGCACCGTTACGGCTTCCGCTCCATCTGAACGCCGGTACCGGCGAAGCACATGACAAACCGCAGTGTCTTCGTGCCCGTGTTGCGGATGCTGTGGAAGCCCTCGGCGGGCGACATCACGCAGAACGAGCCCGCGCGGAGCGGGCTCACCTGATCGCCGACGCGGACCTCGCCGTCGCCGTCGATGACAAAGAAGCCCTCTTCGACATACCCCTCCCCAACGCGGTGCCGATGGACCGGGATCTCCTTGCCGGGGTCGATCTCGGCGGCCCCAAGCGAAAGCTGGGCTGCGCCCTCGGGCGCATCGAAGAAGATCGCCCGCCGAACGCCGGGCACGACGTCGCCGAGCGCCTTGTCGGCACGGTTGGTCACACGCATGGGACTCCTCCTCGCTTGTCCGTCGGGCATGACGTTACCTCGTTGTTTACCAATGGGACGTGTGTTTAGGCTCGGTCGATCGCTCAACGGCGCCTCGCACGAGAGGCACGCCCGTTGCATAGACGAGGAGCGTGCAGGTTCGCGTCACGAAGTGCGATCCGTACCGGCTCCGTGTCACCACGTGGGGCAGCGGAGCGCCGCCGCACGCGCTCGTCGTCCCGGGTCTATCGGCTGATTGGCGCGCGCTCGCGCCGCAGATCCGCACCCTTCGTCGCCTCGGCTGGACGGTTCACGTGGTGGACCTTCCGGGGTTCGCTCTCGCGCCCGCGCTGCGTCCCGCCGACGCGCGCATCGACCAGCTCGCGGATTACGTCGCCTGTGTCGCGCGCGATCTAGGCATCGATCGCGCACTCGTCGTCGGACACTCGCTCGGCGGGGCGGTCGCGCTCCACCTTGCGCTGCGCCGGCCGAGTCTCGTCACGGGCCTCGTGCTCATCGCCCCGGCAGCACTCGGCGCATCGCTTCATTGGATCTACAAGCTCTACTGCGTTCCGCTGCTCGGCCGCGCGCTGCTCCGGCCGGCACTCCTCGAGGCCTCGAACGTGCGGCGCTTCCTGGTTGGCAGCGCACGCCGCAAGGATGAGCGGTTCGTGAGACGGCTCGTGCGGCACGGCGCGAGCGCGCGCGCTCGCGCGCGCTCTCATCGAGCGGTCATCTGGGCGAATCAGCCGCGGCGGTGGGCTCGCATGCGCGGATTTCTCCCGGGAGGAGAGCAGATGGGCATCCGCATCGACGGGCGCCTCGCAGAGCTCGGCGGGATCCCGATGCTGCTCCTCTGGGGAAACGAGGATCGCGTGATCTCGGTCGCGGATGCGAAACGTCTTCGGGATCTGCCGCTCGCCGAAGTGCGGATCGCCTGCGGCGTCGGCCATTCGCTTCCACTCGAGGTCGCCGGCTGGGCCAACGAGCACATCGCTCGCTTCGCGAACTCGCTCACTCAGCTCCTCGCGAAGGCGGCATAGCACCAGCTAGCGCGCGCGAAATCTAGTCGCGCTCCGAGCGCCAGGTCTGGATCCGCTCGAAGACGCTGCCATCGTCGAGCGCGATCGCGCGCCGGTTCCGCTCGGCCACCAATCGCGCGGTGCGCGCCGCGCGGTCGGCCATCGGCTGCCGACCCGATAGCGAACGCGCGCGCTCACCGAGGACGCGGGCGACGTGCGCGTGCGCGAGCGACTCGGTGAGTCGTTCGGCGTGGAGGAGGATCGGGCCCAGGTCCTCGTCCTCGAGCCGTTTTCCGCGGAAGATTCCCAGACCGCTGCGGCGCACGACTCGCCGGAGCAGCAGGCGGATCGCGCCGAGGATGTGCCCGCGCGCAGCAGCGAAGTCCGATCGCGCTCTGCCGGCGAGCGACGCGCGCGCGAGCAGCCGGCTAGGGCCGCGGCGGAGGAGCGTCGCTGGCCGCCGCATCGTCCACTTCATCAGGTCCTTCACGGCCATGAGCGACTGGATCTGCGAGGTGCCTTCGTAGATCGGCGTGATGAGGCTGTCGCGCATGAACCGTCCGACGTCGTACTCGTCGACGACGCCGACACCGCCATGGATCTGGAGCGCGAGGCGGCAGACGCGCACCGCTCCTTCCGTGCCGTACCACTTCACCAGCGGCGTGACCTCGCGGACGTCGCGCGCGGCCTGCTCGTCGCGACCGAACAGCGCGAGATCCTGGAGGACGGCGGCCTCGTACGCGAGCGCGCGGGCGCCTGTCACCGTCGTCTCCATGTCGAGCAGCATCTCGGCGACCATCGGATGCTCGCGGATCGGTTTTCCCATCTGGACGCGTGCCGCCGCGTACTCCTGCGCCTTCGCGAGCGCGGCCGTCGCGACGCCGATCCCCTGGATGCCCACGCCGAGGCGCGACTCGTTCATGAACGTGAGGATCTGCTTCCACCCTTCGCCCGGCTGGCCGAGGACCGATGCGCGCGTGCCCTCGAAGACGAGCGCGCACGTCGGCGATCCGCGGATCGTGAACTTGTGCTCCGCGCGCTCGACGACGTAGTTGCCGCCCTCGCGGTCGGCGATGAACATGCCGAGGCCGTCGAGGCCGGTCGATCCGTCGACGCACCGTGCAAGGACGATGACCATGTCGCCCTGTCCCGCCGAGATGAACTGCTTCCGTCCGCGAAGGAGCCAGCAGTCGTCGCGCTCGGGCGTCGCGGTGGTGGTGAGGCGTCCGACGTCGGAGCCCGCCTGCGGCTCGGTCATCGCGACCGCGCCCATGATCTCGCCCTTCGCCAGGAGCGGGAGGTATCGCGCCTTCTGCTGGTCGGTGCCGAACCGGAAGATGAGCGCCGCAGGCGAGTTCCATCCGATCCCGTGCTGCACCTGCGTCGCAAGGTCGGCCCGCGCGAGCATCTCGGCGACCATCATCGTGACCGTGAATGGGAGGCCGGCGCCGCCGAACTGCGCCGGCACCGAAGGGGACGCGAGGCCGAGATCCGCGAGCCCGCGCAGGTTCTTCGTCATCGGCTCGTTCATCCGAATCTCGCCGCCGTCGCGAATGACGCCGAGCTCGTCGACCTTCGCGGCTCGCGGGGCGATCTCCGTCGCGATGTACTTCCCGGCCAGATCGCAGACCTCCCGCCACGTGGCCACGGTCTGCGCGACGTCGGCGTCGGCGCCCTCCACCGCGCGCACGACGCGGTCCCAGGGGACGACCTTGTCGAAGACCTCGACGAGGTCGGCGTTGCCGCTGAAGAAGTTCAGTGTGGCGCTCACAAGCTGAAGAACGGCCGGCGGCTGCGAAGCGACTCCGTCGGCTCAAGATGCGCGCCGTGGGCGGCGGCGAAACGCTCCAGGGTGCTCACGATTTCGTGCCGGTTGGCGTCCGCGTAGCGGAACGGACCGCCGAGAAATGGCGGAAAGCCGAAGCCGAGAACGGCGCCGAGATCGCCTTCGGCCGGCGAACGGAGGACTGCCTCCTCGAGGCAGCGCGTCGCCTCGTTCACGAGCATGAACGTGAGGCGCTGCGCGATGTCCTCGACGACGACGCCGTGCGTGTCGCCGGCGATCGCGCGCACGCGCGGGTTCGGCCTGCGCCGCTTGCCGTCGTACAGATAGAACCCGCCACCCCTCTGCTTCCCCTTGAAACCCTCGGCGACCAGGGCGTTCACCAGCGTGGGCGCGCCAATCCCGCGCGCTTTCGCGACAGTCTCCCCTGCGTGTGCCGCGGGCTCGAGGCCGACCTCATCGACGAGCCGTAGGGGCCCGACCGGCCAGCCGAATGCGGTCATCGCACGGTCGATCGCCTCGACATCGATGCCCTCGGCGAGCATGGCGAAGGCCTCGCCAATCATCGTCGAGAGCACTCGCGTCGTGTAGAACCCCGGACCGTCCCCAACGACGATCGGGGTCTTTCCCAGCGCGTTCGCGGTCGCGACCGCCGTCGCGACGGCGCTCGGATCCGCACGCTTCGGACGGATGATCTCGAGCAGTGGCATCTTGTGCACCGGCGAGAAGAAGTGCATGCCCACGATGCGCTCCGGTGCGCGCGCATCGCGCGCGATCTCAGCGATAGGAAGCGCCGACGTGTTCGAGGCGATGACCGCGTCTTCGCGCAGTGCCTTCTCGAGCTCCGCGATGACCCTCCGCTTGGTGTCGATCTCCTCGAAGACCGCCTCGATCACGAGATCGGCATGTGAGAACCCGGCGAGATCCGGACCGCCAGTCACCCGACCGATGACGCGGGCGGCCTCGCGTCGATCGAACACGCCTTTTCTGGCGCCCTCGGTCGTGAGCTCGCGGATCGTCGACAGACCCTTGGCCACTGCCGCCGCGTCGCGATCGCGCGCTCGCACGCGGAGTCCCGCTGCCGCGGCGGCCTGAGCGATCCCCGAGCCCATGAATCCGAGACCGACGACGCCGACGTTCGTGACCGGACGAGGATCGCCGAGGCCCTCGAACGCGGCACGCCTCTGCCGAAGTGTGAGTGCGAGGAGCGCCGTCAGGTTGCGGCCCGTCTCGCCAGCGGCGAGCGTCCCGAACGCGCGCGCTTCCGCCTCGAGGCCCGCCGTCATCCCTCGCGCCAGGCCGATCGCCACGGCGTCGATCGCCGCCAGGGGTGCCGGATAACGGCCTTTCGTTTCCGCGAGGGTGCGCGACCGCGCGCTCCTGATCGCCAACGCGCGCAGCGGCGCGAGATGCGTTGCGGTGCGCTCGATCAGGGTCCGCCCGCCCGACGGCTTTCGTTTGCGGTCGTGCGCCGCGTGCTCGCTCGAGGCGCGGAGGAGCACAGCAGGATGCACGACCTCGTCGACGACGCCGGCTTTCAGCGCGCGGCGCGGCGCGAGCTGCCGCGCGGTCAGGATCATCTCGAGGGCGCGCGGCAAGCCGACAAGCCGCGGCAAGCGCTGCGTGCCCCCTGCCGCGGGAATGAGTCCGAGTCGCGTTTCCGTGAGCCCGACACGCGCGCCGGGGGCGTCAGCTATCAGTCGGACATCGCACGCGAGCGCGATCTCCAGCCCGCCGCCGAGCGCCGGCCCGTTGATCGCGGCGACAGTCGTAAAGGGAAGTGCGGCAAGCTCGTTCAGCACGCGCTGCATCTCGCGGGACGCTCGCTCCGCATCGGCCGCCGATGCGCGGTTGGCGATCAGCAGCGTCGGCGAGTCGACGAACGTCGAGACGGCGCGTCGGCCCGTGTCGCGGACGGCGGCGTCCAGAACCGCGCGCGCGGCGACGAGGCGCGGCGCGATGTCGGCGCGCTCGAACGCGACGGCGCCGTAGGCCTCGATGAACACGAGGAACACGTCGGCGCCGCGCGCGAGCGCGAGATCGCCGTCCAT
>Ga0209807_1000829_pt1 | contig 14401 bp, 14 predicted proteins | sample GraSoiAngelo_154_FD_186168 | JGI IMG/M metagenome (GOLD analysis project Ga0209807, IMG submission 186168) | Grasslands soil microbial communities from the Angelo Coastal Reserve, California, USA - 14_1009_13_20cm (SPAdes) (version 2) | ecosystem: Environmental > Terrestrial > Soil > Grasslands ... | reverse complement strand
CCCATTCCCAGATGGCTGCCAAGATGGCAGACGAGGTAGGGTATTCCAAGAGTCCCGCAACGATCAACCTCGGCCAGAAGTGTTGCCGTGGATTTTTCGTAGAGCTCGTCTTCAGGACATGACAGGTTGGGAAGGTAGGGCATGTGGTCAACTACTGGTCCGAGGTTGGACTGGGCTAGTTTTTCTTTGAAGCTCTCGACCTCGTCAGGGTCTAGTTCGGCGAATTTCCAGCCGCGAGGGTTTCGCGTGAATACCTGGAAGGTGTCGCAGCCTTCTTCCTTTGCCCGGTCGACGGCCTGGTCGATGGAACCTGAAATGGAGACGTGTACTCCGACCTTCAAACCCGTGTTCTACCAGCCGGAATGCTGGCGGGTGTCGGGGGTAGATAGCTTTGGCTCCAGAAAAACTATTCCCGGGAATCTAGAGACTGGAATAAGGGAGTGGAGGAAGCGTTGCGTTGTTTCTGCTGCTGGTTAGAACGCGGGTCTTGTGTGCCGGTTCTCGTAGAGGATCTTGCGCTCGTACACGCCCATGAACCAGTAGAGTCCGACGACGAGCACTAGTCCGATGATGAATACGATGTTGTTGGCGTTTGCGCCGAGTCCGTTGTAGACCCATTGTCTCGTAGATTCGCTGAATTCGAGTGTCCATAGGAGTGTGGCGAATAGAGCTGCGGGTAGAGCGAGCCTGAAAGTTCTCAGCAGGAGAAGCTCATTTTTTGCGGTTGCCATTTTTTACATCCAGAGCGAGTGTTACACGGTCATGGATTTCATAGCGGTTTTGCAGAAACCTAAGGCTCGCCTCTCTATTCGCCCGCTTGGCCCCCGGTCATTTTGGACACGAGGAATGCTACGTTCATTGAAATAATCGATACTGTCTCTTGGAAAAATGAATGGGTTAGTGTAACATTTGGGACGCAAGGTGGACTGCACGTAAGCAAGCATTGCTGGGACCAGTGCAAGATTCTGTGGACGTGAGTTTGCAAACTTACATATTCCTCACTTCCACCCGGTCTCCCGCGTGGCCGCCGTAGCGTAGCTTGGTAGCGTACAGGCCTGAAGGGTCCCGAAGAGTGATCCTGGCAAATGGAGCCTGCGGGGCGGGTTCAAAGCACCCATAGTTGGTGGGAAAGTCCCGCCGGCGGCCCCATAATCTAATCGGGGGAAAACCATTTTCGCGAAGTGCGGAGCGCGGGAAAAATCAACCACTCGTGGGGGTCAAAAGGGAGTTTCCTCTTTGACGGGGTTGAGAAATGTATGGATCTGTCGTTGTCAGACGTTTAACGTCTTCATCATCCCTGTTGATTCTTGAGGCTGGACGTTTTTCTACGCCGAGTCAGAAAACAAGGGATCAAAACTGCTCCTTAAAACGCCTTAACTGCGACGTGCAACCGCATCTATGCAGCCCGCCTAGGCACGTTGCGCTACCATTTGTGCCGGTGCATCTTTTCGTCGCTGTTCAACGATCAAGATCGCAGTCGACAAACGAGCCTTGGAGGACGACATCGCCTGACTTTTCTTGGTTCGTGTTGATCCCGATGTCTAGCCCGCGTAATGGGCGGGCTTCGTCAAAGGCTTTAACCCGGTTATAATATCGGGTTCGGCCGAGTGGGCCGGTAGTTCAGCCTGGTATGCTGACGAGTCAAATGTCAGGCCGAAGAACGTCCGGTTTGCAAACCAGTTGATGGTCTAGATTCCGGAAGGCCGCGGGTTCAAATCCCGCCCGGTCCACCAACTTTCAGTGCAAACCCGAAAGCTCACGGATCAACTTGATTCCCACTCCTATGACTATTGTTCCGGCCGTGACAGCCAAGAGGTCCAGTGAGTAGACACGGATGCATGTCAGGAAGATCACTGCAACGAACTTCTTAGAACTGACGCCATAGATCAACGTTGAAGCCGACCCTTCCCGCCACACAAAGATCTATGCTACACGCCTTCCTTCTTGAAACACGTCCACGATCAACCGCAGTGCTCCGATATTCTCCAAGGGATTCGCATCTAGTAGAACTAGGTCTGCGATCTTTCCTTCTTCGATCGTTCCCCGCTCGCTTTCGCCTATCAAGGCTGCTGCGCTAGAGGTCGCAGCGATGAGGGCATGGCGCGGCTCCATCCCACACTCGACCATCAATTCAGCCTCTCGCGCAATTCGACCGTGACGTGCAGCCCCACCGCCAGCATCAGTCCCTAACGCTATCCTCACGCCGGCTTTGATGGCGGCTGTGACTGCCGCACGCGATCCCTGTCGTAAATCCTCGGCCCGCTTCTTACGAGTCTCAGGCCAATCAACTGCCCGAGCGTAATAGAGCATGGCGTCCCAGACAGACATGGTCGGGACAAGGTACGTCTTGTTCTTCACCATGACCTCAAGATCGCCTGCTTCGAGAAACATCCCGTGCTCGAGCGAGTCGACGCCCGCGTGGGCGGCTATTCCACAGCTGGTCGGGTCGTTGGCGTGACATGCAATCTTGAATCCCGCCCTATGCGCTTCTTCGACAGCTACAGCGAGCAGTTTCTTGTCAAATGGGATATCCGGCGCGTCTTGCGGGCGGGCACCTTCGTTCCAGCCTGCCAGTGCAACCTTGATCAGGTCCGCTCCAGCCTCAATCTCCGTCTTGATCGCGTTTCGTAGCTCGTCGGTTTCCTCGAATAGTCTTGCGAAGGAAACGTAAGTGCCTCGATGGGCAATCCAGGTCCCCGCAGCACGTATGTTCGGGGCGCGAATCTCCCCTGCCCGCGCTGCCCGTGCAAGCCTGATGCTAACCCCGTGGGGCGCGCCAACGTCTCGTGCGGTCGTAACTCCGCTTCGTAAACTGGTCTCGGTGAGTTCGATCGCGCGCATTGAGATTTCGGGAAGGGGATCGGTAAATCGCGCGATCCATTCGGGCCCGCCTGGACTGCTGTAGTGAACGTGACAATCCATGAGTCCGGGAATCAATGTTCGAGCCCTGCCATCAACAACTCGAACGGTAGCCCTGTTACCCCGCCATTGGGACGCTGGCCCTATCCAGTGGATTCGTCCATCACGAATCTCGATGGACATTTTAGATTGCGCGGGCGAGCCGGTCCCGTCCCAGAGCTGAACCTCGTCAATTAGGAGGTGCAATTCTAAACCTCACGATCGCTCTTCTTGTTTCAAGTTTTGAATATTCCTCATTTGTCGCACACAGTATATCTGCTCGGCAGGATGATGAGAGAGCGTGCAAGAAAGGGCTGGAATAGTCTACGTTACGGCTGAAGAGATGCGTAAGATAGACGATATGTCAATTCGAGAGTTCCAAGTGGATGTTCTCATGTTGATGGAGAACGCGGGCAGAGCCGCGGCCGTGCTAGCAAGGCAGATGCTACTAGGGCAAACTATCGGAAAGCGTGTTGCCTGCCTAGTCGGAGCGGGCAACAACGGCGGTGATGGAATGGTGGCAGCTAGACACCTATCGAACTGGGGGGCCATTGTCGAAGTGATTGCTGGCACAACTCAAGATAAGATGAAGAGCGTACCACTTGGACAGCTACACATCTTAGAAAAAATGGGAATCTCGATCCTATGGGCGGACTACGCTCTGAGAGATTATGACCTGCTCATCGACGGTCTCATTGGATATGGGCTTGAGGACAACCCTCGAGACAGAATAGCTACGATAATCAAAGACGCCAACGCGAGCGGCCGCCCGGTTTTAGCTCTGGATGTTCCGTCAGGAATGAACGCGACGACGGGCGAGGCTTACGACCCATGTATCAAGGCGACGGCAACCCTCACCTTAGCACTTCCAAAGACCGGGTTCCTTGCCCCAAGGGCTTCGCCGTATGTGGGCGATTTGTATCTCGCTGACATTTCGATACCCCGAAAGGTCTACCAGAGCTTTGGACAGAAGAGCATGTTGTTTCAGAAAGACACCTTGCAAAGGATCCAACTAGTCCATTCGTAACTACAACAGAATTTACGAACGGAATATTCAATTTCAGCTGATGAGGTGCAGGTCCCTGTCCAGTCGAGAGGTCTAGTCTCGTGAGTAGGCGGATGGCTATCGAGATAGTGTGTCGATGACTTGCTGTGTGTGGGCGTCAGCTTTGACCGGATCGAATACTTTCTCGACGATCCCTTTTTCATCGATGATGAAGGTAACGCGTCTGGCCATGTTGGATTTCTCGTTGAGAACCCCATATGCCTTTGTGATGCTCTTGTCCGAATCCGCGACCAGCTGGAATGGAAGGTTGAACTTTTGAGTAAAGTGTTGGTGGGACACGACATTGTCAACACTCACGCCCAAAACCTCAGCTCCTAGCTCGCGAATTTTCGCATATTGATCTCTTAGACCACACGCTTCTATCGTGCAGCCGGGAGTATCGTCTTTCGGATAGAAGTAGAGAACGACCTTCTTTCCCTTGTAATCATTGAGTTTCACAACATCGCCCGTCGTCAAGAGAGAGACGAACTCAGGAGCGTGCATTCCTGCCTGGATACTGGTGGTCGCTTGCATGAATTTGTCAAAGAAGCATCGTCTCTTTTATGCGCATCGCTCACTAGAGATGGGGACCCTGTCAGATTCTCCCCGCTCTCCAAGCCTTCTACTTGCCCGGCCCTAGGCGTTTCATGTGTCGAAGAGATCCGAACAGAGAACGGGACAGGTACTGGATCCTCATTGAAAGAGTTCTGCGGAGAATCTGCTGAACTCCAAACTTTTTCTTGCTGGACAACCCACTTTCTGTACAGTCTTGGATGAGTTGCGGCCCTCTCTACGTCTCATCGGAGAGAAGGATTGCTTTCTACCCTGAAAGGTATCCGAACAAGAGCAATTGATGATTTTCCGGTTGACACTAAACACTAGTTTAAAATACATAGCACCTCGAAAACAGGTTGTTTTAGGGAAGACCGGTCGGAAGAGAGACCTAATCCTAACTAAAGCGAAGTGTGTTTGAGGTATAGATGAATGGCTAGAATAGTGCTCACGGCTGACGCAACACAAATGAGCGAGTACTGGGGTATACCCCTGCTCCCCTTCTTCAGCTGCGCACCTGCAGAGAAAGTCCCCCGAATCGTGTTCGACTTCCTTTCCCCCCAGGTCAAACACAACAACGGAGTTGCACAGATGGCGCCCTACGGGCTCAGAAAGCTGGAAGCCTCCATCCTGAGGACGTACAAGCCCGAGGAAGTTGTGGTCGCCCACCCTGACCACGTCTCCAAGTTCGTCAACGAGGACACCCGAATAATCGGAATATCCACCATGGACCCTCTGGGACTCGGACCGGTCAGCATGATGTTCACCGACGGAGGCCAGCTAACAGCGTATACGAAGAGGAAATTCCTTGAGCTCGTCTATGAAGTAAACCGAGCGAGGAAGCGGTTTCCGAAGGCGAAACTGGTCCTTGGCGGGTCAGGCGCTTGGCAGATGGAAACCAAAGACGAACAGACGAGGGCTCTTGGCGTCAACCATACCGTGATCGGAGAGTGCGACCACGTCATACAGGACATCTATAACGATATAGAATTCAACGGTGCGCCAGAGTTCATCCACGTCCCCCGCGGACCTAAGCTAGAGCAGATCCCAGACATCGTTGGAGCTTCAACTCACGGGCTTGTTGAGGTCATGAGGGGCTGTGGCCGCAACTGCCAGTTCTGCGAGCCAAACCTTCGCACGGCAAAATACTACCCGGCCGACAAGATCGAGAGAGAGATCGCGGTCAACAGGAAGATTGGAAACCCCAACGTCTGGATTCACAGCGAGGATATTTTCCTATACAAGCTTGAAGACAAGAACGGGTTCATGCCCAACCACGAGGCGGTTGTTGACCTCTTCAAGACAGTAATGACCCAGGGCGGCATAACCTACGCCAACCCGACCCATGGCACAACAGCCCCGGCAGCGGCCGATCCGGAGCTGATCAAAGAAATATCCGACACGGTCCGTGCTAAGGATGACAAGTACATTGGCATCCAGTCAGGACTCGAGACAGGCTCCACGGAACTGATCCGGAAATACATGCCTTTGAAGGTGAAACCCTTCAGCCCTAGCGAATGGCAGGAAGTCATCTACAACGGCACGCGAATCTTCAACGAGAACTACTGGTTCCCAGCCTACACGCTCATTGTCGGATTGCCTGGAGAGACTACTGATGACGCGATCGAGACCGTCCGGTTGATCGATAAGATGGAACACGGGCTGCGAAAAGAGATTGGAAACAGAGCACACTTCACTGTGACGCCCCTCAGCTTTGTCCCGCTGGGCGTTTTGAAGAACAAGGGCTTCTTCAATATTGATGAAGCGATAGATGAGGCGAGGTTCTGGGTCATCTACAGAAGCTGGAGACATACAGTACTGGAGCTGCACTCAATGCCGCCGACGCTCATGAAATTGAACCCGGCCTTCAAAGCCATCTTCACGACTCTATGCTGGTTCGGCTCGAAGAAGATCCTAGACAGCATCAAAGCGTGGGGACGATCACTGGGATACGACGCTGACAAGAGCCTTCGACTGAACTAGAACGACCCTTCGATTCTTTTTTTCTTGACGATTCTTCCTCTCCGCAAGGTCCCGAGGACCCGCTGGACCGCGTTCCTCGGTCTAGGGCAACTCTCCCCCGTTCGCTCGCTCAAAGCAATCTCCCTCTGATCACCTCTCGGGCCAAAGGCAAGAGCCCGCTTCTCCCTCCGTAACCCGTTTCTCCGAACAGAAGCCAAAACATCTCATCCGGTCTATCACTAGGACGAAAGAACTCCGACTTTATCCTGACCCCCCTTTCAGTGAAAAGTCCGACCGTATCTATCCAACCCTTCGAGAGAGAACTTGCGACGTTCGCGAATCTAGTGCATATTCCGCAATCATTGTCATAGAGGAGAACGGGTCGACCGACAGTCATTTGGACGGGCAACTATGCTAGGTTCCCGCTGAAGATACTAGTGGAGTCACCGTGTAAACTTTCTTTCTCTACAATATCATCCGGCGAGTGTCGGCGGGAAGTATTCCCTTCAGTCGACCTTGAGAAAATGATAGTTCAGACGGGATGCTGGGTTGAGGAGCCGTCGAATGATGTTAGTCGCGGAATCTGCGTCGACTAATCAAGGATGGGAAGGCGCGTTAAACACTCTGTCTGGAGCTTGGCCCATTTCGTTTGGATTTCTGCGTTTCAATGGTCTGGGGTGACGCTCCATCGGTTGCCAGTCCTGTCGGAAGATTCCTGACCTGAATCGTACTGCTATGGAGGTTCTTTTTTGCATGTTTCTCTACATATAACCACGTGAGGGTGCGGGATATTGACTGGGGAGAAGGTTATCCAGTCAACTGGAAAGCCGGAGATCTAGCTGTTGTCTTCTGTTTCGGGAAGGATACGGCTGATTCTGTCGAAGAGTTCGTACCCCGCCGCTATCGAAGAGTGCGTCTCGACCTCGTTCGTTGGTTGGCTCCAGACCAGAATTTCCGCGGGGGCAAGTCGTACTACTAGTTGGAAACGTCCGTCTTCGGTGATCCAATAGAGCGATTGGCCTGACCCGCTACTAGAGTATCCTAGCCAGCGGAAATTCTTGAACCATCGGCCTTTCAGTTTAGAGGTGAGCAGGTTTGGGTCTATTCCTGGGGGTAGCTGGCCTCGGATGACGGGCTCTCCCTCGTCCAGGTGGCGTGTCGTCTTTCTGGAGTGGTGTAGGACCTTGTATCCTTCGTCCGTCTTGAGGACAAGATTGTCGTCCTCGAGGCGCTTGAGGATTCGTGTTAGTTTCTCTTGGTGTAGTCCAAGTCTTCTCTTCATTCCTTGGAAGCTGTAGGTCGCGTCGTTCTCGGATGATAGCATGTTCATTACAAGTGTCTGATCGTCTAGTGGTCTTGCGTCAAAGGATGGGCCGATTTCTGGAGAAGGCAATCGCTTCTAAGTGGGCCTGTCCGGCGGCCCTTATTTATTGACGATGTTACTGTTCGTGGTTTAGTGGAAACGGGCTCGGCCCTGAGCCAAGATCGAATCAACATTTGCCTTCCAAGCGTCGAACTGCGCCGGATCCTTTGGATAGTTCTGGTAGAGCTCATTGAGCGCCCGCATCCTAGCCATCGTGAACACAAGTCCACTGAACGCCTTGTACGACCCCAGACCTCTGAACAGTTTGACTATCTTCTTGGCCGCGGAGAGATGGGGCATTTCGCCCAACGATATCTCTGTGGCCTCGTCCGATGAGAGAAAGTGTCTCATGCCATAGTTGATCTGGGCATTGTTGAGTGTCTGAAGATACATCCGAAATACTTCCAGACCGGCCGTCTTGTTGCCGTAATGGTTGACGAAGTCCAAGTTGTACTGCCAAAGCTGTTTCTCGCTGAAATCGTTCGCCTCGATCGCCCGCACAGCAGCTTCACCGGCCATTACTCCGCCTATGAGTCCTGGGCCTATGCCGCCTGCGCTGATCGGGTTGGGGAACCACGCAGCGTCTCCACAGATCATGTAGCCGTTGGCGACGAGGCAATCGTTCTGGTGTCTAACCGAGACCTGCCAAGACCCCGTGAGGTTGCTGTCATCACTCAGAGGCTGAATATCCTTGAACCGATCATCTGCTGCCAACCAATCTTTCAGGAGTGCGCTGAGAGGCTTTGGACTTCTCTTCTGCTGGATGCCTAGGCCGATGTTGACCTTGTCTTCGGATTTTGGAAAGAGCCAGAGATAGCCACCAGGGGCTTTTTCCGCGTCGAGATAGATATCGCAGTGGAACGGTTCCACTTCAACGCCGTCCCGGAGTTTCGCGTTCAGACGTGCCGTCGGCTCTACATCGTCCTTGTTGATCTCTTTCTCAATATGACTAGGAATCGGAAGATTCCGACGAAGCTTAGTGGACATTCCGGAGGTATCTATGATGAGTTTGGATCGAATTTCGAACGGTTGATTGACGCCGGGACCAACTGTTTGGCCGTGTAACCCGACTATTGTTCCGTTTTCTTGGATTAGTTCGGTTGCTTGGACGTTGCCGCGAAATTCAACGCCAGCGTTCAGAGCGTCGTCGAGTAGGCGTTTCGCGAACTTTGGCCTGTCAAGAACATATCCAGGGCCTTCGAATGGGACTCTGACTTTCATGTCGGGGGAGTAGACGTAGACCGCCGTTACCCGGTTCTCCATCTCGGGCTTCCCGTAGGTCGTCCCGATGCGCTCGTGAATGTACTTGATGTGGTGCTCGCCTACAGCGTCGCCGCATACCCAGCCTAGAACTGTTTTCTTTCCCGCTTCTGTGGGCGGGTTTCTGTCCATTAGTAGAACGCTTACGTTTCCTTTGCCCTTCAGGGCTATTGTGCCGGCTGTCATACAGCCCGCTATGCCGGCGCCAACAACTACTACGTCCCAGTTTTCGGCCAAATTCTTCACGACGTTAGGAGTCTATCGTGGACGTGTGAACACGCTTTAGCCTTTTGCCTCTCAACTCAATAAACTCGGGGAATTAGCCTTATATCATCTCCGGCGAGTCGATTTTTTCGAACTAGAGAGATCGCCTAAAGATGTCATCTAACCCTGGTGTCGATGCGAAAAAGCCGCCCTTCATCGGATTATGGCTCAAGGCGATGCGGGTCCCATTCTTACAGGCGACCTTCGTGCCCGTCATACTCGGCGGCGTCGTCGCCTGGGAGATAGCAGGCAAATTCTCCTGGCCCACTTTCCTGCTCACCTTGCTGGGTGCCAGTCTAATCCAGATCGCCAGTAACATGTTCAACGACTATTTTGATTTCAAGAGCGGAAACGATCTCCAAGTCAGACACCAAAACCCATTCGCCGGCGGCGGACGAATACTGACAGCCGACCTGATCAAACCATCAACACATTTGATCGTTTCAACTTCTTGTCTGATACTCGGGTCCCTCATAGGATTCTACTTCATTTTCGCCCTCGGATTGTACCAGTTATTCTGGTTCGGACTGATAGGTGTCGTGTCCACCTACTTCTACGTAGGGCCTCCTTTCAAACTGGCTTACCGTGGAGTTGGAGAGTTTCTTGTCGGACTGAATTTCGGACCTGTTATGACTTTGGGCGCATTCTACGTTCAAACCGGATCCCTCGCATCCGCGACGGTCCCGCTACTTGCGTCAATCCCGGTCGGGCTGCTTATTGCAGCGGTGTTGTGGATCAACGAGTTTCCCGACATGGACGCGGACAAGGCGGTCGGAAAGAAGACTCTGGTTTTGAGGCTAGGCTACCTCCGGTCAGTCGCGGTCTACGTTGGATTATTGGCAACATCCTACTTTCTAGTTCTCCTTTATGCAGTTCTGAAGATCTTCGGATCATTCCCAATCACGAGCTATACAACGCTCATCGCCCTGTTCAGTCTCCCGTTTGCGCTGAAAGCGGTCAGGATATTGCGGGCTAACTACAAGGATCCGCACGCGATAATACCTGCTAATGCTAACACGATAATTCTGCACCTAGCATTTGGTCTCTTGGCGATTGTCGGGTTTGTGATTGGGGGACTCGTGGGCCTATAGTCTGGTTATGGGTTCAGAACTTGTTATATTCCCACGATCGCGAATGAGCATGATACCGTACGATGGCGTCGACAAGCATGGTAAACACAGTGCAGAAGGAGAACGTTAGCATTGAGGATCGTGTGTTCAAGCTCAAGCTAGAATGGATGATGGCGAAGGATGATAATGAGCGTCGCAGGATAAGCGAAGAGATCAGACGTCTCATCCAGACGACACCCTCAAAATAGCCTCTTAGGTTTCTGCACTATCTCGTGGGCGAGTCGTTACGGACCAACGAATCGCTGTTAAATTATCGACCGCTCTCGCCTTCGGCCCGACCGGAATAATCTGGGCCTTTTTACCAATCCAGCTTCGCTCACTAGGAGCATCCTTCTCGCTAATTTCCTTGGTCTCCTTTCTTCCCGCGATCGAGACCATCGTCCTCTCTCCTGTCTGGGGAGGTATTCTCGACAGGACCGGAAAGGGGACGAGGATTCTCGTCCTGTCGTTCCTAGTCCAAGCTGTCGGATTCACTCTCTTCCCGTTTCTACGAGACCCTGCACAGTTCGTGTTCGTGGTTGCACTAATGGGCCTCTTCTCCTCAAGCTTCATCCCCATATTCGCCGCACTGGCGACCGACAAATCCTCCCAATATGGGCGAGCTATCGGAGAATTCTGGACAGCGGCCTCACTAGGCTATGCATCAGCAACTCTCATCGGAGGAGTGCTATTCCAGTTCCTAGACCCAGTCTACCTCTATGCCCTGGGAGCACTTTTTGGCTACACAGGAATCCTTGTCGTTTCCTTCTTGACCAAACAGGGTCTTACTATCGCGAAGTCTTCGATCCGTCCGGAGGGATATTGGAGTCTTCTCAAGCAACGAAATGTCCTCATTCTCTGTGGAGTCTCAATTCTCGCGCTTATCTCATCTTCTTCCTTCAACAGTTTCTTCACAATATACCTAGTGGATTCCCTCAGCGGGTCCCGATTGATGGCCGGTCTTGCCGCAACCGCGACAACAGTCCTCGGTGCGATCGCTTTCCGAATAGTAGGGCCTCTTGATGATCGAATAGGCAGAAAGCCAATGTTCCTCTTGGGAGCTGTGGGTTATGCAGTCTATTTTGCAACGATCTACTTTGTCACTAACACTGTTGTGGTGACGATTTTGTGGACTCTCCCGATCTATCCGTTGATCCAGGCATCGGCTGCAGCATTGATGTCAGACTACACTTCGATCGCTGACCGGGGAAAGGGATTGGGTATCCTTGAGTCAGCGATTAGTGTCGGAGGCGGCCTAGGACCCTTGATCGGAGGAGTAATAGCAGACGCCACGCAACTCCAGTCAGTCATTCTCTTCGCTCTTGCGGCAGCTCTTGGTTCCGCTACGCTGTCACAACTCTTTTTGAAGGAGCAAGCTCACAGCCCACGAACTCTGAATTCTGAACACGTTAACCCGGCTCCGATTAAATAACCCCGATTCATGCCGGCCGCTGCCGGGAGCCCGAGATGAATCCCGAAGTCCAAGAGAAACGAGGATTCTTCTCCAAAATTCCTGGAAAACTAAAGTGGCTCATCGTCGCCCTTGTCTTCAACAATGTCGCGATAGGATACCTCCTCGTCTACCTAACTGCATTTTTCCCCGAACTAGGGATCAATGCGGGAGTCGTAGGACTTCTCCTCGGGCTGGAGGGAGCAATGGTTCTCCTCTCAATACCCCTTGGAATACTCTCCGACAGAAGAGGTCGAAAGAAACTACTCCTGATCGGGACCTCTCTGGTTCCTATTCCCATCATTCTAATCGCCCTCACGATAAATCTAGCCGTCCTGATCCTCGCAGCCATCATTCTTGGAATAGCTGAGTCCGCCGCGCTTTCAACATGGAACGCGATAATCGCTGACCAGACGAGCCTGGAGAACCGAGATGCATCTTTCTCTCTCTCATTCATCATTGGTAACGGATCCATAGCGTTCGGGTTCCTCTTGCCAACACTGATTCCGACGCTCCAATCTCTGACAGGACTCAGCTCCATCATCATACATCAAGACCTACTTGTGTTGATGGGACTGGTCTCAGCCATAACGCCGGTCTGGCTGTTTCGTATCCTCAAGGGCTACAAAGAAACACCGAACCCGAAAAAACTGATAAGAGGCAAGAACTTCCCGACCCTCCTCAAGTTCTCCGGGATAAACAGTCTTATCGGACTTGGAGCTGGATTCATCATTCCCCTGATTCCAACCTGGCTCTTCCTCAAGTTCGGAACCCCAGACACGTTCAGCGGACCCCTACTCTCGTTGTCCAATCTAACGATAGCGCTCGCTGCTGTAGCGAGTCCTAGAATCTCCGGCCGGTTCGGATTAGTCAAGGCAATCGTCGCTACGCAAGGATTCTCAACAGTCTTCATGCTGAGCCTAGCGCTCGTCCCAGACGTCAGACTGGCCGGCGGTCTCTACATCATTCGAGCGGCACTGATGAACATGGCAGGACCATTGGGCGACTCCTATCTGATGGGCATCATGTCCCAAGAAGAGAGAGGACTAGCGAGCTCCATCAACACGGTCGTCTGGAGAATTCCCAATAGCATAACCACAGTGATTGGCGGTTTGATCCTGGCAACAGGAAGATTTGACATTCCCTTCTATCTGGCAACTGTGTTCTATGTCATCTCCGTCACGCTGTTCTATACACAGTTCAAGAGCATACGACCCCAGAGCTAGCGCACGATCGGCGCGAAGCATCTTTTTAGCCACGGGACAACAGGGTAGAGCAGAGGCAAGCACAACGTCCCAAGTCCACGGTCCCAGCACAACAACATCCCCGAGAGAGATTCTGAAGAAATACGACGTTATTGCTGTAGTGGGCGCTTCCAAGAACCCTGAGAAAGAGGCCTACACGGTACCCGCATACATGAAAGAACATGGATACATGATCGTTCCGGTTAATCCGACTGCTGATGAGATTCTAGGCGAGAAAGCGTACAAGAGCCTCATGGACCTCCCGCCGGACCTGGCGAAAAAGGTCGATATTGTCGACGTCTTCCGTCCAAGCGAAGAACTACCACAGGTTGCACAGCAAGTTATCGAGATGCGGAAGAAGTATGGTAGACCCTTCGCGTTTTGGGCACAGCTCGGACTTGAGAACGAGGAAGCGAAGACAATGCTTTCAAAGAACAAGATTCCCTACGTGATGAACGCCTGCCTCAGAGTCGTCCACAAGCTTCTGTAATGGTTCTGAGGAAACTTCGCGACCGATACCATTCTCCCCTTAGTCTGATTCTCCACCGCTTGACCCTTGTCATGATTATGAATCCTGTTCATGTTATGTTATACTGCTGAACATCAGGCATCCTAAAGGTGTCAGATGAAATGGACGAGACGCTGATACTCAACCTCATAGGCACTTTCGCGTTCGGCTTGACTGGTGGAATACTTGCAGTTCGGAAGAAGATGGACCTGTTCGGGATCCTAGTGCTGTCGGTAGCGACTGGGCTTGGTGGTGGAATAATGCGGGACATAATACTCGGACATGTTCCCCCGACGACACTAGTTGACTGGCGATATCTCGCTGCAGCTGGACTCGCAGGACTCCTAGTATTCTTCGATTTTCGCCAAATCGTCAAATGGAACCGTTTCGTCACCGCGTTCGATGCGGTAGGCCTAGCAATCTTCACCGTCACGGGCACCACCATAGCCCTCGCAGCTCAGCTCAACCCGGTCCCAGCCGCGTTGCTGGGAATGCTCACCGGTATTGGCGGTGGAGCGCTAAGGGACGTACTCGCTGCGGAAGTGCCTCTGGTGCTGAGGAGCGAAGTATACGCGGTCGCTTCCCTGCTTGGAGCGATCATAATCACTCTGGCTAATCAAGCGGGAGTTCTTGGAACGCCAGCCGAGATTCTAGCTGCCCTAGCAACATTCGTTCTTCGAATGGTTAGCGTTTGGAGAGGCTGGAAGATTCCGATCGCTCACTCGAGCTCCCGGTAAAGGCTTCGT
>Ga0209807_1000824_pt1 | contig 14439 bp, 15 predicted proteins | sample GraSoiAngelo_154_FD_186168 | JGI IMG/M metagenome (GOLD analysis project Ga0209807, IMG submission 186168) | Grasslands soil microbial communities from the Angelo Coastal Reserve, California, USA - 14_1009_13_20cm (SPAdes) (version 2) | ecosystem: Environmental > Terrestrial > Soil > Grasslands ... | reverse complement strand
ACTTCATCGACGTTTTCGACGGCGACAAATTTCAATTTTTGTTTCGCCTCCTCGGGAACGTCGACGAGATCTTTTTCGTTGAGCATGGGAATGATCACTGTGGAAATACCTGCCCGCATCGCAGCCAGGCTTTTTTCTTTCAATCCGCCGATGGGCAGAACGAGCCCGCGTAACGTGATTTCGCCGGTCATCGCAACATCGGGGCGAACCGGTCTGTTGCTAAAAAGTGACGCTAGCGCCGTAAACATTGCGACGCCCGCTGAGGGACCATCTTTGGGCACTGCGCCGGCGGGGACGTGCACGTGGACATCGTTTTTTCGAAAATCTTCGGCCTTCACACCGAGTTGACCGTCTCGGCTGCGAAGAAGACTCAACGCGGCTTGCACAGATTCCTTCATCACGTTTCCGATTTGTCCCGTCAGCGTGATATTGCCTTTCCCTGGATAACGCGTCGCCTCGATGTGGAGCACTTCGCCGCCCTGCGGAGTGTAAGCGAGGCCAGTGACCACGCCGGGTTTACTCGTCGTGAGTTTTGTTTCCCGAACGTATTTGGCTGGGCCAAGCATTTCACGAACGACATCGAGCGTGACCGTTACGTGCTCCGTTTTTCCGCGGGCGACCTGCGCTGCGACGCCACGACAAATCGCTCCGATCTGTCGTTCCAGTTCGCGCACGCCGGCTTCGTGCGTGTGATCGTTGATGATCCGGCGAAGCGCGTCTTCCTGAAATTCGCATTGCTCGGCTTTGAGTCCGTTCTCTTGTAGTTGCCGCGGCACAAGATAGCGTTTCGCGATTTCGAGTTTTTCGCGCTCGGTGTAGCCGGGGATTGAGATCATTTCGATGCGGTCGCGCAACGGTTCGGGTATCCCCTCGATGTAATTGGCCGTGCCGATAAAAATGATTTGCGAAAGATCGAACGGCACGTCGAGGTAGCGATCGACGAAGGCATGATTTTGTGCCGGATCGAGCACTTCGAGCAACGCGCTCGCCGGGTCACCACGAAAATCCGCGCCGATTTTGTCGATCTCGTCGAGCATAAAAACAGGATTGCGCGTGCCGCAGCGGCGCAGCTCCTGAATGATCCGGCCCGGCATCGAGCCGATGTAAGTGCGGCGATGTCCGCGGATTTCCGCTTCATCACGCATCCCGCCGAGACTAATCCGCACAAACTTGCGGCCGAGCGCGTCGGCGATGGATTGACCGAGGCTGGTCTTGCCAACGCCCGGCGGCCCGAGAAAACAAAGGATCGCGCCGTGTCCCTGCGGATTGAGTTTTCGTACGGCCAGATATTCGATCAGCCGCTTCTTAACTTTTTCAAGATCGAAGTGATCGCGATCCAGGACTTGCTGCGCCTGATCGAGGTCGAGATTGTCCTTGCTCAATTTGTTCCATGGCAGATCGGCAATAATCTCTATGTAACTCACGATCACCGAAAACTCGGGACTTGCCGACGGAATGAAATCCAGCCGCTTCAATTCGCGCTCCGCCTGTTTCATCACTGCTTCCGGCGGATTGGCTTCCTGCAGGCGAACGCGCAATTGTTGTGCTTGTTCTTCGCTGCCGCCTTCGGTCTCACCCAGCTCGTGCTGGATCGCTTTAAGCTGCGAACGCAGATAAGCGCGCCGCTGCGCATCGGAGAATTGCGACGCAACATCTTTTTGCAGTCGCTGTTGGATCTGCGCGATCTCAAGCTGCGCCGAAACGTGTTCCTGTACCGCACGCACCCGTTTTTCGACGTCGAGTTCTTCGAGCAACGCCTGCTTTTGCGCGACCTCTATATTGAGGTTCGGCGCTAGAAAATCAGCGAGCTGCTCGGGATTCTCGATGTTCATGATCATCAAGCGCGCCTGTTCCGGCGCGTCCGGCGTCAGCTCGAACAAACGCGCAGCTGAATCACGCAAATTGCGGAAAGTGGCCTCCCATTCCTTGCTCGGCGGCGGCACAATCGATTGCGGCAAATCGATTTCAGCGCGCAAAAACGGATCGGTCGCGATGATTTTGCGGAACGAAAAACGGCGTAGTCCCTGCACAATCACGAGCACGTCGTCCTCAGATTGCCGAATAAGTTTGAGGACAAGCGCGGCCGTCCCAATCGAGTACAGATCTTGGGGCGACGGATCGTCCTTTGTCTCATCACGCTGCGTCAGAAGCCCGATCACCTTCGTGCGCGGCAAAGTGTCATCGAGCAGTTTAAGCGACGCCGCACGCTGGACATTCAATGGAATGACCGTCCCCGGAAAAACAACAAACTCGCGCACGGGCAGAATCGACAGCTCTTCGGGAATACGCGGCATCCGGCTTTCGTCCACGCCGAACGCCACGGTGCCCTGGCCTGCGGGTTTGGACTCTATCGTTGGTTGTAATGCGGTAATCTTGTCTGCACTCATGATTGTTTTCTTAATGGCAGTGCAATCCAGAGTAATCCGTTGCGCTGCTCGGCGTGGGCTTTGTCGATTTCCACTTCAACCGGCAGATCGATCTCGCGTTCAAAAGGTCCGTAATCGATTTCCATGGCGAGCAATTGCACCGTGTGCTCTTCCGCGTGGCTTGGTTCTGGCAGTTCGCGCGTCCCGCGAATCACCACTCGCCGCGGTTCGACGGTCAGATCGATCAAGGAACGCTCGACTCCCGCGAGATCTAGACAGATCCGAATACACTCCTGGCAGCGATAGGCGTTGATAGCCGGTGCCCAAGCCTGCGGCGCGAACCTGCAAAATTGCGAGCGGGACAGCTCTTGGGTGATGTCGTGCAACGCGCCCTGAAGCCAGCGTAATTTGATGGTTTTGATCGGATCCATGAAGAAACTAAACATCGTCCGGCGTGTTTCCATGTTCAAACACGCGAACCAAAAAGCTCCAAATTCCAAACACCAACCTGCAGAGAAGACTCCGAGCTTCTTTCGAGGGACTTGCGAAGGTCGTCTCGTTTCTTAAACGCGCAAATGAGTCGCACGCGTCACATACGGCTCACAGCTCTGGTGCTATTTCACTTTCCCAGGCCCCCACAAGGCGCGCCCCGGTTTCGCGCCAGTGTGCTCTCCGTCTTTGATGACCTGCACGCCGTTCACTAAAACATGTTTCACACCAGTCGCGTACTGATGCGGTTTTTCAAAGGTGGCGTGATCTGTGATTGTCGCTGGATCGAACACGACCACGTCCGCAAACATTCCCTCCTTGAGAAATCCGCGGCGATCAAGGCCCAGATTCGTCGCCGGCAGTCCGCTTAACCGATGAATCGCATCGCTCATCGAAAGAACTTTTTCGTCGCGAACGTATTTGCCGGGAACACGCGCAAAATTTCCATAGGCGCGCGGATGCGGATTTGATTTCGTGAACGGCGCTTCGGGCGCTTGTGATGCTTCATCCGAACCGAAGGAAATCCACGGCTTCCGCAATTCCTTTTTCACGTTCTCCTCCGACATCAAATAGTAAACCGTGCCAATGCGCGATTCGTCCTCGGAAATTAGATCCATGATCGTATCGATCGGATCCTTTCCGCGCATCTTCGCGACTTCAGCGAGCGTCTTGCCCGTCAGCGGCTTCAATTTTTCTGACTTAAATCCCACCAACAAAATTTTCTCCGGCGAACCGGCGGCGAGATAAAGGTTTTCCCATTCATCGCTGTCGACCTGTGCTTCGGCTTTAATTATGGCGCGCATCACCGGGTCGCGCAGCCGTCTGAACAACTCGGGATAGCCGCCGTCCTCAGTCCAGGGCGGCAGACAGGCGTCAAGCCCTGTTCCAGCGGCGGTATACGTGTACATGTTCGCACGGACGTTCAATCCTTTCTTTTGCGCGCGTTCGATACGCGTTAGCAATTGGTCTTCTTTCGACCAATTTTTCTTGCCAGCGGTTTTGATGTGGTAAAGCTCGGCCGGAATGTTCGCTTCGCGCGCGATCCGCAGCAGCTCGTCAACCGCCTCGAACAATTGATTTCCTTCACTGCGTATGTGCGAGATGTATTTGCCCTGGTATTTAGCCGCGACTTTGCACAGCTCGATCAGCTCTTCGGTTTTCGCATAAAACGCCGGCGGATAAATCAGTGAAGTGCCAATTCCGAGTGCGCCAGCTTCCATTTCTTTCCGCACTAGTTCGCGCATTTCGTCGAGCTGCTCCGGCGTCGGCTGTTTGTCTTCAAAGCCGATCACGTATTCGCGGATGGTTGTCGCACCGATGAAGGACGCCACATTGCACGATATGCCGTGCGTTTCGAGATATTGAAGATATTCCGCGAGCGTATTCCAAGTGATGTCGTATTTGATGTCGGTTTGCTCGCGAATTTGGTGCTCGCGCACACGATCGTTCACCGGTCCCATCGATTCGCCTTCGCCCATGATCTCGGTCGTGACGCCCTGTAGGATTTCGCTTTGCGAGCGGCCATCCTGAATCAGCGACTCTGTTGACCACGAAAGCATGTTGATGAACCCCGGCGCCACAGCGAGGCCTTTGGCATCGATGACCGTTTTCGCTTTCGCCGATTTGAAATCGCCGATGCCAGCTATTCGATCACCTCGAATCGCGACATCGGCCTGTAGCGGCTTGGCGCCGGTGCCGTCATATAGTGTCCCGCCGCGGACGATCACATCAAAATCGTCGCTGCTTGGCGACGGAGACGGCTCCTGTGCGAACACAGTAAAGACAATCGTCAGGAAGGCCCCGAGCCAAAGGAAATTTTGTTTCATTGCGGAAATTGTAGTTGATGACTGATCTTTTCAAAAGCAATGGCTGGCGTCAGCCAAAGCGTTTAAGGCATTCCAATCCTCCGAAATTGGTCTGTATTAGCTCCGCCGCATTGGGGCTTGCATCCGTCGGGCACGACGCGGCATGATGGGTCGATGACTCTATACCCAACACTTCTGTGGGCTGTCGTCATCGTGTTGGGGGTTTCTTTATTTATCAAAGCGGGGAGCACGAGTTCAGGCCTCATCAGATGAGCTCAGGGGCCGACTAGCTCAAACAGTCACCACTTGGGCTCTGATCGCTATCGCCTTGCTTGGGATAGTTATCATTGCGATTGCCGGGTACAATGCATCAATCTGGAGTACCGACGTTGAGGCTCGGCGTGAGTTTCTCGATGCGGCAAAGTATGTTTTTGCTTCTGTGTTGCCGGTGGTCGCTGCTTGGGTCGGCACAGTGATGGCCTTCTATTTTGGAAAGGAAAACTTCAAGGCCGCAACTGACAGCTTGAGCCAGATCGCGCGACAACTCACCTCCCAGGAGAAGCTGGGCCAAACCAACGTCCAGGAGACCGGGAAACCGATGGAGGCCGTGGCCACAAGGTTCCGCTAATTTCACCAGGCCGGCGACCAATCGAGGCGCCGGATTCGAATCGTACAATGAAACACCTTGCTGGTCGGCGACTCTCCTGTCTCAGCGACCAGCAGCAAAAGGGAAACCAAATTGAGAAAGGGGAAATCTCATGAAAACGAGAATGAAATCCAAGCGTCGCACTGCAGTATTGCTGTCGATCCTTTGCGCAGGGCTGGTGGCGACTTTTCTGGGCGGATGTGCAGAGGGGCCGTACGTAGCATACGACACCGGTTATTATCCGGCAGGCTATTATCGGACATACTCGTACGGTAATCCGTATTCGTACTATTACGGCCCGGCTTATGATACTACCATCGTACGCTCCGGCGTTCGCTATAACGACGCATACGGGCCGCGCTACTACGGCAGCAACGTTTACGGGGACTGGTATTAATTTGCGACGCGCGGTTGGCTGACGCATCGGTGCGGCTTGCATGACGGCGGCTGTGCCGATGCGTTTTAATTTTTAGGCTTGCGTTTGGTTAAGGCGTCCCTTCAAATGAGCGCCCCAAACGCTAGTGACGGCCATAATCAAAAAAACTCGGCAGCTCTTCGCGGCAATTTTTGCGCTGCTGGTGTCCATCGTCTTTGCACTTCTGGTTAGCGGCTGCGCTGACACGCATTACGCCGTAACCAGCAGCAACCGCACGCCCGAGGCGCGTTATGATACATACTACGCGCCAGATTATTACCCGTACTATCCCTGGTACGGCTATTACGGCGGCGCCTACTACTACGGCGAGTAATCCGCTGCTCAATTTTTTAGCTCGATACGGTCACTAGGGCTGTAGCCTGCCAATGCGGCGTCAGTGCTACCGCGCGCCTCTATCGTGTGCGCCATTCTCGTGTAAACCGCCGTCCGCGCGGTGTCCATGGCCCCACGGGGGAAAGTGACAGCAGCGTTACGTTTACGATCAAACGCGAGCGTTTGAAGCGTTGTCTATTTCTACATGGACATGGAAACCACAAACTCGTTTCGCGTTCGTGCCTCTCGTTTCTTCAGTGATCGGCACGCATATCGGGCACAACCGGATTATGTATCTGAGCTGGTTGCTTTTAGCATGATCGTGTTCATCGCTGCTTGGCCAATAATTTTGTTGGCTAACGCGATGGCAGCGTCGCCGAGGTAAACGCAAACCCACCCATGGTTATGGTTCACCAAATCCATACCTACGCAGATCTGCGCAAACAACTTCACGACGACCTACGCATCCAACATCCCGAATGGGTCCAGCCAAATGGCGAGTCTCCTTTGTGTGATTCTTACGAGGCACGCCTGATGAAAACGCTGCAGAGCTTAAATCAAAGCAAACGCTACGGTTTTTCTGACCGCCGCCAATTGGAGCAACGACAAGCCTGACTAGATTATGAAACTTTACACACTCCGAGCGGCAGTTCACGACGCTCAAGTCTTTAATCAATTACGTCGGGAATACCGCCGGACCAGGAAAAACCGCAAACATTCCCCCTTCGGCTGGTTGTGGAGATACTTGGCCGATATGAGACACTTTACCCTCGGGGCACGATCATTCGGCAGGTTGCGAAGGAGGTGGCAGCACGCCGTAGAAATACTCGCCATCATCATTCTGCTGCGGTGAGTTCATAAAGATTTTTGCAATATCGCCTGGCGCAGGCCCGCTCGGAGCCTTGAACAGGTACAACGTGATGCGCACGTCATCGGCCTGGCCTACGTTCAGAAATTTTAGCGGGAATGCATACGTGAACGCCTCTCCGCTACGCACCTGACGCTGGCTCTCGGGTCCATTGGTGGATTCAAAAATGGTTGTCGAGGAATCTCCCGTTTGTTCTCCAGTCAAGTTGCCCGCAAATCTCCCCGATTGATGGACGACCACTTTCACGCGGATCTTCGTTGGATGACTCTCGTCGGGAAAATACGACCACTCCTTCAGTTCAATGACGTTCATTAGAGGTCTGCGACTGGCCATCAACGCTCGGTGTTCGTTGGAGATGGCCGTGCGCCGCAGCTTCCCGTAAGCGAAAACGCCTGTGACAAGCAGAATCACGGAGAGCAGGATCGAAGCAACGTGAATGCGCAACAATCCTGCCTTAGGAAATGAGAGGAGGGCAATCGAAGTTACGATGACCTGGATGGCGACTAACGTGACGTACGTCCAAAATATAAGGCCCCGGAAATCCAACGTGATCCAATTGCCGCCGCCGGCTTGTGGTCCGAGAAACGCCTGATCCAGGAAGTAAATCGGGACCGCCAGCAGTCCCAGAAAAAGACAAACGATCAAATGTTTGCGCCAGATGCTCTTCATCAGGCATCTGTTTATCAAACTTTTCGGTCGAATGCACCTGTCGTTAAATTTTTAACGCAGACGCACTGCGAGTTGCGCCCGCTAAACCGATGGTTGAGCTTGCGGTTCGTTAGGCTGAAATGAAGCGCAACGTCATCGTCATTCTTATCGTTATCTGTGCCGGTCTCGTCGCTGGCCAAACCATCACCGACCCCGCTCACATCGAGGTTTACATTACGCCGTACTACAATTCCAACGGCCCTGCTATCGAGGTCGGCCGGTTTAGCAGTGGGTTGGCAGCTAAAAGCGAATCCGAGTTCTTGGCTACTATCGCGAAAATGAAACAGTCATGGGAGACTCTCAATTTTCCCGAGGTGTACGTAGCCGCGATTCGCCACTACGATCTCGGTTTCAGAAAAGACTCAATTTATTGGTTTTATTCGGCCCAATATCGCGGGCGCCTTTTTGCGACTCTAATCGATCAGAACAAGATGGGCAGCATCGGTAATGCTGGCTTCGAACTGTTCCAGGCGCAGAATGCCTTCCAACAGTTGGTGGGCCCTTACATCAACGGATATGCGTTTGGCGATATCGATCAATTGGTCCCGATCATTGAACGAGTTCAGAGAGAAGGAAAAGTTGTACCCGAGCTGACCAAGATCTACCCCGGCGTGGTCTTCAAGCCGAAATCTGAATGGGACGCAGGAAACAAAGGACTGAACGAAGGACTGACAAAGCTGCTCATCACTCTTAAGAACGAAAAGGCAAGTATCAAACAGCAAAGGGTCGAACGCGGAATGGAAGCGAAATTCGGAAAGCTGCCGAGCAAAGATCTGCCAAAAGGAGTGGGCCTCTGATTTCCGGACTAGTGACTCTGTGCAGTTTCCTTCGGCGCAGCCGCCAAGTGAAGAGCCGAGTGCACCGAAGATCGATTATGCGCCGGATTAATGGCGACCCGCTTCTCCGCGGCGCGCGACAATCAGCTATCGGGATCAAATCTTCCTCATCACGGCCGGGGCGCCGGTGTGGGGCGAAGTCGTGGCGTGGGATGAACTCTTGGTGTGGGTAAAGGCCTGGGTGTAGGGGTAGGCGTTGGTGTTGGTGTTGGTGTAGGCGTGAATGTGGCTGTGGCTGTCGCAGTGGGAGTAGCCGTAGCTGTAGCTGTTGGCGTTGGAGTGGACGTAGGCGTTGGACTTGGCGTGCCCGTTGCCGTAGGCGTTGGGCTTGCCCCCGTGAGTATGAGCGGGTCCGTGTACAGGTCAAATGCGTGCAACGTGCCATCCGGGTTCGTGCCATCGCAGTTCGCGTTGTCCGCCCACACCGTGTAGAGCTTTCCCGCGAGCGCAGTCAAACCAACATAGTCACCATAGTCGATGCCATTGCCGGAATCCGACGCGTTCGAGAACCCGCCGCTCAAACGCCGGTTCGGCGCCCAGGTCACGCCACCGTCGGTGCTGAAGGTGCCGTAGTATTCCGCATCGTCGTTAGGAATGGTGTTCGTCCCTCCCGGGCCCGGCACGCCGTTGTCATTGCGGCAATCGTGAAAACCCACTCCCACCGTGCCGGTTGTGGGATCGAGCGCGACGTAGGGCAAAAACTGGCTGTTCGTGGTCGCGTCGTCGTTCACGCGCACCGGCGCGCTCCACGTCGCGCCGTCATCAGTCGATGTGCGCATCAAAATATCGGTGTCGTTATTCTCGTTGACCGTCTCATCTGTGTACACCAGGTAGAGACGGTTATTGAACGGCCCACCGGTTGCGTCCCATACTACCCCGGCCTCAGCGTCGACCGAGCGTTCGCTCTGCGCGGGGATATAGTCGAAGCCGCCCACATTAGTCGCCGAAACGGTAACGGGCGGGCCGAAACCGCCCGCTCCCAATCCGTCCGCGTCTACATTGGCGTAGATCGTCGACGGACCCTCGTTATTATACGGGTTCTGATAGGTCACGATGACCTTGCCGCCACCGGGGCCAGGCCCGACCGCGATACCTCCGAAGCTGCCAGTCGCGGACGGGATCGTCTGTAGCGCGTTAAACGGTCCCCAAACACCGAGACCCGTCACCGGAGCACCACGCGCGACCATACTTCCGCCGTGGTTCCAGTCGACCCACACACTGCCGTTGCCCACAGCGATCGAGGGTTGGTCAACGCTGCCGGTGCCCGCGGTTACCGGTGCACCGAATGTCACACCGCCGTCGGTGCTCAAAATCACGTTGATTTGGTCAACTCCACTGTTGATATAGACTAGGAAGAGGTTGCCGAACGTGTCCCAGGCCGCCTGTCCGTCGCAGCACGCCACACCCGTGGCGACCGTGCCGCGTGTCCATGTCGCGCCGCTATCCATTGAGTACGCGCGGAAGATGCTGGCTGAGTTGGTGTTGGAGAAGGCCACGAGGTTGTTTGCGTTGGTTGGGTTGACGAGCACGAAACTCTCAGCCTGATTGCCAGGCGTGGCGCTCACGTTTACCACCGGCTCCAGGCAAGCGAACGGCGCGAACAGATTGGTGGGTACCGGTGCACGTTCTTTGGGCTTTATGCATTTGCGTGGAAGTTCGGGTACATTGATTCCGTCGGTTGCCGCCAGCACCTGCGCGTGCAAGCTGGATGTGGCAGGCGCGAGGAACGCGAAAACGGCGGTAAGTGCAGTCAGGCAGAGGCGTGCTTTCATATGTATTTCTTATTGATGCGGCGAGTACGATCGGATTGAAGAGAACGCGCAAACGCCTTGTTGTTTTGGTTTTCTGTCATGTTTGACGTTTCGAGCAAACAGACAATAAAGCGCTCAAACGTCGGGCTTACTCAATTAGCCGCGATTCTTGGACGATTTCCGAAGGAACGTCGAGCCTTTTTTTGCTACGAAGACGCCGGCGGCAGCAATCCGTTAGGCCAATGCCAACCAACCTCAGGTTGGTAAAGTCTCCTAACTTTTTGACTTTAACATTGATGGAATGACGCAGGTTCACGGTTCGCCGTTTAAACCCTATACCTCTTTTGATCTCCTACCCTCGGCCTTTCCCTTTTTAACCTTGTAATCTTTTTTCACTCTTTAACGTCGCCTCTGGCTGCACCCCTTGTAACCTCAACCTCCTGAGTCTCTCCGATTGACGTCAGTTTGGAAAAGCGGATCGTGATTCGTGGCCCGTATGAATCTCCTGCATAGCAAAAGACTCTCCATTCTCGCATCGCTCGGCCTTCTGGCTGTTCGGGCCCCAGTGCCGGCCCAAGTGACTAGCGGAGAACAAAACTCCCATTTCGCCGACACACCGTCAAAAGCTGACGCTGCATCCTTGCAGAAAAAAGCCACTCAAGCCCAAGCCCGGATTCACGGCAATAAGGACGATCGTGACGAGCTGATGAGAGCGGTCAAGACTAACGAGGTAGGCTTGGCCAAACAAGTCCTTCTTAGAAACGGATTCACCGCTGACGATTTGGAAAATGCGAAGATTACTCTACGGACGGGCGGAGGAAAGGGAGGCAAAGACGAAATAGAGATATCTGCCACCTGTTGTGAGCCGAAGGAAATCACAATTCAACGATCCCTTCAGAACGTCACAAAATAACCGATGCCAGGCGGCGATGTCAGCTCCATTGTGATCTGCAATGCTTGGGGCATTGCAGGTTTTTTCCCAGGTAACCACAAAGTTACAAGCCGAGACACAGGCTCTACTGGCCGCCTTGCGATTCGCTGAGCAGCTTCATCAACTCATCTTTCCACAGCGCTGCGATCGTGTGGCTGCCGTGGCCGCGCGTTTTGTCGCTCATGGGAATCACAACAGCGCGACCGTGCGGGACGCGCTGTATCTCGCGCTCGAGGATACCGAGCTCAGGCGGATTGATAAGGTCGTCGGCGGAATTGATCGCGAGAAGCGGGGCACGGATTTTTTCAAGGTTCGGACTGGGATCGTAGTCGCGTGACGCTTCGACCGCGCAGAGCACGTCGTTTGCATCGTCGGCTTTGACGATTTGCTCCACGAACTTGTCGAGAGCTTCGTCTGTTTTCACGAGCGTGGGTGCTTCCTTCTGTCGTAGCACTGGGTTGCTGCTCATGAACCAGAGTATTTGCGCCGCAGTGTGGAGGCTCGGCGGCTGGGTTTTGTACTCGCCGCTGTTCCAGACGGGATCGTTGCGGATGGCGTCGATAATGATGCGACGCCAACCCCGGTTGCGCCCCGAAATCTGCGTGGGCAAAGACGCCAGCGGCATAAGCGCATCCATAAAGTCGGGGTGCAGTTCGCCCCACAACCACGTGTGCATGCCGCCCATCGAGGTTCCCATGACGAGGCGGGCGTGATTTACTCCGAGTCCCTCGGTGAGTAAACGGTAATCGGCCTCGACCATATCGAGGTAACCGTAATGCGGAAATTTCGCGTGCATTCCGTCACTCGGCTTACTCGATTTCCCGTGACCGATTCCATCCGGCAACACGATGAAGTATTTCGCCGCATCAAGCGGCTGATCTTTACCAAACAGTTCGCCGGCAAATTCCGGGCGAATAAATTGCGCGCCGCTGCCCGTTGTTCCGTGCATGATGAGAACGGCATTGGTGGTTTTGCCCTGCGCATCCTTCTGCGATGCCCCCAGTGTTCGATAATGGAGACGCAGCTCCGGCAATGTTTCGCCAGATTGAAATTTGAAATCGCGAATCGTGTACTCCCCTTCGGTCGGCGTCGGGTAATCCGCTGCGGACACGACTCTCGCAGCCAAGACTGATGAAAGAATTACGAACGTTCGGAATATTGCATTCATATTTAATGACCCCGTTGTCGTTCGGCCTGGATTTGGTTGACTAATCCGGTTTTGGTTCGGTCCAGGTCGTGCGCAAATCTTACCGTTGCTTCTAGAGCCCGGGGATAAAACTCGAAACGTTTCTGCAATTTTCTGGTAGCGGGATCGTAAAAGAAAGAAGTGTCCTGATCGAGATTCGGCACGATCAACTCGTCGCTCAATTTCTGGTAGCGCTGAATATCGCTAAGGCCCCAGCGAATGACGGATTCAAGTTCCCGCAAGGCGCTCAACGTTCTCACATCAAGTAATTCAACGCCGCCGGATTGAAGCATTGTGGCAATATCGCCCGGACTGTAGTCGGTCGTAAAAACAAATGGGCGTAGCGGCGGCATCTCACCGGCCGCAACCGCGCGTCGGAACTCACCCGCTCGTTGTTCCTCTTGTGCGGTGACAGTTTTTCCGCTCTCGATCCCCCTGTGTAGTTCCTGTTCAAGCGAAGCCAGGATTCGGTCGTGCCGCTCGGCATCCTGGCGGTGCTGCTGATAATTATTCAACCAAAAAGCCGCGTAAACCCCTACAAACACGAGAACCAGTTCCGCTGTCCAGCGACCAATGCGTGCCAGAAGCGAACGCTTTTCAGTTGTTTCACTCATTCTTCAGTAGCGAATACTTAGGCATAAATACTGGCTAGTGCAGCCGGGTTATCCATTGCGTAGCAAAATGACATTCTTAAATTAGCCCCTGGAGGACAATCGATGGAAAAATCCGAGTCGGTAGCAAATCTTATCCAATTCGTAGTCGACTCAGTACGACAGGCGCATGCGGAGGACGCGCCTTTTTATCATTTGCGATTCGACCGGATTTTCCCCGACGACTTCTATGCGCAGATGGTTGAAGCGATGCCAATAGCCGAGGATTACCGTGCGATGTCTGGCAAGAGTAAAATGGGAAGCAGCAGGCCTGATAGAAAGCCGACCCGCGCTAAGATCGATCTTTTTCCGGAATACATCCGCCATTTACCGCCAGGAAAACGTGCAGTCTGGGATGCGGCCGGTCGCGTGTTGCGGTCGAAGGAGTTGCAATCTGCTTTCGTCCAACGGTTGGCGCCGGGGCTGAAAGGCCGATTCGGAGAAAACTTTGCAAAGGTGAACATGTATCCGGTGCCGATCCTGACACGTGACATTCCCGGATATCGTATCTTCAAACACACGGACAGTCTTTGGAAAGGGATTACGATCCAATTTTATCTGCCAGCGGACAATTCCACGCCGCACATCGGCACGATCTTTCACGAGGTGCTGCCTAACGGACGCAAACCAAAGAAAGCGCAAATGCCGTTTTCGCCCAATACCGGTTACGCGTTCGCCGTGGCCGACAACACATGGCATTCAGCCGACCCCGTTGGGGATGAGGTGAAAACGCGCGACAGCATTCTGCTCACTTACTTCGTCGATGCCGGACCGTGGCGATTTGCTCGTAATCGCGGGCGTCGGCTGGCGAATTTTGTGCTCAACGAATTCCGCAATTTGAAACGCAATTAGAGTAGCGTATGCCTCTGGCTTGCGACAGCTATGAACGCGCAAGCGAGGACGCTCGCGCTACTCTCATTATCGCGGCAATGGCCTTTCCATGTTTGCCAGCGCATACGCCATCACTGCTACCACAGCAGAATTTTCCGCCAATTCTTTCGGCACAATTTTGTCGAGAGTGTCGGCTGCCGTGTGGTGATAGTTGAAATAGAAACGGCTGTCTTGAATCGGACTAAAAGCCGGCACACCGGCTTTCTCGAGCGGCTCAATGTCGGCTCCGCAATGTTCAACCAGATCGAGTGTCCCCGCGCCTGATTCCTGCAAAATGTTCGCGACTGGCGCGAACATCTTTTTCACCTCACCGTTTGCCTTAATGTTAACGCCAATAGGATGACCGGCGCCGCCGTCCGTTTCCATTGCTGCGAAATGATTCGAGATCTGTTTCTCGTGATCCTTTGCGTACTGCTTCGATCCGGCCTCACCATTCTCTTCATTCATCCATGCGATCACGCGGATGGTGCGCTTCGGTTTCAGATGAAGTTTTTGGATCAGATTTGCCGCTTCCATCGATACTGCAACCCCCGCGCCGTCGTCGATCGCGCCGAGGTGGAGTTG
>Ga0209807_1000821_pt1 | contig 14453 bp, 15 predicted proteins | sample GraSoiAngelo_154_FD_186168 | JGI IMG/M metagenome (GOLD analysis project Ga0209807, IMG submission 186168) | Grasslands soil microbial communities from the Angelo Coastal Reserve, California, USA - 14_1009_13_20cm (SPAdes) (version 2) | ecosystem: Environmental > Terrestrial > Soil > Grasslands ... | reverse complement strand
GGCACCCCTCCTCAAGATGAGGAGGGGATGGGAGGGGAAAACCGTTTTGGAACGCGCCGCTAGGAAACCTCATGGCAGAAGCCCAGACATCCGGAACCATCGTCCAGTGCATCGGCGCGGTGATCGACATCGAATTCCCGCGCGAGGCGATGCCCGGCGTCTACGACGCGCTCGTGCTCGAGGACTCGGGCGAGAAGAGCTTCGCCGAAAAAGGCCTCACCTTCGAGGTCGAGCAGCAGCTCGGGGACGGCGTGGTGCGCTGCATTGCGCTCGGGTCCTCCGACGGCCTGCGCCGCGGCATGAAGGTAAAAGGCACCGGGGCGCCGATTTCCGTGCCCGTCGGCAAGGGCACGCTCGGCCGCATCATGGACGTGCTCGGCCGCCCGATCGACGAGGCCGGTCCCATCCAGAGCGACGAGCGCCGCTCGATCCACCGGACGGCGCCCAAGTTCGACGAGCTCTCGCCTTCGGTCGAGCTGCTGGAGACCGGCATCAAGGTGATCGACCTCATCTGCCCGTTCGCGAAAGGCGGCAAGATCGGCCTCTTCGGCGGAGCCGGCGTCGGCAAGACCGTGAACATGCTCGAGCTCATCAACAACATCGCGACCAAGCACTCGGGCCTCTCGGTGTTCGCCGGCGTGGGCGAGAGGACGCGCGAGGGCAACGACTTCTACCACGAGATGATCGAGGCGGAGGTGATCGACCTCGCGAACATCACCGAATCGAAGGTCGCGATGGTGTTCGGCCAGATGAACGAGCCGCCGGGGAACAGGCTCCGCGTGGGGCTCACGGGCCTCACCATGGCCGAGTATTTCCGCGACGAGGGGCGGGACATCCTGTTCTTCGTCGACAACATCTACCGCTTCACCCTCGCGGGAACGGAGGTGTCGGCGCTGCTCGGGCGCATGCCGTCCGCCGTCGGCTACCAGCCCACGCTCGCCGAGGAGATGGGGCGCCTGCAGGAGCGCATCACCTCGACCAAAACCGGCTCGATCACTTCCGTGCAGGCGATCTACGTGCCGGCCGACGACCTCACCGATCCCAGCCCCGCCACCACCTTCGGGCACCTGGATGCGACCGTGGTGCTCTCGCGCGACATCGCCTCCCTCGGCATCTACCCGGCGGTCGACCCGCTCGATTCGACCTCGCGCCAGGTCGACCCGAACACCATCGGCGAGGACCACTACAACACCACGCGCTCGGTGCAGGCGACGCTGCAGCGCTATAAAGAATTGCGCGACATCATCGCGATCCTGGGCATGGACGAGCTGTCTCCGGAGGACAAGCTCGCCGTCTCGCGCGCGCGCAAGATCCAGCGCTTCCTCTCGCAGCCGTTCAGCGTGGCGAGGAACTTCACCGGCCAGGAAGGCAAGTACGTGCAGCTGAAGGACACGATCAAGGGCTTCAAGATGATCGTCGCGGGCGAGTGCGATGCGCTCCCCGAGCAGGCCTTCTACATGGTCGGCGCGATCGAGGAAGCGTTCGAGAAGGCGAAAACGCTGCAGTAGCGGCTGCCTCATCCCCTCCTTTCTCAAGGAGGGGTGCCCGCGAAGCGGGCGGGGTGGTCAGAATGTACGGAGATATGCCAAACACGATCCACGTCGACGTCGTCAGCGCCGAAGCGAGCATCTACTCGGGCGAGGCCGAGTTCATCGTGCTCCCCGGCGAAGCGGGCGAGCTCGGCATCTACCCCAAGCACACGCCGCTCATCACGCGCATCAAGCCCGGATCGGTGAGGATCAAGCCGGCCGGCGGCGGCGATGAGGAGCTGGTCTTCGTCGCGGGCGGAATCCTCGAAGTGCAGCCGGAGGTGGTGACCGTGCTCGCCGACACCGCGATCCGCGGCCGCGACTTGGACGAGGCCAAGGCGACCGAGGCCCTGAAGGCCGCCGAGGAAGCGCGGCGCCGCGCCACGGACAAGCAGGAAGTCGCCACCGTAGAAGCCGAGCTCGCGTCCCTCGCCGCGCAGCTCGCAGCCATCCGCAAGCTCCGCCAAAGAAAATAAGGGAGAAGCCGTAAAACAAGAAAAACGTGCGGAGTTTGTAGCTCGGAGGCGGCGCCAAATAACAAACGGCCCGCCTTTTTCTTTTCTATCCCCTCCTTTCTTAAGGAGGGGTGCCCGCGAAGCGGGCGGGGTGGTGCGCCGGGGTGGTGCACCCGGTGATATCCTTCGCGCTGTGGTTCGGAGGAGGTCTTTTTGAGATGTCGCTGAGAACGATAGTCGCGCTCGCCGTCCTGGCGGTTCTTTCGTACGGCGCGCGGGCTCAGAGCTTTCCGTCCAAGCCCGTCCGCGTGATCGTCACCTTCCCGCCCGGCGGCACGCCCGACATCTACGGGCGCGTCATGTCGGCGGAGCTGCAGAAGATCTGGACCCAGTCGGTGGTGGTCGAGAACCGCACCGGCGCCGGCGGCACGATAGGGACCGATTACGTCGCAAAAGCGGCCCCCGACGGCTACACCCTGCTCTTCGCCGCGGACGCCTCCATCACCATCGCGCCGCACCTGTATTCGAAGCTGCCGTACGACCCGGTGCGCGATTTCGCGCCCATCGTCAACGTCGCCGCGGGTCCTTTCGTGCTGATGGCGAACCCGGCCTTCGCGCCGAACAGCGTGAAGGAGCTGATCGCGCTGGTGCAGACGCAGCCGGGCAAGGTGAGCTACGCGTCTTCGGGAGCGGGCGGACAGCAGCATCTCGCGATGGAATACATCCGCACCATGGCGGGGAGCATGGACATGATCCACGTGCCCTACAAGGGATTCGGCCAGGGCCTCGCCGACGTGCTCGCCAACCAGGTGCCGCTCATCTTCGGCGGCATCACCGCGTCGATCCAGCTCACGAAGAGCGGCAAGCTCAAGGCGCTCGCCGTCACCGGCCCGAAGAGGGCCAAGGCGCTGCCGAACGTGCCGGCAGTCGCCGAGACCCTGCCCGGATTCGACATCACCGCCTGGTATGGCTTTCTCGCGCCTGCGGGCACGCCGCGCGAGATCGTGAAGAAGATCCACGACGACTCCGTCGCCGTCATCAAGCGGCCGGATTTCCTCGAGCGCCTGGACCGGGACGGAATCGAGCCGGTGGGAAACACGCCGGAAGAATTCGCGGCGCAGATCAAGACCGACCTCGCGCACTGGGCGAAGATCGTCAAGGCGGCAGATGCCAAGCTCGACTAAAGCACCACCCCGCCGCCTTCGGCGGCACCCCTCCTCAAGAGAGGAGGGGACAGGGAAACCGGCGCGAATGAGGAGGGGACAGGGAAACCGGCGCGAATGAGGAGGGGACAGGGAAACCGGCGCGAATGAGGAGGGGATAGGGAGACCGGCGCGAATGAGGAGGGGACAGGGAAACCGGCGCGAATGAGGAGGGGACAGGGAGACCGGCGCGAATTTCCCCTCCTCGAACGAGGAGGGGTGGCGCGAAGCGCCGGGGTGGTTCGCAGTGACATGGAGAACCGATGAGAAGCTTCGCAGCGTTCGCAGTGTTCGTGGCCGCCGCGGCTTGCGCGCACGCGCAGGATCCGGCGGCGGGCTACCCGTCGCGGACGATACGCATCTTCGGGCAGGGCACGGGCAGCACCGCCGATTACCTCTCGCGCTACATCGCGCTGAAGCTCACCGAGCGCTGGGGGCAGCCGGTGATCGTCGACAGCCGGGCGGGCGCGGGCGGCACCATCCCCACGGACGTGGTCGCCAAATCGCCGCCGGACGGCTACAACCTCGTGATGGGACACATCGGCCCCATGGTGAGCGCGGTCACGCTCTACGCGAAGAGCCTGCCCTACGATCCGATCAGGGACTTCGAGCCGGTGACGATGGTCGCGCAGGGCGTGGTGGTGCTCGTCACCCACCCTTCCGTCCCCGTCGCGAGCGCGACGGAGTTCATCGCCTATGCGAAGCAGAAGGGCGACCTCGCGTACGGCTCGGCCGGCAACGGCTCGACCAGCCATCTCGCAGGCGAGCTGCTGAAGAAGGTCACCGGGATCCCGCTGCAGCACATTCCCTACAAGAGCGCCGGCAACGCGCTCACCGCCGTGCTCTCGGGCGAAGTGCCGGTCTCGTTCCTCTCGCCGCTCACCGCGCACGGCCAGCTGAAGGCGGGGAAGGTCAAGGCGCTGGCGGTGTCTTCCGCCACGCGCTTTGCGGGCGCGCCCGAGATCCCGAGCGCGGCCGAGGCCGGCATCCCGGGCATGGAGGTGAAGCTCTGGTTCGGTCTTTTCGCGCCGGCGAAAACTCCGCGCGCGATCGTCGCCAAATTGAACCGCGAGATCGGCGACATCCTGCGCGCGCCCGAGACGCAGGAAACCCTGCTCAAGCAGGGCGTGGCGGCCGCGCCCAGCTCGCCCGAAGAGCTCGGCGACTGGGTGAAGAGCGAGCTCGCGCGCTGGACGCCCATCATCCAGGCGGCGGGCATCAAGGCCGATTGAGGCCGCGCGGTTTTGAAAATCAACCGAGAAGAAGGAGACTGGAAATGAAAGTACACGCAGCATCCCTTGCAGCGATCCTCGCGTTCCTTGGGGCGAACGCCGCATTCGCCGCGGACAAGCTCTACACCGCGTACAACATCTGGTTCGAGCAGCCCACCAAGGTCTATTCGACCAACTACCAGAAGGGCAATCTCTTTCCCGCGGGAAGCGAGGTGACGGAAGTCAGCAAATCCTCGAGGAAGGTCGAGTTCACGGATCCGAAACTGGGGATGAAGTTCTCGGTCGAGTTCGTGGCAAAGCATCACCCGGGCGTGACCGGAGAGCAGTGGGCGGACCGCTTCCTCACGACCAAGAATTTCGCGGCGTTGAGCGGAGGCTTGACCCCCGCCGAGATCAAGGCCGTCAAGGCGGGGCAGATCCAGGTCGGCATGTCCAAGAAAGCCGTTATCCTCGCTGCCGGCTATCCTCCCGAGGTGGGCACCGTATCGACCAAGCTCGATACCTGGAAGTACTGGCGGCATCGCTTCGGGAGCTACTCGGTGCAGTTCAGCGACGGGAAAGTGACGAAGAGCGAGCAGTGAGCCCGCGCAGCGCCGTTCTCCGCGCCCATCCATGAAATACCGCAAGCTCGGGCAGCACGGCCCGACGGTCTCGGTCGTAGGCCTGGGCGCGGGCAGCGCCACCACGAACTTCGGCGAGCGCGACGACGAGGTGCAGATCGCGACCGTGCACCGCGCGATGGATCTCGGCGTCACGCTCTTCGACACCGCCGACCGCTACATGAAAGGACGGCACGAGCGCATGCTCGGCCGCGCGCTCAAAGGGCGGCGCAACAGCGTCATCGTCTGCAGCAAGTTCGGCAACATCGACAACCCCGACGGCAGCAAGGCCTACAACGGCAGGCCCGAGTACGTGCGATCCGCCTGCGAGGCGAGCCTCGCGCAGCTCGGCGTCGACCACATCGACCTCTACTACCTGCACCGCATCGACCCGGAGGTGCCGATCGAGGAGACGGTGGGCGCGATGTCGCGGCTGGTGGAGGTCGGCAAGGTGCGCTACCTGGGCCTCTCGGAGGCGGGGCCGAAGTCGCTCGCGCGCGCTTGCAAGATCCACCCGATCACCGCGCTGCAGACCGAATATTCTCTGTGGGCGCGCGACGTCGAGGACGAGATCCTGCCCGCATGCCGCGAGCTCGGCATCGGCTTTGTCGCCTACTCGCCGCTCGGCCGCGGCCTCCTCACCGGAAACATCAAGAAGATCGACGACATCGCCGCGCACGATATCCGGCGCAAGCAGCCGCGCTTCCGTCCGGGCAATTTCGAGAAGAACCTGGAGCTGGTGAAGACCATCGAGGCGATCGCGGCGAAGCGCGGGGTGAAGCCGGCGCAAGTCGCCCTCGCGTGGCTCTTATCGCGCGGCGAGGACGTCTTCCCGATCCCGGGCACGAAGCAAGAGAAGTGGCTAGCGCAGAACGTCGCGGCGGTGGATATTCGGCTCGACGCGAAAGAGATCGAAACGCTCTCGTCCACGTTCCGGCCCGGTGCCCGAGCGGGCGAGCGCTACGATCCGGGATATTTCGTCACGCTGGGAGCCTGAAAAACGAATTTCCCCTCCTCGAATGAGGAGGGGTGGCGCGAAGCGCCGGGGTGGTGTCGTAGATTTCCCCTCCTTGAAAAGGAGGGATGGCGCGAAGCGCCGGGGTGGTTAGAATAAGGAGCAGCACATGTCCGCAGTCATCCACAACAAGACCGAAAGAGATCCCCGCGTCGAGGCCGCGATCTCCCACTGGGCGCCGCGCTTCGTCGCGAACGGCGTGCCGCTCGCCGATTTCCAGGAGGTGACGGCCTCCGTTTCGCGCTGGGAGGACTGGTGCGCGGCGTGGTCGGCGCGCGCCGCGGTCCACGAGGAGATGGGCAACAAGGCCCTCGCCGGCGGCTACAACACCTCGGCCGCGGCGCACTTCACGCGCGCGGCGGTGTGCTACCACTTCGGCAAGTTCCTGTTCGTCAACGACATGGCGCAGATGAAGGAGGCGCACCGCCGGGCGGTCGAATGCCGCAACAAGGCGCTGCCGCACCTCGATCCGCCGGGGGAGCGCGTGGCGATCCCCTACGAAGGCCGGCAGCTCTACGGCAACCTGAGGAAGCCCACGGCGCAGCCGGCGAAGCAGTCCAATGGAGGCGCAGCGAAGCCGCCGCCCGTCGTGGTGATGTGCATGGGCCTCGACTCGGCGAAGGAGGAGATGGACGACTACGAGAACCGCTTCCTCGCGCGGGGCGTAGCGACCCTCGCCTTCGACGGGCCCGGACAAGGCGAGGCCGAGTACGACTTCTCCATCTGCCCGGAATACGAGAAGCCCGTAGCCGCGGTGTTCGATTTCCTCGCGACGCGCTCCGATATCGACAACGCCCGCGCGGGCATCTGGGGCGTGTCGCTCGGCGGCTACTACGCGCCGCGCGCCGCGGCATTCGAGCGCCGCATCCGCGCCTGCGTCGCCCTCTCCGGCCCCTTCCAGCGCTCGGCCGATTTCACCGGCCGCCCGCAGATGAACGTCGAGGCCTTCCGCGTGCGCTCGAAGAGCGCGAACCTCGAGGAAGCCGGGAAGGTCGCCGTGCGCTTTTCTCTCGCCGAGTGCGCGAAGAACATCAGCTGCCCGATCTACATCGTCGCGGGAACGAAAGACCGCCTCACTCCGCACGCTGAAGGCGAGAAGCTCGCCGCCTCGGTCTCGGGCCCTTGCGTGCTCTCGGTGATCGAAGGCGGCAACCACGTCGTCAACAACCTCTGGTACCGCTACCGCGACCAGACCGCCGACTGGATGGCGGCTCAGCTTGGCGCGCCGAAGCGGTAAGGCTGCACCACCCCGCCCGCTTCGCGGGCACCCCTCCTCAAGATGAGGAGGGGAAGAAAAGATTTTTATCCCCTCCTTGAAAAGGAGGGGTGCCGCCGAAGGCGGCGGGGTGGTCTCGCCGCGTTTTTCCTCGCGGCCCTTGTCTCCAGCTTCGCATACGCGCAAACCTACCCCTCGCGCCCGATCCGCCTGATCGTTCCCTTTCCGCCCGGCGGCTCGACCGATATCCTCGCCCGCGCCCTGGCGCAGAAACTCTCGGAGGGCCTCGCGCAGTCGGTGCTGATCGACAACCGCCCCGGCGCGGGCGGCTCGATCGGCTCGGAGGCGGCGGCGAAGGCGGCGCCCGACGGCCACACGCTGATGATGGGGCACCTGGGCACGCTCGCGGTGAACCCGGCGATCTACAAGAACCTTCCCTACGACCCGGTGAAGAGCTTCGCGCCGGTGTCCTTGATGGCGATCGTGCCGAGCGTGCTGGTGGTGAACCCTCGGGTGCCCGCGGCGAGCGCTGCGGAGCTCATCGCCTACGCGCGTGCGAATCCCGGCAAGCTCACCTACGGCTCGGCGGGCGCGGGCAGCACCTCGCACCTCACCACCGAATACTTCAAGCTCGCGACCGGCACCGACGTGCTGCACGTGCCCTACAAGGGCGTCGGGCCGATGCTCACCGACCTCATCTCGGGGCAGCTCTCGATGGGCATCAACGGCGCTCCGGCGGTGATGGCGCACGTGAATTCGGGGCGCCTGCGCGCGCTCGCGGTCACGGGCGCGAAGCGCCTGCCGTCGCTGCCGCAGATTCCCACGCTGGACGAGTCGGGCGTGAAGGGGTTCGACGCATCGGGCTGGTACGGGATCGTCGCGCCCGCCGGCACACCGGGCGGCATCGTGGCGAAGCTGAACGCCGAGATCCGCCGCATCATGCAGACGCCCGAGCTGCGCGCGCGCCTGGACACGGAGGGCGCGATTCCCGCGGCGGGCTCGCCCGAGGAATTCGCCGCCTTTATCGTCGCGGAGATCGCGCGCTGGGGCGCGGTGCTGAAGCGCGCGGGGATCGAACCGCAGTAGCGCTAGATGGTATGCTCGCGCGCCTCCAGGCGCCGCACCAGCTCTTCCCAGAGGCCGTCGGTTTTCCTGCGCAGCACGAGTTTCGCCTCGGGCTCGTCCACGAACCACAGGCCGCGGTCGAGCTCGTCGTCGAGCTGCCCCGGACGCCACACCACCATCCCGAGGAAGAATCGCGCGTGGTCGGACTCCGACTCGATGATGCGGTCGACCGCCTTGGTCTCGTAGGCGAGGAAGAGATCCGGAGCGATGGGGATCGCGCCGTCCTTCCGGCTCCCGTGCGTCTCCACCAGCGCGAAGACGAGGTTCATGTCCACGGTGCCGCCGAGGAAGAGCGGATCGGCGACTTTCTTCGAGGGCTCGTGCTCGGGGAAGAGCTCGGCGAGGTTCAATTTCGTCGGCTTGTTGACGATGAATCCGACGTGGCCGCCGCCTTGCACGGGCCTGGCGAGCACGATGGTCGAGCCGTAGACCGGATCCTCGAAGCTGCGCTTTGCCACGAGGAGCATCGGCTCCTCGGGCGTTGCGGCAGTCGCGGACGCGAGGAAGAATGCCGCCGACGAAGCGGCGAGCGCGCGCAGGAGCAAAACCTTCGTGCCGGGCATTGCGATTTCTCCCATCCGGTGCCCGCCGAAGACGACGGGCTCCTTGCACGTTAACCCAACGCAACTAGCGTGCCAAAAGCTTTCGCGCTTCTTTCTAGCAGGAAATCACGGCCGGGACCTTGCAGCACGCTGAATGCGCACCGCGAAAGGGCGCGCGTGCCGGATGACGGGGCGGTGCTATCCTGCCTCGTCCAAACAGCTCAAGCAGGGGAGACCATGAACCTCACTACCGAGCACCTTGCCGACATGCTGATCGGCATCGCCCGCGCGCAGAACGCCGTCATCGACGCGATGGAGCGCGCGAGCCCGGGCTTCCGCAACACGCACGCGCTCCCGCTCATCACGCTCGCCGCCAACATGCGCGCCGGCGACCCGCGCATGATCGATCTGCCCTCGCGCATCCTGATGCGCCTGCAGGGGCGCGTCGCGCTCGACAACGCGGCGGTGAAGGCGGACCTCGAGCGGCTGATGAGCGGCAAGCCGGCGGCGGCTGCTACACCGAAGCCGGCTGCAGCAGGCTAGGCGGGTTCGATTCCAGCGCGAAGCCGCGGTTGGGAATTGACGTACATCGCCTTGACCCCGGCGCCAGCTAAAACGGACGGTTGCAGTGTTATAGCAATCTGCTATAATCCGCCATGCACGTCATCTCCCGCAAGGCGCTCGCGGAGTTCTGGAAAGTCCATCCGCCGGCGCAGGGTCCGATGGCGGCATGGTTCAAGGTGGTGAAAGGCGCGACGTTTCCGAATTTCGCCGCAGTGCGCGCGACCTTCAATTCGGCCGACAAGGTGGACAAGTTCATCGTATTCAACGTCGGCGGCGGGGGCTACCGCGTAGTGACAGCGATACACTTCAATCGACAGAAGCTCTATATCCGCCACGTGTTGACTCATTCCGAATACGAGCGCTGGAGCGCGAAAGTGAGGAAGGGTAAATGAAGATCAAGGAATTCGACCCCGCTTCCGCGGAGCGTGCCTGGCAGGCGTTTCGGAGCAGCATCGGCATCGCCGCGATCCAGACGCCGAGGCAGTACGATCAGACTGTCACATTCATGAACCAGCTTCTGGATCTGGTGGGGGGAAACGAGCGCCATCCGCTTGCCGGCCTGCTCGATCTCGTGGGCGAACTGGTTGCTGCCTACGAGTCGCGCATGCACCCGGTGCCCGACGCGCCGCCACGCGAAGTGCTGCGGTTGCTGATGGAGCAGAACGGCCTGACGCAAACGGCCTTGCACCGCGAGCTCGGCGGGCAGCCGGTGGTGAGCGCCATCCTGAACGGAAAGCGCAAAATCAACTCGCGGCAGGCCAAAGCGCTCGCGGCGCGCTTTAACGTTTCGCCGGCGGCTTTTATTTGATCGAGAGCCAACCATGCGAATCAAACCGACTAGAACCCAAGCAGAACTGCTGTGGTTGAAAACGGACCTGGCTGCGTCGACGATCGACCCCGCACGCCACGCGAAGAAGCTGAAGGCTTTCGCTGCCCGGCTTCCCAAGGTCGAGCACGCCAGCGTCGGCCGCTACAAGCGCCAGGGCCGGGCGTGAGCCATATTTTCCGAAACCCTAGCACCCCGCCCCAAACCCCTGTATAGTGCGCGCCAAGGTTTCCGCAGCGCCCTATCCGGTTAGCGCTGCAGCCTCTTCGCGGTTCTTCCCAAGTTCCCCGAATTTTTCAATAGCAGTTTCTCTGCCTGAACCGGTGTGAAGGCGAAGTCCTTCCCAGGCCGATTTCAGGAGCGGTTTTCAAAGAAAGGGCGCGAGCCCTCTCACATCCTCCTCCTGATAAACATTAGGAGAGTTTCATCGAAACGTCATTCCAGAATCTCGGGCTCACGCCCGAGCTGCTCCGCGCAGTCGCCGAGCAGGGTTACACCCAGCCCACCCCCATCCAGGCGCAAGCCATTCCCGTAGTACTCGCAGGCCGGGATCTCCTCGGCGCCGCGCAAACCGGCACCGGCAAGACCGCCGGCTTCACTTTGCCGATGCTGCAGCTCCTCGCGGGGAAATCCAACGTCAGCCATTCGCCCGCGCGCCATCCGGTGCGCTGCCTCGTCCTCGTGCCCACGCGCGAGCTCGCGGCGCAGGTGCAGGAGAGCGTGCGCACCTACGGCAAGCACATGAAGCTGCGCACCGCCGTGGTCTACGGCGGCGTGGGCTTCGAGCCGCAGGTCCAGGAGCTGCGCCGCGGCGTCGACATCGTCGTCGCGACGCCCGGCCGCCTGCTCGATCACGTGCAGCAGAAGACCATCGACCTGCGCCAGGTCGAGATCCTCGTCTTGGACGAGGCCGACCGCATGCTCGACATGGGCTTCATCCACGACATTCGCCGCGTGCTGGCATTGTTGCCCGCGAAACGGCAGAACTTGCTCTTCTCGGCGACATTTCCCGAGGACGTGCGCTCGCTCGCCTCGGGCTTCATGCGCGACCCCGTGACTGTGGAAGTCGCGCGGCGCAATATGCCGATCGAGCTCATCGCCCAGGTCGCGCACCCGGTCGACAAGGACCGCAAACGCCAGCTCCTCGCGCACCTGGTGAAGTCGGGCAACTGGCAGCAGGTGCTGGTGTTCTGCAGGACCAAGCACGGCGCCAACCGCCTCGCCGAGCAGCTGGAGAACGACGGCATCGAAACCGCCGCGATCCACGGCAACAAGAGCCAGCCGCAGCGCACGAAGGCCCTGCAGCGCTTCAAGGACATGGAGCTTACGGTGCTCGTCGCCACCGACATCGCCGCGCGCGGCCTCGACATCGAGTCGCTGCCGCACGTCGTCAACTACGACCTGCCGCACGTCCCGGAAGACTACGTCCACCGCATCGGCCGCACCGGCCGCGCGGGCGAAACCGGCCAGGCCGTGTCGCTCGTCTCGGGCGAAGACCGCTCGTACTTTCGCGACATCGAGCGGCTCATCGGCAAGAAAATCGAGCAGCAGGTCATCCCGGGATTCGAAGTCGGCTCGGGCTACCACAGCGCGCAACCCGAACCGCAAGGGCGCCGCGGACAACAGCGCCAGAACCAAGGGCAACAGCGCCACAACCAGCCGCGCGACTCAGGCGTCCAGCGCAACGCGCAACGGAACCAAGGCAGCGGGCAGAGGAACCAAGGCGACGGGCAACGGAACCAGGGTAACGGACAACGGAACCAGGGCAACGGACAGCGCCGGCCCGTGGGTCCGATGCGCGGAGGATTCCAACCCTCTCCCTCTGGGAGAGGGCGCGAGCGCAGCGAGCGGGTGAGGGACGGGCGCCCGCAACGGCAAGCTTTGCCCGCCTTGCCCTCGGAAAAAGTGCAGCAGTCCGTCCGCCAAGAACAGCTCGAGTACCACCGCCACCAGCAGCAGGCGGAAGAGCATCGCAAGGAGCCGACGCCCGCGAACGAGCGCAAGAAGGACAAGGCGGTGCCGGCGCTCTTTGGCGTGGTCGGGCGCAAGGTAGCCTGACGCGCTCTAGATTTTCCCCTCCTCACTTGAGGAGGGGTGCCCGCGAAGCGGGCGGGGTGGTCCTCTTCCCTCTCCTCATCTGCATTGTTGCCGGAAGCGACCTATCATTGGGGACGCACGTTGAAAAGCGGATCTGAGGAGGTCTGAACCATGAGCGTCTGCGCCCTCACGAAAGCACCCTGGCGATTTCCGCTCTGCCGGCTCATCGCCTGGGCGGCGCTCAGCCTCGTTGCGGCGCCCGGTCACGCCGTCACCTTCGTCGTCAACACCACCGCCGATACGGCGGACGCCGTTCCCGGCGACGGCCGCTGCGCCGACAGCGGCGGCGCCTGCAGCCTGCGCGCCGCCGTCCAGGAGGCCAACGCGCTCGCCGGCCCCGACACGATCCAGCTCGGCGCCGCCACGTATGTGTTGAGCGGCGCGGCGGGCGATGACCTCGCGGTTTCGGGCGACCTCGACATCACCGGCGATCTGACCCTCACCGGAGCCGGAACCGCGAGCACCATCATCGACGGCGGCGGCGTCGATCGGGTTCTCGATATCGACCCCTCGGGCGCCGGTGTCAGCGTGACGATCTCCAATCTCACCGTGCGCGGCGGCAACGCCGCCGGCCAAGCCGGTGGCGGCATTCGCAATCTGGGAACGCTGTCGCTCAGCAACGTAACGCTCGCCGCCAACTCCTCGGGAGTCAACGGCGGCGGGCTGCTCAACCTCGGCACGCTGACGCTGACGAATACGACCGTCAGCGGCAATACGGCAGGCACCGACGGCGGCGGCATCTACAACAGCGGCGGCGGCACGCTCACCATCACCGCCAGCACCGTGAGCGGCAACAGCGCCAACAGTGCAGGCAGGAATGGCGGCGGCATCTTCAACGCAAGCGCCGCCACGCTCACCAACGTCACCGTCTCGGGCAATAGCGCCAATAGCGGCGGCGGCGGTGTCTTCAACAGCGGCGGCACTGCCACGCTCCTCAACGTCACGCTCGGCGAAAACTCAGCCCCCATCGGCGGCGGCATCTCCAACCCCGCCGGCACCGTGACCCTGACCAACACCCTTGTTGCCAACAGTACCGGCGGCAACTGCAGCGGTGCGATCAGCTCCGGCGGCAACAACCTGGATAGCGGCAGCACCTGCGCCTTCGCCGGCGCAGGCGACCTCAGCAACCGGGACCCCCTGCTCGGGGTGCTCGCCAACAACGGCGGGGCTACTCAGACGCGCGCCTTGTCGGCGGGCAGTCCCGCCATCGACGCCGGCAGCAACGCCGCTTGCCCGGCGACCGATCAGCGCGGGGTGGCGCGCCCCTTTCCGGCAGGAGGAAACTGCGACATCGGCGCGTTCGAATTCAGACCGCCCGTGGATCTGGCGATCGCCAAGTCGGACGGCAAGGAGTGCGCGAACAAGGACGACGTGCTGAGCTACAGCATCACCGTCACCAATAAGAGCACGGAGGACGCCACCGGCGTTACGGTTACGGACGTGCTGCCCGGCGGGGTCACGTACGTATCGGCCGCGCCCGACGCCGGCAGTTGCAGCTTCTCGAACGGCACCGTGACCTGCAACCTCGGGACCCTCGCGGCCGGCGCGAGCGTCGGCATCACGCTGCAGGTGACGGCGGACACCGTGCAAAGGGTGAGCAATACCGCGACCGTCAGCCTGAACGAGCTCGACACGAACCTCGCCGACAATACGGCGACCGATAACACCAGCATCAATTGCAAGTGCTTCATCGCCACCGCCGCTTTCGGCAGCCCGATGGCGGAGAAAGTCACGGTATTGCGGGCCTTCCGGGACCAGTACCTCATGACGAATGCCGCCGGCAGGCGCTTCGTGCAGCTCTATTACCGCTACAGCCCGGCGATCGCCGACCGGATCCGCAGAGACGACACGCTCCGGGCGGCGGTTCGCGCCGCGCTCGAGCCGCTCGTATGGGTTGGTCGGCTGGTCGTAAAGACAGACGAGGAATAAGGCTGTCGACCGCTAACACTTTTCCCCTCCTCGCTTGAGGAGGGGTGCCCGCGAAGCGGGCGGGGTGGTCTGCAGCGCTTCAAGGACATGGAGCTTACGGTGCTCGTCGCCACCGACATGCC
>Ga0209807_1000820_pt1 | contig 14455 bp, 13 predicted proteins | sample GraSoiAngelo_154_FD_186168 | JGI IMG/M metagenome (GOLD analysis project Ga0209807, IMG submission 186168) | Grasslands soil microbial communities from the Angelo Coastal Reserve, California, USA - 14_1009_13_20cm (SPAdes) (version 2) | ecosystem: Environmental > Terrestrial > Soil > Grasslands ... | reverse complement strand
ACCGCTGGGGCTACTAAGCCCCTCGACCGCGCTAGCTCGTCAGCAGCCGGCGGATGGCGGCGGCCCGAAACCTCCGCCGTCCGGCCGGGATGCCTATGCCGTTGGCTTGCCCAGCGTGCCTTCGCTGACCAGCACTTCGTGCGCCGCCCGGAACGCGTCGAGCCCGGCCGGAATGCCGCAATAGGCTGTCGCGTGCAATAAGGCGGCCTTGATCTCCTCGACGGTGACGCCGTTGTTGAGCGCGCCTTTGACGTGCAGCTTGATTTCCGGGGCGCGGTTAAGGGCGGTGAGCATCGCCAAATTCATCAGGCTGCGCGTCTTCCGGTCGAGCGTCGGGTCGCCCCAGGCCCAGCCCCACGCCCAAGCTGTCGTCGCCCGCTGAAACGACATCATGAACTCGTCGGCGCGGGCCATCGAGGCGTCGACATAGTCGGGCCCCAGCACCTCGCGCCTGATCGGCATCCCTTTCCGAAACAACGCGTCGTCATCAGCCATCGTTTTCTCCGTTCGCCTAACGCTTATGCGGCCAGACGCTTACGCGGCCAGTCTTTGCCGTTCGGCGCCTTTGATCATGGCCGCGGCCTTCTCAGCAATCATGATGGTCGGTGCGTTGGTGTTGGTCGAGGTGACAGCCGGCATCACAGAGGTATCGATGACGCGGAGGCCCGCGATCCCGTGCACGCGCAGCTCGTCATCGACAACCGCCATCGGGTGCTGCCCCATCATGCAGGTGCAGCTGGCGTGATAGCAGGTACCGCCATACTGGCGCGCATAATCGAGCAACTCATCGTCGCTCTGAACCTGTAGCCCCGGCAATGTTTCGTCGCGAATGAAACGTTGCAGCGGCGGTGTCGCAAACAACCGCCGCGCAAACCGCAGACCGCCGATCACGGCGCGCCGGTCGCTTTCCTCCGACAAATAGCGGGGGTTGATCGCGGGCGCGTCCCCCGGCCGGTTCGACTTGGCTTCGACATAGCCGCGCGACAGCGGCCGCATCTGCCAGGCGCCGGCGGAAAGACCGGGTGTCTCCTCTAAAGCGCCGATCTGGCCGTTCTTGAAGCTGCCCGGCGCAAAGGTGACCTGCATGTCGGGAGTTGCCGACCCCTCCAATACCTTGACCGAGGCGGCGACGATCGACGGGCTGTAGGTCAGCATGCCCTTGCCCGTGATCAGCCAGCGGATGACCTCACCGGCGAGCGGCAGGCCTCGCGAGCGTTCGTTCGCAGTCTGGGCGCCGACCACGGGGTATGAGACGCGCGCGACGTAGTGGTCCTGCATATTCTTCCCAACGCCGCGCAATTCATGCACGACCGGCACGCCGATGCGGCCGAGATGCTCGGGGTCGCCGACGCCCGACAATTGCAGGATATGCGGCGAGCCGATCGCGCCCGCCGATAGGATCACTTCGCGCGTAGCGTCGGCGCGCTCGGTCTGACCGTTTCGCGAGAACTCGACGCCGACGGCGCGCTTGCCGTCGAACAGCACGCGATGCACGAGCGCATGCGTGACGAGCTGCAGGTTGGGGCGCTTCAAGGCCGGACGCAGATAGGTGCGCGCGGCGCTGGCGCGGCGGCGGCCGCCTCGGGTCTGCTGGCACCAGCCGATGCAGTCGCCATGACCCGGCGGCAGATCGTTGACGTCCTCGCGATATTCGAGACCGAGCTGTTTGCCGGCCTCAAGGACCGTGGCACAGATCGGCGGCCGGTCGGTTTTCGAGGTGAACAGCGGCCCGTCCTTGCCGCGCACCTCGGTTTCCTCGCCCTCCCAGCGCTCCGCCTTGCGGAAATAAGGCAGGCAATCGTCCCATGACCAGCCGCGATTGCCGAGTTGGCCCCAGTGATCGTAATCCTCGGGCTGGCCGCGGATGTAGATCAGCCCGTTGATCGAGGAAGAGCCGCCGATGACGCGGCCGCGCGTATAGACGATCGCTCGGCCATTGGTGCCGGGATCGGCCTCGGCGCGGTACTTCCAGGTCAAGGTGTCATGATCGAGCATCTTGAAGAAGCCGGCCGGGATGTGAATAAGCGGGTTCCAGTCGCGCCCGCCGGCCTCGATCAGCAAGACCTTGGTGCCTGGGTCCTCGGTGAGCCGGTTGGCCAGCACGCAGCCGGCTGAGCCCGCGCCGATGATGATGTAATCCGCCTGCATATCCGCCCTCCCCGGCCGAATGCTTCGGCCTTTTTTACGACTGCCTATCCGATCTTATACGGATGGCCAGAACGGCTTCGCGAGGGCGCGGTCTTCCGGAAAAACCGTCAGCGGCACGCCTTTCTGCCATTGCGCGAAGATCATCGGCACGTCCTGCCGGCGCCCCTTCTCGTCGAACTTGATCGGGCCCGGGAAGAATTGCGCCGCGGGCCCGGTCGTCAGGTTCATCTGCCGGATCGCCTCTGCGACCTTCAGCTTGTCGGCCGCGCCCGCGGCTTCCAGCGCCTCTTTCAGGATCGCGACATCACCATAGCCGCACAGCGCGTCCTGCGTCGCGAACGGCTCGCCGGTCCGCTTCTTGAACCGCTCGATGAATTCCTCCTGCCCCTTCAGCGGCCAGTTGGCGACGCTGAATAACATCCCTTCGAGCAGTTCGGGGCCGATCGTGTTGAGCAATTCGGGGGAGCCGAACGGAGCGCCGTTGCCGACCAGCGGCATCTTGCCCTTGGCCAGTTTGAATTCGTCCAGCTTCTCCAAAACCAGCTTGCAATCCGGCATCGCCGAGGTCAGCAGCAGCAGGAAATCGGGCTTCGCCGAACGCAGCTTGTCGACGAGCGGCGTCGCGTCAGACAGCGGCGGCGTGAAGATCTGGTCGACCGTTGCCTTGAGGCCGACCTTTTCGAGCCCCCCGCCTTCCCGCAGATGCTTGCCGAAGCTGACTGGCGACGCGGTGTTGTCCTGAATGACGCCGATCGTCTTCGGCCGCTTGCCGGTCGCGTGCTCCGCGAGCTTCAGTGCCGTCGGCAGCGTCTCGGCGGCCTGCCATTCGGCGGTCGGCGAGGTCTGGAACACGAATTTGAAGCCGCGATTGGTGATCGCATCGGAATAGGACAGCGTCAGCCATGGTAATTGCGCGCGCTCGGTGACCTCGGTCACCGCCAAGGTGAAGGAGCTGAGCCAGGCGCCCGAGCCGCCCACCAGGTCCGGGTGATCGGACAAGAGGCGCTGTGCGGCGTTCTTCGCCTTCTCGGTGTTGTCGCCGGCATCGGCATAGATGATCTCGAGCTTGGCGCCGCCGAGCGACTTGATCCCGCCTTGCGAATTGAACTCCTCGACTGCCATGTCGGCGCCCTGCCGAAGCAGCTGTCCCTGCCGTGCCCAAGGGCCGGAGAGCGGCGCGATCATCGCGATCTTGACCGATTTCGCCTGTGCGCTTGCCGTGCCGACGCGCAATGCCGGTAGCGAAACCGCGCCGAGCGCCAGCCCGGCTGTCACGCTGCGCCGTGTCGGGGAATTCTGCATGTTCCGATCTCCTCCTATTTTGCAGGGACCGCGACGCGGTCACTCCACTTTTTGCCGAGATAGGCTTCGATGACGCGGGAATCGCGCACGACGTCCTGCGGTCTGCCGGTAGCGATCAGGCGGCCATGATCGAGCACCGTGAAGTGATCGACCAGCTGTACCATGGCATGCATCGTGTGCTCGATGATCAAGACGGTAATGCCGTCGGCGCGCAACTGCCGGATAACCCCGAGGATCCCTCCGAGATCGTCATGACCGAGGCCGGCGAGTGTCTCGTCCAGCAGCATCAGGCGGGGATGCGGCACCAACGCCCGCGCCAGTTCCATCAGGCGCAATTCCCGCGTCGTCAGCCCTCCGGCGATCTTTTCGGCCTGATCGGCGAGTCCGACCCGGTCGAGCGCCGCCAGGGCCATGTCGCGGGCGACAGCATCGGTCGGGGCGCGGATAAAGGCGCCGACGATGACATTTTCGAGGACGCTCATGCGCGGAAACGCGCGCACGACCTGAAAGGTGCGCCCGACGCCGCGCCGGCACACTTGGTTTGGGCGCAACCCGGTGATCGCCTCGCCGGCGAAGGTGATCGCACCGCTATCCGAGGCGAGAAACCCATTGATGACATTGAACAGCGTCGTCTTGCCGGCGCCGTTCGGGCCGATGATGCCGTAGAGCCCGCCCTCGGGAAGGGTGAGGTCGATCCCGTCCAGCGCGCGCAACCCGCCGAACGAGATCCCGATATCGCGCAGCACCAGAAGATCGGCGCCGGTTGAGACCGGCGCGCGCGGCAGCGGCGCGATGTTGGTTGCACGAGCGGGCATCTGCGATGGCGGCTCCGCCGCCGGCGCGCGCTTTGAGAACCGGTCGAGGACGCGCCAATAGACCCCCTCGGGCGCGAGCAGGATAATCGCGATGATCGCGACGCCGTACACGACGCCCTGAATGCCGGGCAATACATCGCCGAGCTCGGCGTTGAGCCCCTCGGCCAAGGGCACGAGCACGACCGCGCCGATGACCGGGCCCCAGAGGCTGCCGACCCCGCCGAAGAGGGCGAGGATCAGCGCCTGCGCGGAAACCAGCATGCCAAACACGGTTTCCGGTGTGACAACCAGCAGGATGACCGCGTAAAGCCCGCCGGCCACCGCAGCCAACGCTCCCGACAGCATCAATGCCAGCATCTTCCAGCGCCAGGTATTGATGCCCGCCGCCTCGGCTGCCGGCTCGTTCTGTTTGATCGCCATCAGCGACATGCCGAAGCGTGAATTCTCGACCTTGAGCGAGATCAGCAACGCGACGACAAGCAGGCCGAGCGCAAGCACGACATAGCCGCGGGGGTCCTCAAACTGCATGTAGAGGAGCGGCGCCTCGCGCTTCATCGGCAGCGTCAATTCCTGGTAGCCAAGCCACTGGAAGACGTAGAGCGTGGCGAGCGGATAGGCGAGCATCGCGAGAGCGAAATAATGCCCGCGCAGGCGGAATGTCGGATAGCCGATGATGGCGCCGGCGGCGGCGCCGACCAGCGCGCAGAACGGGATCGAAATCCACGGGCTCAGGTCGAAATACATCATGCCAAGCGCGACCGTGTAGGCGCCCAGTCCCCAAAACCCGGCATGGCCGAAGGAGAAATAGCCGCTGTATCCACAGAGAATGTTCCAGGCCAGCGACAGCACTGCCCAGAGCAACACCTGGGTCAGCACGAGTTGGTAATAGGCGCTTTTGAGAAGGACGAATGATAGCACCAGCACAGCGGCCGCAACACCGAGGATCGCCCAGCGCTGCCGGTTGGCTTCGGCCCGCGTTCTCATGACCGCGTTCTCATAACCGGGTTCTCATGACCGCGTTCTATCGGGGGCCAGCTCATGCCCGCTCGCTGAGCCGGCCAAAAATGCCTTGCGGCCGCAGAAAGATGATCAGCAGAAAGACGACGAAGATCGCGGTGTTCTGCAGCTGGTACGGCAGCACCAGCGTCGACATCTGCTGCACGATACCGATCAGGAGCCCGCCCCAGAAGGCGCCGAAATTGCTGCCAAGCCCGCCGAGGACGACACCCGCATACATGACGATGACGAAATCGAACCCGACATAGGGCTGAAAGGTCTGAAAGGTCGCGACGAGCCCGCCGGCGATCGCGGTAATCCCGACGCCGATGCTCCAGGCGAGGCGATGGGCCCGGTCGACTTCGATCCCCATGTAGATCGCGGCCTGCGGGTTGTCGGCGGCCGCACGCAAACCCTTTCCGAGCCGGGTGTGGCTGAGAAACAGGTACATGCCGGCGGCGAGCGTCACCGCGACCAGAAAGCTCACGACACGCGCCTGGTTCAGCAATATGTCGCCGATCTCCCAGGACTGGCGCGACAGCGGCGTGCGCACGCCAACCGGGGTCGAGCCGAACAGGATGAGCCCGCCATTCTGCAGGATCAGCGAGATGCCCAAGGTGACGATGATCTGCCCATAAGCCCCCGCGCCGACCGTCTGTGCCGCGCCCGCGCCGGTGACTCGCGACACGATAAATCGATGCAACACCCAGCCGAGCGCGAACACCACCGGGCCGGCTAAAAAGGCCGCCGCGATCGGCCCGGCATAAGGCCCGAGAAACGCCAGCACGCCATACCCCGCGGTCAGGTAAAACGCGGCGTACATGCCGAGCATCAGAAAGTCGCCCTGTGCGAAATTGATCACGTTCATCGAGCCGAAGATGATCCCGAGGCCGATGCACATCAGCGCATAGGCGCTGCCCACCAGAATGCCGGCGGCGAGCGCTTGCAGGAAATCGACCTCAGAAAACGGCATCTGTTCCCTCCCGGCCCGGACGATAGGCGGAGCCTGCCTTCCCTGTCATGGGTTTTCCGGCCGCGTCAGCCGGCCCGAACCTCGCAACCGTACGCACAATCCGTCATACCGGCCCGTCATACCGGCCCGTCATACCGGCCCGTCATACCGGCCCGTCATACCGGCCCGTCATACCGGCGAAACCGGTATCCACCGATCGGGTGCGCGGACAGTTGAACGATGGGTCCCGGCCTGCGCCGGGACGACGGCTGAGAAGCCCAGAGGTTTGGCGCTCTTCACGCGGTGTGCTATGCGACGCGGATGATCGCAGCGAGGCCGGATGCTTGAAATCCAGGATTTGTCGGTCAGCTATGGCGGGCTCGCCGCGTTGCGCGGCGTGTCGCTGACGGTTGATGAGGGGCAATTCGTCGCGATCGTCGGGCCGAACGGCGCCGGGAAGACGACCCTGTTCAAGGCTATCTCCGGGACGGTGGCGCCGGTTTCCGGATCGATCTTGTTCGAAGGACGGGACCTGCTCGCCGTGCCGCCGCCGGAACGCGCCCATCTCGGCATCGCGCATGTGCCGGAGGGGCGTCAGGTCTTCGCCTCAATGACGGTGCTGGAGAACCTCGAAATGGGGGCGTACTCGACACGCGGCCGTGTCGAGTGGCATCGCAACATCGACCGGATCTTGACGCTGTTTCCCGTGCTTGCCGAACGCCGCAAGCAACTCGCCGGGACGCTCTCGGGTGGCGAGCAGCAGATGCTCGCGATCGGACGCGGCATTGCCTCGGCGCCTCGGCTGTTGCTTCTGGACGAGCCGTCGATGGGGCTGGCGCCGACGATCGCCGATCTGATTTTCGATCGCGTGGCGTCCTTACACCGCGAGAGCGGCGTGACCCTGCTCCTTGTCGAGCAGCGCGTCGCCGAAGCGCTCGAATCCTGCGATTACGGCTATGTGCTCGAAACCGGCACGGTCGTGCTGCAGGGCCCGCACACCGCCCTCATGGCCGATGAGAGGGTGCGGCGGGCTTATCTCGGCATGTAGCCGCCCGCCGGCAGCAAGATCGCGCGAGCGTAGAGGATCACTCCTCGGGCGTCCCCGGACACCGCTCGATTACCTGCTCAAGCCGTTGCGTGAACAGATCGCGCGCACCTTCCGCGAGCGGTAGCACTGATTACATCGAGGCGGGGATCAGCATCTCGAAATGGCTGACCTGTAAGCGGAGACCCCGACGAGCCGCGCGATGCGCGCTCCCATCGGGGCCTCCAATCACGGTGCCTTATTCTTGCACGACGATAACGACCGCACGGTTGGTGCGAAGCCGCACGTTATTGGCGGTCCGCTGGAGCTGCGGGTTCTCGCCCTTGATCTCTGTGAACAGCCGCGTCGGGACGACGCCCGCGCCGGCAAGATAATCGCGCACCGCCGTCGCTCGCTTTTGCGCAAGCTCGAGATTGACGTCTTCCTTGCCGACCGAGTCGGTATGGCCGAACAGCCAAATGTTGGCGTAACGGCACTTCCATTCGCTGACCAGCTTATCGAGCGTCGCGCGGCTCTCCTTACTGACCCAGTTCTTGTTGAAGCCGAAATCCACCACGTAGGCGCGCGGCAGGTTGACGGGCTGGTCGGCGACCCTGATGGCCATGCCCTTCGCACCGAAACCGAGGCCGATGCCCTGGGTTTCCGATTTGAGGCTCATCGCGACGTTGTTGTTGCGGTTCTTCATCGTGCTTCCGCCGGCCCCAGCCAGGAGGGTCACCTCACCCTCGGTCGTGCCGTAATCGCCGGAAAGATCCGAGACCCTGGTCATGTTTGCGACCGGGCCGGAAGCGCTCACCTTGGAGATGCCGACTTGGATGCCCGCGCCGAAGCCTGAGACCGTGAAGGGATAGCTGCAGTTGGTCCCCAGATTGGGCAGGTGCAGGAGGCCATCGCCAGACTGCCCTCCGATGCCCGCGTTCACGGACATTGTTTCCATCTGGACCCAGGGCAGGTTCTGAGTTTGCGCGATTGCAGGGGCCCCACCCGCAATTGCGAGGAGGGATACGGCGACAACGGGCAGATATTTGAACGGCTGCATGAGCTTAGTCTCCCTTGTTTGATACCAAAACCTTCATCGGCGCCTATGCGAGAATCTTGTTTAGCAGCCGAGCGAACATTCCAGTCTCGATGAATCCATTGATCTATGTCAACGAATCCATTGATCTATGTCAACGCGATACCGCTGTTCCCGAGAGTTCTGCCAGATTTCCAAGGTCCGCCGGGAGCTTTGCGCCAAAAGATTGTTTCCCTCTCGGACGCGGCACAGGCGCGCAGAAGAGCGCTTGCCGCCTTGGACCTGGTGAACCATGCACATCAAGGCTGTATGGGGAGTTTTGAGCCTGGTTGCCCTCACGCTGGGCACGACCCGTATGCCGTCCGCCGCCAGTCTCGAATGTGCTCGCACAAGCCTGTCGAGCGTTTCGACTTGCGGCGCCGCCGACCGCCTTCGGCCGACGACCAGGGGACAAATTCCCCACACAAAGCGGCTAAAACCGGCTAGCGAACAGGGGTTGCCGAACCTATCGGACACTGCGCGGGCCGGGTCTGAGGCGAGGTCCTGCGATGTCTCGCGCCAAATCTCAAAAAAGGCTGGCGACACGGCTTTAAGCAAAAATTGCTTCATGGGCCCGGAGGCGACACGCGACACGCTTGCGGAGAAAGCGCCGGCGACCCCTCTCGCTCCGACGTCCCCCAAACCTCAACGCGCCGGCATAGGCACCGCCTTTGCCATCAATGGATCAGGCGAGTTTTTGACCAACTACCACGTCGTGAAGAGCTGCACGACCGCACCGCGCCTTCGCATCGCTGGTGAATGGCAAGATGGCCGCGCGGTTGTTAGTGACGAACGCAACGACCTGGCGGTCGTCCGGGTGCAGTCGGCCAATGCGGTGCCACCTTTGCGATTTCGGGATGGGAGTAGCATTCGCCCAGCCGATCCTGTCGTTGTGGTCGGGTTTCCCTATGCCGGCCTGCTGACGCAAAGCCCGCAAATTACGACCGGCGTCATATCGGCGCTGGCGGGCATCCACGATGACTCGCGGTATGTCCAGCTGACGGCACCGGTTCAGCCCGGCAGCAGCGGCGGTCCGTTGCTCGATTCCAGCGGCAATGTAATTGGCATCGTGTCGTCAAAGCTCGACACCATGGCGGCGGCAGAATGGACGGGCACATCCGGGTGGATCCTGACGCTGCCCGAAAACATCAATTTCGCCACCAAAAACATCAATGCCCGCGAATTCCTCGACGCGAACCACATAGCCTATGACACGGCCCCATCGGCGGCCAAGCTTGATGCCGCGGATGTCGGAGAACTGGCCGCGAGATCGGTGGTTCTGGTCGGATGCGGAGGGCCCGATCAGGCCGCGGTGTCGGTCGGCGTTTCCGACAAGTGACGGCGATTTGCGAAGCCGATCTGAACCGCTCTCGGGCTGCCCAACAAATCAATCAGGATCTCGGGATCAGCGTCGACGGTCGAAAATCCACCGCGCACGCGTCATGGAAAAAATTGGCGCCCGCAGCCCTGTCGGAGCCTTGCGGCTTAGCCTCGCCCGCAGGGCTGCAGCCCAGATCAATACCCCAGGAAGACTACCGAATAGGCTGCAATTCGCCGAGCATCGTCGGAATGAGCTCGGAGACCGTCGGATGGACCGGCACGGCACGCTGCAACACCGGATAAGACGCGCCGGCATTCATCATGTCGATGACGCCGTGGATCGCCTCGTCACCGCCAGTCCCGAGGATCGCGGCGCCGAGGATCTTCCGCGTCTCGGCATCGACGACGATCTTCATGAAGCCCTGCGTCTCGCCTTTCTCGATCGCCCGCCCGACCCGGCTCATCGGCCGCTGCGCGCCGAGCAAGGGGCCGCCGCCGGCGCGCGCCTGGCTGTCGGTCATGCCGACACGGCCGAGCGGCGGATCGATGTACAGGGCGTAGCCAACAATGCGGTCGCTGACCTTGCGTGCCTCGCCGTCGAGCAGATTGGCGGCGACGATCTCGAAGTCGTTGTAGGCGGTATGGGTAAAGGCGCCGCGGCCGTTGCACTCGCCGAGCGCCCAGATCCCGGGCACGTTGGTCGCCAGGACATCATCGACTTGCATGAACCCACGCGAATCAACGGCGACGCCGGCCTGATCGAGGCCAAGATCATCGGTGTTCGGGCGACGTCCGACGGCAAGCAGCACATCGGAGCCGACGATCTCCGGATCGCCCTCGATGCAGTTGACCCCGACGGCAACGCCTTCTGCATGCGGCGCCAGCCGGATACATTCGGCGCCGATGCGCACGGCGATGCCCTCCGCCTCGAGGATCTCGCGGATCGCCTGCGAGATGTCCTCATCCTCGCGGCCGACGAGACGCGCTGCCATTACGACGACCGTCACCCGGGCCCCGAAGCGACGGTAAATCTGCGCGAATTCGAGGCCGACATAGCTGCCGCCGACGATGATTAGATGTTGCGGGACGCGGTCGCGAGCGAGCATCGAGCTGTTGGTCAGATACGGCACCCGGTCGATGCCGGGCAGTGGCGGGACGAGGGCGCGCCCGCCGACATTGATGAAGATGCGCGGCGCGGTCAGCCGCTCCTCGGCGACCGCGACGGTATCGCGGCTGAGAAAGCGGGCATGGCCCTGCAATACCGAGCAGCCCGTCATATCGCGCAACCAGCGCTCGATGCCGGCGCGGGAATTGGCCGAGATCGCGTCGGCCCGCACCTTGACCCGCGGCATGTCGATGCGGGGCGGCGTGTCGAGCATGACGCCGTACTCGGCGCCGCGCCGCGCGAGGTGCGCGGCATAGGCGCTGGCAACGAGCGCCTTGGTCGGCATGCAGCCGGTGTTGACGCAGGTGCCGCCGAACAGATGGCGCTCGATCAGCGCCACCGACATGCCGGCGGCGGTGAGCCGGCCGGCGAGCGGCGGGCCGGCCTGTCCGGCGCCGATGATGATCGCATCGAAAGGCCGGCTCACTTGATCACCATGACGACCAGGATTGCGACAATGATCGCGACGGCATCCTCGATAAACGCGGCCGGCATATCCCTGCGGAACGCGGCGGCAAGCCTCGCTCTGGCGGCATATCCGCCCAGAGTGCCGATCACCGCGCCGACGATCCCGGCGACGCCGCCCGCGATCAGCCAGCCCGAGGACGCGCCGAGCGCTGCTCCGGACAGGGCACCCGATAGGATGCGGGCGCCAAACCCGCCGGGCGCCTTGCGGCTGGGCGCGGAGGGCAGCTGGTCGATGACGAGTTCGACGAATGCCAGCACGGTCAATATCCCGACCGCCCACACCGAACCCATGAAGGCGAGCGGCGTGCCGGCGAGCGGCAGCCACCCGAGATCGGCCGCCCAGCTCACCACCGCCGGCGCGGTAAAGGTGCGCAGCCCGGCGACGCCGCCGATCAGCAGCGCCAAGAGCAACACAATCATCGCTGTTCCTCCGATTGCCGACCGATCGTCATGCCCGCTCGCCCGCTGTCGCCGGATCGATCCGTCACGAAATGCCGCCCGATCCCGCGCTTGTGCCCTACGGCTTTTCGAGGAAGTCGCGGATGACGGCGATCGTGGCTGCCGGCTGCTCCTCCATCAGCCAATGGCCGGAATTGGGCACCACCGCGCCGGTCACGTTCGTCGCGACGAAGCGGAGATCGTCGGCCATCGCGGTGTTGAACGATTTCTCCGCGCCGATCGCCATTACCGGCATCGGCAGCTTACCAGCTTTCGCGAGCAGCTCCTTGTTGTCGATCGCGTCCTGCGCAAAGGCGCCAAACTGCTCGAATGCGTCGTGCATGGCCCGCGGCCGCGCATAAAGGGCGGCGTAGTGATGGCGCGTCGCATCGTCGATCGCCTTCGGGTTGGCCGACAGCTCATTCCAGAAGCGGTCGAGATAGATGCGCTCGCGGCCGGCGACCAGGCGCTCCTCGTCCGGGCCGCGAAAATTGAAATGCCATAGCCGCGGATCGCGGGTGATGGCGTCCCAGTCGCCGATGCCGGGTATTGGCGCATCCAGCGCGATCCACCGGGTGATGCGGCTGGGAAATTGGGCGGCGAAGGCATATCCGACCATGTTGCCGATATCGTGAGTGATGAGGTCCGCCTTGGCTATTTTCAAATGCTCGAGAACGCCCGCGATATCGAGGGCCTGATTCTTTTTCGTGTAGCCGGTGTCGGGATGCGCCGAGAGGCCCATGCCACGCAGATCGGGAACGATGACGGTGTGATTTTTCATCAGCAGCGCGGCGAGCGGCGCCCACATGTCGCCGGTATCGCCAAAGCCATGCAGCAAGACGACGGCCGGCCCCTGCCCGCCAACGCGCACATAAAGGGTCGTACCGTTGGTCGCGACCTGCTGCGCCTGAAAGCCCGCCGGAAACGGATGCACGCCGGCCATCGCCGCTGCGACGGTCACGAGAAGCAGGCCAAATGCCAGCAGCAATCGATATATCAAAATCCCCGGCACTCCATGATCCCTAAGTCCGCTCCGACGCTTTTCAGGCGCCGTCGCCCGGCCCGGCGGCATCACCCGTAGCGCCGAGCGCCGGCTGCGGCTCCGGCACTTCGGCTGCGTCGCCCTCGGCCGCCGCGCGCCGGCTCTCGGCGGCTTCGAGCCGGATGCCGGTGCTGGCCATCAACATCTCCGCCGTGAACGCACCAATGCCACCGAGCGCGCAGAACACCGCAAGACCAAATAACCCGAACAGCATCGACACGACCGTCTCCTCCCGCAGCGCGCCGACGAACAGTGTCAGCACGGCGCCGCAAGTCGCCGCGCCGCCGAGCGCGCCGAGGACGACAGCAATATCGAGCGCGACCGATCGGCGGTGCAGATGCGCGAGCTGTGCTTCCAGCGCCTTGGCCTGTACGGCATCGGCGTCGCTGAGCGCTTCCAGAACCCGGTGGACCCGGTCGGAGACGCGCGCCAGCCGCGTCGAGAATACGTTGAGCAGCGTCGCGATGCCGGACAGCAGGAAGACGGGCGTCAGCGCCACCTGGATGATGTGGGCGACCGGGTCGAGTGCCGATCCGCTACTGTCGATGCCGAACATCAGCACCACTCTGGGATCGCGAACGGCGGAGACCCGCGCCGTCGAGGCGTAGCGCGGTCGTGGTTCTGCACCTTCGCGCGGCGGACGCTACCGGAAAAGCCGTCCGCCGCGGGCGGGGCGCGAGCGTGGCCATCATCACGACACGTCAGTTGCCGGAAACCGCCTGCCACGTGGTGTTGCACTGGCTGACAGAAGGGTAATACCCGGCGGGGTCGGAGCAGTACCAGGACTGGGAGGTGTCCGACGCGCCATCGGCATAGGAATCATCATAGATATCGTCGTTCGACCACAGATATGGGTCGGAGCCCCACCACCAGCCATACCGCCCATCATGCCAGCCGCGGTGCCACTGGCCGCCATTGCCGCCGCCGCGCAGCACGATGGAATTGCCGCTCGGCCCCTCGCGGGAGCTGCCGGCATGGAAGCGATCCATTCCCGCGCCAAACGGTGCCCCGGGACGAACGCCGCCGGCAAAGTTGCTGCCGACAAATCCCCCTCCGGCCAATCCGCTGCCGCTAAGTCCGCTGTTGCGAACGCGGCCCGCGTGAAAGCCGCCAGCATGCAAACCGCCAATGCCGCCGCCGTGGAAACCGCCCCCGCCGCCGTGGAAACCGCCTCCGCCGCCGTGGAAACCGCCTCCTCCACCGCCGTGGAAACCGCCACCGCCGCCACCGTGGAAACCGCCGCCACCGCCAGCAGGCGCGGCGTAAGCGAGACCCGGCACCGACAATGCCGCCGCAAGTAACAACATGACCGACAGGACCCGCGTGGCTCCGCGGCTCGCCGGCCGAACGCGCCGAGCCGGCGCCCATCCGCCACGGCTGCCGGCAACGAGGTTCTTCATGGGAGCTGCTCCTTTATGTCCGCCGCCTGGAGGACGGCGCATGAGGGCAATCTCGGGTCGGCAGCTGGACCGGCGTTAGCCGCATCATGAAATCGGGTTTACGCGCGTACCCGACCAGGAGGCGGCGTGGCCGGCTCAGCTTCGCGAACCGGCTAGCCAGCCCCCGCAACGGCGTGGATCAGCCGGCACTCGAAGCCATCTCGATTTTCTGGCGCAGACGGTGGATGTGCATATCGACGATGTGGCCGCGCGCCTCGGAACCGCTCAGGCCCCGTCGTCAACCGTAGCTGTTGGTCATGTGGTCGTAGGG
>Ga0209807_1000819_pt1 | contig 14458 bp, 9 predicted proteins | sample GraSoiAngelo_154_FD_186168 | JGI IMG/M metagenome (GOLD analysis project Ga0209807, IMG submission 186168) | Grasslands soil microbial communities from the Angelo Coastal Reserve, California, USA - 14_1009_13_20cm (SPAdes) (version 2) | ecosystem: Environmental > Terrestrial > Soil > Grasslands ... | reverse complement strand
GTGTTTTACTTCGCACTCGCCGAGTTCGTGCAGAAGCGAGCGCCATTGTGAGTAGTGCTCCAAGTCATCGGCGACACGTTTCGAAACAAGGATATGTCCAGCATCGCCGCAATCCATCACGCGCTGTGCGATGTTGATGCCCGCACCCGCGATGTTTGCTTGCTCGTTTAGATCGACAACTTCATTAACAGGCCCGCTGTGAATTCCCATGCGCACGTGAAGGTCGGAGTGATTTTTTAGTTCCTTGCTAATTTCCAGCGCGCACAAAGCTGGCGCTTCCACATTCGTGCGAAAAACTAGTGCTGCGCCGTCGCCCGTCGGCAACCGCATCAACTTCCCTTGTGCTTCGGCCAGACGGACCTGCTCGGTTCCGCGCACGATTTTCCTTAACGTTTGAATCTGCTCGCTTTGTTCGTTGATGAGCAATTTCGAGTAACCGACGATGTCGATGAACAAGACATGTCCGATCTCGAATTTTACGTCTGAGGAACGCTCGGACGGCATAAAAGATTTATTCTTAACTGGAAACTGGGCCTTTAACGAGTCGGATCTAGTCCGAGACATTCGCTTTCATCCGCCCGCGACTTTGTAACGTTGCGCCGCTTTAGCTCGGCGAAGAAGTTGTCGATCTTCATCGTTTTGCTCCTTGTTTCAGTGCGCCTACCTTCTGCACCAGCGCCTTGAAGCGCGGCTCGTTGCGCACACTGTCGTAAAGTTGATCACCATTGATCCACCAAAAGCAGGGATCCCGGTCTTCATAAGCTTTCTCCAGCCAATCCAAAGCTGTCTCATTTTCGCCGAGCCCTAGATAAACTGATGCCCGGATCGCGGGTGAGACATATCTCTGCTTGGCCACATTTTCCAACTCGCGCAGGACCTGCTCGGCTTTGGCGCGATCACCGGAGACGGCGCAGGCGTAGCCGAGAGAACCTTTATACCATGGCAGGTCATCCAGCGTCGTAGCTGTTTGAAACTCCGCTCCTGCCTCAGCCTTACTGCCTTTCCAGATCAGGCACCAGCCCAGTATCGAGTGGGCGAAACCATTATTCGAATCCAACTCCAAAGTCTTGCGAATTTGCGTAATCGCATCCTCGTAACGGCGCGCCCAGTAAAGAAAAAAGGCGAGGTCCGTATTCAGAAAAGTGCTGAGTGGATCGAGTTCCAGCGCCTTCTTTTCTGCCGCGATCGCATCGTCGAGCCGGCCCATTTCCGCGAAGGTCCAACCATATTGATCATAAGCCAGAGCCAGGTTGGGATTCAATTCTACGGCGCGGTCGAGTTCCTTCTCAGAGGCGTGCGGACCCAGCACGCTGAAGAGAGCTGTCCCCATGGCTAGATGCGCTTCGGCGAGATTCGGATCGAGCGCCAGCGCCTTCTGCGCGAGTTCCATTTCTTTGGCCCAGGCTTCCCTGCCCGCCATAATCTGCCCGCCCGCCCAGCCGTAGGTGTCAGCTAGTCCGCAATAGGCTAAAGCGAAGTTGGGATCTACTTGCAGCGCCTGTTCATAATAGTGGATCGCGTTGGTCCAGCCTGCGCGCGTGAACTTTGCGAAGTGATAACGGCCCAGCAGGTAGAGACGATGCGCTTCCGGATTCTCCGTCGGCTTCTTGGTCAGCGCGCGCTCTTCGTCTACACCCAGCTGTACCTGCAATGCCTGGACCACGCGTTGCGCCACGTCGCTTTGCACCGCTAGGATATCCTTCATATCGCGGTCATAGGTTTCGGACCAGATATGAAAACCATCAGCCACATTGATGAGCTGAGCGGTAATCCGCAGCTGGTCGCCGGCTTTCCGCACGCTGCCCTCGAGCACGGCATTCACGTGCAGCTGCTCGCCGACTTTGCGGAAGATGTCATCCTCGTTCTTGCCCTTGAAAGCAAAGGAGGAACTGCGCCCCGGTACGCGCAGGGCCTTCACTTTCGTCAACACATTGAGCAACTCTTCGGTCATGCCGTCGCTGAGATACTCGTCGCCCTTGTCTGCACTCATGTTCACAAACGGCAGCACAGCGATCGATTTCTGGTTGGCGATGGCAGCGGCAGCGCTCGGCGTGTTCGTCGCCGAAGCTGACGACTTGGGTCGCGCGCCGAGCTTCAGGAAAAGAAAGAGACTCCCTGCCAGCACGGCCAGCACGCCGAGCGCGATTGCCTCCCGTCGTCGCCTCGGATGAGAAGGTGCCGAAGGGCGCGACCCATCGAGCAATAGCCGGTAAACCTGCACGCTCGTCTGGATGTTCTTCAACTCCGGCTTACTCAACCGCACGAGCGCGTACTCGACCTTGTTTTCGACCTGATCATAGACAGAATTGGAGATGCAAATCCCGCCCGGCTCCGCCAGCGGCTCGATGCGTGCGGCGATGTTCACGCCGTCGCCATACACATCGCCTTCCTTACGCACGATGTCCCCGAGATGGATGCCGATGCGGATGCGCACCTGCCGCTCGGCCGGTTGAACCTGGTTTCGCTCCGCCAACCCCTTTTGCATTTCCACCGCGCACCGCACCGCGTCCAGCGCGCTGGCGAACTCAACGAGGAATCCGTCGCCTGTGGTTTTGATTTCCGTGCCCTGATATTTCGGAAACAGTTCGCGCAAGGCGTCGCGATGTTCTTCGAGCAATTCAAGGGCGAGCGTCTCGTTCCGCTGCGAGAGCGCGCTGTAGCCCACCATGTCGGTAAACATGATAGCGGCGAGTTTGCGTTGTTCGCTGCCGGCACTCATTTGGTCAAGACGGATTTTCAGTTCGGCCGAAGAAGTTGTCGATCTTTACTAGGTCCCGCCGGTACCGTTTTGCACCAGCGCTCGAAACGCGGCTGACCGCTCTGCTCTTTTGCTTTCCGGCGTGATTTTCTTCATCGTCGGGTTCGGCGGTTTCTTGGCGTACGCTCCGCGCTCGAATTGGTATTGACGCCTAACGACACTTCTGCGGGAATCGCCCATGATGAAAACAAGAATCGCAGTAGTGGCTGTGGCCCTGTCATTTGTGGCGGCAGCAGCCTGTTTTGCGGCCAACCCTCACATGGGTACATGGAAGCTCAACGAGGCTAAGTCGAAGCTCGTGCCGGGGATGGGCAAGAACTCGACGGTCGTTTATTCAGAGCAGAAGGACAAAGTTAAGATAACGGTCGACGGCGTCGACAAGGATGGAAAACCGACGCACAGCGTCTGGGTCGGCAAGTTCGATGGGAAAGCCTACCCGGTGAAAGGGAATCTGCCTTATAACTCCGTCGCTTATAAAGTGGTAAACGATCGGACCAACGACATCACCGCCATGAAGGATGGCAAGATCGGCTGGTCGGGCAGGATCACGGTTTCGGCGGATGGCAAATCGCGCACGGTCACCATTAACGGTACAGACGCGAATGGGAAGAAGTTCAAAGGCACGGCCGTTTACGACAAGGCATAGGTAGGGTTTAGGTCGACAAAGGACGGACTCGCCGTGGCGAGGCTCAGTTTCGGGGTTCAGAGGCGTGCGAAGAGCGACCTCTTGAACGCGACGCAGGACTATGTCCGGGGCGCGCTGTGAAGGGGTTGAAAATTATTTCCAGCGATGCGAATTCGCGCGCTCGAACACAGTTATCGGTCTTTGCTATTTCCCACCGGTGGATTTTTTGCGCCTCGAACCGTAGCTGGCCGCTCAGATTCGGCTTTGGGAGCGGCTTGAAAATCTGCACGGCTTGATCAAGGTCATAAGCCAAGGAACAGAGATTATCATGTCACGCCAACCAACCGAATCGAAGCGTCTGCTGTCACACGTCATTGCTGAATGGGCGTGCTCGCTGAAATACGAGCATCTTTCACCCGAGGCGATTCAAGCTGCCAAACTATTTTGGTTCGATTCCATCGGCTGCGCACTGGGCGGCAGTCAGCAGGAGGATGCAAGGATTTTGCTAACGCATTACCGCGCGATGACTGGTGAGACTGTAGCCGGGGGCGGTGACCCCGGTCCGGCATCACCGATGCCGGCTGCAACAGGGAAGGGCAAAGCGACAGCATTTGTTTCCGGATTCAAAACCAATCCTGTGGATGCGGCATTTCTGAATGGCCACATGATCCGCGCAATGGATTACAACGACATTTACTGGAAAGCCGACCCGTGTCATCCGAGCGATCTTATCGCCGCGCCGTTGGCACTCTGTGAGGCTGAAGGTTTAAGCGGCAAGGATCTAATTCTGGCCACGATCATTGCGTACGAAATCGAAATGCGTCTCTGTGAAATCGGGCGTCCAGGTGTGCGCGAATACGGCTGGCATCATGCCACTCTGAGCGCGTTCGCCTCACCCGTCGCGTCGGGCCGCGTATTGAATCTCACGCCGGAACAAATGGTGTCGGCCATTGGCATCAGCGCATCCCGAACATTTTGTCCCGGCGCGGTGACCGCCGGCAAGCTAACCAACATGAAAAACACAGTTGATCCATGGGCGGGACGAATGGGCGCGGAAAGCGCGCTCCTTGCTCGAGAAGGGTTCTCCGGTCCCGAGCATATCATCGATGGCAAGGAAGGCTTGTTCGCTGTGTTCGGTCACGTGCAATACAAGGGACAACCCGCGACGTTCGATGGAGACGCCCTAGTTGCCGATCTTCCCAATTCACCAAAATCGCATTATCGCATCCTCGATTGCGGGATGAAAAGTTTCCCCATTGAGGCGTTAAGTCACGCGCCGCTCACGGCCATGATGAAGACGGTTAAAGAAAACAAGATCGAGGCCGAGGACGTTAAGGAGATCAAAGTAGAAGTGATCGCCCGAGCCGCGGACATTCTTGGCGATCCGCACAAGTACCGGCCGAGTTCAAAAGAAACCGCCGATCATTCGCTGCCTTACTGCATGGCAATCGGACTTGTCGATGGAATGGTAACACCGCTGCAATTCCGTGAAGAACGGGTGCGCGATCAGGCGCTCATTCCGATAATGGATAAAATAAGAGTGGTCGCGAACGAAGAGTTCGAAGCGCTCTTTCCAAAATTTCAGCCGAGCCGCGTCACGATTACGACAAGCGACGGCAGAGAGTATTCAACGCGCGTCGACGTTCCCAAGGGCGATCCGCGCGATCCCATGACCGAGGAAGAAATCGCCGTGAAATTCACTGCGCTCGGCGGCGACGTCATCGGGAAAAAGCAGTGCGAGAAATTGCGTCAGTGCATCATGAACATTGAAACCGCGAAAACCTTTAATGAGCTTCTGGAGCTGACCATCGCGCGTTGATCTGTAGCCACCGGCCTGTGGCCGGTTCCACAAGAGATTGAATGACGGCCCGTGGGGCCGTGGCTACAGCGGCTACAGCTTTATTTAAAGTACTGTACGATTTCCTATGAAGGGCGCTTTCGGACGGCGACCACTCCGGCTACAGGGGATTTTCGCAACAGATCCGCTTTATTTCGTCACGTTCTGCACGCACGAACGACAGCGGTTCCTGGCAAAGGATGGGGTCCACACTGCGTTCGTTCTTTTTGCCAAGCGCGCCGAGGAGACCTTCAACGTCGCAGTAGGTCGCTATGTAATTATGCCCAATCACGTTCATCTATTCGTCCGCGGAGACTTCGATTTCAGATTAGGCCCATGGATCGGTGCGTTAAAACAAGCGCTAGCGAAGGCCGTCACATTGTCCCGAGCAAAAGGACAGATATGGGAGGAAGGATTTTTTGACCACGTCTTGCGAAGCGACGAGAGCTACTCGCAAAAGTGGAATTACGTTCGTGAAAATCCCGTGCGCGCCGGATTGGTTAAATCAGCAGCTGACTGGCCTTACCAAGGAGAGATCGTTTACATCGATCGCGCGTGATCTGTGTAGCCACCGGCCTGTGGCTGGTTAACGACGCTTGGACTTGGATCGAACGGACGGCCCGCAGGGCCGTGGCTACAGCGCCGGCGCAATTTTACACGAAGAATTTCCGTTACGCCGTCCCGCTCCCCTCGCCTGCGCCGAATTGAATTCCCTGCGCCAGAGGAAGCTCGCTCGAGAAATTGATCGTGTTGGTTTGGCGGCGCATGTACGTCTTCCAGCAATCGCTGCCACTCTCGCGGCCGCCGCCGGTCTGTTTTTCGCCGCCGAAAGCGCCGCCGATCTCCGCACCGCTCGTACCGGTATTCACGTTCGCAATTCCGCAATCGCTCCCGATCGCGCTCACGAATTTTTCCGCTTCGCGCACGTCATTGGTGAAGATCGACGAGGTCAATCCCTGGGGCACGCCGTTCTGGATCGCAATCGCTTCGTCGAAATCGCGATACGTCATCAGGTAAAGCAGCGGTCCGAATGTTTCGTCTTTCACGATCTCAAACTCCGGTTTCGCAGATGCGAGGCAGGGCTTCATGTAAGCGCCGCCGGGAACCGTGAGCCGCTCCCCGCCATAAAGCACCTCGCCGCCTTCGTGTTTCAAGCGCTGAATGGAATCCTGAACCATATCCACAGCATGCCTGTCGATGAGCGGTCCCATCACCGTCTTGCGATCCAGCGGATTTCCAATCGACAGGCTCTCATAACCGGCAAGAAGTCTCTCACGAACTTTAGACGCCACTGATTCATGCATGATCACGCGTCTGGTGGAAGTACAACGTTGTCCGGCTGTGCCCACCGCGCCAAAAAAGATCGATTGCACCGCCATGTCGAGATCGGCGCTTGGCGTAACGATGAGCGCATTGTTGCCGCCAAGTTCCATGATCGTTCTGCCGAGGCGACCGTGAACATTCTTGGCAACGTTCACACCCATGTTGACCGAACCTGTGGCGGACACCAACGGAATCCGCGGATCATCGGCCAGCTTTTGTCCAACTGTTTTGCGATCGCCCACGAGCAGAGTGAAAATTGCCGGATCAGCACCAGTTTCGCGACAGACGCGCTCGGCAATTTTCGTGACGGCAATTGCAGTAAGCGGAGTTTTTTCCGACGGCTTCCAAACCGTGGCGTCACCGCACACTGCGGCAAGCGCAGCGTTCCATGACCAGACTGCGACCGGAAAGTTGAAGGCGGTAACCACCGCGACAACGCCGAGTGGATGCCATTGTTCCATCAGCCGGTGACTTGGCCGTTCTGATTGAATTGTTAGGCCGTAAAGCATGCGCGACTGGCCGACGGCGAAATCGCAAATGTCGATCATCTCCTGAACTTCGCCTTCGCCCTCGGCGATGATCTTTCCCGTCTCAAGCGTCACGAGTTGCCCAAGCTCGTGTTTTAATTCCCGCAACGCGTTGCCGAGGCGGCGAACCGTTTCGCCGCGCACCGGTCCCGGCGTGACGCGCCATTTCACAAAGGCTTCGTGCGCGCGCGAAACAGCGCTGTTGTAATCGTCGTCGGAAGCGGTGCGCACACTGGCCAGTCGCCGTCCGTCGATGGGTGAAATTTTGTCAATCTTCACGCCGCCTCCACGCCATTCGCCATCGAACACGCCGGCGTTTTCATCGGTAAGCCCCAGTTTTTCCAAAACGGATTGCATTCTCAAATGTAGCGCGAGCCTCTGGCTTGCGACATTGTTAAAACGCAAGCGGGACGCATGCGCTACCTTCTTCTTTGCCGGCAAAACTTGCGCATCAACTCCATCGCTTCATCAATCGCTTCCGTACTGATATCGAGCGCCGGACGAAAACGGATCGAGTTCTCCCCCGAGCGAAGCGTCAACACACCGAGATCAAAAAAGCCGTGCCAAAATTCTTCCCGCGTTTTTGCATCGGGAAGATCGAACGCGAGAAATACTCCTCGGCCGCGCGCGGCGGAAATCAGTCCCGAAGGCATTAGGGATTGTAGATCACGCAGTTGATCGAGAAAATAGGCACCTACTTTCGCGGCGTTCTCAACCAAACGTTCCTGCTCGATAATGCGCAGATAATGGGTCGAGCGCACCATATCGGTGAAGTTTCCTCCCCACGTCGAATTCAAGCGGCTGGGTAAGCGAAACGCATTATCTTCCACCTCGTCCATACGGGGGCCAGCCATTACGCCGCATACCTGCGCTTTTTTCCCGAACGCCATCAGATCGGGCAAGACATTGAAATGTTCGCAACACCAGTTACGGCCGGTCGCGCCCATGCCGCACTGCACTTCGTCGAAAATCAGCAGGATATCGTTTTCGTCGGAAATATTTCGCAGCTTTTGCAGCCATTCACCGCGAAAATGATTGTCGCCTCCCTCGCCTTGGATCGGCTCGATAATAATCGCGCAAATGTCGATGTTGCGCTGTTGAATGAAATCACGGATCTCGCGCTCGGCTTTCTGTTCCCGCTCAATCACGTCCGCCTCGCGTTTCGATTCAGGCAGCGAAAAATCGATGGATGGACACGAAACGCGGGGCCAATCGAATTTCGCAAACAAATCCGTTTTACGCGGATCGGTATTGGTGAGGCTCATGGTGTAACCGGTCCGTCCGTGGAACGCATGGCGGAAATGCAAAACTTGCGTGCCGCGTTCGCCGTGACCTGCGGCCATGTTCTTGCGAATTTTCCAATCCATCGCTGCTTTTAAACAATTCTCCACCGCAAGCGCGCCGCCCTCGATAAACAGATAGCGCTGAAGCGGAGGCAAACCGACGACGCGCTCAAACGTCGCTACAAATTCAGCGTAGCCGGCTGAGTAAACATCCGAGTTTGCGATCTTCACTTTGGCTGCTCGCAACAGATCGCGCTTTACTTCCGGATCATCGAAATGCGGGTGGTTAAACCCGACTGGCATCGATCCAAAAAAACCGTAGAGATCGATGAGGCGGCGATTATCGACTCTGTTGAACAAGTATGAGCCGCGGCTTTTATCGAGATCTACAACGATCTTGAAACCATCCAGCAATACATGCTGCTCGATTGTTTCGAGAACTTTCGCGGGCGCTATTGTCCCGCGACTGCGGGATTTTTCGCTCTTTGGTGTGCGGTTTTGCGTCGAAGGTGTCTCCGCGAGGACGGGCGCGATACTCATCCGAGATCGTAACTGTGACACGAATCGGGGTCAACAGACGTAACACAGGCTTCCAGCCCGCGAATCTTGCGGGCAGGATGCCCGCTCGACGTGACAGCCAGGATGGCTGTGCTACACCATGCCCTGACGCAGCAGTTCGTGTTTCCCGGCAAGCAACTCCTGAACGAGATCGTAACCGCGCTTGTCCACGTTGCGCGCTGTCCCGGCGAAATGATGAACGATCCTCGTTCGCGCAGAGCGACAGAAATAATCCGCAACAGAAAGAATTTCATCGGCGGGTTTGCCCTGGCCGAGCAACCATTGCGCGTACGAACACGTCGCGCTGATCGCAAATAATTCCGTCGCGATCCCGACAAACCTGGAAAGGAGCAGTTGCTCGCGATCGAGTTTTGGACCGAACCGGGCCATGGCGTGAAACAAACCCCGGGCCAGTCGTTTACTAGTGCGCGCGGCGTAATTGACGTGACCCAAAAGTGTTTCGTGCAAATTGTCGATCTTCCCCGCGCCGTTCGGCATCCACTGACGCGGATACCAACCGGCATAAAATTTTCCGGAGCTGACAACGGCTTTCGCACGCTCGGACATGGCTAGTTGCGTGTTAAAAATTGCACCGCCGACTTTCAGATGCGGGTCAAGCGCTTCGCGCGCGATGAATAACCGCATGATCTCGCTCGACCCCTCGAAAATTGTGTTCACGCGGCAATCGCGCAGGAATCGTTCGACCCCGATGGCCGGCTCGCCGCGTCCCGCCAACGATGCCGCAGTCTCGTAGCCGCGCCCGCCGCGTACTTGCATGGCGTCATCGGCAATGCGCCAGGTGGTTTCCGTTGCCCACATTTTGCACATCGCCGTCTCGATACGAAGATCGCCCGCCTTGCGATCGAGCAGTGATGACGTGAGGAACGTCATTGCTTCCATCGCGAAAACGTTTCCTGCCATTTCTGCAATTTTCCCGGCGATGGCTGCGTGCTTGCCGATCGGCACTCCCCATTGAATGCGTTCGCCGGCCCATTTTCGCGAAATCTCAAGCAGTCGCTTCGATACGCCAACGCACGCGGCGGGCAACGTCAGCCGTCCGGTATTGAGTGTGGTCAATGCAACCTTCAACCCCGCGCCTTCTTTGAAAATCATGTTCTCGCGCGGGACACGAACATTGGTGAACCTAACGACCGCATTGTAAAGCGCACGGAGTCCCATAAACCGGCAGCGATACGCGATTTCCAGTCCCGGCGTGTCCACATCGACGATGAAGGCTGTAATTTGCTTGCGTTCCTTTCCGCCGACCATCTTGGACGGCGTCCGCGCCATCACCACCAGCACGCCGGCTTTCACGCCATTGGTGCACCAAAGCTTTTCGCCGTTGAGCACGAACTTGGAGCCGTCTTCGCTTGGCTCGGCTTTGAGACTCAATGTCGCCGGATCGGATCCCGCATGGATTTCAGTCAGCGCGAACGCGGAAATCTCCCCGCCGGCAACGCGTGGAAGATATTTTTGTTTTTGCTCTTCGGTTCCAAACAAAAGCAACGGCTGCGCGACACCAATTGATTGATGCGCCGACACAAGTGCAGCGACGTTTCCGTCCCAACTACCGAGCAATACCGCAGCGCGGCCATAATTCGACTGCGATAAACCGAGCCCGCCGTATTTCTTCGGCACTTTGATTCCGAACGCGCCAATTTCCGCCAGCCCCTTGAAGTTCTCCGGCGGAATTTCACCGGTGCGATCGATCTCATCGGGATCGACATGTTCGCGAAGATAACTTTCAAGCTTGCGCAAAAACTCTTCCCCTGCGGCGCGATCCTCGGCGCTCTGTGCCGGATACGGGTAAATTCGATTGAAGTCGTATCGGCCGACGAACAAGTTGCTGGCGAAACTGCCGCGGTCCTCAAGCGGATCCCGCGCCGCCTCGGCGAGCTCAAGCGCTTCGCGCTGGCCTTTGGCCATTTTCGAAGTGTCGATGACGGCAGGAGCTACCGGCTGTTCGGGCAGTGCGCTGGTTTCCTCGGCGATTTGTTTTTCCGGTGCTTCGAGAGGCGATTTCATAAAAGTAGCGCAAGCCTCTGGCTTGCAGAACAACCGAACGCAAGCGGGACGCTCGCGCTACATTTACTCCTCATAAAATTTCGTCCCATCACGCGCATGTCTCTTCAAAATTTTACAAGGGGCAAATTTCTCTTCGGTTTGAGCCAGCCGTTCCAATTCCTCGCAGACTTTGCCTACCCCCAGATGTTCGGCAAAACGCAACGGCCCGCCACGAACCGGTGCAAAACCCGTTCCCAGAATCATTCCATAATCCGCATCCTCGGGAGACTCGACGACTCCATCCTCTACGCAACGAGCAGCCTCATTCACCATTAGAAGGACGAGGCGCAGCGCGATGTCATCCGCTGTAGCCGGCGGCGATGACGCCGGCTGGCTTTTCGTGCTGCTTTCGCCCCGGCCGGGGTCACCGCCCCCGGCTACAACGCGCCATTGTGCCCGCGACTCGTTAGGCGTCTGCATCTTGCCTTCGTATTTGTAAAAACCTGCGCCTGTTTTGCGACCAAGCATCTGCTGGTCGCGCAGCCAGAGCAGAACAGTTGGGACGTGATCACGCTGCCCATAGGTTTTTTCGAGTGTGTTGCCGATATCAATGCTGATGTCCACGCCGATCTCATCAATCAATCGCAACGGACCCATCGGCATCCCCCATTCCACCAGCGCGCGATCGATCCGCTCCGCATCCACGCCGCTCTCGAAAAGCTCAACCGCATCGAGCAAATAGGGAAACAAAACCCGGTTGACCAGAAAGCCGGGGCTGTCGCGCACGATTACCGGCACTTTTCCGATCTGCCGTACAAAAGCCAGGCTTCGGTCACGGGTCTCGTCGGATGTTTGCTTCGCAATGACAACTTCCACCAGTTTCATCCGACTCACCGGATTAAAGAAATGCAGTCCGATCACGTGCTCGGGCGAAACCGTCATGTCGGCCAGTTCACTGACCGGAAGCGCTGAAGTATTCGTCGCGATAATGCTTTTTGGGCCGGCCTCCATGGCCAACTCGCGAAAAACTTCTTTCTTGATTTCCATCTTCTCCGAAGCCGCTTCGATAACGAATTGCACATCACGCAGTTCCATCGGCGCGGTCGAGCCGCAAATGCGCGCACGCCCTTGTTTAGCTTTTTCCTCAGGCATCAAACCACGCTTAACTGCGTCGGCGTAGATTTTCTCGATGTTTGCCAGCCCGCGATCGATCTGTTGGCGAGCGACGTCGCGCAGGATCACAGTGACGCCGCGGGAACTGAGCCATTGCGCGATGCCGGAGCCCATCACACCGGCCCCAATCACAGCCGCGTGCACGACCTTTTCAGACGCCATTCGCGACGTTCCCTTCTTGTATTTCTCCGCGAGGAAGAAATTGCGAATCAGGTTCTGCGTCGACTCCGTCTTGCCAAGATCCACAATCCCCTCCAGTTCCAAACGCAATGATTCATCGGGCGAAATCGACAAAGTTTTACTGATGATTTCGCCAGCACATTCGAGCGCCCGATTTCCGGCCACGCGGTTAGGGACGCCGCGCTGCGGCGTCCGGTCATCGCGGCGCGATGACCCTACCATTTTGCGTTTTTCAGTGCGCAGCATTTGGCGTGCGCTGTCGAGGAGCTGATCCTGTGGCGCGACATCATCGACGAGGCCGAGCTTGAAGGCTTCCTGAGCGGAATAAAGTTTTCCTTTCAAAATCACTGCGGCGGCGTCTGAAGCGCCAATCAATCGCGGCAGGCGCGTGCAGCCACCCCAGGCGGGAATAAGCCCCAGCGTTGTTTCTGGCAATCCGATTCGTGTCGCCGGAGCATCTGACGCGACGCGATAATCGCAAGCCAGTGCAACTTCGTAGCCGCCGCCCGCCGAGGCGCCGTGGATCGCAGCAACGGTGGGAATTCCAAGATTGGCCAGGCGATTGAAGACCTGCTGGCCGCGTTCGATGAATTCGCGCATTTCGCCGGTTCTTGCCCCTTGCAAAAGAGTCTTCAAATCCGCACCCGCGACAAAGATGGATTTTTTTGCCGATGCGAGGATCAGGCCGCGCAGTGAAGCATCTTTTTCGACGCCATCGAGCTGCTCATTCAACTCATCGAGAGTAGCGGCATCGAAAATGTTCGCGCCCGAGTCGGGACGATCGAACGTGAGCACGCAAATGTGATCATCACTGGTCTCGCGCCGAATCATTGGAGCTGAAACAACCGCGGGCATAGAAACTATCTAGATTGTTTTTCGCGCAATTCCAAGCGAAGGCGAACCGCCGCCGCCAAACAATAATTAGAGATTCCTCGACTTCGCTCGGAATGACAAGCGCGTTTGCGATAAATTCCAAGCGCAGAAGACAGTGAGTTAATGGCCGGTCAGGCAGTCTTTGTAACGTTTTGAAGAAGACTTCGCGAACCGTTGCTTTGGGCAAGTGCGAGTGCTAGAAACGCCACGTGGTCGGCAAGATCTTAGAACCGGAAATCAGAAGTATGATCGAGGCGCGGAACTTCGCTGCCCTCCGTGAAATATTTCGCGAATGGCCGCCAGCGGACGTGGCCGAAGTGATTCTCGATCTGCCAGAAGACGAACAGGTGATCATCTTTCGTGTACTACCGCACGATCTGGCGGCGGACGTTTTTGAATACCTTGATTTCGACGCGCAACAAACGTTGCTCCGCGCGATGGCGCACGAGCAGGTCGTGGCCATCCTCAACGAAATGGCGCCGGATGATCGCACGGCGTTGCTGGAAGAATTGCCAAGCGCAGCGGCGCGACAGCTGATCCGATTACTTACCCCGGAAGAGCGACGCATCGCGACGGCCCTGCTCGGTTATCCCGAAGACAGCGTGGGCCGGTTAATGACGCCAGATTTTATCGCGGTGCATGAGGACTGGACTGTGCAGCAAGTGCTCAATTACGTACGCGAACACGGCCGCGACAGCGAGACACTGAACTTTGTATATGTCGTCGATAACCGCGGGAAACTGATTGATGACGTTCGGATGCGCGAGTTCCTGCTCCGGCCACTCACGGCGAAGGTGAGCGAGATTCGCGATCAAACCTTTGGGGCGTTGAATGTGACTGATTCGCAGCAGGACGCATTGAATGTTTTCCGCAAGTACGATCGCGCCGCTTTGCCTGTAGTCGATTCAAACGGCGTACTGGTCGGGATCGTCACAGCCGACGACATGCTTGACGTCGCCGAGGAAGAAGCGACCGAAGACATCCAAAAATTCGGTGGCATGGAAGCGTTGGATGAGCCGTACATGCGCATTCCACTCTGGCGGATGGTGCGTAAGCGCGCCGGGTGGCTCATCATTTTGTTCCTGGGGGAAATGTTAACCGCGACCGCAATGGCAAGTTACCAGGAGGAACTTGCGAAAGCGCTCGTGCTGGCGCTGTTCCTGCCGCTCATCGTTTCAAGCGGCGGCAACTCTGGATCACAAGCGTCGACTTTGATGATTCGCGCCATGGCATTAGGCGAAGTGACTTTGCGCGATTGGTGGCGAGTCATGGGTCGGGAAGTGCAGGCTGGCCTTTCGTTAGGCGCGATTCTGGGAA
>Ga0209807_1000817_pt1 | contig 14464 bp, 13 predicted proteins | sample GraSoiAngelo_154_FD_186168 | JGI IMG/M metagenome (GOLD analysis project Ga0209807, IMG submission 186168) | Grasslands soil microbial communities from the Angelo Coastal Reserve, California, USA - 14_1009_13_20cm (SPAdes) (version 2) | ecosystem: Environmental > Terrestrial > Soil > Grasslands ... | reverse complement strand
GCCGCCGTGCACCGTGCCAGCCGGATTGAGATGGATAGCACTCGGCTCCGCAGTGACGACGACGCGTCCGTTCTCCGCCTCGCTCACATCGTAGCGCAGCGTCTGCGCTATTGTGTTCAGAGGCAGCGTTCCGTCGACGAGGCCCTGGACAAATTCCAGGCCACTCATCTCCTGCTGCCGGTCGGCGCTTACAGTCCCATATGTCTTGCTCATGGCAGAACCATCGCCCATCGCGGCAAGCCTGTCTCGCGGTTTTCGGACCTCATCAGTTCAAGCCAACAGGTAGCGAGAGACCACGCACCTTTCCCAGGAGAGCGTGCTAGCGTCCACCCGAAAACTGGGGGACACATCATGATCTGGATCGCCAATCTGCTGGTGGCGCTGGTCGCCGCGCTGCACGTCTATTTTCTGATCCTCGAGATGTTCCTCTGGACCAAGCCTCTGGGCCTGAGGACGTTTCGCCAATCGCTCGAAAAAGCCACCGATTCGGCGGTGCTCGCCGCCAACCAGGGGCTCTATAATGGTTTTCTCGCCGCGGGCCTGGTCTGGGGGCTGCTGCAAAGCGCGCCTTCCTTTGCATTCCAGGTCAAAACATTCTTCCTGCTCTGCGTGACCGTTGCCGGTATTTTCGGCGCTGTGACCGTCAGCCGCAGGATCCTGTATGTGCAGGCCCTGCCCGCCGCCATCGCGCTGATTTTGCTTTATTTGGCGTGATGCCGTTCACCTTTCCGGCCGACACAATCTTGCAATGCGGCATGGGTTCCGACACACTCGCTCCCAGCGATGGCGACGGCACGCTTCGGCCAAGACCATCGGCACAATCCCACGAAAAAATGAGGAACGCTACAACATGAGGAACGGTCTTTTTCACCTGGCTACGGGTGCGACGCTGGCGATCGCGCTATCGGCGTCGTCGGCCTATGCGCAAAAGAAATACGACACCGGCGCGAGCGATACCGAGATCAAGATCGGCCAGACCCTGGCGTTCAGCGGCCCGGCTTCCGCCTATGCCACCATCGGCAAGACCCAGGCCGCCTACATCAAGATGATCAACGATCAGGGCGGCATCAACGGCCGCAAGATCAATTTGATCCAGTATGACGACGCCTATAGCCCGCCCAAAGCGGTCGAACAGGTGCGCAAGCTCGTTGAGGACGACGAAGTACTCCTGACGTTCCAGATCCTCGGCACCCCGTCCAACGCCGCGGTCCAGAAATACCTCAACGCCAAGAAAGTGCCGCAGTTATTCGCCGCCACCGGCGCATCCAGGTTCACCGACCCGAAGAATTTTCCCTGGACGATGGGCTTCAACCCTAACTATTTCGTCGAAGGCCGCATCTACGGCCAGTACATCATCAAGAATTATCCTAACGCCAAGGTCGGCATCCTCTATCAGAACGACGACCTGGGTAAGGACTATCTGAACGGCATCAAGGCCGGCCTTGGCGACAAGTCGGCCACGATGATCGTGGCGGAGGCTTCCTATGAAGTGTCCGATCCGACCATCGATTCGCAAATCCTCAAGATCAAGTCGGCCGGCGCCGACCTGTTCTTCAGCGCCTCGACGCCGAAGCAGGCCGCGCAGGCGATCAAGAAGAATTACGAGCTCGACTGGCATCCGGTCCACATCCTCGACATCAACGCCACTTCGGTGGGCGCGGTGATGAAGCCGGCGGGCCTGGAAGCGTCCAAGGGCGTGATCAGCGTCAACTACGGCAAAGATCCTGCGGACCCGACCTGGAAGGATGATGCCGGCATGAAGAAATATCTCGAGTTTATGGAAAAGTACTACCCCGACGGCGACAAGGGTTCGCTGTTCAACACCTACGGCTACTCTACCACGCAGATGCTGATTCAAGTGCTCAAGCAATGTGGTGACAACCTGACCCGCGAAAACGTCATGAAGCAGGCCACCAGCCTGAAAAATGTCGTCATCGATCTCGCACTGCCCGGAATTGTCGGCAACACCTCGCCGACGGACTACCGCGTCAACAAGCAGTTGCAGATGGAAAAATTCAACGGCGAGCGCTGGGAACTTTTCGGCCCGATCCTCGAGGACGCAGGCCCGGCGGGCTAGAACATCTATTCCAGGACGAGCAATCGGCGGCCTCCCCGGGCCGCCGATTTTTATTTTGAAATCTCGCCGAAGGTCTTTCCGATCGGCAGCACCGCGTGGCGGATCAGGCGGGAATCCTCGACCGCCGCCTGGCGATGTTTCACCGCCTCACGGTAAACGGGATCGCGGATCATCTCGGCGAACGCGCCGACATCAGGATACTCGGCGATGAAGCAATGATCCCACCGCTCTTCTTGCGGCCCGATCAGCATCAATTCAAACCGGCCCTGCCAGACGATCCGCCCACCGAGCCGCGTAAACACCGGGCCGCTTTCCCGGCCATAGGCCGCATAGGCCTCCGCGCCGGTCGCCTTGCGGCCATCCGGATAGGCCGCCTGTTCCCGCAAGCGGACCAGGTTGAGCATGTGGATAGGACCCGGCCGATCATTGGCCTTAAATTGCGCGAACACTTCCTTGGTCGGATCGATATGGCCCATGCCTGGTCTCCCTTCCTGATGGCGCTCCAACTTTATCACGCCCCGCCGCAGCCCCAGAACGGGATGACGTTTCTTCGAATCGTCGTCCTATTCGAGCCTTTTGTTTCTGCATGATCTCCGCAAACGCGTTCCGCGTTTGTCGCGAGGGAAAACCGGTAGCCACTTTTCCGGGTCATGCACTAATCGCGCATTAACCTCTTCGTAACTGCACCTTAAACTCCGGACGCTAGCGTGCGGCCGGGATTTTGTAACGAGCGTTGCGCATGGCGTGGGGACGGAAAAAGAGCGGACGCAAGGAGCCGCGATTTGGCCTCGCTGCGGCGCTGGCCGATCTGCGCCTCACCCCGCAGGACCGCGTCCCGAGCGGCGAGGAAGACAAGCCGAAGAAGGCCACTTCCAGGCGCAAGGCGGATGAGGTGGACGACGACGATCCGCCGCCGCGCGAGCGCAAGCCGCGCGAGAGCCGCAGCCGCAACAAGCGGCGCTCAAGATCGCGTTCGCGCGTCAGCTTCTCGCGCCTGTTCTATTGGACCGCAGTGCTCGGCCTGTGGGCAGCGATCGCGATCGTGGGCGCCGTCGTCTGGGCCGGTGCGCATCTGCCACCGATCCAGGCCCTGGAAATCCCGAAGCGGCCGCCCACCATCGAGATCGTGGGCCTCGACGGCAGCGTGCTGGCGCAACGCGGCGAAATGGCCGGCGCCAATGTCTCGCTGAAGGACTTGCCGCCTTATTTGCCGAAAGCCTTCATCGCCATCGAAGACCGCCGGTTCTATTCGCATTACGGCATCGATCCAATCGGCATCCTGCGCGCCGCGGTCGCCAACGTCCTGCATCGCGGCGTCTCGCAGGGTGGCTCAACGCTGACCCAGCAGCTCGCCAAGAACCTGTTCCTGACCCAGGAGCGCACCCTGCAGCGCAAATTGCAGGAAGCCGAGCTCGCGCTGTGGTTGGAGCGCAAGCATTCCAAGGCCGAAATCCTCGAGCTCTATCTCAACCGGGTTTATTTCGGCTCCGGCGCCTATGGCATCGAGGCGGCGGCCCAACGCTATTTCGGCAAATCCGCGAGGAACGTCACGCTCGCGGAAGCCGCGATGCTGGCGGGCCTCGTCAAGTCGCCGTCGCGGCTCGCGCCTAACCGCAATCCGGAAGGCGCGGAAGCGCGCGCGCAGACCGTGCTCGCCGCCATGGCGGACGCCAAATTCATCACCGACGCCCAGGCACAGGCCTCGATCGGGCACCCCTCTTATCATGTGAAGCCGGCCGGCGCCGGCACCGTCAATTACGTCGCGGACTGGATCGGCGAAGTGCTTGACGACCTGGTCGGCCAGATCGACCAGAGCATCGTGGTCGAGACCACGATCGATCCGAAGCTGCAGGGCGCAGCCGAAGCCGCCGTGATCGACGAGCTCGCGGCAAAAAGCGTCAAGTTCAACGTCAGCCAGGGCGCGCTGGTGGCGATGACCCCGGATGGCGCCGTACGCGCCATGGTCGGGGGGCGCAATTACGCCGAGAGCCAGTATAACCGCGCGGTGACCGCCAGGCGCCAGCCCGGCTCGGCGTTCAAGCCGTTCGTCTATCTGACCGCGATCGAGCAAGGCCTCACGCCGGAGACGATCCGTCAGGACGCGCCGCTCGATGTCAAAGGCTGGAAGCCGGAGAACTACAGCCATGAATATTTCGGCCCGGTGACATTGACGCAGGCGCTCGCAATGTCGCTCAACACGGTTGCGGTGCGGCTCGGGCTGGAAGTGGGACCCAGGAACGTGGTGCGCACCGCGCACCGGCTCGGCATCTCCTCCAAACTCGATGCCAATGCCTCGATCGCGCTCGGCACCTCGGAAGTATCGCTGACCGAACTGGTCGGCGCCTATGCGCCATTTGCCAATGGCGGCCTGGCTGTCTCGCCACATGTCGTGACCAGGATCAGGACACTCGACGGTAAGTTGCTGTACGCGCGGCAAGCCGATCAGCCGAGCCAGGTGATCGAGCCGCGCAATGTCGCGATGATGAACACCATGATGGAGGAGACGCTGATCTCAGGCACCGCGCGCAAAGCCGAAATCCCGGGCTGGACCGCGGCCGGCAAGACCGGCACCAGCCAGGATTTCCGCGACGCCTGGTTCATTGGCTACACTGCTAGTCTCGTGACGGGCGTTTGGCTCGGCAATGACGACAACTCGCCGACCAAGAAGGCGACCGGCGGCGGATTGCCGGTAGAAGTCTGGACCCGCTTCATGAAGGCGGCGCATCAGGGCGTGCCGGTCGCAAGCCTTCCAAATTCGCAGGGGTCCGGCTTGTTCGGCAATCTCCCGCAAGTCGCCTCGCAAGTCAGCGCGCCGTCAGCGCAAGCACCGGCACCACCGGTGCCGTTACCCGTGGGCAGTCCGAACCGGCCGGCGTCGGCGCGCGGCTCCGTGCGCCCGCAAGCCGCGGCGGGATTGGACGGCTGGCTGATGGAGCGGCTGTTCGGGCGGTAGAGAATGCATAATCAGTAGCCCGGATGGAGGGCAGCGAAATCCGGGGTGGTTTGTCAATCGGAAAGGTCGGTCCCGGATTACGCTTCGCTCCATCCGAGCTACAGCAGCGGTTGTTGCGGTCGCGCGTTAATCCTCGATGCCATAGCGATGCAGATCGTTGCCGTAGGTATCGAGCCACTTCTTGGCGCGCTCGACCGAGGGACAAGCTCGCGCGACCACCCGCCAGAACCGCGCCGAATGATTCATCTCGACAAGATGCGCGACCTCGTGGGCAGCGAGATAATCGAGCACGAAGGGCGGCGCCAGGATCAGCCGCCAGGAAAACGACAGCGAGCCCGCCGAGGTGCACGAACCCCACCGGCTCGACTGATCGCGGATCGACAGCCGCTTGACCCTCACCCCCATTTCGAGGGCGTAGGCCTGCGCCGATTTCTGCAAATCCTTGCGCGCCTCGCGCTTGAGATAGTCGTGCACCCGGCGGTCGATATGTTCGAGGCCGCCGGCGACGCAGAGAATTTTTTCACCGCTGTCGCGCATCTCCGTCCACACCGTGCCGCGCTCGCCCGCGCGATGCACGATCCGGTGGTGAACCCCGCGCAGCGGAACCACGGTGCCGGTCTGGAACGGTGCTGCCTTCGGCAAACGGCCGAGACGAGCGGCGATCCAGCCGCCGTGAAGCTGTGCGAAATCCCTTGCCTCCACGAGCGTGCCCCGCGGCGGCATGGTCAGAATAGCCTCGCGATCGGTCGGATGAATGCGCAAGGTATAGCGCCGCGCCCGCCGATGACGGCGCAACCTGATCGCGAAGAATTGCGAGCCATGCTTGATGACAAGAGTCGAGGGTTCGTGAGGCCGCCGATAGAGGAGGGCGCGAGTGGCCATATCTGTAAGTCCGGGGAGGAGAAGTTCACCCGGATTCTGCCATATCCGCCGCCACTGAAATCGCTCGGCGCAAAAACAAATCATTTGCCCAATATACAGGGGTTGCCGTCTCGGCGGCCTCTACAGGATGGGCTCTGAACCAAAAAATTTGGCTGGAACCGGGCTTCCGGACGCCCCCCAAGGACTGAGGTAATACTCATTCCTTTAACGAGCCGCGAATCCTGGCTTCCGCGTGCCTATTCAGGGGGTTATCGGATGAGCAGATTCGAGCCCGCTCGGACGCGAACGCGCACATTGCACAAAGAAATCGTTCGATCGGCGTCTATTCAGCCGCCAACGCGAGCAACGCCTTCGGATTGGCCGACGACATCATGAAATCAGAGATGCGCGGCACGATTTCGGACTTGAAACGTGAGCCGTTGAACACGCCGTAATGCCCAACGCCCTTCTGCACATATTGGATTCGGCGGTTCGCGGGAATCCGGCTGCACAATTCATGGGTCGCTTCGGTCTGTCCGAGCCCGGAAATATCGTCGTTCTCGCCTTCCACCGTCATCAACGCCACCCGCGTGATCTTCGAAGGGTCGACCAGCTTGCCGCGATGGGTCATCTCGCCCTTTGGCAGCGCATGCTTGATGAAAACGACATCGACCGTCTGCAGATAGTACTCCGCAGCGAGGTCCATGACCGCGAGATATTCGTCATAGAAGTCACGGTGCTTGTCGACCAGATCGCCGTCGCCCTTTACGAGGTTCTTGAACAGGTTCTTGTGCGCGTCCATGTGGCGGTCAAGGTTCATGCTGATGAAGCCGTTGAGCTGCAGGAAGCCCGGATAGACATCACGCATCACGCCAGGGTGCGGGAACGGCACCTTGGTGATGACGTGGTTGCGGAACCACTCGATGCCGCGCTCGGCGGCGAGATTGTTGACGGCGGTCGGATTGCGACGGGTATCGATCGGGCCGCCCATCAAGGTCATCGACAGCGGGACAAAGGGATCGCGGTTGGCCTCCATGATGGAAACCGCCGCGACCACGGGCACCGAGGGCTGGCAAACGGCGATCACATGCATGTTGCCGCCGAGTTCATGCAGCATCTCGATGACGTAATCGATGTAATCGTCGAGATCGAAGCGGCCCTGCGCCAGCGGAACCATCCGGGCATCGGCCCAATCGGTGATGTAGACCTCATGCGTCGGCAGGAACGCCTCCACCGTGCCGCGCAACAGCGTCGCATAGTGACCGGACATCGGCGCTACGATCAGCACCCGCGGCTGTGGGATGCGCAGCGGGCGCGTCAGCTTGCGATCGAAGTGCAGCAGGCGGCAAAACGGCTTTTCCCAGACGACGCGAATCTCGACCGGGGTGCGGATGCCGTTGACCTCGGTCATGTCCAAGCCCCATTCCGGCTTGCCGTAGCGGCGCGTCGTGCGCTCGAACAACTCGCAAGCGGCGGCAACCGATTTGCCGACCTGGGTGTGCGTCCATGGATTGAGCGGATTTTGAAACAGGATTTTGGTCGCGTCGGTCACCGCCCGCGCCGGATTGAGCGAGGCGTGGGCCATTTCGTACACCCAGTACATCGGCGTCGTCAGCGCCGGACTGCCTTCGGCCACCAGTGGCGGTGCGCCGCCAAATTCACCAATCGGCATTCTGCTCGGTCCCCTTTTGCATCGCAGCATAGTGGCCAATGCGTAATAATGCGTCAATGCACAGATCGGTATATCTACGCGAGCTAGCAACAGAAAGCCCGGGAAAATCCACGGGAAAGTGACTTATTCACCGCCCCCGAGCAGCGAGCCGTGAAGCCGGGCGCTGCGCAAAAGGGCAAGAAATGCCGCAAATGATGCCACCAGCAGCACGGCGTTGATCGCAAGCGCCGCCAGCATCAGGTCGCCGCGAAATACACCATCTATTAAGAGCGATCGCATCCCCTCGAACACGTAAGTCGGCGGCAACGACCAGGCGACATATTGCAGCCAGTGCGGCAGCACGCTCACCGGATAGTAGATGCAGGCGAGCGGCATCAGCGCAAACATCAGCGTCCATACGATGCTCTCGGCCCCCAAGCCGTTGCGCAGCACCAATCCCGAAACGAAGATTCCCACCGACCAGCTGGTGAAGATCAGGTTGCAGAAGAACGCGATCAGCGGCAGCCCGAGCCCGTAGAAATTGAAGTGGAACAAAAACAGCGCGAGCCCGGTCATCGGGACCACGCCGATCGCAAGCCGGATCAGGCTCATCACCATCAGCGCGAGCAGAAATTCGATCGGCTTTAGCGGGCTCATCATCAGGTTGCCGAGATTGCGCGCCCACATCTCCTCGAGGAACGAGATCGAAAAGCCGAGCTGGCCGCGGAACAGGATGTCCCACAGGATCACCGCGCCGATCAACGTGCCGCCGGCGCGCGCGAAGAAGCCCGCATTCTGCGCGATATAGATCTGCAGAAAGCCCCAGGTGATGACCTGCAGCGCCGGCCAGTACAACAGCTCCGCAAGCCGCGGCCACGACGACATCAGCAAGTACCAGTAGCGCAGGATCATCGCGCCGATGCGATGGAGTGCGATGCCCCGATGCATCATGAGTCGCTCATGGCGCCGTCTCGTTGACACGGCCGCGCGCGACGTCGAGGAACACCTCTTCCAGCGTCGCGCGGTTATAGCGGGCCATGATCCGGTCCGGGCTGTCGTCGTCCTCGATTCGGCCGCGCTTCATGATGATGATGCGATCGCACAACCGTTCGACTTCGAACATGTTGTGCGACGCCAACAGGATCGTCGCGGCATGCGTCTTGCGATAGGTCTCGAGGTGCGCCCGCACCCAGTCGGCGGTATCGGGATCGAGCGATGCGGTGGGCTCGTCCAGCAACAACAGCTCGGGCGCATTGATCAGCGCCTTCGCGAGCGCCACCCGCGTCTTCTGTCCCGCCGAGAGCTTGCCGTTGGGACGATCGAGGAATTCATCGAGATCGAGGTCGGCGGCAAGCTGCGCGATGCGCTCGCGCAGGTGTTCGACCGCATAGAGCCGACCGAAGATCGTTAGATTCTGCCGCACCGTAAGCCGCATCGGCATGTCGACATAGGGGCTTTCGAAATTCATCCGCCCCAACACGTCGGCAGCTTCCTCGGGCATCGGATGACCCAGCACTTGAACGCGCCCCGAGGTCGGCAGCACGAGGCCCATGATCATGGCGATCGTCGTGGTCTTGCCGGCGCCATTGCCGCCGAGCAGGCCGGTGATGCTGCCGCGCCTGATCTGAAACGAGATGTCGTCGACGGCACGGGTGGTCTTGTAGATTTTTGTCAGATGCGCGACCTCGATCGCCGCCGATCCCGCCGGATCGGCCGCGATCGATTGCGGCGGAGCTGCGTCATTTTGTGCCATGAAGGCCGTTCATTGGGCCATTGCGGCGTCAAGCGCAAGGGTGTGCGCGCGGCCTGTAAAAACGGCCCGTCGATTTGTGATCGCGATCTTGTGCGGCTAAGCTGATCCTATGACCGACGTCGCTGCCTCCGAGTTTCGCCATCCGCGCCGCTATGTCCGTCTGGATACGATCCTGCGGCTGCGCTGGCTTGCCGTGCTCGGGCAGCTCGCGGCCATTTTCATCGTGGCGCAGGGTCTGGAATTCGACGTTCCAATCGTGCCCTGCATCACCATCGTCAGCCTGTCCGCCCTGCTCAATCTGGCGCTGCAGGTCACCTTCAATACCATGCGGCGGCTGGAGCCGGCTTACTCCGCGACGCTGCTCGCGATCAACATCGTCGAACTCGCCGGGCTATTGTATTTCACGGGCGGGCTCGAAAACCCGTTCTCGTTCCTGTTCCTGGTGCCGGTCTTGATTTCGGCAACCGTGTTGCCGGTGCGGCTGACGATGGCGCTCGGCATGCTGGCGGTCGCCTGCGCTTCCATCCTGGTGTTTTTCCATCTGCCGCTGCCATGGGACACGGACGAGCCGCTGGTGCTGCCGCCGATCTATCTGCTCGGCGTCTGGCTCTCGATCGTGCTGGCGATCGGCGTCACCAGCCTCTATGCGTTTCAGGTGACCGAAGAGTCGCGCAAGCTTTCCGACGCGCTCGCCGCCACCGAGCTGGTGCTGGCGCGCGAGCAGCATCTGACCCAGCTCGACGGTCTTGCCGCTGCCGCGGCGCACGAGCTCGGTACGCCGCTGTCGACCATCTTTCTGATTTTACGCGAATTGGAAAAGTCCGTGCAGGAGGGTCCGCTCGCAGGCGACCTCAAGACCCTTCGCGAGCAGACGCAGCGCTGCCGCGACATCCTGGGCAAGATCACTCAGCTATCGGCCACCGGCGCGCCGTTCGATCGCATGAAGCTGTCGACCCTGATCGAGGAGACGGTGGCGCCGCATCGCGACTTCGGGATCGCGATCAAGGTTCGCATCGCGGTCGCTGGCACCGCCGAGCCGGTCGGCTCGCGCAATCCGGCGATTCTCTATGGCGTCGGCAATATCCTGGAAAACGCCGTCGATTTTGCGCGAACCACGGTGGAGGTGAATGCATGGTGGAACAACGATACCGTCGAGATCGTCATTTCCGACGACGGACCCGGCATTCCGCCGGACCTCTTGAAGCGGATCGGCGAGCCCTATTTGTCGCGGCGGCGCAACGTCACTGACGCCCAAAGCGAGCATCAGGGGCTGGGGCTCGGGGTGTTCATCGCCCGCACGTTGCTGGAGCGGACCGGCGCAAAGGTCTCCTTCTCCAACCGGATTTTTCCGGATCATGGCGCGGTGGTGCAGATCGCCTGGCCGCGCCAGCGCTTCGAGGCCCGCGAAACCGCTGAAGAGCCGGCATCTTAACGACTTTAGACGGCCTTGGCAGCGCCGCGTTGTGACGCCATATGTTGCCACGTCCGACATAAGGGATACCTGACCTTGACCGTCACCGCCGAACTGGCCGATCGCGCCGACCGCTCGCTTCTGATCGTGGAGGACGACAAGCCGTTCCTGGAGCGGCTGGCGCGCGCCATGGAAACCCGCGGCTTCACCGTCACCGCCTGCGACACGGTATCGGACGGCCTCGCGCAAATCGGCAAAGCGGCGCCCGCGTTCGCGGTGGTCGATCTGCGGCTCGGCGACGGCAACGGGCTTGACGTGGTGTCGGCGTTAAAGCGCAAGCGGCCCGACGCGCGCGCCATCGTGCTGACCGGCTACGGCAACATCGCTACCGCCGTCACCGCGGTGAAAATGGGCGCGGTGGATTATCTGTCGAAGCCCGCCGACGCCGACGACGTCGTCGCAGCACTGCTGGCGACCGGCACCGATAAATCCGAGCCGCCGTACAATCCAATGTCGGCCGATCGCGTCCGCTGGGAGCACATCCAGCGCATCTATGAAATGTGCAACCGCAACGTCTCGGAAACCGCGCGGCGGCTCAACATGCACCGCCGCACCCTGCAGCGCATTCTCGCCAAGCGCGCGCCGCGATAGGCGAGTGACGGGATCGCAGGGTCCGCAAAGCGCTTGCGTACCCACCTGGATCACGGTCGGGATAATGGTGGGCACGGCGCAAGGGCGCCTTTGCCCTGCGATTGACTTCGCTAAAACTCGCCGTGTCCGAGCGGATCGACCAGCCGGTTGATCCGCTGTGCGGCGGCGATTGCGAACCGCACCGTCATCAGTTTCCGCGTCGGAGCCGGCAGGCGGTGCTCCGGCGCTTCGCAATGCAAATGCGCGCCATAGGCATCGGCCACGATCAGGCCCGTCTCCTTTGGAAAAATCTCGCACGGCAAATCCTGCGTGAACGCAAAGAACAGCCGGTCGCAATGGGCGCGATAGTCTTCCCATTTGTGATCGGCGCGCAGATCCTCGAGCGAGGACTTGATCTCGACGATCCAGATCTCGCCGCGCTCGTTCAGCGCCACCAGATCGGCGCGCCGTCCCGACGGCAGCGGCAATTCGCTGATGCAGGAAAATCCCAACGAGCGCAACAGCCGCGCGGTGCCACGCGCGATCGCAAGCGCCGTCTCCGACTGACGGCGATCCGGCGCGGGCACGAGGCTGATCTGGCGGACGGGCGATTCCATTTGCGGGTAGCGTATCCGATTTCCGGGCAACCCTGATAGCGGCAAAGGCCGTGTTCCCCGCCAGGTGCGCGAAACTTTGACTTGGCGGGTCGCAAAAAATCGGCATGCTGCCGAACATGACCCAGCAAACCGAGACCAAGGCCAAAGCCGGCGCGATCATCGTTCCGGTGACGCTGTTCGAGCAGAACTGCACGATCCTCTGGCACGAGCCGAGCAAGAAGGCCGTCGTGATCGACCCCGGCGGCGACGTGCCGAAGATCGAAGCCGCGCTCAAGGAGACCGGTGTCACGGTTGAAAAGATCTGGCTCACCCACGGCCATATCGACCATGTCGGCGGCGCCGCGGAGCTGCGCGACGCACTGAAAGTGCCGATTGAGGGCCCGCACATCGCCGACAAGTTCCTGCTCGACAATGTGGTGGCGAGCGGCGCGCGGTTCGGCATCTCAGGCGTGCGCGATTTCGCACCGGACCGCTGGCTCGAGGAGGGCGACAAGGTCTCGATCGGCGAATTGACCTTCGACATCCTGCATTGTCCCGGTCATTCGCCGGGCAGCGTGGTGTATTTCAATACCGAAATGCGCTTTGCCCATGTCGGCGACGTCTTGTTCAACGGCTCGGTCGGGCGCAGCGACATTCCCGGCGGCAATCACGCCACGCTGATCAAGTCGATCAAGGACAAGCTGTTGCCGCTCGGCGACGATGTCGGATTCATCTGCGGCCACGGTGCGGGCTCCAGCATCGGCCAGGAGCGGATGACCAACCCGTTCCTTACCGGCGAACTATAAGCTCGACCAAGTCCAAAGACGGAAGGCGGCCGGCAGCTATTTCATCAGGCCGGCGGCCGTGAGCGCGCGCGTGATGACGGCGCCGACATCGATCGCACGCCGGCTCTCCGGATGCGTTGGCTCCGCCTCGGGCTTCGGCTTGGGACCGCGATCGAGCGTCGTCAGCGGCCACAGCACTTTGGCGAGGTTCGGGACGGGGGAGGACAGCGGCGAAACCTCTGGAATCAGTTTGGCGCTTGGGGAAGCGGCTTTCGGCTGCTGAACCCGTTGGGTCAGGCCGAAGAAATTTGCGATGTGATAGGACGAGGAAATTCCGGCCTCGATCAGGAACGCGCCTTCGGCGCCGATTCGCTGGCCATTGTCGGCGGTACCCAGCGGCGCGCCATGCGCCATATTGGTGATGGTGTAGGATTCGACGACGGTTTCACCCTCCGCATTCCACCAGATTTGCCGCGGATAGCCATCGACGGTGCCTTCCGACATCGGCGCCTGCGGCAAATGATGCACGTCGAGCCACTGTTTGACGATCTCGTCGGCGTTGCCGGGATTGACCGTGCGGTCCGCGCTGCCATGCCATACCGATATCTTCGGCCACGGGCCTTTGTGCCTTGATGCGTTGCGCACCGCATCGCCCAATTCCGCCGCCGGACGCGGCGCCGACGCCATCATGCCGCGCAATGCTTCGCGCATGTTGCCGGCGACACCAAAAGGCAGGCCCGCGATCACGGCGCCACCTGCGAACATTTCCGGATAGGTTGCGAGCATCACCGACGTCATCGCGCCGCCGGCGGAAAGTCCGGTGATGTAGACGCGGCGGCGATCAATGCCATGGATGGCGACCATCCGCGCGATCATGTTCCGGATCGAAAAGGCTTCGCCGCGGTCGCGCGCGGCGTCTTCCGGATTGAACCAATTGAAGCAGGTGGCGGGGTTGTTGGCCGGCTGCTGCTCCGGCATCAGCAAGGCGAAGCCGTAGCGCTTGGCGAGCGTCGACCAGCCGGCGCCGAGATCGTAACCAGCGGCGGTCTGCCCGCAGCCATGCAGCACGACGACCAGCGCCGGCCGATGCGGCACGCTGCCGGGTACGAACGAGAACATCCTGAGCGCACCGGGATTGGTCCCGAATGCGCCCGTTTCGACGAGAGGGCTGCGGACGTTGTGTCGCGCGCCTCTCCCAAGGCCCGCCACGCCGTTCAGCTTTGGCAGGCGCCTGAGAAACTCGACATTATTGGCAAGGGACAATGGTCGCTCCTTGGTGAGTGATTCCAACTCAACCAAGTATAGATAGTTGTTGCAGTGCGAAATAAAAAGACCGTGTGCTGTCAATCCCCAGGATTTGAATTAGTTAACGATATCAGGCAGCCGCGCGGCGCATCCACGACAGAAATACGACGGCGGCAATAATCGACAACGCAAACAGCGCTGACGATGCAAACATTGCGTATTGCGCGGAATGCGCAGCGTTGATCGCAAAGAATACCGCGCCGATGACGGCCACACCGGTAGCGTTGGCGATTTGCGCCGTGGTGCCGTACACGCCGGAGCCCGAACCTGCGCTGGCGGGTTTCACCGTCGAAAGCACCGCGCTGGACAACGGCGCCATCACCAGCCCCTGACCGTAACCGAAAACGCTCAGCACAAGGGCGAGCAACCACGCCGACGGCGCCTTGAGGGTTGCGACCGCCAGGAACAGCACCGCGAGGCCCGCGATCTGGATGGTGCAGCC
>Ga0209807_1000816_pt1 | contig 14479 bp, 15 predicted proteins | sample GraSoiAngelo_154_FD_186168 | JGI IMG/M metagenome (GOLD analysis project Ga0209807, IMG submission 186168) | Grasslands soil microbial communities from the Angelo Coastal Reserve, California, USA - 14_1009_13_20cm (SPAdes) (version 2) | ecosystem: Environmental > Terrestrial > Soil > Grasslands ... | reverse complement strand
AAGTCGAGAGATCTCTAATTTTTCCAAAAGAGTATCCAGAGATTCCTCGACTTCGCTCGGAATGACAGAAATGGAACTTCGAGCGGCTGTCACTGTTCATAAAATTTGGTCCCGTCCCTAGCGTGCTTTTTCAAAATCTCACATGGCGAAAATTTCTCTTCGCTTTGGGCCAGTCTTTCGAGTTCATCGACGACTTTCTTCAATCCAAAATGCTCCGCGAAACGCAACGGCCCGCCACGGAACGGAGCGAAACCGGTTCCCAAAATCATTCCGTAGTCCGCGTCCTCGGGCGAATCGACGACTTTCTCTTCCACACAACGCGCGGCCTCATTCACCATCAGGAAGACAAGCCTCAACGCCAGGTCATCCCGAGCGGAGTCGAGGGATCCCGCAGAGTCACTTTTAGATTTTGCCACGGGGTTCCTCGACTCCGCTTTGCTTCGCTCGGAATGACGGGCGCTTTTACGCCACTCTACGAGCGACTCGTTAGGCGTCTGTCTCTTGCCCTCGTATTTGTAAAAACCGGCACCCGTTTTTCGCCCAAGCAGCTGTCCGTCGCGCAACCAAAGCAGAACAGCCGGAACGTGATCGCGGCGTCGATAAGCTTTTTCAAGTGTGTTGCCAATATCAACGACAATATCGACGCCAATTTCATCGATTAACCGAAGCGGTCCCATGGGCATGCCCCATTGCACAAGCGCGCTGTCGATCTTCTCTGCTTCGACGCCAGCTTCGAAAAGCTCAGCGGCGTCGAGCAAATATGGAAACAAAACGCGGTTGACTAGAAAACCCGGGCTGTCGCGCACGATCACCGGCAGTTTTCCGATTTGTCGCACGAAGGCCAGGCTCCGCTCGCGCGTCTCTTCTGATGTTTCTTTTGCGATAACAACTTCCACCAGTTTCATCCGGCTCACTGGATTGAAAAAATGCAGGCCGATGACGTGCTCGGGCGAAACGGTTGCGTCGGCAAGCTTGCTAACTGGAAGAGCCGACGTATTCGTGGCGACGATCGTTTTCGGGCCAGCCTGCATCGCCAGCTCGCGAAAAATTTCTTTTTTGACCTCGAGCTTCTCCGAGGCGGCTTCGATGACAAATTGCACATCGCGCAATTCCATCGGCGCAGTCGAGGCCACGATCCGCGCGCGTCCCTCTTTTGCTTTTTCCGCGCTCATCAAACCACGCTTTATTGCGTCGGCGTAAGTCTTCTCAATGTTAGCCAGACCGCGGTCGACTTGCTCCCGTGCGATATCGCGCAGGATCACCGTAACGCCGCGAGAACTGAGCCACTGCGCGATACCCGAACCCATTACGCCCGCCCCGATCACAGCGGCGTGCACTACCTTTTGCGCGGCGATCTTCGCAGGATCTTTCTTATATTTCTCGGCCAGAAAGAAACTGCGGATCAGATTTTGAGTCGATTCCGTTTTGCCAAGATCTACAATCGCGTCCAGCTCAAAGGCGAGCGATTGCTGGGTGGAAGCAAAAAGACTTTTCTTGATCACTTCGAGCGCGCGTGCCGGCGCCGGATTGTGATTGCGCGGCGCAGGAATTTCCTGATCAATCTTCGGTGCAGGCGAAGGTTTGCATTTTCCATCGCGCAGCTTCTTCCGCGCAAGATCGACCAGTTGATCGCGCGGCGCGACTTCATCGATCAAGCCGAGCTTCAAGGCTTGCTGCGCAGAATAAAGTTTCCCCTTTAAAATCACATCGGCGGCCTTTTCTGCTCCAATCAAGCGTGGCAGGCGCGTGCAGCCGCCCCACGCGGGAATCAGCCCGAGCGTCGTTTCCGGCAGCCCGACACGTGTGCTTGGATCATCCGACGCGACGCGATGATCGCAGGCCAGAGTGACTTCGTACCCGCCGCCGGCACATGCGCCATGGATTGCCGCGGCAGTAGGAATTTTTAGATCCGCAAGCCGGCTGAGGATCCGTTGTCCTTCGGCAATGAACGCTCGCATATCTCCGGCTTGCGCTTGTTTCAACAGCGTCTTCAAATCGGCGCCGGCGATGAAGATCGATTTTTTCGCTGACGTAATGATCAGCCCGCGCAAAGAAGTCTCGTTCGCTACAAAATCGAGATGCTCATTTAACTCATCGAGGGTGGCAGCGTCGAAAATGTTCGCGCCCGATTCGGGACGATCGAACGTAAGCACGCAAACGTGATCGCCGCCGATTTCACGCCGAATCATTGGAACCGTAGCAACTGCGGGCATCATATTCATTTTGGAACGTTTCCGGCAAATGCCAAGTGCAGAGACAGCCTGAGTTACACGGGTTACAAGAGTTAAAAGGTGACGACGTTAAACTAGCAATCGTTGTAACTTTGTAACTTTTTAGACTGCTTCGCGAGCGTTGCCTTGCGCAAGCGCGAGTGTTACAAACGCGACGTGGTCGGCAAGATTTTAGAACCGGAGATCAGAAGCATGATCGACGCCCGTAATTTCGGCGCGTTGCGTGAGGTATTTCGCGAGTGGCCGCCGGCCGACGTCGCAGAAGTGATTCTCGATGTGCCGGAAGATGAACAGGTCATCATCTTTCGCGTCCTGCCGCATGCGCTGGCAGCGGATGTTTTCGAATATCTCGATGTCGATTCGCAGCAGAAATTGCTGCGTGCCATGGCACACGAGCAGGTGGTGGGCATTCTAAACGAAATGTCGCCGGACGACCGCACCGCGCTGCTGGAAGAATTGCCCAGCGCGGCGGCGCGTCAATTAATCCGACTGCTAACGCCGGAGGAACGTCACGTCGCACAATCGTTGCTCGGATATCCGGAGGGCAGCGTGGGCCGTTTGATGACCCCGGATTTCATCGCTGTGCCCGAAGATTGGACGGTCCAACAAGTCCTCGATTACGTGCGCCAGTACGGCCAGGACAGCGAGACGCTGAACGTTATCTACGTTGTCGACGATCGCGGCAAGCTCATTGATGACCTGCGGATGCGCGAGTTTCTACTGCGCCCGCTCAACGCGAAGGTGAGCGATTTTCGCGACCATACATTCGTCGCGTTGAATGTCACCGATTCGCAGCAGGACGCATTGAACATTTTTCGCAAATACGATCGCACCGCGCTCCCAGTCGTGGATTCCAGCGGCGTGCTCGTCGGCATCGTGACTATCGACGACATGCTCGATGTCGCTGAAGCGGAAGCCACTGAGGACATCCAGAAATTCGGCGGCATGGAAGCGTTGGACGAGCCGTATATGCGCATTCCGATCTGGCGAATGATTCGCAAGCGCGCCGGCTGGCTCGTGATTTTGTTTCTGGGCGAGATGCTGACTGCGACGGCCATGGCAAATTATCAGGATGAAATCGCCAGGGCCGTGGTGCTGGCGTTGTTTTTGCCGCTGATCATTTCCAGTGGCGGCAATTCTGGATCGCAGGCATCGACTCTCATCGTCCGCGCGATGGCGCTGGGACAAGTGACGCTAGGTGACTGGTGGCGCGTGGCATTCCGTGAAATCCGGGCCGGTTTATCGTTAGGCTTGATCCTCGGCGCGATCGGGACATTGCGCGTAGCGCTGTGGTCAATTGTTGGGGAGAAATATTTTCATCGTGAGTTGTACGGTCCCCATTGGCCGCTGGTCGCGCTAACAGTCGGCCTCGCGCTCGTGGGCGTAGTGCTTTGGGGCTCGCTCTCAGGGTCAATGCTGCCGTTTGCTTTACGACGCGTCGGCGCCGATCCCGCGACCTCGTCCGCTCCCTTTGTCGCCACTCTTGTCGATGTGACCGGATTAATCATTTATTTCAGCATCGCTCTGGTAATCATGCGCGGCGCCATGCTCTAATTGGCTGGACTCTATGTTGTCGATCCAAAAGATCCTCGGACGGGACCAGAAATTTTACGATTTGTTGGAGGCAAGCGCTCAGCAAGCGGACGCGAGCGTGCATCATTTGATCGCGCTGCTGGAACGGCTTGAACAAAAAGAGTCGCCGCAGAGTCTGGAAGAATTCGTGCGCAGCCGGCGTAAGGACAAACAAATCACGCAGGAATTGACCGAGCAGCTCTGCAAAACTTTCATCACTCCGTTGGAACGCGAAGATATCCAAGCGCTGGCGGCCGCACTCTATAAAATACCGAAGACGGTGGAAAAAATCGGTGAGCGCGTTTTGATCTGCCCGGAGGATTTGCAGGGCCGCAGTTTTCGCAAACAGGTGGAACTTCTCGAGCAAGCCGCGGAAACGGTTCTCGCGATGGTCAAACAATTGCGCAAAGGCACCGACGCGGCGACAGCGCGCGAGATGAATGCAAAACTTCAGTCGATTGAAGGCGACGCCGACAAACTGGAACTCGATCTGTTGCGCGATCTTTACCAGGGCGATTACAAGACGAAGCAGGTGATTTTTCTGCGCGATCTGTTCGAACTGATTGAGAAAGTGATCGACCGTTGCCGGGATGCGGGAAACATCATCCTCGAGGTGGCGCTCAAGTATTCGTAGCGGGCTGATCGCGTGCTCACCTTCATTTCCGTCATTCTAGCGGCGGTCATTTTCGAATACAGCAACGGCTTCCACGACGCCGCGAATGCGATCGCCACCGTGGTTTCGACGCGAGTTCTGACGCCACGCAGGGCCATTGCGATGGCGGCGTTTTTCAATCTTACCGGCGCGCTCCTTGGCGGCGCGGTTGCATCGACAATCGGCAAGGGACTAGTGGATACCAACATTGTCACAATGCCGACGGTGCTTTGCGCGCTCGTCGCCGCCTTCACCTGGAATATCGCCACCTGGTGGTTCGGATTGCCCTCGAGCTCGAGCCATTCGCTGATCGGCGGACTTTGCGGCGCAGCGCTGGCTACGGCACGCGGCAATTGGTCGGTCATAAAATGGAATGCCGGCGTGTGGCCAAAAGTTGTTGTGCCAATGGTCACATCGCCTGTTGCCGGGTTTGTTTTCGGCGGGCTGCTGATGTTGCTGCTTTTTATCACGCTCCGTCGCTTCACGCCACACTTTGTCCAATCGCTTTTTGGTAAACTGCAAATTTTTAGCGCAGCCTGGATGGCGCACAGCCACGGCAGCAACGACGCCCAGAAAACCATGGGCGTCATCACACTTGCGCTGTTTACCGGCACGAAGGCGGGCAGCTTCGATCATTTGCCTGCTTGGCTGAACTTTCTCAAGACTCCGACTTTCATCCTGCCAACCTGGGTTGTCGCACTCTGTGCGCTAACGATGGCGGTGGGAACAGCTGCAGGGGGCTGGCGCATCATTCGCACCCTCGGCCATCGCATGGTGAAATTGCAACCTGTGCACGGATTCGCCGCCGAAACGACGGCCGCAGTCATCATTCAAGCCGCGAGCTATTACGGCATTCCGCTTTCTACCACCCATGTAATTTCTACTTCCATCATGGGCGTCGGCGCGGTGAAACGTTTCAGCGGAATGAGATGGGTAGTTGTTGAGCGAATTATTTGGGCATGGCTTTTTACCCTGCCTGCAAGCGGACTGATCGGTTACGCGCTCGCGCGCGCGGCAGCGGCGCTTTGATTTTGTGCAATCTTATGGGATCAAAGATCGCTCGGCGGTTCGATCCCGAATTTCTCGAACATGTTTCTGACCCTTTGTCTCTTCGCCGGCGTGTCTAACCTCGATTCTTCGGGATATTCCGCCCAAAATAGCACGTTGCGATAATCGCGCTTTGCCACGGTCAGGTACTCGTACACCTTCTCTTCACTTCCCGCACTGAGCTTCAAGATGGCGAGCTGGACCCGCTCGCGTTCCCGCTCGTACGATTCCACGCCATAACTATCGAGTAAGTCGAGTACGCGCGCCCAGCCACTCTTTGGAAAAGTCGCTTCGACAGATGCAACAACCTCGTCACGTGTGTGCGTCATTTCTTGCTGCCCAAAGGGGCAAAGATGGTCTTCTACTTTTCTAATTTCGTCTTTTTACATTCGGAGCAGCTTCCATCGCCTGCAGCAATTAGTTAGACCTACTAGTAAGCAGCGAGAATATTGGCCGGAACAATCTTTTGGGCAAGATATCCTATGATTCAGGGTGCACGGAGATAGGTACGCAGCTTTTCGTACAATGCGAGTTGGATATGACGATCTTCCTCGTTAATTTCTTGTAATTTAAGTTGATCGGGAGACATCTGGCTTAAGCTATCACGTATTGTTTCAATCCGTTGCAGCAACTCCTCGCGGCTACCCTGCAAAAGATATCCAGGGGGTACTGTGCTTTTAAAGGAGTCAGCAAAGATCACAACCGTAATGCCTGGCCGCAGCTGATACTGCGGGCCACCCGCTAAGATTGGTGTTTTGTCATCATAGCTTGAGTATTCGACGACAGCCTCAGGAGGTTTAGTGACTGGACCGCGTGCGACAGCTGAGACACTCACAACTGCTCGTGCCTTGATGTCGAACTTCGTTCGTGTCAGCAAGTGCACTTCTTTAACAGAGCCAACGTAGACGACGGACGCCTTTCTCCTAACAGCCTCTATAAAACTACGCATGTTAGCAGCCATCACCTGGCTAGTATCAGTCCATATCAACATGCATACCAAGACGAGGGTACATGCCACAAACCTCTTTTTGTTCATGCTGCCTCTATACTATTTGCTGTCGATAAGGCGGTCACACCGCGCCTATTTCTTGCTGTGCTGGTTCGGAACGCCGTGAAAAGCTGCACGGCGCCGAGCGTTTCACGGGAAAATGGCCAGGACAAGCGCAAATTTGTTCGCTGAAAGCCTCGTTCTCCCAACACTTAGACAAAGCAGGTAGGACGATCGACCTCATTCGCTGCGGCTGTGTTCGGTGAACTCCCCCTACGCTTCGATGGCGATCTTGCTTTCAAAGTACAAGAGGACAAAGGCGATTCCGAGCAATGGTCGCAGGAGGGTCTGGGCGAGACCGAGGCCAAAGCCGACGAGATTAAACGCTTGAGACTTCGGGGCAGCTTTCAGCGCCTGAATGAGGGCCTGCGGATCCTGAGAAGTGGTCAGCTCATGAAAGTAATGCTGAATCGAGTGCCACTCAGATCCGATGTTGATCGCAAACACGAACGCAAACCAGATTGAAGCGATAAAAACGCCTCGCCACATCGGGCGTCGAAACCACGGAAGATCGCGCCCGCTACGCGCGAGTTCTTTACTTTGGCGCAACGTGTCTGCAGCGTCTGATCCCTCAAGAATCGCAAATTGTTGCCAGAACAAAAAATTTATGAACAACCGGCTAACGATCCAAACTTGAAAAGCCAGGACGAGCAGCGCGAGAAAGAACAAAAGCACGGAAGGACCAGCCAACATGACCATCAGAATGATACCGATCGGCAGAAGGGTCCAAAAAAAGTAGGCGCCATAGACAAAGATGCAGAGCATCGCGACGCGCGCCCAAAATTTGAGCGCGTTTTGCAGGAGAGGAAATATTTTTAGCGAGTGACCGCCAGCCAGTTCGGTGGTGAGAATTTGAATTCCTGCGATAAAAACCGGCCACGCGGCAAGACTGAGTAGGAACATGCAAAAACTGAACGCTGCCGCGGTGACTGTGCCGAGATTCGCCTCTAAATTCGGGGACGCGCTTGACGCGGAACTGGTCAATTGCGCACAGATGGAAGGGACTGCGATGAGTAGGGTAAGTCCTAAGAATTGGAAAAACCCTTTACGATAGATCCGAAATGCATCGACCAGGATTTCGCTAAGGCTGCGGCCTGATTTTAAAGGCGCTCGCCGCGGCGAGCGCCCGGCGACGGAGGCAGCCGCTATATCGGTTGGCTCGAAAAGACCGGGAATCTTCGCCGCTGTCGTCCAAAGTTGGACATCAGTCCGGCGCGCTTCATTTGCCGGAAGGAGGCGACCCTCCATTTTCCATTCGCGGAGCGTTTCAATGTCTACCGGACCGTACTCCTTGCCTTGCACGCGCACGATCCATTCGTCGATCATTCGGTCACTTAACCGTGAATTACGGCAAGCGAAAGTAGCGTGAGCGTCCGGCTTTCGGCCCTCCAAATACAACCGGGACGGTTGCGCTACGTTGCCTGCTTCGGCTACGATAATCGTGTGAGGCTGCTGCTCATCGACGGTCATTACTACGTTTATCGCTCGTTTTTCGCGATCCAGAACTTGTCTAATTCCCGTGGCGAACCGACTAACGCGATCTTCGGTTTTACAAAGACCGTCCGCCGGATGTTGAAGGATCTACGGCCGGAACTGGGCGCAGTGGTTTGGGACGAAGGTTTGCCGCAAAAGCGAATGGAACTGCAGCCAGCCTACAAGGAAACGCGCAAAGAGATGCCGACGCCGATGATCCCGCAGCTCGACTTCATCCAAAAACTCACGCCTCTGCTCGGTTTTCGAAATATCGCGCTCGCCAATACGGAGGCTGACGATCTGATGGGTTGCTACGCACTCGCTGCCTGCAAACAACGCGTGGAAGTGGTGCTCGCTACAAACGATAAGGATTTATTTCAGTTGGTCGGGCCAAGCGTGAAGGTTTACACGACCGCGAAAGCCGATCTCTCATCACCGAAAGATCAATTCGCGCTTCTCGGCGAGCCAGAAGTGACCACGAAGTGGGACGTTCCCCCGAAGCTTATCGGCGATGTCCTCGCCCTGACCGGCGATTCGGTTGATAACATTCCCGGAATCGGCCTGGGCCGCAAAACGGCGGCGGCGCTGATTCTCGAATACGGCAGCCTTGAATCTTTGCTGGCCAATATCGACAAGGTCAAAAATCAACGCACACGCGAAAAGCTGGTCAACGCGCGCGATCAGATTTTGCAGAACCGAAAAATGGTCGAACTCGACTGCGACATGAAGCTGCCCCTGAAAATCGAGGAACTCAGAATTAAGCCCGATTATCCCAAACTGCTCGCAGCGCTGGAGAAGTGCGAATTCAAATCGCTTCTCCAAGAAGTCCGCGACGAGGCCATGAGTGCCGGCGTTGGAGCACAGGGCAGCCTGTTATAGCTCCCGAAGGAAATTTTACAACAGTGAGACCGATGGCCATAGAGAGCAAGGCACTTGGCGGCCAAGCGGTCCGAATTTATTACATTTAAGGAAAAAAATCGAACGCGGGGCAAGCCGCGCTGTCTATTTAAACAGGTTAAGGCGATTCGGGCGGTGGCACGTGTTCTTGTATTCGTTGTTTCTCCTTAGCGTGCGCTGCCCGAATCTTTTTTCTTCCTAGCCCGCAACACAAATGGTTGTCGATCTCGGTGCGATTGCTCGCTATCCCGAAAATCGACAGTCTCTCGACCGAGTTTCCACCGAAGACACGCTCGCGCTTTGCATCTATCATAGCGTTCCACACGCCGATTTGAGAACCTTACGTGCGTAAGCGATGCGTTTATGAAACACGAGAAGCAGCCTAAGCCCGTGAAGCCGAATCGCTACGACCCAATTGCCGCTGGACTCAAGGAAGACATTGGCGGTGGCGATATTACGACTGAATTCTTTGTGCCAGACAGTTTGCACGCAACGGGACGCATCATCGCGCGTGAAAAGGCTGTCGTCGCCGGCTCTGGAGCGACGGCCGAAGTTTTCCGGCGAGTCGACCCGTCGATAGACGCACAGATTATTCGAGGAGACGGCGCCGAAGCTGCCCCTGGCGATGTGATTATGGAAGTCAGAGGATTAGCGCGGTCGATTCTGAAGGCGGAACGTGTCGCATTGAATTTTTTGCAACGTCTGTGCGGCATCGCAACGCTGACGCGCCAATTTGTGGACGCGATCGGGAACCATCCCGCCAAAATTTTGGACACCCGGAAAACGACCCCCGGCCTGCGAGCAATGGAAAAGGCGGCAGTCGTCGCCGGCGGCGGAGGGAATCACCGGTTCGGCTTATACGACATGGTGCTCGTGAAAGATAACCATCTGACTACTTTTGAGGGACTTTCCAGTTTTGCCGAACGAATTCGCCAGCTTCGTGAGGAGCGGCCAAAGATCCGTATCGAAGTAGAAGCAGATGATTTGAAACAAGTTCGTGCCTTCGTTGAAGTTGACGGTATCGACGTCATCCTCCTCGATAATATGACGCCGGCTCAAATTCGCGAGGCTATCGCGCTGAGAAAAGACAACGTCGAATTTGAAGCAAGCGGGGGCATCACTCTAAAAAACGTGAACCGCATAGCAGCCACTGGGGTTGATTACATCTCGGTTGGCAGTCTCACCCACGGAGCGCGCGCAATTGATATCTGCCTAGAAATGACACATGTCCCCGGCTGAAGCTTTGGATGGCCTAATCGCCGATGCGTTGCAGGCAGAGCCTGGTAACGCGGTCATTGGACGCGAAGTCATTGTGCTCCAACGGACCGGCTCGACCAACGATGCGATTTTGGAAATGCCGCGAGATTCCAAAGACGGACTCGTTCTCTTTGCCGAACAGCAAACCGCCGGTCGCGGTCAGCGAGGTAATCGCTGGGAATCGCCCGCCCGGAAAGGGCTTTGTTTCTCCATCTTGTTACGTCCGAAGATCGATATCCACGAATCGATGGGGCTCACTGCGTGGGCAGCAGAAGCGGTGGCGGACACAATTCGAGAGGAATTTTCGCTGGAGCCAACCATCAAGTTGCCCAACGACATCCACATTGATCGACGCAAGGTCGCCGGTGTGCTCGTTGAGATGCGCGCGCAAGACAAAGCGCAACATCTAGCCATTATCGGGATCGGGATTAATGTGAATCAGTCCCGCGAAGATTTTCCGAAGGAGCTGCAAGACCGGGCAATTTCCCTAGCTATGGCTTTAGATCGACAAGTTGATCGTCAGACCTTCGCTGTCGCCCTCTTGCGGAACCTGGATCGGACTTATCGCGCGCAGTTCGCGTGGGACTCTTAACGCTTTTGACTTTTCAATTGCTGCGCCAGCCAGTCGCGGTAAATATGCGGCGAAATTTCCGATGGCTTGATCTCGCTGCGTCCGCCCCAGAAGACGTTCGTGTATGCCACTGGGATGCCACTCGCACGAAGATGTCGATCTATCGCCACTTTGTGTTCAAGGAGCCGCTGTTTATCTGTGCCGTGCGCTACGGCCATAATGTTGACGTTCTTAAATTCGGGGCCTGCTTCGCGCCAATAGCAATGGGTCAGGATGTGATGGCGGCCGACTTCGCCGCCCGCCTCTATCTCGCGACCAGGCGGCACTGCCCAATGAAACAGTGCATTGAAACGCGTGACACGGACTCCAGCAGCCGACGGTTTGACGTGTTCCAGAAAAGTTGAAAAGCGCCCAATGACCCTCCGCGCATTCAGCTCCTCGGCGACGCGATAAAATTCATCGAGCGAAACACCCGCTTCTGCCGCGCGGGCTGCCCAGGGCGTTGGCCGAATTTCTTCGGGAGCCAATTCGCGCTTGAGCGCGAGCAAAACCTTCCATTCGTGCTCGCTAAGATCGACAACTTGCACCGGAATCATTTTTGCCGGCTGATCTGCTTTGCTGCCCGGCTCGATTGTTTTTCGGCGCACATGGCCAACGCCGAGAGTAAAAATTCCTTTCGCTGGCATGACCCGAAAACCTTCCGCACCAACTCTGTTCGCCAGCAATTCGCAATGGCGCTGCAGCGAAAATCCGTGCGGTACTTTCACTGTTGTCCATAATTTATAATCCGATCCGGCGCTAGCCGTATCGGTGGAGCGCAGTACCACGTGCCCGGAAAAAGGATCGCGTTGGAACATCCACTCGAAGGCGGCGTCGATCTTATTTTCAGGAACTTTCCACGCCACGAGCGCCCCATCAGCCAGATTGGTCGCCAGCAGCGTTTGCCGGACCCGCCGGATCGTTCCCGAACACAGCATCGCTGCGATGCGTGCCATCACACTATCCACATCTACGCCGGAGCGTCGCGCAATTTCCTGGAACGGCTCGCGCACGAAACCTTCGATTTTGTCCTCCGAGACTGCGAGAATCTTTGCGTTGATTGGATCGTCATGCTCCACCGGCAGCATGTGGATTAATCCGCCTGTCAATTCCTCTTGTCCAATCACCGGCGTCGCCGCGCGAGAAATCTGATCGATTCAACCGGCTCCCGCGCTTGACGCGCAGCAGGAGAGAACCGCAAGAAAATGGCAGCTCGAACCAACCAGGACGAACAAATGCCAAATGAAATGACTGTACCGCAAACGCCCGTTCACGAAAAAGAGCACGCCAATGGTGTAGGCAATGCCGCCCGCTACAAGCCAAAACAGGGCAGGAAATGGAATCGCCAACGTCATCGGGCGAGCCGCGATAAGCGCGAGCCACCCGGTGCCGAGATAGAGAGTCATCGAAAGTTTTGGATGACGCGAGGGCCCGCGCATTGTCTTTAAGAAAACGCCGGAAATCGCGAGCGCCCAAACAAGTGCGAGCATGGTGGAACCCCAGAAGCCGCGAAGCGGACCGAGCGTGAACGGCGTGTACGTTCCAGCAATTAACAAAAAGATCGCCGAGTGGTCCAACGTCTGCAAAACCGATTTGCCGCGCGTTTGCGGCCAGGCGTGGTACAGCGTTGAACCGAGATACAACATCGACATCGTGATCACAAAAATCACTGTACCGAGAAAAAAGCCGGGGCTACTACGACGAGCTTCGAGCAGAAGAATTGGCGCGCCGATTAACGCGGCACACAATCCAATTCCATGACTGACGCTGTTCGCCAGTTCTTCGCCAGCGGATTGCATTCGTTTCGGTGAAACTCGCAGCTCATCGCTCATATTCACGGCAGGTGTGGCTCAGGCACGTTGAACCATTGCACCAGATACTGTTTTCGTTCTTCCACCATTTGACGCAATCGCTGTTGCTGATCCAGCTGCAGGATCGGATTTATTCGATCTTCCGCACGATCGAGAATTCCATCTATTTCACGCAAATTCAACGCATACAGGTTGCGCAACTCATTGTCCGCTTGCTGCGCGATCGGCCTTAACTTCAGGTCCTGCTCTGGAGTGAGACGCAAATTTGCGAGCCAGCGATCCACCGAAAAGGACGTTCCCGATCGTAACTCGCTCCGTCGCAGCATCTGGTATTTTCCCGCGCGGATAGTGAGCAATCCGCCGGTCACCCCGCCTGCGACAAAGATTGCAATCAGCGTCAAAACGATTTTCCATCTGTCGATCGCGTTCATGACCACAAAAAACAAAGAGAAACCATTAAAAGCGATCTTTTTTGATGCGGTCGGAACACTCTTTTATCTAACCAAGACTGTAGGCGATCATTATGCACTCGTCGGAAGCGAGGTGGGGCTGACGCTCGATTCGCGCAAACTCGATCGCGCGTTTTACACAGCTTGGGAGCAGATGCCGCTCCGCGCCGCGATCGATGGGCCACGCGAAAATGACGACAAAGGCTGGTGGCGCGAGCTTGTCAATCTTGTGCTCGATCAGGTCGCGCCTTCATTGAGTGGACCTGATCGCGACAATTTCTTCGAGGTCGCCTACGAACATTTCGCCGAGGCCGGTGTTTGGGAGCTTTATCCGGAGGTTTTTGATGTTTTGGAGAAATTGGAGCCGCGCTTTCAGCTCGCGGTGATTTCAAACTTTGACGGGCGTTTACGATTTATTCTCGAGCACCTCGGTATTTCCAAATTTTTTGCGCACGTTTTTGTTTCCAGTGAGATCGGCGCGGATAAACCCGATCCAGAGATTTTTCGGCGCGCGCTCAAGATTGTTCAGGTTGAACCGAATCAAGTGCTGCACGTGGGTGACGATGCCGAACGCGACTGGAAAGCAGCCGCAGCCGCTGGCTTAGCGGTCTTTCGATTAGATCGACAAAAGGGTTCGTTGCGCGATTTGCTGGCGTTCTTGAAATGCTAGGAAACACGTCCTGGCGAGCCGTCTACTAGGAATCGGCGTTCACGGCGCGCCGGGCGGTTGCCCTGCGAATTCTTGCAGCAATGTTTGATCTGGCTTACAAACTTTATTTCCGCGCGGGTCGGTAGCTCAATCGGTAGAGCAGCGCCCTTTTAAGGCGTTGGTTCCGGGTTCGAGTCCCGGCCGACCCATTTTTGTCTTGCACGCAGGCGTGCTAACCGCCGTTAGCAGGATAAACTAGCGAGCGATTGGATTATGATCTCTCATAAATACAAATGCATCTTCGTTGAGGTGCCAAAGACTGGTTCGACCAGTGTCAGAGCCATTCTCGGCAAAGCATGGAAGCCGCATCTTAATTTGTGGCAGATCAAGAACCAGATGGAGACGTATTGGACGCGCTATGGCGGAAGAAAGAACCGGATTCTAGCTTCTCTGTATTTGTTGCTTCCGGAAGAGCGCCGGAGGGAGATCGGGCGCAAGCAATTCGAGACTTACCTCAAATTCGGGTTTGTTCGCAACCCTTGGGACCGCGTTGTCTCGCTCTACGAGCGCGCTGAGGCTTTGCAGCTCAGGGACAAAATGACGTTCGAGGAATTTGTCGATTGGATCCAGTATAGCAGCAGCACTTGCGTTCACTCTTCCCCGCATCGCTACCAATTGGATTGGTTTGTCGATCCCAATGGCAATGTGCTCGCGGATTTCATTGGAAAATTTGAACGGCTCGACGAGGACTGGGCTTATGTGGCGCAGAAGCTCGGTCTCAAC
>Ga0209807_1000815_pt1 | contig 14482 bp, 13 predicted proteins | sample GraSoiAngelo_154_FD_186168 | JGI IMG/M metagenome (GOLD analysis project Ga0209807, IMG submission 186168) | Grasslands soil microbial communities from the Angelo Coastal Reserve, California, USA - 14_1009_13_20cm (SPAdes) (version 2) | ecosystem: Environmental > Terrestrial > Soil > Grasslands ... | reverse complement strand
TCGCGCGGTATCGCCGGCGGCGGAGGTCGTGACCGAGCTCGGTACCGGCGCGCTGGTCTGGGCCGGCTTCGACGGCGAGCAGGTCCCGGGCCCGATCCTCGATGCGATCCGCGCCGGAAAGATCGGCGGACTTCTCCTCTTCGCCTTTCGCGGAAACATCCGCTCAAAGGACCAGGTGCGCGCGATGGTGCGCGAGGCGCAGGAGGCGGCGGTCCGCGGCGATCTGCCTCCGGTGCCGATCGCGGTCGACCAGGAAGGCGGCTCGGTGGTACGCGTCGGGTACCGCGCGGTCTTCCCGAGCGCCATGGCCATCGGCGCGACCGGCGATCCACGCAACGCAGAGCGAGCCGCACGGGCCGTGGCCGAAGGCCTGCTCGCGGACGGGATCACCGTGAACCACGCGCCGGTCTGCGACGTGAACGTCGAACCACGTAACCCCGTGATCGGGACGCGCTCGTTCGGTGACGACGCCGAGCGGGTCGCACAATTCACCGCGGCGTGGGTGCGCGGGTCCGAGGGCGCCGGCGTCGCGTCGACTCCCAAGCACTTCCCGGGACACGGGGATACGTCGCTCGATTCGCATTTCACTCGGCCGGACGTGACCGTCGATCGCGCGACCCTCGAGCGCCGCGAGCTCCTGCCGTTCCGGAGCGCGTTCGCGGCGGGAGCGACGACGACGATGAGCGCTCACATCCGTTACACCGCGCTCGACGCCGAGGCGCCCGCGACGATCTCCCGCCCGATCCTGACCGACCTGCTGCGGCGCGAGCTGCGGTTCGATGGCCTCTCCATGACGGACTCGCTCGACATGAGCGGCATCGCGGATATCTCGATCGAGGACGTCGTCGTGACCGGACTCGAGGCGGGTGTCGACGCGATGATGGTGACGAGCGGCCTCGAGCGCCAGCTCGGCGCCTCGGAATGGATCGCCGACCGTGTGCGCCCCGAGCGCACGCGCGAAGCGTTACGTCGCGCGACGTGGTTCCGCGAGCGCTTCGGCCGAACGGCGCCCGATGCCGACTTCGACGATGAGCCGCGCCGCGATCTCGCGCTGCAGATCGCCGAGGCGTCGATCACGCCGGTCGGTCCGCCGCGCCCGCGGCTCGACGGCACTCTACGGGTCCTGTACTTCGAGCCGACTCAGGCCTCCCCCGTCGAGGAGCTCTCGACACCGGCGTCGACGTTCGAGGCCGCGCTCCGCCGCCATCTCGGAGACCGCGTCGCGTTCTCGAGCAACGGCCACCTGCCGCGCGGCTCAGGACCGCTCGTGGTTTGCTCGACGAACGCTTGGTTCCAGCCGGAGCAGGCGGCGCGCGTGAAGGAAGCGCTCGCAGGCGGCGGGGTGTTGTGCGCGGTGCGCAGCCCGTACGACGCGGCGCTCGTACCGAACGTCCCCGCGCTCCTCACATATGGCGACGTGCCTGCGTCGCTCGAGGCACTCGCCGCGGTGCTCGCCGGTAAGCGGCAGGCCGAAGGACGTCTGCCCGTCCAGCTTCCATGAGGCGCCGCGACTTCCTGCGTGCGGCGGCGGCAACCGCGCTTGCCGCATGCGCGCCGACGACGACACCGATCCCGAGCGGCGATGTAGTCGGATCGATGTCGCTCGAGCGCAAGGTCGGGCAGCTCATGAGCGTCGCGTTTCACGGCACGAAGATCACGACCTCGCTGGAGGCGATGATCCGCGACCGCGGCATCGGCGGCGTGATCCTCTACTCCGAGAATTTCGCCGACGCGGCCGGCCTCGCGAAGCTTGTCGCCGACCTCGATCAGATCGCGCGTGACGCGAAGTCGTTGCCGCTCTTCTTCGAGATCGATCAAGAGGGCGGCCCGGTCATTCGTATCAACAAGGGGGCGACAATCCTTCCTGGGCAGATGGCCCTCGCCGCGACGGCGGATCCCGAGCGCAGCGTTCGCACTGCCGCGGCGATCAGCGCGGCCGAACTGCGCGCTCTCGGCGTGAATTGGAACTTCTCGCCGGTTGCGGATGTCAACGACGAGCCGACCAACCCGATCATCAGCAACCGTTCGTTCTCGAGTGACCCGGCACGCGTTTCGTCGCTCGTGACGGCTGCCGTTCAGACATACGCCGGGGCCGGGTTCTTCTGCTGCGCGAAGCACTTCCCCGGGCACGGCTCGACGACGACCGACTCGCACACCGGCCTACCGAAGATCGAGGCTGACCGAGCCACCCTCGACCGCGTCGAGCTGCCGCCGTTCCGCGCCGCGATCGCGGCGGGCGTCCCCGCGATCATGAGCGCGCACATCGTCGTCCCCGCCCTTGATCCAACGCCCGAGCTCCCGGTCACGCTCTCGAAGACGGTCATGACCGATCTCATTCGGAACACGCTCGGTTTTCAAGGCATCGTCGTTACCGACGATCTCGAGATGGGAGCGCTCAAGAACGTCGGCGAAGCGGCGGCCGGTCTGCGCGCGATTCAGGCGGGCGCGGACTACCTGCTGTTCCGGTTCGACGAGAGCGCTCAGCTCGAGGGACACCGCCTCATCGCCGACGCTGTTCGCTCAGGCTCGGTTTCCAGCGCGCGGCTCGACGAATCGGTGCGGCGCATCGTCGACGCGAAGCGACGCTTCGGCATTCTCGACGGGCGTCGCGACCAGTCAGCCCCCGATCTCGCCGCGAACGCGAGGACGGCGCTCGAGCTCGCGCGCGGCGCGACGACACTGCTTCGCAATCGCGGCGTCCTGCCGCTCCGCGGGCGGATCCTCGCGGTCTCGCCGACGAACGCCGACATCAGCTTCTTCGAAGGACAGGCGACGCTCGGAAGCGTCCTGGCCGCGAAGCGTTCCGACGCGGTTTCGGAGTCACTGCCACTGCATCCGAGCGCGTCGGAGATCGACCGAGTCGTGAGCGCATCGCGAGCGGCCGATGTCGTGGTCGTGGGTACGACCAACCTGTTCGCGTATCCGGAGCAGGTGGATCTGGTGAGGGCCCTCGCTAAAGCGAAGCCTGTAACGGTGGTGGCGCTTCGCGGTCCGTACGACATCCTGAGCGTGCCGGAGATCGCGGCCTACCTCTGTGCGTACGACTCGCGAGAGCCCAGCCTCACCGCGGCCGCGGAGGTCCTGCTCGGCGAGCGCAAACCCGCGGGCTCGCTTCCCGCGGTGGTGCCCGGGATCTTCAGTATCGGTGCGGGCATGCGCGACTTCGCGTGACCGACATCGCCGCGCCGGCGAAACGCACCGTCGATGAAGCCATCGGCTCGCTCTGCACCGCGGCAGTCGTGCGCGTTGAGCGCCGCGGCGCCATCGGCACCTACGCGGCGGGCACGCTCTGTCCCGATCCAAGCGCCGGACCGGACACACCATGCACGGCCGCGTCGCTCTTCGATCTTGCGTCCCTCACGAAGCTTGCGACGACAGCGCTTGTGCTGTCGTTTGTGCGCGAGCGGCAGCTGGAGCTCGACATGCCGTTCCGCGAGCTCGTCCCGGACTTCCGCGGCGGCAACAAAGACCGCGTCACGCTTCGGCAGGTCCTTACGCACACCGCCGGACTTGCCTGGTGGAAGTCATTTTGGAAAGAGGCGACCACGCCGGAGGAGGTCGTGTGGCTCGCAGCGCGCGAGCCGCTCGCGCAAGACCTCGGCGAGTTCCGCTACAGCGACCTCGGCTACATCATGCTGACCGCCGGCCTGGCGCGCGTCGCGGGGGAGCCGTTCCGCGCGGTCATGCGCGAGCGCGTTCTCAATGTTGTCGAGGCGCGAACGTGCGACTTCGGCCCGCGGCCGGCCCAAGAGTGCGCGGCGACCGAAGAGGACACCGAGTGGCGGCGCAAGCGCCTGCGCGGCGAGGTCCACGACGAGAACGCATACGCGATGGGCGGCGTATCCGGGCACGCCGGCCTGTTCGGGACCGCGGCCGACGTTGCCGCTCTCATCCGCGTCTACCGCGATGGCGCGGTGATCGGAAACGACCTGCGTGATCTCGCGCGCACCGAGCAGTACCGCGGCGGGGGTGTGCGCCGGGGCATCGGCCTCGTCCTCCGTCCTCCCGAGGGGCTTCCGTTCTTCAGCGAGGACGCGTTCGGCCACACCGGTTTCACCGGGACGAGCGTGTGGGTCGATCCGGCGAAAGACCTCACGCTCGTTGTCCTCACCAACCGCGTGTACTTCGGCCGGGCCAACGACGAGGAGCTGTACCGCTTCCGCGTCGCGCTCTACGAGGCGCTGGCCAGACCCTGACGCGCGACAATTCGCGGATGATCGCGATCGGAATGATGTCCGGCACGTCGGTCGACGGGATCGATATCGCCGCGGTCGATGTCAATGGCGACGACATCAAGGTGATCTCGACCGGGCACCGCGATTACGACGAGGAGCTGCGGAAACGGATCCTGGCCGCTGCATCAGGCGAAGCCGTGGGCGCCGCAGAGCTTGCGGCGCTGCACGTGGCGATCGGCGACGCCTACGCCGAGGCCGTGGTCGCATTCGTTCCGACCCTGGCCACGTTTCCTGCCGTGATCGCGATGCACGGCCAGACCGTGGCGCACCTCCCAAAGCGCGCAACGCTCCAGCTCGGCGACGCGTCGCGTGTCGCATTGCGCACCGGTGTGCCAACGATCACCGACTTCCGGAGCGCGAACATCGCGGCCGGTGGCGAGGGCGCCCCGCTGGTTCCGTTCGCGGACTTCGTGCTCTTCGGAACGCGCGCGCCCGTGGCACTGCTGAATCTCGGCGGCATCGCGAACCTGACGCTCATTCCCAGAGCCGAGGCCGACAGCGTGGTCGCGTTCGACACCGGCCCCGCGAATATCCTGAGCGACCTCATCGCGCAGCGCGACGGCAAGCGATTCGACGAGGCCGGAGGCGGCGCGGCACGGGGGCGCGTCGACGAGCGCGCTCTCGGCTGGGCCTTCAGCAACGAGTACTTCGCGAAGCGTGCGCCGAAGAGCACCGGGCGCGAGGATTTCGGCCAGCCGTTCGCCGACGAGCTCGCACGGCGCGTGACCCACAACGGAGGCACGCGCGACGACGCGCTCGCGACGGCGATCGCGCTCACCGCGCGAACGGTCGCCGACGGACTCAAGCGCGAGACGCCCGGCGGCACGACCTGGCGCGAGCTCATCGTCGCGGGCGGCGGCGTCCGCAATCCGACGCTCGTGAACGCGCTGCGGGCGGCGGTCGCTCCGACGCCGGTGCGAACTAGCGACGAGCTCGGGATTCCGGTCACCGCTCGCGAAGCGGTGGCCTTCGCGATCCTCGGCGCCTACCGCATGCAGGGGAAACCGAACATCCTCCCCAGAGCGACCGGCGCATCGCGTGCGGTCTCGGGCGGAGCGATCCACCAACCCTGATGACCGGACCGCTCGTCGTGGGCATCGACGCAGGCGGATCGAAGACGCGCGCGTTCGCGGTCGATCGCGAAGGTGACGTCGTCGGGCGTGGCGCGGGTGGCGGCGCGAATCTCCTGTCGTCGCCCGATCCGGCTGGGTCGATCGGCGCCGCGCTGGTCGAATCGCTCGCAGGCGCGATTCCGGTCGCGGTCGTCCTCTCGTGCTCGGGGGGCGATCGCCCCGCGGACCGAGAGCGCGGGCGTGCGATCCTCACCCAGCTCGTCGGTCCGGCTGTCCGCATCGACGTGACCCACGACGCCATCGCGGCCCTCTACGCCGGCAACCCGATGGGCTGCGGCGTCGTGCTGATCGCGGGCACCGGGTCGATCGCCTTCGGCCGCAACGACGAGGGCCAGGAGCAGCGCGCCGGCGGGTGGGGCTATCTCATCGGCGACGAGGGATCGGGTGTCTGGCTCGGGCTCGAAGGCCTGCGCGCGGCGGCGCACCACACCGATGGGCGCGGCGCCGCAACGGCGATCACAGCGCATCTGCTACGCGATCTCGGCGTCGCGACTTTCATGGAGGTGATCCCGCAGGTCTACGGCAGGCCTCATCCGGCTCCCGCGATCGTCGCAGCGGTGTGGGCCGTGGGACGCGCAGCCGCCGAAGCGGACGCGATCGCCGTGTCCATCGTCCAGCGCGGTGCTCACGCACTCGCGCGCGCTGCGTCGACGGTCGCGACGGGACTCCGGATGACCGAGGGCCCGGTCTATCTCGCCGGCGGCGCGTTCGAATCCGTTCCTTCGCTCGAGCGAGCGGTTCGCGGCGAGCTGCTTCGGATGCTCCCGGCCGCAGCGGTCGAGCCCGTGCGCGAGGAACCCGCGATGGGCGCCGCGCGGCTCGCCATGCGTCTGGCGTGGGGCGCGTGATGGAACGGCAGACCGAGTCACGCAACCCACGCGCGCGAAGCCTGAGCAAGATGTCGACGCGGCAAATACTTGAGCTGATCAACGACGAGGACGCGACCGTCGCGGCGGCGGTTCGCGCCGCGATCCCGCAGATCGAGCGCGCCGTCGATCTGATCGTCCCGGCCCTCGCGGGCGGGCATCGTCTCCTCTACGTCGGCGCTGGGACGAGCGGCCGGCTCGGCGTTCTCGACGCGAGCGAGATGCCGCCGACGTTCGGCGTGGAACCGGAGCTCGTCACCGGGATCATCGCGGGCGGCGATCACGCGCTCCGCATGTCGATCGAGGGTGCCGAGGACGCGCCTCTCGGTCTACGGGATCTCGCAGCACACGCGACCGCGGGCGACGTCGTCGTAGGGATTTCCGCGAGCGGGCGAGCGCCGTACGTCGTCGACGCGATTGAAGGCGCGAAGAGAGATCTCCACGCGGCCGCGACCCTCGCGATCACCTGCACTCCTGATTCCGCGCTCGCCCGAGCCGCCGACGTCGCCATCGTGGTCGAAGTCGGCCCGGAAGTCATCGCTGGATCGAGCCGTATGAAGGCCGGCACCGCAACAAAGCTCGTCCTCAACATGCTCTCGACGACGTCGATGGTGAAGCTCGGGCGAACGCGCGACGACCTGATGGTCGACCTACGTCCCACGAACGAAAAGCTGCGCCAGCGCGCCATCCGGCTCGTCGAACAGGAGGCACATGTCCCCGCGGAAGAGGCGAAGCGCCGCCTCGAGACGTGGGGATGGCATGTGCGCGCTGCGATCGAGGACCGTTGGCCCGTCTCCTGATCGTCAACGCGGACGACTTCGGTCGGTCCGAGGGGATCGACGACGGCATCGTGCGCGCGCATCACGAGGGCATCGTCACCAGCACGACCTTCATGACAAATGCGCCGAGCACCTCGCACGCGGCATCGCTCGCGCGCGCGACGCCGACCCTCGATCTCGGCGTGCACCTTGTCCTCACCTATGCCCGGCCGCTTTCGAATCCCGCGCGGATTCGTTCGCTCGTGCGCGAGGACGGGTCCTTCTGGCGGCCGTCCGAGCTGCTTGCCCGCCCGATCGACCGCACAGAGGCGCTCATCGAATACCGCGCCCAATACGCCCGCGCCCGCGAGCTCGCCGGCCGTGAACCCACGCACGTCGACACACATCATTGGATCCACGACCACCCCGCGCTTTCGTGGGCGGTTGCCGAGCTGGCGCGCGAGACCGGCGCGGCGGCGCGCACGCACACGCCGGCGCAGCGTGACGAGTACCGTGCGAAGGGAGTGCGGACGCCGGACCACTTCACCCGCGAATTCCAGCATCCGGGTCATATCGGGTTGGACGACCTATTGGCGCTCCTTGCGCGGCTCGACGACGGCGTCACCGAGCTCATGTGCCACCCCGGCGAGCCGGACGCGGAGCTTGTCGCGACGTCCGCCTACGCGCGCGAGCGGCCGCTGGAGCTCGCCGTGCTCACCGATCCTCGTGTCCGTAATGCGCTCGAACGCGAGCGGATCACGATGACCACCTTCGCCGAGCTGTGAACTCGCGCGAACGCGTGACACTCGCACTCGGTGGGCAGAAAGTCGACCGCGTGCCGTTCGCGGTCTGGCGCCACTTCTATCCGAACGAGAACGAAGGTCCGGCGAAGCTGGCGGAGACGACGATCGCGTTCACCAAGCGGCATCAGCTCGACCTGATCAAGTACAACCCGCGCGCGCACTACCACGCCGAACCGTGGGGCACGCGGTACCGCTACGGCAAAGATGGGCACCCGGTGCTCGAGCGCTACGCGGTGCGCAAGCCCGAGGATTGGGCGCGCATCGGACGCAGATCGGTGAGTGAGCCCGCGTTCCAGGAGCTCCTCGACGGTATGCGCCTCGTGCGCGAGGTCCTTCCCGACACCCCGCTCGTCGCGACGATCTTCACCCCGCTCGGCGTCCTCGAGCGACTCGCCGGAGCCGAGCGTGTGCTTGCAGATCTGCGCGCGCACACCGATCGTGTCGTCGCGGCGCTGGACGCGGTGGCCGAGACGTTTGCCGAGCTGGCCGCCGCCTGTATCGAATACGCCGACGGCATCTTCCTCGCGACCACGGTCTGGGCTCGTCGCGACACGCTCGACGAGGGCGAGTACCGGCGATTCGGAACGGAGTACGACCTGCGCGTCCTCGCGGGCGCCCGCGGTGCGGCGCTCAACGTGCTGCACGTCTGCGGCCCGCGCGCGCGCGTGGTCGAGCTCGCGCGCTATCCGGTCACGGCGATCTCGTGGAACCCAAGACTCCCCGGGAACCCGGATCTCGCGGCGTTCCTCGCCGCGGTGCCGTCGCGTGGCGCGATCGGCGGATTCTCGGACGAGGCTTTTTTGGCGAGCACCCCGGCGCTCGCGAAACGAGAGGCGCGCGACGGCCTCGCGCAGACCGGGACTCGGCGCTGGCTCGCCGCCGGTGGCTGCACGATCCCGGTCGATTCGCGGCCGGAGAACATAGACGCGGCAAGAGACGCATTGAGTGGATAAGGCCCTCTGGGTCGTCCGCGACAAGATCACGACAAAGAGCGCGATCGACGACCTCATGGCGGACGCCACGACAAGAGGGATTCACGACGTCGTAGTCCAGGTCCGCGGTCGAGGCGACGCGTACTACGGCTCCACACTCGAGCCGCGCGCCGAATCGTTAACGGGTGAGTTCGACCCGCTCGCGCATCTCGTTCGCGCCGGCGCCGCGGTAGGCGTGCGCGTCCATGCTTGGGGCAACGTCTTCTTCGTGTGGTCGAGCTCCGAGGGGGCTCTCCCCAAGGCGCCGGAGCACCTTGTGCGGCGGCATCCGGAGTGGCTTTTGAGGCCGGCGGGCGTGAAATATCTCGACCCCGTCGGCGGCAGCGATTGGGAAGGGATTTACATCGATCCGAAAAACGAAAAGGCGCGCGAGCACACGCTCGCGGTCTTCACAGACATCGTGTCGCGTTATCGCGTCGAGGGTTTTCATTACGACTACGTGCGATACCCGCAGGTCACGTACGCGGGGTCGCCAGACGACCACGCTGCCGTGACCGCACTCGTTGCGGAAGGCGCGAAGCGTCTTCGCGCCGCGCGGCCAGGTTTGGTCATCTCGGCTGCGGTGTTTCCCGACCCTAAGGTCGCGCGCGATCGGGTCCTGCAGCGTTGGCCGGAGTGGGCGCGGGCCGGTCTCATCGATCTGCTCTGTCCGATGGCGTACCGCCGCGAGACCGCGGAGGTCGCGCGTCTTCTGATCAAGGCGCGCGCGGCGGCACCACAGACGCGGATGTGGGGAGGACTCATGGGGTACGCCGGTGAGCGCTCGCTCCTTCGCGAGCAAGTGCGTGCCGTCAAAGATGCGGGATGCGAAGGCGCGATCCTGTTCGCATACGACACGACCCAACGCGATCTACTAGATATCTTCGCGGCGGCCTGACACGTAATTTTCAGGCGTTTCGCTCACACCGAAATGCCGTTCTAGGATGTGCGCTCCATGCCCGAACAGCCGACACCAACCCCGGTTGCACCGGTCCCCGAAGAACCTCAGCGCGCGGACCCGCTCGCCTCGGCCGTGGCCGAGGCTGTCGGCAAACTCCGGCGCACCGCGGGGCTTTCCGAGCGCGCCGCGGCACGCCGGCTCGGCACATCGCAGACGCAGCTGCGTCGCATGGAGGACCCGCGTTATCTGCCGTCGCTCCGTTCGCTCGCGCGGGTTGCCGCCGCCTACGGCTACCGGTTGTCGGTCGAGTTCGAGCCCCAAGACGCGCCAAAGAAAGCGCCCGCAAAGCCGCCGAAGCGGATGCCGGTCACAAGGTCCGCGTCACCTTCGCGAGGCCGGCGGGCCGCTCCGGGTCGTGCCCGTGGCGGCGCGCGAGGGCGACGGCGAGCTGCTGCCCCACGACGACGAAGCTGATCGGGACGAGCGTCTCCGAGAGGGGCGCGCGCAAGACCACGGCGTCGCGTGCCTTTTCCGCTACCCGCTCGTCGTTCGTGATCGCGTAGACCCGCGCGCCGCGTTTGCCGAACGACGTCGCGAGCGAGCGCGCTTCTCCCTCCGTCGCGCCGCGTGAGGTCAGGAGGAGCACCGGGGTCCGAGGCCGGAGAAGCGTGCGCGGACCGTGCGCGAAGTCGGCGCTGGAGTAGGGCTCGGCCCAGACGCGGGCGAGCTCCTTGATCTTGAGCGCGGTCTCGAGCGCCGCCGGGTAGAGATAGCCGCGTCCGAGCACGATCACCGTCGGAGCGCGCCCGATCGCTCGCGCCAGGCGCCCCGCGGCGCCCTCCGCGTCGACGGCTTCCTGTACGGCTTCCTCGAGGCCGGCGAGCGAAAGGGCGCTGCGGCCCCGCGCTTCCGCGGTCGTCGCCGCCAGGAGCGCCAACCCGACACACGTGGCGATGTATGTCTTCGTCGCGGCGACCTCGCGCTCGGCCCCGGCGCGGAGCGCGAAGACATGCTCGGCCGCACGACCGAGCTTCGATTGCGGTCGATTCGTGAACGCGATCGTGACGGCTCCTGCTCGCCGACCCTCAGCGACGACACCGGCAACGTCCGGTGACGCGCCGGACTGCGAGATGCCGATGACCGCGCCGCGTGCGTACGACGGCGGTGCTCCGTAACGCGTGACGAGAGACGGAGCTGCGAGCGCCGTGACGACGCCGGCGATGCTCTCGAACAGGTACTTCCCGTAGGTCGCGGCGTTGTCCGACGAGCCGCGCGCGACGAGGGTGATGTGCTCGACTCCCGCGAGCGCCCGGCCGAGCGTGCGCGCCTCGGGCCAGCCTTCGTCCAGGAGCCTGCGGACCACCCGCGGCTGATCGGCGATCTCGTCACGGAGCGACATGCCTGCGGATGATGCCCGACCGGTACTACCGGGCGGGATGGAAGATCCGAAAGGAACCGAACTTTCACAAGTTCGGCGAGGTGCCGCCCGTAGCATTTAGCCCGTGACCGCACGCATCGTTGTGGTCGAGGACGATCCCTCGGTGGCCGAGCTGGTCACGCTGTATCTGCGGAACGCCGAGTTCATCGTGGCGCACGCCCGTACGGCGGCGGAGGCGCGCGTGAAGTTCGACGAGGAGAAGCCCGCGCTCGTCATCCTTGATCTCGGCCTGCCCGACGCGAACGGCCTCGATCTGCTGCGGGAGATCCGGAAGCACGCGGACACGCCAGTCCTCGCGCTGACCGCGCGTGCGGAGGATGTCCAGAAGATCGAAGCCCTCGAGTCGGGCATGGACGACTACATGACCAAGCCGTTCAACCCCAAGGAGCTCGTCGCTCGCGTTCGCGCGATCCTCCGGCGAACCTCGGGGATGCCGGGGAGCGGCCGCACGCTCGTGGTCGGAAACGTCCGCATCGATCCGGCGCGTCACGAGGTGCACGTCAGTGACCGCGCGGTCTCCCTGCGCGCGAAGGAATTCGAGCTCCTCGAAGCGTTCTGCCGGCAGCCCGGGATCGTCCTCACCCGCGACCGCCTGCTCGAGGACGTTTGGGGCTTCGCGTATCCGGGTGAGACGCGCACCGTGGACGTCCACGTGAAGCAGCTTCGCAACAAGCTCGCCGACGCCGACGCGAAGATCGAGACCGTGTGGGGAGTCGGATATAAGCTCGTGACGCCGACCTAGCCGTGCCGCGCAGCATCGCCACCCGGCTCTTCTTGTCATATCTCGCGGTCGTCGTCGTCGGCCTCGCGGTCGCCGCGATCACGATCTCGGGGCTTCTCCTCCGCTACGAGGATGACCAGACGCGTGTCCATCTCGAGGAGCTCTCGGCGCCGTTCCTCACCGCAATCCAGACGGGGGTGCGTGCCGGACAGCAGCCCCGCGAGATCGTCGATGCGCTGACCGAACAGGCGCATGCCGCGGACGCGCGACTTCTCATCACGACGGCGGCGCGACGTGTGGCGATCGATAGCGACGGAAGGCTCGTCGGTTCGATCCTCCCTCAGCCCTCCGCATCGAACATCGGCGAGTTCACCGAGGGCGCCGACCAGTGGATCTTCGTCCGCCAGCAGCTCCGGCAGGCCGCCGCGGGCGGTGTTGGCCTCGGCTTCATCGTCGTCGCGCGACCCCGGGCGGTTTTCACGGACACGCTCCGCGCGCTCCTGCCGTCGCTCGCCCTGAGCGGTCTGGTCGCGCTCGCATTCGCCGTCCTCGTCGCGGCGCTGCTCGCGCGGACGATCACGCGCCCGCTGCGCGAGCTCGTCGGAGGCGTGAGGAGGTTCGCGGGCGGCGACTACGGCACGCGGGTCCCGCTCGCTGGACCGAGCGAGGTCGCCGAGATGGGGACCGCGTTCAACGAGATGGCGAGCGAGATCCAACGCTCGCGCGGGAGTGAGCAGGCGTTCCTCGCCGATATCTCGCACGAGCTTCGGACTCCGCTCACGTCGATCCAGGGATTCGCGCAGGCGATCGTGGAGGGCGAGGCGCGCGGCGACGCGGTCTCGCACGTCGCTGAGATCATCCACCGCGAAGCCCGCCGGCTTGTGCGCATGGTCGAGGGACTGCTTCAGGTCGCGCGCCTCGAGTCGGGCGCGCAATCGATGGCGCGCGAGGATGTCCAGCCCGCGCGCTTGCTCGAGAGCGCGGTCGCCGCGCTCGAGGTGCAGGCGAAGGATGCGGGCGTGTCGTTCGACGTCGCGGGTGCCGACGCGCTGCCTTCTCTGCGAGGGGATCCCGACAAGCTGGCGCAGCTCTTCCTCAACGTTCTCGATAACGCTGTGAAGCACTCGCCGCGAGGCACGACCGTGCACGTCCGCGGTAGCCGCGACGACGGCGCCGTCCTCGTCCGCGTGCGGGACGCGGGCTCAGGATTGCCGCAGGGTGCACAGACACGGCTCTTCCAGCGGTTCTATCGCGGGGAGAACGCGCAGCGGGATGGCGCCGGCCTGGGCCTCGCGATCGCGCAGGCGATCGCGCAAGCGCACGGCGGTTCGATCCGCGCCTCGAACGTCGAGGGTGGCGGCGCGGAGTTCGCCGTTCGTCTTCCGCTCGCGCGCTGAATTCCTAGACTCGGGTCGTGGCTCTTGGCGGGACGATCCGCGGAAAGAAGACGACGCTCCGTCTTCCCATCGAGGCGGACCTCGATGCATACAACCGCTGGGTGGCTGATATGCGCGTGCGGCGCGCCCACCGTGTCTGGCACGAGCCGGCGATGCCGGCGACGTGGAAGGAACGCTTCAACGAGATCGCGAAGGACAAGCAGAACGTGCTCTGGTCAATCGAGGCGGAAGGCCGGCTCGTCGGCTTCGCGCTCGGCCATCTCTGGACGATGGGAAACGGCTTCGACGTGAATCACCTGGTCATCGATCCGGACGAATGGCGCAAGGGGTACGGGTTTGACGCCGCACTCGCGCTACACCGGTATGTCTTCGACTACCTCGACCTGCGCCTGGTCACGTTCGAGCTCCGCGCCGACAACGCCGCCGCGCTCAAGATCGTGACGAAGCTTGGACATACTGAGTTCGCGCATGGTCACGAGGTCGACTATCGGGACGGCGCCTATGTCGACGAGATCAAGCTGCGGATGGACAAAGAGACCTGGCAGGAGCGCTGGAGCGCGGAGCGCGAGTACCCGCCGCTCGCCGCGGATGCGACGCGCTGATGATCGGACCAAAGCTCGTCGGGAAAAATGACGTGGCGCTGGTGCCGATGACGCTGGAGCACTTCAAGCTGCACGGCCCATGGATGCTGCAGCCGGAGGTCGGGCGCTTCTGGGGTCCGCGCTTCGGCGATGTCAGTCCGGAGAGTGCGGAGAAGCGCTACAAGGAGTTCGCCGACAGCAAGACTTCGTTCAACTGGTCGATCGCGTACAAGGACGAGCCCGTCGGCTTCACCGGAATATTCGACATCGATTGGGTACGACGCGATGGAGAGAGCGGCATCTTCATCGGGCGCCACGACCTCTACGGCCGCGGGATCGCGAGCGAGGCGATTCGGCTGCGAACTGATTTCGCATGGCGCGAACTTCGCCTGCACCGCGTGCATAACTGGATCGCGCACGCGAACCGGGGATCGCGGCGAGCGAATGAAAAGGCTGGCTACACACAAATGGGTCTTTTCCGACGCTCGTTCTTCCGGTCGGGCGAGTGGTACGACGAATGGCTCGGCGAAGCTTATCCACATACCTTCCCCGACCAGCATTGAACTGTTAGGCTTGATGTGCCCCAAAGGGGCAGCGGCGACGAGAGTCACCACGCGGGTCAAGTGAGGCACTTCCTCCCTAAGTCCTGGCGAGGCTCAAGGCGGCGCGAACAACAAA
>Ga0209807_1000812_pt1 | contig 14498 bp, 10 predicted proteins | sample GraSoiAngelo_154_FD_186168 | JGI IMG/M metagenome (GOLD analysis project Ga0209807, IMG submission 186168) | Grasslands soil microbial communities from the Angelo Coastal Reserve, California, USA - 14_1009_13_20cm (SPAdes) (version 2) | ecosystem: Environmental > Terrestrial > Soil > Grasslands ... | reverse complement strand
ATTTCCGCTTTCGTCAGCGCCCCCGCCGTTCCGCTGGTGGAAACAATCTCAAAACCGAGCTTGAGAAATTCGCGCGCGACGGGAATGATCGTTTCCTTGTCGGCATCTTTGACGCTGATAAAAACTCTCCCCCCCTTCGGTAACGGAGGCGGCGCTGCCATCTGCGATTTGGCGTACGCAAGACCCAGATCGATATCGATCCCCATCACTTCACCTGTTGATTTCATCTCCGGCCCCAGCGAGATGTCCAGTCCTTCGTACCGAAGAAACGGAAACACCGCTTCTTTCACGCAAAAATGTTTGGGTACGATTTCCTTCGTGAACCCTAGTTCACCCAAAGATTTTCCGGTCATTACTTTGGCGGCCAGTTTTGCCAGCGGAACGCCGATCGCCTTGCTGACGAACGGAACAGTGCGCGAAGCGCGCGGATTCACTTCTAAGACGTAAACATCATCGCCCTTAACGGCGAACTGGACGTTCATCAGACCACGCACCTTCAGCTCGCGCGCCATAGCCTTGGTCGCGGACGAAATTTCGTCTAGAATTCTTTGCGACAGCGAGAAGGTCGGAATCACGCATGCGCTGTCACCGCTGTGGATGCCCGCCTCCTCGATGTGCTCCATGATTGCGCCGATCACGGTCGTTTCGCCGTCGGAGATGCAATCGACATCGACCTCAATGGCGTCCTCGAGAAAGCGATCGATGAGCACCGGGCGATCAGGCGTTACTTCAATTGCGTTTGCCATGTACCGTCTGAGATCTGCCTCGGTGTAAACGAGCTCCATCGCGCGCCCGCCGAGAACGAAGCTCGGCCTAACGAGCACCGGATACCCAATCCTCTTCGCTATCAGGACGGCCTCTTTCGTGCTCGTCGCCGAACCGTTGGGAGTCTGGCGCAGCCCAAGTTTGTCCAGCATCGCTGCGAACAGCTTTCGGTCTTCCGCGGTTTCGATGCTTTCAGGCTGTGTTCCGAGGATCGGGACGCCTGCCGCTCTCAACCCGATGGCGAGGTTCAGTGGTGTTTGTCCGCCGAACTGGACAAATACGCCTTCCGGTTTTTCCTGGTCGTAAATGTTAAGCACGTCCTCGAGGGTGAGCGGCTCGAAATAAAGTTTATCGCTCGTGTCGTAATCAGTGGAAACGGTTTCAGGATTCGAGTTGACCATGATTGTCTCGAACCCAAGCTCGCGCAGGGCGAACGCCGCATGCACGCAGCAGTAATCGAATTCAATACCCTGGCCGATCCGGTTCGGACCGCCGCCCAGAATCATGATCTTACGTTTGCCGCTCTCGCGTCGCTCGTTCTCATCCCCGTAAGTTGAGTAGTAGTACGGCGTGTAGGCTTCAAACTCTGCCGCGCACGTATCCACGAGGCGATAGGTGGGGGTAATTCCTAACGACTTCCGCTTGGCACGGATTTCGACTTCGGCAACCGCGTTGGCGACCGCCAGTTGCCGATCTGAAAAACCAAGCTTCTTCGCGCGGAGGAAGTGCTCGCGTCGTAACTCAGGCATCTTGCCTGATCCGTCGCGCATCCTTCTAGCTTGCGCGATCTGTTCGTCCGGCGCGAGGATGTGCCTTTCTTGCAGCACGAACTCGGCGTCACGCAATCGGGCTTTCTCTGGGTTTCCGGCTATATACCGCCGCCAACTGAGCAACTCTTCCCAATCACGCACGATGTGGTCGTAGCTCTCGTGCATCCATAGCTCTTCACGACGGCGCATTAAGCGATTGATTTCATTCGCAGTGAAGGATTTCCACGAATGGAGAATTTCGCTTAGCGAATTGTCGCCTGTCGGCTGAACCAACGCGTGAACGTGATTGGGCATGATCACGAATGCGTCGAGGTAATAGCGTTCGCCGTCGAAAAATCGCAGCGCATCGGCGACTATTTGTGCCGTCTCGGAATCGCGCAGTAGGCAGCTGCCATGTCCGCGATCAAGCCAGTCTTCGCGCTGTTCTACGAAGCGACGATGATATTCGCGCTCGGTTTTCCAGTCCCATGGCTTCGGATGAAACTTCAGCCACGTGTCTTGCTCTTCGCGCCAGTGTTGTGGGAGCTTTTGCGGAACCGAATCAGCGAGCCAGAAGGTCACTAAGTACGTCGCCTGCGGTTGCTCGGAATGCGGCAAGTCACGTTGTCGCTGAATTACTTCGCCATAAGGATCGAATCCGCGGAAGGGGACGGTACAAGCTGGAAGCTTGCGTGACGAAACAGGCTGGACGCCTGTGTTACGGTCGCGCTCGGCGTCTGCAGGCGCTTGCGCGCGTAACTCAGGCGTGCTGCCTGACCTGTCGCGCACGCTTCCAGCTTGCCGCGCTTCCTCCACGATCTGCTGCACATTTCGCAAAAACCAGCGGTCGATGTTCGTAAGCTCGTAAACGTCGTCGATCGACGCGTTTTTCTGGAACGCCTGTGCGATGTAGAAAATTCGTTCCGCGTTTGGGATCGCCAGCTTCAATCGCAGCGTTTCAGGATTGAGATCCGTGTCCGCGCCGTCGCCTAACAAGCCGAAGCGTTTGATCTCCAGGCTGCGCAGCGCTTTTTGCAACGCTTCCTTGAACGTGCGTCCGATAGCCATCGCCTCTCCGACGCTTTTCATCCGCGTCGTGAGCGTCGCATCAGCCTGTGGAAACTTTTCGAAGGTAAACCGCGGCACCTTAACCACGCAGTAATCGATCGTCGGCTCGAAGCAGGCCGGCGTTTCGCGGGTTATATCGTTTTTGATTTCGTCGAGGGTATAGCCGACGGCGAGTTTTGCCGCGATTTTCGCAATTGGAAAACCAGTCGCCTTCGACGCCAGCGCGCTCGAACGCGACACGCGCGGATTCATTTCAATTACGACCATGCGGCCCGTTTCGGGATGAACAGCGAACTGAATGTTCGATCCACCGGTCTCGACACCGATCTCACGGATGACTGCGAACGCGGCGTCGCGCATCATCTGGTACTCTTTGTCTGTGAGCGTTTGCACCGGTGCGACGGTGATGGAATCGCCGGTGTGCACACCCATTGGATCGAAATTTTCGATGGAACAAACGACCACGCAGTTGTCCATCCGGTCGCGCATGACTTCCATCTCAAATTCTTTCCAGCCCACGAGCGATTCTTCGATCAGAACTTCACGCACTGGCGAAAGATCGAGGCCGCGTGCGGCAATGACATCGAGTTCCTCGCGGTTGTAAGCGATCCCGCCACCGGTCCCGCCCAAAGTGAATGCGGGGCGAATGATCAGCGGAAATTTTCCGATCTCAGCGACGATGCGGTCAAGATCCGCAAGTGAGCGCGCCACGCCAGAGCGCGGCACGTCCAAGCCGATCCGCAACATCGCTTCCTTGAACAATTGACGGTCTTCGCCTTTTGCGATCGCCTGCGCGTTTGCGCCAATCAATTTCACGCCGTGCCGCGACAGCGCGCCGTTGCGGTTCAATTCCATCGCGGCATTAAGCGCCGTCTGGCCCCCAAGCGTCGGCAAAATCGCGTTCGGCTTTTCCCGCTCCATGATCGCTTCGATCACTTCGGGCGTGATCGGCTCGACATATGTGCGGTCGGCAAATTCCGGATCAGTCATGATGGTAGCTGGATTGGAATTCACCAGCACAACCTCGTAGCCTTCTTCGCGCAGCGCTTTGCACGCCTGCACACCGGAATAATCAAATTCGCAACCCTGCCCGATCACGATTGGACCGGAGCCGATGAGAAGAATTTTTTTTAGTTCGTTATTCCGCGGCATCTGCGCGCCGAAGGTAACTCAGGCATCCTGCCTGACAAGTCGAGCAAGCTTCCAGCCTGCTAGTAAAGGTAGACAGGCAAGATGCCCGCTTGACGTCACAGGCTGGAAGTCTGTTACGCCACCTGCGCCATGCGTTGGCGATCCAGCCACACTTTGCAGATGCTTTTTATGCGCGTAAGCACGTAATACACAGTCTGGCTGCGGAGGCGCACAAGTTCGGTGCCAACGATTCGCGTCACAAAATCGCTCGGCATATTGAGAATCTCCTGCGGCGTGGAGCCATCGAGTCCCTTGCAGAGAATCGCGGTCATCGAGCGGGTAAGCGTTTGCACTTCCGGGCCAAGTGTCATGCGAATGTGGGCTCTGCCATTTTCATCCACGTGCAGGTAAACACCGACCGTGTCCGTGCATTCCTCATCTTTGCGCACATCGACAAGATCGAAATTCTCGCCCTCGCGAGGCTCCCGTTTCTTCGCGTTGTCCGCATACGACACAAGCGTCTCACGCCGCTCATCTTCCGGCAGCGATTCAAAGAGATTGATGATCTTGTTTAATTTGCCCGGATACATCGCATTGAAAATCTAACGCTGATTTCATTCCTGTCATTCCGAGCGAAGCTGGAAAGCTCGCGCGGTGAGGAAGACGTGGCCGGCACTATGCCGGCCACGGCGGGGCAAAATGCCCGCACTCCCCAAAACTCTGCGATTCGTTAAGAGATAAGGCGTTTATGGAAGGGCAGCGCGAGCATGTTGCTCGCTCAAGCCGGCATGTTGCCGGCTTATTGCCGTGTTCGGCTTTGCTCGGGAACACGTTTATGGCTAATTGCACCATGAAAACTCCGATTAAAGTCGCTGTGACCGGCGCCGCCGGGCAGATCGGTTACGCGCTTCTGTTTCGCATCGCCTCCGGGCAAATGTTCGGGCCCGATCAGCCGTTCAGACTTCATCTGATCGAAATTCCGGCCATGCTCGGCGCGCTCGAAGGCGTGGTCATGGAACTGCATGATTGCGCGTTCCCGCTTCTGGAATCGGTGATACCAACGGCTGATCTCAATGAAGGTTTTCGCGATGTGAACTGGGCGTTGCTGGTCGGGAGTGTTCCGCGCAAGGCCGGCATGGAACGCAAGGACCTGCTGGGGATCAACGGCAAAATTTTTATCGGACAGGGTCAGGCGATCCAAAAAAATGCTGCAGCCGATGTGCGCGTGCTCGTGGTTGGAAATCCATGCAATACCAATTGTCTGATCGCTATGAATAACGCGAAAGACATCCCGCGCGATCACTGGTTTGCCATGACGCGGCTGGACGAGAACCGCGCCCGCGCGCAGCTCGCGCACAAGGCCGGCGTGAGGACTCAGTCAGTCACGAACATGACCATCTGGGGAAATCACTCTTCGACACAGTATCCAGATTTCTACAACGCCAGGATTGACGGTCGCCCCGCGAACGAAGTGATCGGAGACGGGACATGGTTGAAGGAAAACTTCATCGCCACCGTGCAACAGCGCGGCGCCGCCGTGATCAAGGCGCGTGGCCTTTCTTCAGCCGGCTCCGCTGCCAATGCCGTCATCGATACCGTTTGTTCGCTCATCAACGACACACCAGCGAACGATTGGCACAGCGTGGCCGTTTGTTCCGACGGAAGCTATGGCGTCGAGCAGGGATTGATCTCGTCATTCCCCGTCCGCGTGCACGCCGGAACATGGGAGATCGTGCAAGACCTTCCGATAAATGATTTCAGCCGCGCGAAAATTGATGCGTCAGTAGCAGAGTTGAAAGAAGAAAAATCGCTCGTTAGCGAATTAATCTCATAGAAGCCATCGCATGCAGTGCTGTCGTGTTGAGCGAAACATCACTGGCTGTTCCTGTGCGGGCGCTCCAGAATTGATCAGAGATTGAAAGCCTGGCCTCGCGGACTTCGCCCGCTGCGTTGCAGCTTCGCTTCGCTCAGAATGACATTGAGGACTAACGCCGCGCTGTTTCACTTCCTTCGGCCAACGAGAGTGAAAAGCGTGTGCGGTCTTCCGCGGTGAAATTGCTGGTGCGTCGCGGCCTCTGAGGTCGTGAAACCCATCACCTCCAGAAATTGGGTGAAGAATCGCGTGCTGAAATGCCACCATGTATGCCACAGAAAATTCTCCGGTGTCGGCGCCAGACGACATACCGGCGCGCCTTCCAGGTCGGGATGGAACTTGTCGACGATGATGAGTGATTTTGCTCTTTTTCCGCATTGCTCGACGATTCGAAGAGGATCGCGGCAGTGGAGCAGCACCGCTCCCATAACGGCGATGTCGAATTCTTCCAGCGCCGCCGGCAAATTGTAAGCATCGCCGTAATAAACCCTCGCCTTGGATTGCAAGGCGGCGTGACTGAACCAGTAGGAATTCTTTAGCTGTTGCATCACGATTCGACGCGGCCCGAAGACCTCTTCCAATCTTGGCTCCGGGTACGGAACAAAGTCCCAACCGTGCTCGTCTGTGACTTCGACGGAGATCACGTCGGCACCGCGCTTTTCCATCTCAAACGTTAAGAAGCCGCTGGCGGGACCGATTTCCAAAACCCGCTGACCGGCAAAATCGACGTTGCCGAGATACTCATCCACTCGACCACGCAAATCCCAATCCTGACCTTCGATGACTCCGCGGCCCGGGAGTTCCATCGTGTGGTAAAAATAACAATCGGCGAGATCTTCCACCTTCTGTGGCGTCGCAAAGATCTTCTGGTCGCTCACGGCTGGTACTTTTGGCTGAGCGTTCTTTCCAGTCCTGCGTTCCAAGTGAGAGGGCGGTCTTTGAACCAACTGGAATCAAATTCGGGGGCGGCAAAAAGTGCCCACGTCTGGCGCGGATGCTTCCAATCCAGAATTTCGAATCGCAGATTCACATCTTCGGCTGCGCGCTGCAATGTAGTTGGGCGGTAATTCACACAATCGGGGTAGATCCAGCCCGTTCGCGCAAAGTCTTCTTCGCCGATCAAAAAAGTGGCAACCAGCGCTCCGTTTTCAGCCAGTGAACGGGAAATCGCGGACAACCACCCCTTGATTAGATCGAGTCCGCAATGACTGAAGATCGATTGAGCCACAGCGAAATCGAAAGCCATTTTCGCCTGGGTAACCGTGTCCGGTAAATCCGAAAAAAAGAATGTCGGACGTTTGATTTGTACCAACATTTCGCCCAGCTCATGCCTGATTCCCTCTTGGATCAGCCACTCGTTAGGCTCGATGCCAAAGTATTTGCCTCGGTTCAGGTATAGGATTAGCAGCCGCCCAATCCGCAGCGAACCGCAACCGATATCAAGCAGCGAATGATGTTGGCGCAGGCCGAGTGTGGTCAGAAGATTGAAGGTCATCGCGGCAATCAAATCGTAATCTTCCGGCGGACCGACATACGCCCGATAATGCGGGTCGCCGGGCTTAAGGCCGAGGCCAAGATCCTCCCGATTGTCCGAAGCCATGTCCGTGGTCACTCCAGCGGTCTCAATGTCGCGCGGTCGAAGCCCTTCAGCGCGTCCTGAGGTTGATCGGGAAATCCGACCACGCCGCGCGACCGGTCGAATTGGTAAATGCGGGTCGGCGGGCGTTGACGGAACGGAAATGCGCGAAGTTTATTGCCCTCGAGTGAGTCCAACGCGCCGGGGACTCGACATGCTTTCACCGCCAGCGCATACAAGTCGCTCCTGACCTCGGACGACGAGTTGATGCTGTTCGACAACTCGTTAGGGTCTTTTTTGCGATCGAAAAGCTGTTCCCGTCCGCTGTTGGCCATGAAAATGTATTTCCACTCGTCGGTGAGGACCATGATTTTGAAATCATGTGAGCCTGGAACTTCAACCATCCCGATGAGATGCTGGCGCGGCGCGCATTCGCCTCGAAGCATTTTGAGAACGTCGATCCCTTCGCGCGCTTCGCATGCGCCTGCGGCTCCCGTGGCAATCGCGAAGAGATCTGCCAGGCTGATGAAGTCAGTTCGCTCGGTTGCCGCGGGCAGCGCGGTTGGCCAACTGAGCAGCAAAGGAACGCGACAGGCCGCCTCAAAGAAATTTTGTTTTTGCCAGCCGTGATGGTCGCCGAGAAGATCGCCATGATCGGAAAAGAAACAGATGAGAACGTTGTCCGAGTTGGCTCGCGCTTCGACCGTATCGAGAATTCGCCCGAGACAATAATCGAGATATGTGATCTCGCCGTAGTAACGGGCCTTCACGATTTTACTCAGGGCGGGGTTAATTGCATCTGCCCAAACGGCGCGACTCATGAAAGAAATTTCTTCATCCAAATGATCTTCCTCGACCTTGCCGAGAACTGGTTCCGGCATTCGATCGGGATTGTACATCCGGTTGAAAGGAATCGGCGGAGCCAACGGCGGATGCGGTCCAACGAATGACACAAATCCGAAGAATGGGCGCGAATTATCGGACTTTTCAATTTCTTCCGCCGTACGATCAGCTGTCCACCATTCGCCGCCCAAATCGGCCGGAAGCGGACTGCGTTGTGGAAGGTAAAACATCTCGGTGCGTTCGCCCATGGGTTGCTCGAGGAAGTCGAACTCCGGATGCTCCCGTGCCAGCCACGAACCGTAATCATCGCCTTCGCGATTTGGGGGGTGATAGGTCTCTTCGCAACGCCACAACGTTTCAAAACCCAGATCTTCATTCCACGGATTAGTATGGAACTTTCCGACTCCGAAGGTTCGATACCCGAGCCGGGACATCGTTCTAGCCAGGTACGCTCCGCACCGCGTTTCCATCTCCAAGGCCTGGCCGTCCACCGGACCTGCCTTGGCGTTAGTAAACACGCGGGTCGTAGCCGGCTCGCATCCAGTGCGGATCGTGTACCGCGCGGCAACGCAGACCGGACACGTAGCGTATGCATTTGAGAAAGTGATTCCCCGTCGCACCAGCCGATCCATATTTGGCGTGTAAATATCCGAGTTCCCGAGCGCAGCGATCGTATCGAACCGCTGCTGGTCGGTCATAATGAACAAAATGTCGGGCCGGGTGTGTGGCATTTGCGTCAAATGCGTTCAAACGTAACACAGCCATCTTGGCTGTTCAGTCGAGCGAGCATCCTGCCCGCAAGGGTTAGCAGGCTGGGAAGCCTGCTCGACGCTTCAGGCAAGATGCCTGAGTTACGAGCCCGACGACGCGCTCTGGCGTAATTGCGGCCCTGCATATTGATCGGTTTTAGTCGATCGCAATCTCATTCCCCGTCAATCGGCGAAATGCCTCAAGATATTTGGCCGAAGTCTTTTCGAAGACTTCCTTGGGTAGACGCGGCGGGGGCGGAGTTTTGTCCCAGTCAAGGGTCTCCAGATAATCGCGCACAAATTGTTTATCGAAACTGGGCGGGCTCTGCCCAATCGCGTACTCGTCCTTCGGCCAGAAACGCGACGAATCCGGCGTAAGGCATTCGTCGATCAAAAGCAAATCTTGATCGACTGTGCCGAACTCGAATTTTGTATCCGCGACGATGATCCCGCACTGGTCCGCGTGTTCGCGACCACGGGAATAAATCTTCAGGCTCAGGCTTTTCACGCGCTCGGCTACTTCGTCGCCCAGAATCTGGGCACATCGTTGCATGTCAATGTTCTCGTCGTGACCTGTTTCGGCTTTTGTCGCAGGCGTGAAAATTGGTTCGGGCAATCGCGACGCCAACTTGAGTCCGGCCGGCAACTTAATGCCGCAAACGCTCTGCGATTCCCGATATTCCTTCCAGCCCGAACCCGCGAGATAACCGCGCACTACACATTCCACAGGCAACGGCTTGGTTTTTCTCACGATCATCGAACGCCCGGCAAGCTGCTCGCGAAATGGCTGCAATTCCTTCGGGAATTCGTCGAAATCTGCTGTGACAAAATGGTTCCGGATATCTTCGAAACGCTTGAACCAGAACGCGGAGATCTGGTTGAGCACCGCGCCTTTATGGGGAATCGGATCGGGTAGGATGACGTCAAATGCGGAGATGCGATCGGTGACAACAAAGAGCAGTGTCTCGCCGAGATCGAAGACTTCGCGGACCTTACCACTGCGCACTCTTTTGATTCCGGGTAATTCGATAGAGGATTGAAGGTTGGTTTGCATAACTGAATGTGATCTGTAAAACCATGAAGAGTGAAGCGCTGTCATCCTGAGCGAAGCACAGCGGAGTCGAAGGATCCCGTTGCGTTACCTTCGGCTGTGCAACGGGATTCCTCCACTTCGCTCGGAATGACACTGCGGTTCACCAATCACTGATCACTTTGCAGGATGGCCGGAATTGTTGTCAAACCGCGTGCGCGAATTTTGCATGGACACGACTGGGTATTTTCGAGCGAAGTGCTCAAGGTGTTCGGAGATCCCGCGGATGGCGATGTGATTTCGCTCAAGGACGGCAGAGACCATTTGATCGGGAGCGCCATTTACAATTCCAAATCGCAAATCGTTGCGCGCCGTTTCTCGAGGCGACGGCAGGATCTGGATCTGGATTTCTTTCAACGCCGTATCATGCAGGCTTCCGAATACCGTGACCGGCGGAGTGTTGAACCAAAACTGCGCCGAGTTGTGTGGAGCGAAAGCGACGGCCTTCCCGGGCTAATCATCGACCGCTATGGCGATCAATTCGTTTTGCAAACGCTGACCCTGGCGATGGACATCCGAAAGGATTTGATCACCACTGCAATGGCCGATCTGTTCGGCGACATCGCTATCGTCGAACGTAATGACGCTCCGGTCCGACAGGCCGAAGGGCTCGAACTGCGTACGGGTGTTTTGCGAGGGACTGCTTCGCCGCAAACGATCATCGAAATTGAAGGCCTGAAGTTCGAAGTCGATCTTTTGCGCGGGCACAAGACCGGTTTTTATCTGGATCAAAAGCACAATTACACAATCGTCGCGCCGTACGCTCGCAATCGGCGCGTGTTGGATTGCTTTACAAACCAGGGCGCATTTGCGTTGACGTGCGCGCGAGCAGGCGCAGCGGAAGTGACCGGCGTTGAAGAGAATCCTGAGAATATCGCCGCCGCAAAACGAAACGCCGCTTGCAACCAGCTAAAAGTCGAGTGGGTGCAGCGGGATGTGTTTCAATTCCTGCGGGCAGCTGAAAAAACAGGCGCACAGTACGATCTGATCGTCCTCGATCCGCCTTCGTTTACCAGAACGAAGACCGGTCTGCGCGACGCGTTGCGCGGCTATCGGGAATTGCACATGCGTGCGTTCAAGCTGCTATCGAAAGACGGTCTGCTGGCGACTTTTTCCTGCTCACATCACGTCGATGACCCGGCATTTTTGCAAACTATCACCGACGCGCTTGTAGACGCGCGTCGGTCGGCGCGCCGTTTGCGCCGGTTTGAGCAGGCGCCGGATCATCCGGTTCTGCCCATCGTTCCGGAAACCGAATATTTCAGGGGTTTTCTTCTGGAGATGATGCCGGGTCGGTAGAACACGATGCCCGCCCGCACGTGGCGGCCACATTTAACTTTTCGACGATTTACCGATTTAACGGTTTGACGATTTGCTGCAGCGAAGCCAATATCCGCTTCGGCGAGCCTAGACGGCGTCGCAAATTGTCATGGCAGAAAGAACTCGACCGGTTGAACAGATGCTCGACCTGACTGAGGAGACGCCGTCTGTCGAGCACTTGGATAATCAGGTGCAAAAAGCGCAGGAGCAACTGCTCCAACTCAAGCGCCAGCAGGAGCAAATCGAGAAGCAAAAACGCGAACTGGAAGAGCTAAGCCGGCGTCAGGATGAGTTGGAACACGGCCGCGCAGAAATGACCGACAAGCTGACGCGAGCGCTGGTTGTCCTCGAACGCGAAGCGTACAATGCGCAAAGCCGGCTGGAGCAAATCCGCGTTGCGCGCGAAAGTTTTGCGCAACATTTAGAATTGATCGAATCGATCGATCCGAGGAACTGGAATCCATCGGATTTGCACAAGGAACTGAGCCGGGCACTGAGCACGGTGGACGACGCTCGCACTGAATACAATGAACACCGCAGCCGGCTGCAAGCAGCGGGCGCCGACAGTGAGGCGTCGTTACCCGATACCGCGCCGGGCGTTTACGAAAACAGCGACGGCCGTTCCTTTTCTGAGTGGTTGCAGATCGGTCTCGCGCTCAGTTTGCCGTTGATCTTCTTTGGTGCCGTCGCGGTTGCCCTTTTCGTTTGGATAGCCAGCCGGTGATCGCGATGTTCCGGCGTTCGCGCAAACCGGCCCCGCCGCTTCACCGCAAGCAACAAGAAATAGCGCAAGAGGAGGCGCGGGTGCGCGAGAAGGTTGAAAACCTGGAACGTATAGTTGCGCAATCGCGGGCGCCTGCCCAAAAGAAGTCTTCAGCGCAACGGCCAGACCGCACGGCAACAACCAATGTTGTCGAAAAGCGATTTCATGTGTCGATCGCAATGGGTAGCCCGCAGCTCTTTGACACTGAGCAAAGGCGCCGGCGGCCTGCGTTGCGCAAAGAGCGACGGCAGGGGCGGCTCGCTTTTCTAATTCTTCTCGCCTCGTTAGGGGTCGCTGTCATGTGGCTTGTCAGCCATTTGCATCCCTGAGCGTCTGCCATGGCTGGAACTTCAGACCTCGATGTCGCCTACGTCGCAAGGCTGGCCCGACTCAATCTGACAGAAGACGAAGCACAAATTTTTCAGAAACAACTCGATGACGTGCTCAAGTACGCCGAAAAACTTCGCCAGGTTGACGTAACTGGCGTTGACGCAGCCGCGCATGCGCTTCCGGTTTTCAATGTGTTCCGCGACGATTCGCCGCGCGACTGGTTCACAGCGGAACAGGCGTTAAGCAACGCGCCCCGGCAGGCAAACGGCCTTTTTGTTGTCCCTAAAGTCGTGGAATGATCGAGACGGATCTGCCGGCGCTGAGCATCGCCGATCTGCAATCGCTGTTGCGTCGCCGCGAAGTTTCGTCCCGCGAAGTGATCGACATTTTGCGAAAGCGCATTGCTGCTGTTGATAGCGGTCTCGGCGCTTATCTCTCGCTCGATGTCGAAGCTGCGCTCAAAGAGGCGGAGCACGCAAACGTCGATCTTCCTCTGGGCGGGATTCCCATTGCGATCAAAGACATCATCAACGTGATGGGTCAGCCGTGCACGTGCGCGTCGAAAATTTTGAACGGATATCGCGCGGCGTACAACGCCACGGTCATTCAAAAATTGCGCGCAGCAGGCGCGATTCCATTCGGCAAAACCAATCTCGACGAGTTCGCCATGGGCTCGTCCACGGAAAATTCCGCGCTGAAATCTACTCGCAATCCGTGGGACCTGTTGCGGGTGCCGGGAGGATCCAGCGGCGGTTCTGCGGCAGCAGTTGCCGCAGATGAAGCTTTCGGCGCGCTCGGCTCCGACACCGGCGGTTCGATTCGGCAACCCGCCGCGCTGTGCGGTGTAGTCGGCCTCAAGCCAACTTACGGCCGGGTTTCTCGCTTCGGCCTCGTCGCGTTCGCGTCGTCGCTCGATCAAATTGGACCGGTAACGAAGACGGTGCGCGACGCTGCGCTGATCATGAACGTGATCGCCGGTCAGGATCCGCAGGATTCCACCTCCCTGAATGAGCCGGTGCCGGAGTATACGGCCAGCCTCGGCAAGGACTTGCGCGGCATCCGATTGGGCCTGCCGAAAGAATACATGATCGAAGGAATTGATCCGCAGGTGAGAGATGCAATCAATGCCGCGGTGAAACAGCTCAATTCCCTCGGCGCCGACATTGTTGATGTTTCATTGCCCAGCACGGAGTACGCGGTTGCGGTTTATTACATTATTGCTACCGCGGAAGCTTCCGCGAACCTCGCTCGTTTCGACGGCGTGCGTTACGGATATCGCGCGGAAAATCCCAAGGATGTGCTCGATCTTTATGGCCGCACACGTGTGGAAGGTTTTGGATCGGAAGTGAAACGCCGAGTCATTCTTGGTACTTACGTTCTGAGCTCCGGTTATTACGACGCCTATTATTTGCGCGCGCAAAAGGTGCGGGAGCTGATTCGCCGCGATTTCGCTAAGGCTTTCGAAAAAGTCGACGCATTGATCTCGCCGACTTCGCCAATAGCAGCATTTAAGCTGGGCGAACGCGTTGCTGACCCATTGCAAATGTACCTTGCTGACATTTTCACCATCGCTGCCAACCTAGCCGGCATTTGCGGAATCAGTGTCCCGTGCGGTTTCGCCGAACTAGACGGGCATCGTCTGCCAATCGGTTTACAGTTGTTAGGCAAAACACTGGATGAACCTCGCATTTTGCAAATCGCCCACGCCTACGAGCAAAGCACAGACTGGCATAAAGCGCGTCCGCCACTCGCCGCGAACCTGCCGAAAGCGTAGATTTTCCGCAGCGTCCAAAAGCTCAACTGGTGCGGTGTTTGATCGATCTGAATAGTTCTGCGATGGCTTCGGCGCGTGGCTTGGGGCCGAGGTTGCCTTTGCGATGGACGCGCAGGCTCACGGCATTGGCTTCCAAGTCGCGCCTTTGGATCACGAATATGCTATGACTTTCATTGGTTCGGCGGCAGAATCTGAAGTCCGTATTTCGGCGCGGCGGCCAATAGTTTATCGATTTCCTCTTTGCTACAGGGTATTGCCGGCGAATCGAATGACGCAACCGGTTGCGCAAATTCGTTAAAGAAATTCTCAAATCCTGCTGGGGTAACAAACACCAGCATGCGCGCCGGCAGTCGCGTGTTGTTCTTAAAACTGTGTGCAATGTCTCGTGGCCCTTGAATGAACGCGCCCGGCCGGGCTGTGATCTTTTCATCACCGACCTGAAATTCGACCTCGCCTTCCAAAACAAA
>Ga0209807_1000808_pt1 | contig 14523 bp, 10 predicted proteins | sample GraSoiAngelo_154_FD_186168 | JGI IMG/M metagenome (GOLD analysis project Ga0209807, IMG submission 186168) | Grasslands soil microbial communities from the Angelo Coastal Reserve, California, USA - 14_1009_13_20cm (SPAdes) (version 2) | ecosystem: Environmental > Terrestrial > Soil > Grasslands ... | reverse complement strand
GTCGCATTCCTGGCATCCTGGCACGAACCCCTCGTTGGACCTCCGCATCGCCGTATTGTCCGTACATTGTACGGGTACTATAATCAACCAGGTTGCAGAGAGACAGTCTTCATGAAGCATAGCTCCACGAAACGACGGGAGGACCGCCTTGAGGTTCGTCTGACTCCCAAGGCGAAGTCGATGTTGCGGCGCGCCGCATCGGTCGAGCGCAAGACCGTCAGCGCCTTCATTCTTGACAAGGGCCTTGCGGCAGCCGCCGAGACGCTCGCGGACCGCCGCGAATTCCCGCTGAGCGCCAAGCAGTATGACGCCTTTATCGCCGCGCTCGACGCTCCGTCGAAATCCCGCCCGCGCCTCGAAAAGCTTCTCAAAACGCCTAGCGTTCTGGAGTGAACGACTACGGCGCGATCGAGAAGCTGCGCCGCGAGCACCTGCTCGACAGCTTCGATTGCGGCAAGGAAGATCTGAACCGCTTTCTGAAGCGCCAGGCATGGAACAGCCAGCAGGCGCACAGCGCGCGGACTTACGTCCTCGTTAAGGATCTGCGCGTTCTCGGATACTACAGTCTGGCCGCAGGGTCGGTAACCCATGAGGACGCGACGGAGCGTGTCAGGAAAGGCCTGGCGCGGCATCCAATCCCGGTAATTCTCCTCGCGCGGCTGGCCGTGGACGCGTCAGTCCATGGCAAAGGCCTGGGGTCGGCGCTGTCGAAAGACGCGCTGCTCCGGACAGCACAAGCAGCCGATACCATTGGCGCCCGTGCGTTGCTCGTTCACGCCAAGGAGGATGGCGCCAAGGCGTTCTACGAGCACTTCACGTTCGAGGCGAGTCCAAGCGATCCGTACCACTTACTGCTCATCATGAAGGACTTATTGCAGATCATCTCGGCATGACTTGGCCGTTCTTCAATGCGCCGCGAGTGCGTGGACTGGCTCATACCGCTATCCGAAGCCATCTGCGGCGTGCGCTCCACTCCTGGGTCGAACATTAGAACCGCGGGCGCCCACACATGGCCCTCAGTCCTGGCGTGCCTGATCCTCCAGCAGTTGGAGTGGTATCGATTCCGAAGTCTCGTCATCGCCTCGATGACTTCGGAATTGTTCGTAGCACAGCAGTGCTCGGCGGACTGCACCACGAGTACTCACTGTGTCCCGCCTGAGCTGGACGATGGCGCTCAGCAGTCAGTTACACCATCACACCATCACTGTGATCGTGGCGCGTAGCGCGTCCACTCGCCCGTTCGATCGTTGAATACTCGGAAGGAACCATCCTTTTTCGCGGTCAGCTTTATCCAGTGGGATGTGGTTTCATCAAGATTCGCGACATACTGCGGCGCGAAGTTGCTGTCACCCGCATCAGCGGACCGATGCAGTTGCCAGACGTCCTTGAGCCCGGGGACGTGGTGCAGAGCTTGATAGGTCGCCAATGCGCCACCCTTCTTCAGGCCGTTGTTCATGATCGCGATCCGAGGCTTGAATGCCGCGAACGTAGCAGGGACATCAACGTCCGGTCCCCCATGATGGGCGACCAAGTACGCATCCACCGGCCCGATGAGACTCTTCGGACAAGCGAGATTGAAGAGCGGTTGCCCACTCAGATCGCCGACATCGAGAAAGCGGAACTTGCCGTAGCGGATGACAATTCCCGTGGAGCGCGGGTTTTCATACGGATCGCGGGGCGCCATCGCGTGCTCCTGGCAAGCGGTAGTGATGGCGCCGGCAGCCGGGAGGGGTCCGAAGAGCGTCGTGCCTGCAGAGCTTACGACCGTAACTTCGAGGTCATTCAACGGCAGACGATCCCCGGGGGCGGGTTGGAGGTGCTGGCCTCCGCGTCGCAACATCGAATATGCGCTGAACGCGGCGTTTGTCTCCGGGACCGTAGTTTCAGCCTCGGGACTTGGGTCACCATGATCGATGAATACGCGAATGGGCATCAGCTCCGAGAGCTCCGTGACCCCACCATCGTGATCCGGGTGGAAATGTGTGATGAGCAGGTAGTCGATCTGCTGAATTCCCGCATCGTGCGCGGCGGCCATGATCCGGTTCGCATCACGCGCCTGATGAGGATCACCTGGTCGGAAGCCTGAGCCATCGCCAGCGAACCCCGTGTCAATCAGCAAAGAGTGGTGGTCTGGCGTGACGACTAACGTCGACTGGCCTCCCTCCACGTCGATGAAGTAGATCTGGAGGCTCTTCGGCGTCGCTGCCTTCGCCGACCCCACTGAAAAGATCCAATAGGCGGTTCCGATGAGGAGGGGCAGCACAATGCGAAGAACTGGACTCTGGCCGGGAGCGCCACTCCGCGCAGAACATGCATACTGCTGAAACCAGTTTGTCAATGTGACCTCCACATCGCGATGTTCGCTAAGCGAGAGACTCTTAGCTGCTCAAAGGCGAGCCGCTCCGGCCGTACGGGATCGTAGGTAAGCTGGTAGGAGTAATCGAATTCCATAGTCGTTCGCTGGCTGGTGGTATACGGCTCCCCGGGGGGCAGACCCAGGTGACTGGAATGGTGCCCCAAGGCGCTCTCAGCAAATGATCGGCCTCTTCTTAGATATTAGACACGTCACGTCCGTGTCATTCAATCGCGTCGGCGGCTTATCCACAGTGCCGCCGACGGCTCGCTCACATAACTGTGCGCCACGCATAATGGCCGAACTCTGTCCACCACTCCAGGCGCGTGGGGCATCGGTGGCGGCGGTGCCGGCGCCGTTACAGCCAGCAAGGAGTCCGTCATTCATTCTTGATCAGGTCGCTGATTCGAATGGTTGTGGTCCGCATAAATTCGGCCCCGGCCCTTCTGAAGGGGTCCCGATCCGCCGCCCACGTGGTGCGAATACCAAGAGGCCAGTTCGCGCCATCGCCACGGGGAATCCTATGCAGTCCGTGCCAATCCGATCCTCGGCGGATTGCATCACGAATACTCCCTCGCGCCTTCCTGTGCGTGACTGAGTTTTTGCGGACCACAGTGATCCCAGGGCCCATGCTAGTCAACCGGATACGGCCCATCGGGAAAATTCGTATCGTGATAGCGCTTGCTTCCGACCTCTCGCGCCAGCGCGCTCCGAAAGTCCCGATTGGTGCGCAGGCATTCCAATACATGCGCAAAATCGTATTTTGGTTTCCAGCTCAGACCCGTCCTCGCGAGCTCATTGACGTAAACCCGATCGATCTGCGGGAAGAGCTTCCACCCGCGGGCCGCGTAGAGCGGCTCGCACTCGGGAAAGAGTCGGTGCACCACTTGTGGAGCATTCCTGCGCAGCATCGTCAGATCACCCGCCGTAAAGGGAGTGGTCGCGGAGATGATGTAGCGGGCAAAGCCGATGCCTCGAGCTTTCTCAATTGCCAGGAGTACTGCGGTGACGACGTCTTCGATGTCCACGCGCCGATATAGCAACTCGTTTGCTTGGGCGTTGGCGGTCTCGTACTGCGCACGGATGGTTCGGTTATCATCGGCCTCCGGGAAAAACCGGGAAGTGCGCAATACCACCAAGGGAAGGCTTCGCTGCTTGTGCACCAACTCGCACAGGCTCTCGGCCATGAGCTTGCTCACTCCATAGACATTCTTCGGCTTTGGAATGAGATTCTCGGTCATCCAAGCGGCAGGCTCAGAACCGACGGGCGTCAGCGTCAAGCCGAACGTGCTCGTGGTGCTGACGTAGACAAAACAATCGATGCCTGCGTCCAGAGCTGCCTCGAGCAGAACCAGCGTTCCCGTGACGTTCGCGTCGATGAAATCCTGCCAGGAGTGAGTTGCGACATGAGGCTTGTGGAGCGTGGCCGCATGGACGACCGCTTGCGCTGACCTTATGCACCGCGTGACGAACCGCTTGTCACAGATGGATCCGACCTGGTCGGTGAACGGCGACGGCTTAACGTCGAGGCCTAGGGATGATCGGCCCGCAGCACGCAAGTACCGCATCACGGCCTCCCCGAGGTGGCCCGCGCTTCCAGTCACCAGCACTGTCATCTCGCCTGCCTTGCGAACGAGCCGGTCATGATCAATATGTTACCGCCATCGATACGCTTCGCCCCTAAGCGGATCGGATTCCCGGGACGAATGGTAATCTAGGCGAGTAGGCATACGCCGACTCGGAAGACAAAAGTGGAACGGTCACCACGCCGCATGGCGAACATCCTGTTCGATGTCGCGCTGGCTTCGACGGTGCTAGTGGTCACGGCGGCCTTGATGCTCGGGCCGGCAAATGACTGCCGCGCGGCAGATGCGGACGCGCGCCGCAAGGTCATCATCGACCAGGATGCCTTCGGACCGGCGGGCTCGAACATGCAGGCGATTTTGATGCTGCTGCAATCGAAGGATGTGGAAGTGCTCGGCATCACGATTCCGAGCGGCGACGGTTGGCGTGACGAGGAGGTCAGTCACACGCTGCGGCTCCTCGAGATCGCGCAGCGTGCCGAAATCCCGGTGTACCCCGGGGCAGTGTTTCCGCTGGTCAACACGCAGAGTCGCACCAAGCGCTGGGAGGCGCTCTACGGCAAGCTCTTCTACAAGGGTGCATGGACCGAAGAGTGGCCCGCCGAGGGTGCGGTGCGCCGTACGCCCTATCACGCCGATCCGTACCTCGTGCCACCTTCGCCTGCCGGTCAACCCACGATCCAGCCCGCGCATGAAAGCGCCTTCAGCTTCCTCTCGCGTGCGGTGCGCGAGTTCCCGGGCCAGGTCACGATCATCGCCGCCGGCCCCCTCACCAACATTGCGATGACCTCGCGGCTCGATCCGCAGTTCTCGTCATTGGCGAAGGAGCTCGTCTTCATGGGCGGCAGCTTCAATCCCACGCCCGCCGACAATCCCTTTGCCGCCGAGTACGTGAATGCAACGCGGCGCGAGTTCAACATGCGGTTTGACCCGGAGGCCGCATCGATCGTGCTGCACGAGCCGTGGAAGAAGATCACCGAGGTGCCGATCGATCCCACGACCAAGACCTACTTCAAGGCGGAATTCATCCGTGACGTGTCCAGGGGTCAGGCGCCCTTCGACGCCTATCTCGGTCAGTTCGGCCAGTCATTCCCGATGTGGGACGAGCTTGCCGTGGCGGTGTGGCTCGATCCCTCGATCGTGACCCGTTCCAAGACGCTGCTGGTGGACGTCGATACCAGCTTCACCGCCGGTTGCGGCGATACGCTCAGCTGGGCGCCGGGTGAGGGTCCGGGGCTGGGCGAGCGCGCCGTGAACGTGGTGTTCGAGGTCGACGTTCCGCGGCTGGAGCGCATGACGCTTGCGCTGCTGAAGGCGCCAACCCCGCCGCACTGAGCGGCGGATTCGTCACTCGCCGTACGGCACCCAGATATTCTTGACCTGGAATGCGTGGTCCAGGTACCAGCGGCCTTCGCCCTCGCGCGCGCTGAAAAAATTGATCCGGCGCCCCTCGTTAGTCCAGACCTGCTTGAGATTGCCCGCCGACAAGCGCTTGGCCACCGCGCACAGCTTCTCTTCGCCATAGCACCAGATGGCGTCCACGTCATCGTGCTCCGCGAGCACCTGCAGAAGCTCCCCCGGGCGCCCGGTCACCAGGTTGATGACGCCACCGGGCACGTCACTCGTGTCGAACAGCTGGTAGAGGTCGCCGGCGATGAGCGGATAGCTCTCGGATGGCACCGCGACCACGCAGTTACCCGCCGTCACCAGCGGCAGCACCAGTGACAGGAAACCGAGCAGCGGCGCCTCCGGCGGACAGATCACTCCGGCGGTGCCGATCGCCTCGTTCATCGCCACGGATATACTCCTGAAAGGCGGCGAGTGCACCACGCCCTCGTACTTATCGGCCCATGCCGCGTAGGCGAACAGCCGCTCGACGCCGAGGCGCACCTCCTCGGCTGCCTGCTTCCTGCCGACCACGGCCGCGAGGCGCGCCGCGACATCCTGACCCCGCTGCGTGAGGTTCTCCGCAGCATAGTAGAGAACCTGAGCCCGCTGGTGCGTGGTGGCGCTGCCCCACTGCTGCGCGCGTCGTGCCGCCTCCACGGCGTTGCGGATGTCCTTGCGGTTACCGAGCGGCGTCTCTCCGAGCAGTGCGCCGGTGCTGCTGCGGCATTCGAGGCTATAGCCCGAGTCCGGCCGCACCTGCTTGCCGCCGATGTAGAGCTTCACCGTCCGGTCGATGACCCTGGCCGCGTCCGCGGCCTGCGTCCGGCGGCGGCTGCGGGCGGCGCGCGCGCGCAGCGGCGGGGCTTTGAGCAGCCAGACAGGCTCCAGATACTCGCGCATCCCTTCGCGCCCGCCCTCTCTGCCGAACCCGCTCTCCCGGTAGCCACCGAAGCCGCAGGCGGCGTCGAACATGTTGGTGCTGTTCACCCACACGACGCCAGCCTTGATCTGTGCGGCCACCTGCAGCGCGACATTGACGCTCTCGCTCCACACGCTGGCCGCGAGCCCGTAGGCGGTGTTGTTGGCGAGCTCCACAGCCTCCGCCGGTGTGCGGAAAGTCATCGCCGCCAGCACCGGCCCGAAGATCTCGGTCCGTGCCACCACCGACGTCGGGTGGACGTTGGTGAGCAGTGTCGGCCGATAGAACAGGCCCCGCGCCGGCAGCGGCACATCCGGCTGCCAACAGGACGCTCCCTCTGCCACTCCCTGCGCGACCAGACCCTCGATACGCTCGAGCTGTACACGTGCGACTATCGCACCGATGTCGGTGGTCTTGTCGAGCGGCGCACCGACCCGCAGCGCGGCCATGCGCACCTGCAGCTTCTTCGTCAGCGGCACCGCGATGCTCTCCTGCATCAGCAAGCGCGAGCCGGCGCAGCACACCTGCCCCTGGTTCAGCCAGATGCCGTCGACCAGGCCCTCGACGGCGCTGTCCAGATCGGCATCCTCGAACACCACGAACGGCGACTTGCCGCCGAGCTCGAGCGACAACTTCTTGTGCGAGTCGGCCGTAGCGCGGCGGATCGCCCGGCCGACCTCCGTCGAGCCGGTAAAGGCGATCTTGTCAACGTCGGGATGCACGACCAGTGCGGCTCCGGTCTTGCCGTCGCCGGTGACGATGTTCACCACCCCGGGGGGCAAGCCGACCTCACTGCACAGCTCGGCAAATGCGAGTGCGGTGAGCGGGGTGAATTCCGCCGGCTTCAGCACGACCGTGTTTCCGGCAGCGAGCGCCGGCGCGATCTTCCACGCCACCATGAGGAGCGGAAAGTTCCACGGAATGATCTGGCCGACCACCCCGCGCGGGCGATAGTCGGGGAATTCGCGCTCGAGCAGCTGCGCCCAGCCGGCATGGTAGTAGAAGTGCCGCGCTACCAGCGGTATGTCGATGTCGCGGCTCTCGCGGATCGGTTTGCCGTTGTCGAGCGTCTCGAGCACGGCCAGACGCCGCGAGTGCTTCTGCACCTGGCGGGCGAGCGCGTACAGGAAGCGCGCCCGCGCGTGCGGGGTCAGTGCCTGCCAGTGCGGTAGCGCGGCACGTGCAGCTTTCACGGCCGCGTTCACGTCTGCCGCACTGCCCGCGGCGACCTCGGCGATCTTCTCCCCGGTCGACGGGTCTGCGGTTGCGAAGTAACGGCCTTGCGCGGGCGCCCTCCACTTGCCGCCGATGAAATGGCCGAAGCGTCGTCCGAAACGATCGAGCCACACGAGGGAGTTGTGCGGGTCCTCGGGCGCCGCGCCGTACTCCATGCTGCGGAATTTCTCGGCCACGCTGGTGTTTGCCATAGACACCCTTCAGGCGAGCGGGTGATGGTAGGAAGCGGAATAGCGCCCGCTGCCGTGGAATTCCAGCTGCCGCTCGATATCGCCGAGCATGCTGCTGGCACCGATCCTGAACAGCCGCGGCTCGAGCCAGCCCTGTCCGAGCTCCTCCTTCATCAGCGCGAGCCAGTCGAGCGACTGCCGCGCGCTGCGGAATCCGCCGGCGGGCTTGAACCCTACGGCCATGCCGGTGCGCTCGCAATACTCGCGAATCGCGCGCGCCATCACCAGTCCGACCGGGAGCGTGGCGTTGACGGCCTCCTTGCCGGTGGAGGTCTTGATGAAGTCCGCACCCGCCATCATGGCGACCAGACTCGCCCGCGCCACGTTGCGCAGCGTCGCAAGATCGCCGCTGCCCAGGATCACCTTGCAGTGGGCCTTGCCACACGCCTCCTTGAAGGCCGCGACCTCATCATAGAGGCGTTGCCACTCACCCGCGAACACATGCGCTCGCGTGATCACGACATCGATCTCATCGGCGCCCGCCTCGACCGAGTGGCGGATCTCCGCGAGACGCTCCGTGAGCGCGTTCAGGCCCGCGGGAAAGCCGGCGGATACGGCCGCGACGCGGATCGGCGTGCCCCGGAGCGCCCGGCGCGCCGTCTCCACAAACAGGTGGTAGACGCACACGGCTGCGACCTTCACCGGCAGCTCATCGATACCGAGCAGCGCCTTCACGCTCCCGGACACCGGCTGCATCGCCTTGGCGCACAGCCGCCGCACCCGCTCATCGCTGTCGTCGCCCGCGAGCGTCGTGAGGTCCATGCAGGTGATCGCCCGCAGGAGCCACGCGACCTGCCAGTCCTTCTTCACGGTACGACGGGCAAGGAGCGTCGCTGCACGGCGCTCGACGGCACTGGTGTTGATGCGTACGCCGTCGATCCAGTCCAGGTTGAGCGGGATGCCGGTGTTGACCCCCAGCGCTCGCCCCTGCAACTGCATGACGGGCTCGCGCTGGCCGGTTGGCGCGACGAGCGGCAGCTCCGCCATCTGCTCGCGCAACTCAAGCCGCTGTGGGGTGGGTGGGGTCATGAGGGCGGCGTGTGCTCGTTCGCCTCCTCTAGAGCGTGCGCGCGAGCACGATGAGTGCCAGCCCGCTCACGAAGGAGGCGAACATGGCCGTGAGCAGCTTCGAGGTACCGGCGGGGGCGGTGGCGAACTCCTTCCAGATGAACACGCCCCAGCAGGCCGCGATCATCGTGGCGCCCTGCCCCAGGCCGTACGAGATCGCAAAACCTGCCGGGCCCGAGGCGATCAGGTTGAGCGACATGCCGATGCCCCAGATACATCCGCCCAGGATGCCGGTGAGATGCGTGCGGAAGTCTCCCTGGAAATAACTGGCAAAGCTCACGGGAGTGCCGACGAATGGCTTCTTCATCGCCAGCGTATTCCACACGAAATTGCTGAGGAATACCCCGACCGCGAACACGAACACGGCCGCATAGGGGCCCATCTTGCCCGGGTCCGGGTGGAGGGGATCGCCGTACATCGCCGCGGCGACGAAACGGTAGAACATGCCCATGAACACCCCGCAGGCCACCGACAGGACCAGCCCCTTGGTGCTCAGCCCGGCCGCCGCTCCCGGCAGGCGCCGATAAGCGGTGGCATCGAGAACGATTGCGAGCGTGACGAGCAGCACGCCGATCGCGAGCAGCGGGCCGTTGCCGAGCGGTGTCGCAAGGTAGTTCACGATCACCCCGATGATGAGCGCGAGTCCGATACCGACCGGAAACGCGACCGCCATGCCGGCGACTTCGATCGCCGCGACCAGCAGGATGTTGGCGAGATTGAAGATACCCCCACCGAGCAGCGCCGAGCCGACGCCCGCCGCGGAGGCCTGCGCCAGGTCGGCGGCGAAGGATCGCCCCTCGGTTCCGCTGCTACCGAGGGTGATCCCCAGCGCCAGCGTGAGCAGCAGCACGCCGAGCGCGTAATCCCAGTAAAACAGCTCGAAGCGCCAGTTCTTGCGGGCGAGCTTCCTGGTGTTTGCCCACGAACCCCAGCAAAGCATGGTGATGACGCACAACACGACCGCGAGCGGATAGCTATGCACTACGAACATGGGATGAGTCCTGGTGAGGTTGCTGGGAAAGTGAATTCGTCGTTCGGTGCTGCCCGGTCAACCGCCCTGCGTCCCGCGCCGCGCCCATGCGGCTTCGAAATCGGCGCGCCTGAGGAAGGACTTCTGCGTTCCGACGCGGGTGGTAGAGAGGCCCGCGTAGAGATTGGCGCGCGCCACCGCCTCCGTCTCGGCGACCCCCTCGGCGAGAAACACCGCGAGACTGCCGATGAAGGCATCACCCGCGCCCGTCGTATCCACCGCCGTGACCGCATACGGGGGCACATGGACAGTGCCCGAGGCATCCGCAAGCAGCGCGCCGCGCGCTCCCAGCGTCAACACCACCTTGCGGAAGCCTTTGCGCAACAGTGCCCTGGCACACGAACCGGCCTCCTCGACCGTGTGCACCGGGTGGCCGCTGATGAGCTCGGCTTCGGTCTCGTTCGGTATGAAGTAGTCGGCGGCCGCGAGCTGCGCGAGATCCCCCGGCAGCGCCGGTGCCGGGTTGACGATGCAGCGAATGTTGTGGGCGCGTGCAAAGCGCACGGTGTGGTAGATGGTCTCGAGCGGAATCTCGAACTGCAGGATGATGGTGTCGACGCCACGCAGTTGCGCGGCGGCCGCGTCGACCTCCGCCGGCGTCAGACGGTCGTTCGCCCCCTTGACCACGATGATGCGATTCTGGCCGTTGGGCTCGACAAAGATCGGCGCCACGCCGGTCGACGTGCCCTGCACCACGCGCACGTGGGTGGTATCGACGCCGAATGAGGCGAAGTTCTTGATCGTGGCCTCACCGAACAGGTCGCTGCCGACGCGCGCCACCATGAGGACCTCCGCGCCGCACAGCCGGGCCGCGATCGCCTGGTTGGCCCCCTTGCCGCCGAAGCCCAGGTCGAAGTTCTGTCCGAATATGGTCTCGCCGGCCCGCGGAAAGGCGTCGCTGAAAGTGATGAGATCGGTGTTGGCGCTGCCCACGACGGCAATACGGGGTGCCATGCTTCAATCCTCCGCTAACTCCCGCTGTTCAATTGCCGCACCGAGTCCCGCTCGATCAGCTCGACGTCGAAAATGGTGCGACGGCTGGCGATCTTCTCACCTGACATTCGCTCCTGCATCAGTTCCACCGCCTTGGCGCCGATGGCGCCGACCGGCTGTGCGATGGTCGTGAGCCGCGGCGTGACGATATCCGTCCAGCGAATGTTGTCGAAGCCGGTCACCGACACCTCCTCAGGTACGCTCACACCCTGTTCCGCCAGGCGGCGGATCGCGCTGATGGCGATCAGGTCGTTTCCCGCCACGATCAGGGTGGCCCGGCCGCGCTGCTCGAGCGCTGCGAGCGCCTCGGGAGTCAGCACGCCGTCGAAGCCGACGCATACTTCCCAGACGATGTCGATGCTGCGCGGAAAGGCCTTGACGAAGCCTTCGCGTCGCTGGTGCGCACTCTCGATGTTCTGCGGCCCCGACAGGAGTCCCACGCGCGTGTGGCCCATGCGCAAGGCATACTGCGCGAGCAGCCGCCCGCCCATGCGGTAGTTCGAATGGACCACCGCATATCCCGAGCGCGGGCGGTCGATCAGCACCACCGGGCGGGCGAGATTCTTCAGCTGCGCGGGCGGGCGCGGCCCGAGCGGACACCAGATGATGCCGTCGACCGCATGCTGCATGAGCAGCGCGAAGCCGTCCGCCTCGCCCTCGGGCCGGCTCTGGCTGTCGACCAGGCACACCAGCAGCCCGCGGCTGCGTGCGGTGTTCTCCACCGCCTGCGCGAGCTCGGGGAAAAACGGGTTGGTGAGGTCCGGCAAAACCAGCCCGATCGCGCGCGTGCGGCCAGTGCGCATGGCCTGGGCGGCGCGGTTCGGGCGATATTCCATCTGCTTGGCGACCCGCAGTATCTTCTGCCGGGTGGCGCAGCCGACGTTGGGTCTGCCGTTGAAGACGTTGGAGACGGTGGCAACCGACACCCCAAGGGCTGCCGCAATGTCCTTCAAGGTCGCCATGGGTCACATCTGGCGCGAATCTCGGGCGCGCCACGGCCGCCAGCCTGCGACGCCGCGCACTGTTGCGCGCTCGCCACCGCGTCTCGATGCCTTTACAGCGAGTGCGGGCCTGGTGTAGCTTCTCACCCGCCGTAGTGTAACGTTTTACTAAGCAGAAACAACGAATCGAAAACGATCCGGCAACAGACAGCCAGCATGCGTGCGCGAAGCCTGTAGTGCACAGGTGAACCACGGGGAGGTCGCGATGGAAGTCACGAAGTCGGGCTCATTGGCATTGCTGCGTTGCGCTAAGCGCCGTGCGCTGCTGGCGGTCGCCACCCCCCTGATGGCAGCACTGCTGCTGACTCCCGGCATCACTCGTGCCCAGACCGGCGGCGCGGCGACCGCCGAGTCGGGAGCCCTGCAGGAAGTGATCGTCACGGCCGAGCGGCGTGAGGAACGAGCCCTCGAGGTGCCGGTCTCGACCGCGGTGCTGAGTGGCGAGTCACTGGCCGTACTCGGAACCGCCGGCCAGGATATCCGGCAGCTCGCCTTTGCGGTGCCGAGCCTCAATATCGAGTCGTCCAATGGCCGCACCTTCCCGCGCTTCTACATCCGCGGCTACGGCAACACCGACTTCACGACCTTCGCCTCGCAGCCGGTCGGCCTCTATTACGACGACATCGTCCAGGAGAATCCCGCATTGAAGGGCTTCCCGATATTCGACCAGCAGGACATCGAGGTTCTGCGCGGGCCGCAGGGGACTCTGTTCGGGCGCAATTCGCCTGCCGGCGTCGTCAAGATCGAATCCATGAGGCCCCAGCTCAATCAGTTCTCGGGCTACGGGACGATTTCCTACGGCACCTATGGCACGTCCAATTTCGAGGGCGTGCTCAACCTGCCGATGGGTGAGGCGTGGGCGTTTCGCGCCTCGACCCAGGGGCAACACCGCGACAACTGGGTGGACGCCCCCCACAACATGTCCGGCAACCAGCATCTGGAAGGTTACGACGACTGGGCCGTGCGCCTGCAGCTGCTCTTCAAGCCGAGCGACACTTTCAACGGCCTCCTGAACGTCCACACCCGCTGGCTGGGCGGGTCGGCGCGTCTGTTCCGCGCCAACGTCATGAGCCAGGGTAGCAACGCCCTCATTCCCGGCTTCGATCCGGCCACCATCTTCACCGATGGCTACAACGGTCAGTCCTACACCAGCATCGGGTCCAATCTGCACCTGAACTGGATCACCCCGAGCTTCACCTACCAGTCGATAACGGGCTACGAGTCCATCCGGCACTACCTGACGATCGGCGACATCGACGGTGGCTTCGGCCCCGGAGCGTTCGTCAATCCCGTCGTTCCCGCGGGCCCCGGGTTCATTCCCTTCGCGGTCGAAACCGGCGGCGACGTCCACAACTACGAGTGGACCCAGGAGTTCCGGATGGTGTCGAACGCGCCCGGTCCCCTGCAGGCACAGGCGGGCCTCTTCTTCTTCTACGAGGACACCACCAGCATCGGCAATGACTACGTCTACAACAGCCTGACGGTCACTGACACGACCATCTCGGAGCAGAGAAACGATGCCGAGGCGATATTCGGCTCGCTCGAGTACGCCTTCACCCCCGAGTTCAAGCTGCGCGGCGGGGTGCGCTATACGCTGGATCACCGGACCTTCGACGTGCCATCGAGCACCCTGCCCGGACTGCCCGTGCCGCAGCACAACTCGGGGAGCGCCAAGAAATTCAACTGGGACATTGCTCCCACCTATCAGTTCACGGCGCACACCAATCTCTACGCCCGCGTCGCGACAGGCTTTCGCGCACCGAGCTTCGGTGAGCCCACGTCCGGGCCACCTCCCCTGGGAATTCAGTTTGCAGCCCCGGAGGACAACATCTCCTACGAGCTCGGCATCAAGGCGGAGACGACCGACCGCCGCGCCTCGGTCGCCTTCGATATCTATTACTATGACGTGAGTCATCAGCAGCTCACCGCGGTCGGCGGCGCCTCCAACCAGGTCAAGCTGATCAACGCCCAGGACACGATCGGCAAGGGTGCCGAGCTGGAAGTGCAGGCCCGCCCGTTGAACAACCTGACGCTGTCCCTGGCCGGCAGCTATAACTACACGCGTATCGATGACCCGACGCTCGCGGTGGCTCCGTGCTTCAACTGGAGCTTCGTTCCGGGCGGCCCCGCGTGCACGGAGCTGAACCCGCTCAACGCCAACGGCTTTGCGCTGGTCAACGGCAATCCGCTGCCGCAGGCGCCGAGATGGGTGGGCGACTTCACGCTGCGCTACGGCCCGGAGGGCAAGCTGCGGACGATCGGTCTCCTCGGCGAGCCCCAAGCGCTCGCTGCGGCCAAGACGACGCCGGCCGATGCGGGCAACCCGGACAAACCGGCATCGGCGCGGCGGCACCGGCATCGTGGCGTGCAACCGTCGCGCGAGACGCTTCCGGATGGGCAGGTGCTCGTGACGGTTGCGGGCACGGACACGGGCGGCGCCACGAGCCCGCGTGACGCGAGATTGCCCGCTCGGCTCGGCGGGCCCTCCGAGCAGGGCGCGACGACGCTGGAGCAGTCGAACCAGAACAACTGGCCGGCGCCCGACGAGCTCGACCGAAAGCTCCGTCGCAGCCTTCTCGATCTGCTTGCTCAGATGGACGAAGCCCGTCTCGCCGCATACTTTGCGACGCCGGAGGGTCAACGCGCCCAGGCGCTCTTGGAGGACTTCGCTGCTAACCATCCGAGCGGCCACTCCAGTCGGAAGGCCAGCGGCATCCTCGG
>Ga0209807_1000806_pt1 | contig 14545 bp, 10 predicted proteins | sample GraSoiAngelo_154_FD_186168 | JGI IMG/M metagenome (GOLD analysis project Ga0209807, IMG submission 186168) | Grasslands soil microbial communities from the Angelo Coastal Reserve, California, USA - 14_1009_13_20cm (SPAdes) (version 2) | ecosystem: Environmental > Terrestrial > Soil > Grasslands ... | reverse complement strand
TCACCGGGTGTCCGTGGGACCTCGAACAGAATTTTGCGACGATTGCGCCCTATACGATCGAGGAGGCCTATGAGGTCGCCGATGCTATCACCCGCGGTGATTTCGACGATCTGCGCGAGGAACTCGGCGACCTCTTGTTGCAAGTGGTCTATCACGCGCAAATGGCCGAGGAGCGGAACGCGTTTGCCTTTGGCGACGTGGTCGAGGCGATCACCACGAAGTTGATCCGCCGGCATCCGCACGTTTTCGCCGACAAGGACGGCAATATCCAGCCGGCCGGCGTCAAGAGCGCGTGGGAGCGCATCAAGGCTGAAGAAAAAGCCGAGCGCGCCGCGCGACGCTCGCTAGAACCTGCCGATCACACATCGCTGCTCGCAGGCGTCAAGGCGGGGCAGCCGGCGCTGACGCGGGCGATGGAATTGCAGCGCAAGGCCTCCACTGTCGGCTTCGACTGGAACGATCCGCGCGCGGTGCTGCACAAGATCCGCGAAGAGGCCGACGAGATCGAGGCTGCGCTCGATCGTGGCGACGCCGACGAACTCGCTGCCGAAACCGGCGATCTGCTGTTCGCGCTGGTCAACCTGGCGCGGCATGTCGGCGCCGACCCGGAATCGGCGCTGCGCGGCACGAACGCGAAATTCGAACGCCGCTTTGCCTATATCGAGCGCGCGCTGGCGGCCAAGGGCCGCTCGATCGACGGCGCGTCGCTCGAAGAGATGGATGCGTTGTGGAATGAGGCCAAAAGCACCGAGCGGCCTGCGGCGTCAGCATCGGTCGGAGTGCAAGATGGCCGCTAAAGCAGAATGACGCTAGCCGGTATTTTTACACTGGTACTGTGCATGGGGTTGTTTTCGCTTTTTTGTTCACGCCACCCGCGGCACCGCGTCGAACCGGTTGACCACGATGTCGCGCTTGGTCTCGTCGACACGCACGGTCATGTCGAAGCGGCCATCGTGCAGCTGCTTGTTGAGCACTTCGGCGTTGCGATGCAGCCAGCTGATGCCGGCGCCATCGGAAGCATCGATCGACAGGTCGAGCGTCATGCGCATCGCCGCGAGCCGATCCTCGATCGCCCGCAATAATTCGTCGATCCCCTCCCCGGTCACGGCGGAGACCAGGAGACATGGCCGCTCCGGCGGACGGCGGGCGGCGATGTTGCGCAGGTTCTCGCGCTGCTCCGGGTCGAAGCGATCGATCTTGTTCCAGACTTCCAGGATGCGCGCGCCTGCATCCGGATCGATGCCGAGCTGACGCAGCACCGCCTCGACGTCGCGCTCCTGCGCCTCCGCGTCTTCATGCGAGATGTCACGGACGTGCAGGATGACGTCGGCTTCCAGCACTTCTTCCAGCGTCGCACGAAACGCCGCCACAAGTTGGGTCGGCAGATTGGAGATGAAACCGACAGTGTCCGATAGCATCGCCTTGCCGCCATGCGGCAGCTCCAGCGCGCGCAGGGTCGGATCGAGGGTTGCAAACAGCATGTCGGCGGCCTGCACTTCGGCGCGCGTCAGGCGGTTGAACAGCGTCGACTTGCCGGCGTTGGTGTAGCCGACCAGCGCCACGACGCGGTACGGCACCCGCTGCCGCCCGGCACGATGCAGCCGCCGGGTCGCCTGGACCTTCCGCAGATCGTTCTCAAGCCGCCCGATACGATCGCCGATCATGCGGCGGTCGGCCTCGATCTGGGTTTCTCCGGGACCGCCCATGAACCCAAATCCGCCGCGCTGGCGCTCAAGGTGGGTCCAGGATCGCACCAGGCGCGAGCGCTGATAGTTGAGATGCGCCAATTCGACCTGCAGCGCGCCCTCCCTGGTTTTGGCGCGGCGACCGAAGATTTCCAGGATCAGCCCGGTACGGTCGAGCACCTTCGTGTTCCAGGCCTTCTCGAGATTGCGCTGCTGGATCGGTGACAGCGCGCAATCCATCACCACAAGTTCGATCGCATGAGAGGTGACAAGACCGACGATCTCCTCGACCTTGCCCTTGCCGAGGTAGGTCGCTGGCCTGATCTGGCCGATCGGCGCGATCAGCGCGTCAGCAACGGTGAGATCGATGGCGCGCGCGAGGCCCACGGCCTCCTCAAGCCGTGCCTCGGAATCGCGCTGGGCACGAGAATCCGTTTGCGCATCGGGGTCGCCCCGGCGCATCCGCAAATAAGGGCCGATGACAATCACCCGCCCTGTCTCTGTGCCCCTTGCCGACCGCGGACGGTCGGCGCCCCCTTCAAGATTGCGGGGTTCCAATCAGGTCACTCTCAAGCCGGAGCATCCTCGCCGCCTTCGAACAACTGGATTGGAGCGCCGGGCATGATGGTCGAGATCGCATGCTTGTATACAAGCTGCGAATGACCATCGCGCCGTAGCAGCAGGCAAAAATTGTCGAACCAGGTGACAATCCCCTGCAGTTTCACTCCATTGACCAGAAAGATCGTCAGTGGCGTTTTGGTTTTACGAACGTGGTTGAGGAAGGTGTCTTGTAGGTTTTGTGCGCGGTCTGCCGCCATTGTTGTTGTCCCGCCGTCTTGTGCTTATTTTTATTGAACCGGGTTTTGCTCTCTCGCGGAGCCTCCCCGGTTGCCCGCTTCCCATGAGATCCCCCTCCGAGAAGCGCGACGGTGCGATTAGAAGGCAGGCGCGGTTTTTAGGCAAGCCGGTTCAGACGGCAGTCGGGCCAAACAGCGGCGCAATTCTCCGTAAAAGCCCGGAAAAGGGACCAAATTTCCCAAGCAAACGCATGAACGCCGCCGCTGGGAAGAGCGATTAGCCCACACCCAGCGCTTTCAGCTTCCGATGCAGCGCCGAGCGCTCCATGCCGACGAATTCCGCCGTTCGGGAGATGTTCCCGGAGAAACGGCTGATCTGCGCGATCAAATAGTCGCGCTCGAACACCTCCCGTGCCTCGCGCAGAGGCAGGCCCATGATGTGTTCGCCGTTGCTGCTGGTCGGCATCGCCGGCACCATCGAGCCCACGTCCTGGGGCAGCATATCGGCCGTAATGATGACTTCCGGACCGCCGCCGGCGAGGATCATGACGCGCTCAACATTGTTGCGGAGCTGGCGGACATTTCCCGGCCAGACATGCGACTGCAGCACCGCCATCGCGTCCTGACCGATCTGTCGCTTCGGCAGGCCGGTGGCGCTCGAAATCTGGTCCATAAAATAATCGATCAGCTCCGGAATGTCCTCCCGCCGCTCTGACAAGGGCGGCACCCTGATCGGCACAACCGAGAGGCGGTGGTAGAGATCTTCCCGGAACCGCCCGGCAGCAATCTCCTCTTCGAGATTGCGCGCGGTCGAGGAAATGATGCGCACGTCGACATGCACTTTGGCAGTGCCGCCGGAACGCTGGAAGGTCTGATCGACCAGGACCCGCAGGATCTTGTTCTGGGTCTCGCGCGGCATGTCGCCGATTTCATCGATGAATAGTGTGCCGCCATGGGCTTCTTCCAGTGCGCCGGCCTTGCGCTGCTGTTCGCCGTTGGACTGCTCGATGCCGAAAAGTTCGACTTCCATTCGCTCCGGTGTGATCGCCGCGGCGTTGATCACGACGAACGGCCCTTCGGCGCGGCTTGAAGCGATATGCAGCGTGCGCGCCGCCAGTTCCTTGCCGGCCCCGGAGGGACCGACGATCAGGATGCGGCTGTTGGCCTTGGCGGCCCGTTCGATGGTCTGGCGCAACTGATTCATGCATGGCGATCGTCCGGTAAGAACGCTTGCGGCCGGCGCGAGCTGCTTGAGTTCCTTCACCTCGCGTTTCAGCCGCGAGGTCTCCAACGCCCGCGTCGCCACCAGGATCAGCCGGTCGGCCTTGAAGGGCTTTTCGATGAAATCATAGGCGCCGCGCTTGATCGCCGCGACCGCGGTTTCGATATTGCCGTGTCCGGAAATCATGACGACCGGCAGATCGGCGTTATCGCGCTTGATGTGTTCCAACAGCTGCAACCCGTCAAGCTTGCTGCCCTGCAGCCAGATGTCGAGAAACACCAGATTGGGGCGGCGATTGGCGATCTCCGTCAGCGCGGAATCGCTGTCGCGCGCGGTCCGGGTTCCGAAGCCCTCGTCGTCGAGAATGCCCGCAACCAGATCGCGAATGTCGGCTTCATCATCGACAATCAAAATATCACTTGCCATGGATCACGCCTGTTTTGTCAGCCGCCTGTTGCGGCTTCGATCTTTGCTTCATTGTTGGTCATCTCTACGGGCCGTGCGGTTTCGTCCGCCGGCTGATTTGTTTCCTGCGCCTTCGCCTCGACGGTCTGCTCCCTCACCTCGACCTTGGCTGCGTGTCCTGACACCGCGAACCGCAGCCGCATCCACGCGCCGCGCTGCCCCGGCCGGAAGTCTGAGGCGTCCTTGAGTTCGATGCGGCCGCCATGGTCTTCCAGCACGCGGCCAACGATCGCGAGCCCCAACCCCGTACCCTTTGCCCGCGTCGTCACATACGGTTCGAGCAACCGTGCCCGCGCCACCTTCGGCAGGCCGATACCGTTATCGATGACATCGATCACGATATCGTCGTTCTCGCGCGCGGCAATGACGTCAATGCGACCCTTGCCGAGCTCTTCGGGCGGAACCTGCTCGATCGCTTCGGCCGCGTTCTTGACGATATTGGTCACCGCCTGCGAAATCAGCCGGCGATCGAACTGCGCCTGGAGCGGGTCCTGCTTGATATCGGTCTCGATATCGAGATCGGGATGCGCAACCTTCATCAGGAACACCGCCTGCCGCACCGTATCGGCGGCATCTTCTCCTTCCATCACCGGCTTTGGCATCCGCGCAAAGCGCGAGAACTCGTCGACCATGCGTCTGATGTCGTCGACCTGCCGCACGATGGTGTCCGTGCATTGATCGAAGACGGCCTTGTCCTCGGTGATGACCTTGCCGAATTTACGGCGAATGCGCTCGGCGGAGAGCTGAATCGGCGTCAACGGGTTCTTGATCTCGTGCGCGATGCGGCGCGCGACGTCCCCCCACGCCGAGGTCCGCTGTGCGGAAACCAGTTCCGTGATGTCGTCCAGCGTGATGATATAGCTATCGCGCGACTGGCTCGTCTGCTCGGCGCTGACGCGGACCGACAGATTGCGCTCCTGCCCGTCGCGGGTGATCGTGATCTGGCCCTGCACCAGTCGCTGTGTGCCCTCGCGCGCCGTTTTCATCATCTCGTCGAGCTCGGGCAGCACGTCCGACAAGGGATGATCGAGCGTTTCCGATTCCGCGTGGCCAATCAGCTTCTCGGCGGAGCGATTGAGAATGCCGACGCTGCCCGAGGCATCGACGCCGATGATCCCCGCACTCGCCGAGGACAACACCGCTTCGATGAAGCGGCGGCGGCTGTCGATCAGGTCGCTGGCACTGACCAGTTCGTCGCGCTGGGTGCGCAGTTCCTGCGTCATCTTGTTGAAGGTCTCCCCTAACTGGGCGAGATCGCCTTCCGACTTGTGAACCGGCACCTGCACGTGCAGGTCGCCGGTCGAAACCACGATGGCGGCGCCCATCAGCCGCCGGATCGGCGCCACCAGCCAATTGGCGAAATTCAATCCGATCAGGACCGAGGCCATCAGGATGGTGAGCGCGATCACCGCAAACATCAGCGCGAACGCCACCTGGATGCCGAGCCGGCGCGACTCGACCTGGGCGTATTCGGCGACGCTGGTTTCGGTTTGCTTGAGCTGCGCCACCACTCGCGGATCGAGCAGGCGCGCGACGTACAGGAAGGTATCGTTGAAGGCGTGCAGCCGGATCACCGCCGCGACATAGTTGGCTTCCGGGAATACCGCGATCTGCGGATCGGTTTCATTGACGTTGGAGAGAAAATCCCGTGGCGGCGCCGTGAAATTCTGCGTAATGCCGGTCTCCGCTGTCTCCTGAACGGCACCGTCCTTGTCGATCAGCATCGCGCCCGGCAGATCGCGCGCTTCCGCGCTTGCTGTGAGCAGTTGTTTGAACGATCCGCGATCCTGATCGAACAGCGGGCGGGCGTGGGCGATATCATTCGCCATCCCCAGGATGTCGCCGCGGATGAGTTGCGCATGTTCGTAGGTGTAGGCGCGCGCAATGATCAGCGAGTTCTGGATCACTTCGCGCGTCGGCCCCGAAAACAGCCGATCGAGGCCGCGATCGATGGTGACGTTGGCGACGACGGCCACCAGCACCGCCGGCAGCACCGCAATCACCGAGAACAGGCTGACGATCTGCACGTGCAGCCTTGCCGCGGCCCGGCCGCGGCGGCGGGCCTGCACCATCAGCCAGACTTCGCGGACGATGATCCCGACCAGGAGCAGGATGGTGGCGGCGTTGATGAGCAGGAACGAGCCGACCACCTCGCGCGTCGGCTCGATCCGCGTCAGGCCAGTCAGCACCACGAAGGTCAGGAAAGCCGACAGCAGCGCCAACCCGACCGCAAACGGCGCCAAGACCTTCCGCAGGGACCAGCCCTTGGATTCGGTCAGCGATGGGTCGAACGATGCGGCCGAGGTGTCTGCGCTGGTCATTCCGGCGAGGTGATGCTGTGAAGGCCTACGTCCGCCGTTGGCGGACTGATGCATTCATATCACAATGTTGCCGAATTGCGACAATTCCGCGGCGCATTATACCCGCGAAAAATATCCATCCTCAGCGGAATCGGCGATTCGCAAACAGATTTGGGGGCAAGCGACAACGAGAGGCTAGCCGCCGCTCCGATAGACCTGGATGTCGAGGTCGCGGATCTTCTTCCGCAGCGTGTTGCGGTTCAACCCCAACAGGTCGGCGGCGCGGATCTGGTTGCCCCGTGTCGCGGCCAAGGCTGCCGTGAGCAGCGGCACCTCGATCTCCTTGAGGATGCGGTGGTAGAGGCCCGGCGGCGGCACGCCGTTCGGGAAGCCGGAGAAATGCGAGGACAGATAGGCTTCGACGGCGCCGCCGAGATTGTCGACCCCGTGCTGCACGCTGCCGCCGGAGCTCACGGCCGGCGGCGCCAACTCGCCGTCGATCACTGAACCGGTGATCACGTCCTGCGGATAGAGCGCGGCGAGCCGGCGCGCCAGATTCTCGAGCTCGCGCACATTGCCGGGCCAGCGATGCTGCTTCATCCGCTCCAGCGCCAGCACATCGAGTTTCTTCGGCGGCAATCCGTCTTTTTCGGCAAGAGCAAAGAAATGCCGGATCAGGTCGGGCAAATCCTCGATCCGCTCGCGCAGCGGCGGCAGCCGCAGCGGCACGACGTTGAGGCGGAAGAACAGATCTTCGCGGAACAGGCCCTGCTGGATCAGGATTCGCAAATCCTTGTTGCTGGCGGCCACAATCCGCACGTCGGTCTTGATCGGCGTGCGGCCGCCGACCGTGGTGTATTCGCCCTGCTGCAGCACGCGCAACAGGCGGGTCTGCGCCTCCATCGGCATGTCGCCGATCTCGTCGAGGAACAGCGTGCCGCCCTCGGCCTGCTCGAAGCGGCCGGAGGCGCGCGTGTTGGCGCCGGTGAAGGCGCCGCGCTCGTGGCCGAAAAGCTCGGACTCGATGAGGTCGCGCGGGATCGCCGCCATGTTGACGGCGACGAACGGGCCGTTGCGCCGCTTGCCGTAATCATGCAGGGCGCGCGCGACCAGCTCCTTGCCGGTGCCGGACTCGCCGGAGATCATCACCGTCAGGTCGGTCTGCATCAGCCGCGCCAGCACCCGGTAGATTTCCTGCATCGCCGGCGAACGGCCGACCAGCGGTATCGAATCGAATTCGGAATCGTCGGCCGGGGCGGCGGTCCGCTCCTTCGGCTCCGCCAGCGCACGGCCAACGATCGCAATCAGTTCCTTTAGGTCGAAGGGTTTTGGAAGATATTCGTAGGCGCCGCGTTCGGAAGCGCGGATCGCGGTCATGAAGGTGTTTTGGGCGCTCATCACGATGACGGGCAGATTGGGGCGCATCTTCTTGATGCGCGGCAGCAGATCGAACGCATTCTCGTCCGGCATCACCACGTCGGTGATCACGAGATCGCCCTCGCCCTGGCTCACCCAGCGCCACAGCGTCGCCGCGTTGCCGGTCAGCCGCACCTCATATCCGGCGCGCGAAAGAGCCTGGTTCAGAACCGTGCGGATGGCGGTGTCGTCATCGGCGACAAGTATGCTACTGGCGGGCATTATCATTCCTCATCTTGCATCCTGTGAGGCATGCGACGGCGTACCCGAAACGTCCTCGCGATGGCTTTGATCGAATGGCTTGGTGGTGTTGAACATCGGCAGCAGCACACGGAAGATGGTTTTGCGCGGCTGCGACTCGCACTCGATGATGCCGCCGTGATCGCCGACGATCTTGGCAACCAGCGCCAGCCCCAGTCCGCTGCCGGTCTGCTTGGTGGTGACAAAGGGATCGAACAGGTTGGGAAGCAAATCCTCCGGCACGCCGGAGCCATTGTCCTTGACGCAGAATTCGAGCGGCAGCGAGACTCGCGATTTCTTGCCAGGCACCGACAGCCGAACGCCTGGGCGGAACGCGGTCGTGAGCTGGATTTCCGCATCGCTGCCGAGATCGACAACGGCCTCGGCGGCATTCTTGACCAGATTCAGGAACACCTGAATCAATTGGTCCTGGTTGGCGAGAACCGGCGGCAGCGACGGATCATAATCTTCGACAAAGCGAATGTTGCGGGCAAAGCCCGATTGCGCCAGCCGCTTGACGTGGTCGAGCACCGAATGAATATTGACCGGGCCGCGCGCCACCGGGCGGTCGTCGCCGAACACTTCCATGCGATCGACCAGCGTGACGATGCGATCGGCCTCGTCGCAGATCAACCGCGTCAACATGCGGTCCTCCGAGGAGGCCTGCTGCTCCAATAGTTGGGCCGCGCCACGGATACCGGACAACGGATTTTTGATCTCGTGGGCCAACATGGCGGCCAGCGCGATCACACTTCGCGCCGCGCTGCGATGGGTCAATTGCCGGTCCATCTTGTCGGCGATGGTGCGTTCCTGCAGCATCACCACAATGTGGCCTGGCCGTTCGGTGAGAGGAGCGACATGAAGATCGACCTGGCGATCGCCACCTATCCGCGGCGTGCCGAGATCGACCTTGTATTCGTTGACCGGCGAGCCGGTCGCGCGAACCTGATCGATCAGTGTCAATAGCGGACTGCCGAATGGCACCAGTTCCTTCAACGACTGGCGTTGCAGGAACTGCGTGGAAATCTCGAAGAACGATTCCGCGGCGATGTTGGCGTCGACGATCTTGCCGTCGGGAGCGATCAACAACACCGGGTTGGGCAAGGCATTGAGGATGGCCTCGCCGTCCGACGGCACGATCAGGCGATGTTCTGCTGACGACGTCATGCGGCAGCGCTCCATGCAAAGTCGTCGAACGCGTCCTTGAGGGATCGATCCACGCGATGAGGATCCTCCGATGTCAGTATCCTCCCGCGCCAGGCTTTCAGCTTTTGCGCCGGCGCCTCGCTACATCGGGCCGCGATTTCCAGCGCCCAGGAAAGATGCTTGCGCGCATGACGAAGCCCGATGCGCAGTCCATAATGACTGCACACCTCGGCATAGAGCGCGCGGATATGATCGAGCTGTTGGCCCAGCGGCGGGGCCGCCTCCGCCACACCGCTCTCAAGCCGGCGCCCGATCTGGCCTGGCAACCAGGGTTGGCCCTGCGCGCCGCGGCCGATCATCACCGCGTCGGCATCAGACATTTCGAGCGCGGCAATGGCCGTTTCGAACGAGGTGATGTCGCCATTCACGACCAGCGGAATTCGAACAGCTTGCTTGACCGCCCGCACGGCGCCCCAATCGGCCGCGCCCTTGTAGAACTGACAACGGGTGCGGCCGTGCACCGTAATCATCTGCACGCCGGCCGCCTCCGCGCGGCGCGCCAGTTCGCCCGCGTTGTGCGAGCGCTCATCCCAGCCGAGCCGCATCTTCAGTGTCACGGGCACTTTGACCGCCGATATCGTGGCCTCGATCAATCGCACCGCGTGATCGAGATCGCGCATCAAGGCCGAGCCGGATTGACCGCCCGTCACATGGCGCGCCGGACAGCCCATATTGATATCGATGATGTCGGCGCCGCCGGCCTCGGCGATTCGCGCGCCTTCGGCCATCCAACCGGCCTCGCAGCCTGCGAGCTGAACCACATGGGGGCCAATTCCGGTGGCCTCAGCACGCAGCCGCGACATTGGTCGACCTCTGGCGAGCTCGTCGCTGGCGGTCATCTCGGAGACCACCAGCCCCGCCCCAAGCGCCGCGGCCAGACGTCGGAAAGGTGCGTCGGTAACGCCGGACATTGGCGCGAGAAGGACCCGATTGGCGATCCGAATGCCACCTATTTTCAACGGCTTAGAGCTAGTATTGGCCGAGCCGGTCACGGGCTTCTCGTTTTCCTGGCAGGCGCTACATCGCACCTGCACATATCCATCTTGCGCACAATTCTTGTGCAGTCAAGCCGCATGCCTACACTTTAGACAATTCCTGTAATCTTGCAAGTGCACTGCAACAAAAACTGCTTTTCCCACAGCCGCCGCGCTGTTCTCTTGACGGCGGCATGATAAGGCCAGTGCTCAGTTCATCCTTTATCCACTGCTTTCACCCGCAATTTGAGTGCCATGGCGAAATCTGCACGGACCGCAGCCATCCTTGTCGCAGCCGGGCGCGGGCTTCGCGCCGGCACGGGAGGGCCGAAGCAATATCGTTCGATCGGCGGACAGAGCGTGATGTTCCGCGCCATGGAGCCATTCTGCCGCCATCCGCAAATCTTTGCCGTGCAGCCGGTGCTCAATCCCGATGACACCGCGATGTTCAACGCGGCTGCCAGCGGCTTGCGTCACGAGCCGCCGGCCAAGGGCGGCGCGACCCGCCAGGCCTCGGTGCATGCCGGACTTGAGGCGCTTGCGGCGCAGAAGCCTGAAGTTGTTCTGATCCACGATGCGGCGCGGCCCTTTGTCTCAGCGGCACTGATTTCGCGGGCGATCGAAGCCGCCGGCCGCACTGGCGCAGCGATCCCGGCGATCGCGGTTACCGATACTATCAAACTGATCGGCGCGAACGGCGATGTCGAGGCAACACCGGAACGGGCGCGGCTGCGCATCGCACAAACGCCACAGGCATTCCGCTTCGGTGCTATCCTCGAGGCCCACCGTCGCGCGGCGCGCGAGGCGAGAGGCGATTTCACTGACGATGCGGCGCTTGCGGAATGGGCGGGATTGACGGTGGCGACATTTGAAGGCGATGTTGCCAACATGAAATTGACGACGCCAGAAGACTTTGTCCGCGAGGAAGCCCGCCTCGGCGCCATGCTTGGCGACATCAGGACCGGCACTGGCTACGACGTCCACGCCTTTGGCGAGGGCGATCATGTGATGATTTGCGGCGTTCGCGTCCCGCATACACGCGGCTTTCTCGCCCATTCCGACGGCGATGTCGGCTTGCATGCGCTGGTCGACGCCATCCTCGGCGCGCTGGCCGACGGCGATATCGGCTCGCATTTTCCGCCCACCGACCCGCGATGGGAGGGAGCATCCTCCGACCGCTTCCTCAAATACGCGGTGGATCGGGTGAGTGCCCGCGGCGGCCGCATCGCCAATCTCGAGGTGACGCTGATCTGCGAACGCCCGAAAATCGGACCGTTGCGCGACACCATGCGCGCACGGATAGCCGAGATTACCGGACTAGACGTCTCGCGCGTGGCCGTCAAAGCCACCACCAGCGAAGGGCTCGGCTTCACCGGCCGCGAGGAAGGCATCGCCGCGACCGCCGGCGCCACCATCCGCCTGCCTTGGCAGGACAAAGATTGGAGCGCATGAGCCATGAGCGGCAGCGACGCCCGCGCCCTCGCCCGCTCGCTGCTCGATCTTTGCCGGATGCGAAAGCTGACAATCGCGACCGCTGAATCCTGTACCGGCGGCCTGGTTGCCGGTGCGCTCACGGATATTCCAGGCTCCTCCGACGTCATCGACCGTGGATTCATCACCTATTCCAATGAGGCCAAGCGGGCGATGTTGGGCGTCAACGCGACGACGCTTGCGACCTTCGGCGCGGTCAGCAAGGAAACCGCGACCCAGATGGCAGTCGGCGCGCTGGAGCGGGCCGGCGTCGATCTCGCCGTCTCCATCACCGGCATTGCCGGCCCCGGCGGCGCCACGCCGGGCAAGCCCGTCGGCCTGGTACATCTTGCGGTCGCCGCCCGCGACGGCCGGATCCTGCATCGGGAGCATCGTTTCGGCGCGATCGGCCGCAGCGCGGTGCGCGAGCGCTCGGTGGTGGAGGCATTGCGGATGCTGATGGAGGTGGCGCGCGGCCCCCAGGCACTCGCAAAACCGCGCCTCGAAGCGACAAGCCGGCTTCGTGCGCGCGTGGCGCGCTCGCCGCGACGGCACGCGGTAAAGCGGCGCAGGCCGCCGCGGGCGTGAGCTCTGTGGCAGCCGGGGACGCAGCGTTATCCCGCGCCGGCCGATTTCCCGTAAATCGCATCCGCGCGCTTTTCGAATGCCGCGGCGAAACGCCTGAATGCGGTGTCGAACATCGAGCCCATCAGCATCGCGAGCATCCGGCTCTTGAATTCGTAAGCGAGAAAGAATGTGACGTCGCAGGCGTGCTCGCCCTGCGGCTCGAAACTCCAGCGGTTCTCCAGATTGGAGAATGGACCTCTGAGATATTCGACCAGAATTTTCAGATTGGCGCGGTCGAGCGTGACGCGGCTGGTGAAGGTTTCCTTGACCAGCTTGAACGACACGGTCATGTCGGCCACCACGATCTCGGTGCCGTCGGACTGCTGGGTGCGCTGACGGATTTGCAGTGATTTGCAAAGCGGCACGAACTCGGGATAGCGCTCGACATCGGCGACGAGGTTGAACATATGCGGCGCGCTGTGCCGGACCCGGCGCTTGCTGGAAAATCTCGGCATTGTCTCGACCGTTCAGCGGGATGCCGCTGCGCGCGCCGCCTTGAGCCTGGCAAAGTCATCGCCGGCGTGATGCGAAGAGCGAGTCAGCGGGCTCGCCGACACCATCAGGAATCCCTTGGTGTAGGCGACCTTCTCAAGGCTTGAGAATTCATCCGGCGGCACGTAGCGCATCACGGCATGATGCTTGCGGCTCGGCTGCAGATATTGCCCGATGGTCAGGAAATCCACCTCCGCCGAGCGCAAATCGTCCATCACCTGCAGGACTTCGTGGCGCTCCTCGCCGAGGCCGACCATGATGCCCGACTTGGTGAAGATGGTGGGGTCGATCTCCTTGACCCGCTGCAACAGCCGGATCGAATGGAAGTAGCGCGCGCCTGGGCGCACGTTAAGGTAGCGCGAGGGCACGGTCTCGAGATTGTGGTTGAAGACGTCCGGTTTCGCCGCGACGACAACCTCAAGCGCGCCGTCCTTGCGCAGAAAATCGGGCGTGAGAAGTTCGATCGTCGTGGCCGGACAGCGCGAGCGGATCGCGCGAACGGTTTTGGCGAAATGCTCGGCACCGCCGTCATCGAGGTCGTCGCGGTCCACCGAAGTGACGACGATGTGGCTAAGCCCGAGCTTGAAGGTCGCCTCCGCGACGTGCTCGGGCTCCAACGCATCGAGCATGCCCGGCAAACCGGTCTTGACATTGCAGAAGGCGCAAGCGCGGGTGCAGGTGTCGCCCATGATCATGAAGGTGGCGTGCTTCTTGTCCCAGCACTCGCCGATGTTCGGGCAGCCCGCCTCCTCGCATACCGTGACGAGGCCGTTTTCCTTGACGATATTTCGCGTGTCGGCATAGCCGCGCGTGGTCGGCGCGCGCACGCGGATCCAGTCTGGCTTCGGCGGCGACAGCGCATCCGGCCGGTTCGCCTTTTCCGGATGACGGGGGCGCAACGGCGTCACGGAGACGGTATCGATGATGACGGCCATACGAGTCCGCTTGCGGTTTTGCAGTGTTTAGCTAGTCGGTCTCGCCGAGGCCTGCAACCCGGCTCGCTTAGCCTAGCAGAACATGCCACAGTTGGGCAGCATTCCCGCCTTTTCTCCGCTGATTCCCGCTCGAAATGGTGCAAAAGCCGAAGCCGGACGCTCCGATTTCCTTATCCCTCGGCAAGCCGCTCAAACGTTCATTTTTTGACCGCAGCGTGCATGAGGTGGCGCCGGACCTGATCGGCGCGACGCTGCTGGTCAACGGCATCGGCGGCCTCATCGTCGAGGTCGAGGCCTATCATCACACCGATCCGGCGGCGCACTCGTTCCGCGGCCCGACGCCGCGCAACCGGGTGATGTTCGGCCCCCCGGGCTTCACTTATGTCTATCGCTCCTACGGCATCCATTGGTGCCTGAATTTCGTCTGCGAGGAGGAAGGCTCGGCCAGTGCCGTGCTGATCCGTGCGCTTGAGCCAACCCACGGCATTGCCGCGATGCGCCGCCGCCGCGGCTTGCATGGCGAGCGATCGCTGTGCTCGGGCCCGGGCAAGCTGACGGAGGCACTCGGCATCACGATCGCGCATAGCGAACTGCCGCTCGACCGACCGCCGTTCGCGTTGCACGCGCGTACCGGCAAGGCGAACATCATCTCGGGCGTGCGGATCGGCATCACCAAGGCGGCCGACCTGCCCTGGCGTTACGGGATGCAGGGTTCG
>Ga0209807_1000803_pt1 | contig 14577 bp, 18 predicted proteins | sample GraSoiAngelo_154_FD_186168 | JGI IMG/M metagenome (GOLD analysis project Ga0209807, IMG submission 186168) | Grasslands soil microbial communities from the Angelo Coastal Reserve, California, USA - 14_1009_13_20cm (SPAdes) (version 2) | ecosystem: Environmental > Terrestrial > Soil > Grasslands ... | reverse complement strand
AAAATCGCCGTCCAGGGAATTCGGCCAAGCTGGGCAGAACCGGACGATCAGAAACGATTCATGACTCCGCGCGAAGCAATTCAAGCGGGCACAGACTACATCGGCATCGGGCGGCCGATCACTGGGAATGCCCAGCCGCATGAAGCCGTGGCAAGAATTCTCGAGGAGCTGTCCTACTAATTGTCATGTCGAGCGAAGTCGAGACACCTCTGGAGATTTCCGCCTCCAGAACAATTCCGAGATTCCTCGACACCGCTTGGAATGACAAAGCTCGGCAGGCCACGCGATCTTTGTTCGCGGATTTAAGTATCTATCACGACGAAGGCCGGCACTCGGCAGCGATCAATATGGCGATCGATGAAGCTCTGTTGGAAACGGCAGTCGTTCCAACTATTCGGTTCTATCGCTGGCGTTCCCCTGCCCTGTCGTTCGGATATTTTGGGAAGTTTTCCGATGTGGCGATTTACGCTGCGGAGCGGGATCTAGTTCGGCGGTGGACCGGCGGCGGAATCGTTTTTCACGGGGACGACCTCACCTACTCGATTGTGGTCCCGGCGAGCAATCCGGTGTTTGATGAATCATCAATCGCTATTTACGAAAAAATTCATCGCGCTTTGTGCGGAGCGCTGGTTAAGACGGGGCAACGAGCAGTTGTAGCCGGGGGCGTTGACCCCGGCGGCTTTTCCGCTGCGACGCGAGCCGCCGTCAACGCCAGCGGCTACAATTGTTTCGCGAATCCGGTGCGCGCCGACGTGATGATGGATGGCCGAAAGATCGCGGGGGCAGCGCAGCGCCGTACTCGTCGCGGTGTGTTGCAGCAAGGCAGCATCCAAGGCTTCACTCTGAAGACTGATCTCGCCCAAAAATTTTCGCAGGCTCTGTCGGCTAATTGCAGTGAGTTTAAGATCACAAAAGTAATTTTGAAGCAGGCGCAGGAACTGGCTCAGCAAAAATACGGAACCGATTCCTGGCTGCGCAAGCATTCAAAAGTGTAGGGCGTCTGTGTCAGACGCTCGCTTGGTTTTCGACGTTTCACAGAAACGTCCTACAATATTCGTGCAAGATCGGCATTATGTTGCTTTGACAACCTGCAACTCGCGCCACTATTCTCGCCTCGTGGAACTCTTCGCAAGCACGGAACGGAGCACGAGTCGCCGCGCAGTTGCGAGGGCGAGCGGCTCTCCCGCGATTCGTTTGGCTGAAGTTGCAAGATTGGTTCAACCGCATCTTGAACAAGTCGAGACGCGCATCGCTCAGCAAACCTCGGCATTCGATCCCGCAATAGAAGGTTACGTGGTTTATGCTGTAGGCAGCCGGGGTAAACGCCTTCGGCCGCTGCTGGCTCTGCTTGCGGGCGGCGCCACAGGGAAGATCGATTCCGGGCATGTCGATCTCGCTGTGATTGTTGAGCTCATTCACATCGCCACACTGGTGCACGATGACGTGATGGACGAAGCAGAACAGCGTCGAGCACAGCCGACTGCAAACGCGCGCTGGGGAAATTCGTTGAGCGTCCTGCTAGGCGACTGTCTTTTCGCACACGCACTGACGTTATCGACAAATTTCGAAAACTCGAGTATCGGTCGTGCGATCGCGCGCACGGCGACGACGGTTTGCTCGGGCGAAATGATTCAAACGCAGCGCAGATTCGATCTTAACCTGACCGTTGAGGATTATTTGAGGATCGTGCAGATGAAAACTGGGTCACTTTTCTCGGCCGCAGCCGAACTGGCCGCCGTTATCAGCGAGGCCGATCCGAAGGTGATCGCAACATTCAAGAATTTCGGATTCCAAATCGGGACGGCCTATCAGATTTATGATGATTGTGTCGATCTCGCCGGCACCGAAAGTGTGACCGGCAAAACGCTCGGGACCGACCTGCGCAAAGGCAAATTCACATTGCCGGTTTTAATTTTTCTCCGTTCAGCTTCGGAGTTTGAACGCGAACGTTGTTGCCAGCTTGTGCTGGACGAAAAAATCGAAGAAATGATTGAGCTCCTCAAGAACGGCGCGAACAACGGCGCGTTAAACGAGTCAATCGCGGCGGGCAGTGATCTGATCCGCAAAGCGCAATGCGCATTCGACGGTACGGCGCCGAATCGTTACACCGAAGAGTTGTTCTCGCTCGGTGATACGTTGTGCGACATGTTCGATCAACTTCGCGTCTGCTGAAGTCTGGCGAGGGACTTTGATGTCCCGACTCGTTAGGAATGTCGATCGCCCCGCCTGAGGTTCTCATATTATGTCGCAGCTTAAGATCCGCGAAATGCCGCAGGACGAGCGGCCGCGAGAAAAGTTGCTTGCCCGAGGGGCGGACGCCCTCAGCAACGCCGAATTGATCGCGATATTGTTGCGCACCGGTCGGCGCGGCGTGAACGTGGTGGATGTCGCTCGTGAGTTGCTCGACAAATACAAATCGTTTGCGGAGCTGAGCCGTTGCTCGGTCAAGGAACTGAGACAAATCAAAGGGATCGGTCCGGCGAAGGCATTAGAACTTGTGGCAGCGTTTAACTTAGGAAAACGCTTCACAAAGGAACCGTTGTCCCAGCAAAAACTTGATTCACCGGAACTGATTTACAAACTCCTGGGAGACGAAATGCGAATGCTGCGAACGGAATCACTGCGAGTTGTCCTACTCGACACGCGTTACCGTTTGATGCGTATAGAAGCCGTTTCAGTGGGTAGCATGAATGAGAGCATCGCGCATCCGCGGGAGATTTTTCGACCCGCGATCACTTACTCAGCCTACGCAGTCATCGTTGTACACAATCATCCGTCCGGCGATCCGTCGCCGAGCCAGACTGACCACAGCCTGACGCGACGCCTGGCCGAAGCCGCCGAGCTTTTGCAAATCAAATTGCTGGATCACATCATCATCGGCGCGCCATCGGACAGCAGTCCCGGCTATTTCAGTTTTAAAGAGGCGGGGGTGTTGTAATCACAGAGTTCGAATTTCAAATCTCAAAATCCGAACATGACGGACGCGAAAATTTATCCCACCGCAATCATCGATCCGGATGCGAAAGTGGGCTCCGGTGTGGAGATCGGGCCCTTTTCTATCATTGGGCCGCACGCAACAATCGGCGACAGAACTGTGGTGCAATCGCAAGTGGTGATCGAAGGCGAGGCTATGATCGGCCACAGAAATTTCATCGGACACGGCGCAATTATCGGTGTGCCTCCCCAGGATGTTTCATTTTCGCCGGAGCGACGGACGAAAGTCGAAATCGGGGACCACAATATTATCCGTGAGTACTGCACGATCCATCGCGGCAGCCCCGATGCCAGCGCCACGAAAATTGGCGACAAGAATTTCCTGATGGCCGGAGCCCACATCGGTCACAATTGCGTAATTGGAAACAACGTCATTATTGCGAACAATTGTTTGCTCGGCGGCTTCGTTCGCGTAGATGACGGCGCATTTCTCGGCGGCGCCTCAACCTTTCACCAGTTCATGCACATTGGGCGGCTCGTGATGGTGCAGGGTAGCTCCGCGTTTGGAAAAGATCTGCCACCGTTCGTGACTGCGGCGGAGCGCAATTCCGTGTTCGGACTCAATATCGTTGGACTCCGCCGCGCTGGCTTTAGCGAAAAAGACCGAGACGAAATCAAAGCGGTATTCAAACTTATTTATCTGAGCGGACTAAACACGTCACAAGCTCTCGAGAAAGCGGAGACGATGACCTTTGGTGCGCCAGCGCGTGAATTCCTGGACTTCGTTGCGACTTCAAAGAAGCGCGGCATTTGCCCGTTGAAACGCGACGCGGGCGACGATGTGTCGGTCTAACGACACAACGAAAATGCGCCCGGTTTCCCAGATTTACCCGCCTTGCACCGGCGGCATGATCGCGATTTCCTCCCCCGGATTCAGCTTGTAATTGCGATCGACAAATTCCAAGCCAGCCCCGATTAAGATGCTTTTGTCATGAGCACGAAGCGCAGGTCCGCGCGCATAAATCTCTTCGAGCAATTCGCAAACAGTCGCACCTTGCGGAAGCTTAATCTCTAACTCGTGAACTCCAATGAGTTCACGCAACTGCGCATAAAACTGTACTCGGACTTTCATTGGTGTGGTTGCTCTAGCAATTCCTTTCTAAGCACGCCAAGGTACGGCAGGTTGCGATATCGCTCTATGAAGTCGAGCCCGTAACCGAGGACAAACTCATCGTCGATTTCAAGCCGATATAATCCGCATCAACCTCCCGCGCGCGCTGTTTCCTTTTGCTCAGCAGCACACAGACCTGAATGCTGTGCGGTTTGGCCGTTTCCAGCTTTTTGCGAATGGCTGCCAACGTGTGTCCGCTCTCCAGAATATCATCCAGAATCAAAAGGTCGCGGCCGGCGACATTAGGAACGTCTAACTGTTTGAAAATCACTTCGCTGCTCGTCTGCGTTTTGCCGTGGTAACTAGCCACGCTCAAACAATCCAATTTCAAGAGAAGTGGAATTCGACGAAGCAGATCCGACATAAACATCAGGCTGCCGGTTAGAATTGCGATCACCGTTAGCTCGCGTTTGGGATAATCAGCCGTGATTTGCGCAGCCATCTCGTCGAGAAGTTTGTGAATTGCCGCCCCGCCAAACAGCACGCGCTCGATATCGCCTTGCATCTGACGGTAGCGCATGCGTCTCGCTTGCGCATTCCGAGAGTACGCAAGCCAGACGCATGCGCTACTCTTTACCCGCCTGCCCAAGCCGTCGCGCCTTGTTTTGCCCTTACCCCTACGCTGAATAAGATCCCTGAAAATGCACGTCTACCACGGACAACTGGAAGTGCACACCCGTGGCAAAGGTCTCTATGAAATCACCGACCAGATTCAGTCGAAGATCGACAAGTGCGGCATCCAAAACGGAACCGTCACCGTTTTTATTCAGCACACCAGCTGCAGCATCGTCATCATGGAAAATGCCGATCCTACCGCGCGACGCGATTTGGAAGAATTTTTCGAGCGCCTAGTGCCCGAAGACGCCGATTACTTCACGCACGATGCGGAAGGCAGCGACGACATGCCGTCACACATCCGCATGGCCCTGACGCGCACCAGCGAGACCATGCCGATTGTGGATCGAAAAATGCAACTCGGAACGTGGCAAGGCATTTTCCTATTCGAACACCGTCGCGCGCCACATGGGCGAAAAGTTTTAATCACGACGATCGGCGAATGATTTGTAGCGGTGATCTCTGACCGGCGTCCTGCGTTTCGGCGCTCAGAGAGCCCCGCTACAGAAGGTGATAAGTCGCGTTCACCAACCGTAGCGCTTTCTCGTTCGGCAGAACCGATTGCTCCATTTGGTTCATCACGTACGCGAACGCAATTTTGTTTTCCGGATCGGCAAAGGCATGGCTGCCGCCAGCACCGGGATGTCCGAAAGATGTTGCAGATGGTCCGAACAGCCTGCGCGCTGCATCTCGTGAGTCTTTCATAAACCCGGCCGAGAATGCGGTTGGGATTTGAAAAACACGGTCCTTGCCATCCGATAATATCGTTGTCATCCCTTCAATCGTTTCTTGTGAAAAAAAACTCTGGCCATTCAATTCTCCGCCGTTAGCAAGCAGCGAATAAAATTTTGCAAGCGCTGAGGCGCTCCCGATCCCGCCAAAAGAAACAATCGACTGCGCGCGTATGTCAGGATCATTCATCTTTCTGATGACATTCAACCCATAAGGCGACGTAAACGTCTTTCTCGCCAACGTACCGGGCGTAACAAGATCGCGATAAAATTGCGCTGGCTCCGGTGGCTTGCCACTTTTTGCGGCGTAAATCGTGGCCACTCGCGAATTCTGCTCTTCCGGCAAGCCAATCCAGAAATCGAGTTCGAGTGGCCGCGCAAAAATTTCTCGCCAGTAATCCGACAACGTTTTTCCCGTTATGCGTCGCATCAGTTCGTCGAGCAGAAATCCAAACGTGCGTGCATGATAGCCATGCGCGGTTCCCGGCGGCCACAAAGGCGCTTGCGCTTCCAGCGCCCGAATCACTCCGTCGTAATCGAGCACGTCAATGCGCTGATCCAGAGCGCAAAGCCCGGCCTGATGCGAAAGCAATTGTCCGACTGTGATCTTGTCTTTGTCTGCCTGCCCAAACTCGGGCCAGAACTCCGCGACGCGCCGGTTAAGCTCGATCTTCCGTTGCTGCAACGCATGCAACACACACGCGCTGCCAATTCCCTTCGTTGCAGACCAGGCCAGCACGACCGTGTCGGCGGTCCACAGTTTCTCGCGACCGGTGTCGCGAAATCCGCCGTAGAGATCGACAACTGGTTTTCCGTTTTGCCAGACCGAAACCGCCGCGCCGAGCTCGCCACGCTTGTCAAAGTTCTCCTGAAACAGCGGTTTCAATCGCTGGCGAAGTTTTTCCGGATCGAGCTGCATCTGAAAATTGTCGCGCGTTGCTTAAAACGCCAACGCAAGAGCGTCTGACAAAGACGCCCTACAACAATAGCGCTTCCAATTCATCGAGCCGGCGTTCGAACAATTGCAGTGTGCTCTCGATAGGCGCTGGTGTTGTCATATCTACGCCTGCGGCTCTTAAAGTTTCGAGCGGAAACTTGGAGCCGCCTGAACGCAAGAACTTCAGATAAGCCTGGACACTTGCCGGCTGACCGGAAAGCACCCGCTGCGATAGCGCCACAGCGGCAGAGATTCCGGTCGCGTATTTGTAAACGTAGAATGCGTGATAGAAATGCGGGATACGAAGGCATTCCAGATCAAGCTCGGGATCCAGCACGAAATTTTCAGCAAAATAAGCTTCGAGCAGCTTGTGATATTCCGATTTAAAAACATCGAGCGTCAGTGCACCGCCGCTTTCCTCGATGGCGTGAATAATTCTTTCGAATTCCGCAAACATGGTCTGCCGGAACAACGTGCCGCGCAGATCATCAATTTCGCGGTTGATGATGTAAGCGCGCATCTTGGGATCGTTCGTAGTTTGAAGCAGATGATGCGTCAGCAATTCTTCGTTAAACGTCGATGCGACCTCCGCGAGAAAGATCGGATACTCGTAGTCCTGAAAGAGCTGCGAACTTTGCGAGAACCAACTGTGCATTGAATGCCCTGCCTCGTGCGCAAGCGTGTACACATCCGCGAACACGTCCTGCTTGTAGTTCATGAGAATGTATGGCGGCGCACTGTAACTGCCGGAGGAAAAGGCGCCGCTGCGTTTGCCTTTATTTTCATAACGATCGCACCAGCCTCTCGAGCGCAGACCTTCCGCCAGCACTTGAACGTATTCCTTTCCTAGCGGTGCCAGCGCATCCAACACCATTTCGATCGCTTCATCGAACGTGAATCTAGTCTCGATCTCCGGAACGAGGGGAACGTACGTGTCGTAGTGATGCAGCTCGGCCAAACCAAGGACGCGCCGGCGAAAATCGAAATATCGAAACAGCGGTTTCAGGTTCGCGCGGACGGATTGAATCAAGCCGTCATACACGGCGACTGGCACATCATCCGGAAACAGTCCCGCTTGGAGCGCACATGGGTAATGCCGTGCTCTGGCGTGAAACACATCCGCCTTAGCCGAATAGGCCAGCGACGCGGCGAGCGTGTACTGATGGTCACGAAATTCTGCGTAGAATTGATGGAAAGCGCGTTTGCGCAGTTCAGGGTCGCGCTTCACCAGAAACGAGCTGAACGAGCTTTGGCTCAGCGGCTGCTCGCGTCCGGTCTCGTCAACGAGCACGCCGAACTTCATGTCCACATCGGTGAGCTGCGAAAATGTGTCGTCGTAGCCGCTCAACGCGACATTGCTCAGCGCGAGCAGACGTTCCTCGGGCACTGAAAGCACATGCGATCTCATTCGTCGGATTTTGTGCAGCTTGATCCGCCAATCTTTCAGTGCCGGATCGGCAAGGAATTTTCCGAATCGTTCATCATCGATCGCCAAAATTTCCGGAACAACAAACGCCGCCGCCTCGCTGATCCTTGTAAGTAGATTCTGGACCTGACCAATGCGAGCGAGGTAATCGTTATTCGTGCTGTCCTCCGCCGCTTGCAATGAGGCGTAGTGATAGACGCGTTCCATCTTCTGCTCGACCGCCTTCTCAAACTCGAGAAGCCCAGCCAACGTCTGGACGGATTCCCCCGCTCTGCCTTTCCACTCTTCAAATTTCGGATACTCACGCTGTAGCCAGGCGAAATCCTCCTGCCATTTGCTCACGTCAGCGAACAGATGTGTCAGGTCCCATTTGTCAGTCTCGGGAACGTCAGCGCGGGTGGGAATTCCAGAAGACATTCGGAAAAAGATGAATCAGGAAAACAGGAAACCAAGAAAAGAGTAAATAACTCTCCATTGAAATTCATGGATTCCTGGCCTCCAGATTAATCCAGTAGACGGATTGCAGGGTGTCGTGCAATCAATTTCAGGGCGCGCTCGGTGAGTTCTTTGCCGGGGGGAATTTTGTGCCAGGGCGAAGCGCCAGACGGATGCGGCAACGGAATCAGGTCGAAGCGGTGGCCCGCATGCGCGACGCGAAATTTGCGCCCAATTACGTGTTCCAATTTTGCACAGTCGATGAATTGCACGATCGCCAGTCGGCCAACGGGAATAATGAGACGCGGCTGCAAAATCCGAATCTCATCATCCATCCACAACGCACAGTTACGAATCTCATCCGGCGCAGGCACGCGGTCGGTGCCGCCAGAATTTTTGCCGGGGAAACAACGGCAGACGGCGGCGAAATAGATCTTCGATCGAACGGCGGCTTCGTCCATTCCGCAAAATTGTTCGAACCAACGAAAGAGTGTTTTGCCAGCAGTGTGCGCAAACGGTTGTTTCAACGTCGGTTCCCGCGGACCGGGCGCCTGCCCAATCATCATCACATCGCTTACGCTCGCGCCACCTGAGACTGGCGTTGATTGCATACGGGGACAGCGGCGGCAGCGAAGAAGCGCCCTTACATGTTTGTCGAGTCGGTTTTGGGTAGTTGTTGTAGCCACGGCCCTGCGGGCCGTTCGCACATGGCTAGACAACTCGCAAGATCAAACGGCCACAGTCCCGTGGCTACAGCGTTCGAAGCCCCAACCGTTGAAAATTTAGCGCCGGAAAATTGAGAAGAGCGAGAGAAGCAAACTCAAGACAATGCTGACAACGATGCAAGTAACGATGGGAAAATAGAACGAGGAATGTTCACGCTCGATCCGAATGTCGCCGGGTAGTCGGCCCAACCATTTTGGCGCGAAACCGCTCCACATCACCAAGCCCACGAGTGTCGCGACCACGCCAATGATCACAATGAATTTTCCCAATTCGCGCATACCTGACCCTCGCACAAAGGGCACAAAGGAAACAACGGATGTACCGAAAATAAAACTGCGGCCTTGCTGACCTTCGTGGCCGGCTTGCGACAAACTATTGCGCGAACTGCGCAGACGCACAACGTTGAGCAGATGCCAGTACAGTTTCGAGATTATTACGAGACACTCGGGGTGCCAAAAACGGCGAGCGAGGACGAGATTCGCAGCGCTTTTCGAAAGCTGGCGCGCAAGTATCACCCAGACGTGGCTAAGGACAAAAAGGCCGCCGAAGAAAAATTTAAGGAGATTAACGAGGCGTACGAAGTCCTAAGCGATCCTGAAAAGCGGAAGAAATACGATCAACTCGGCGCGGACTGGAATCGGCCGGGCGGTTTTCAGCCACCGCCGCAATGGCAAGACCAGCAACCCGGCGGCGGATTTTATCAATGGGGCGGTGACGGCGGCCGCGGGGTTGAGTTCGAGTTCGGCGGTACTGGCTTCAGCGATTTCTTTGAAGCGTTTTTTGGCGGCGGACGTGGTCGTTCCGCATTTGGCGGGTTCGGCGGACGCACTGCGACAGCCGAGCGCGGCGCAGATGTAGAAGCGGACATTATGGTCACACTTGAGGAAGCGCTGCACGGTTCGACGAGGACCGTGTCGCTGCGTCGAGCTGGTTCAGACAAGGTGGAACAGTATCAAGTCAAGATTCCCCGCGGCGTCCGCGAAGGCCAGCGGATCCGTTTGCGTGGACAGGGTGAAGCTGGCGCGGGTGGAGGAAAAAGTGGCGATCTTTTTCTTCGGGTGCGATTAGCCAGACATCCGGATTTTTCAGTCGAAGGCAGCGATTTGATTCATGAGGTGCGGATTCAGCCATGGCAGGCCGTGATTGGCGCTGAATTGCTTGTGCCAACTCTCGAAGGAAAGGTGCGCCTGAAAATTCCGCCTGGCACCCAAGGTGGGCAGCGGTTTCGTCTGCGTGAACGCGGCCTGCCGGGAGTCTCAGGGAAACGCGGCGACCTTTACGTAGTTGGTCAGATCAACATCCCGAAGAAGCTGACTGACCGCGAACGCGAACTCTGGAGCGAGTTGGCGAAATTGCACGGAGCATGATCCGTTGAAGCCTGAAGATGGACGGTAGGGCGGGCAGTCCTCTGCACGCCGCCGGTGCCGCACGATTTCGGCGCGCACACGAGTGACGCGCCCTACCATTTCGTGGGAATTCGTGTAATTCGTGTGTGATGAAAATTTCCCTGGGCTCAGATCACGCCGGTTTCCATTACAAGGAGAAGGTAAAAGAATTGCTCGGTTCGCTCGGGCACGAAGTGAAGGACTTCGGTACGTTCAGTGACGAACCGGTGGATTATCCGCTTTTCATTCGTCCGGCGGCGGAAGCAGTCGCGCGCGGCGAGTGCGATCGCGGCATAGTCTTCGGCGGCTCAGGCAACGGCGAAGCGATGGTGGCAAACAAGGTGCACGGCGTGCGTTGCGCCCTTTGCTGGAACGAAGATTCAGCCCGCCTCTCGCGACAACACAATGATGCGAACGTGCTCTCGATGGGTGAACGTTTGATCCCGGAAGACCTGGCGTTAAAGATTGTGGGGATTTGGCTTGAGACCGGTTTCGATGGCGGTCGACAGGAACGACGCGTCGCGATGTTAAATGCGATGTAGGTAGCGGCCGTTCACCCGAACTGCCGAGGCGATTCAGGTCAATCGCCCCTACCTGAACAGCCGATCAACGCACACCGCGAGCAAGAACACCGCGCTCACAAATGCATTGCTCTGGAAAAATGCTCGATTAATTCCTGCCAGATTGCGTTTTTCGGTTTTGTGCTCGTAAATAAGCGCCGCGGCGATTAGGGCCAGCGACCAGTAGTAGACCGCGCCGAGCTTCGCGACGAATCCAAAAGTGATGAGCGCCACAAACGTGAGCAGATGTAATAGCTGCGCGAGACGCAAGCTGCGCGTGATCCCCAGTTTCACCACCAGCGATCGAATTCCTTCGCGCCGGTCGAAATCATAGTCCTGCGTGGCATAGATCAGATCGAATCCTGCCACCCAGCAAATTACGCCCGCCGCAAGCACGATCGGCGCAACATCAAGGTGCCCGGTCTGAGCGATCCAGGCGCCGACTGGAGCAATTGCGAGTGCCAGCCCGAGAAAAAAATGCGTTGCGCTGGTGAACCGCTTCGTCACTGAATAGAAAAAAATCAACGCGAGCGCAACGGGCGCGAGGATACACGTCAGACGATTAATTACTGACGCCGCCAGCAGAAACCCGGCACAACTGAAAATCAGCAAGACCACGGCCGACAATTTTGGTACGAGCAAGTGTCGCGAGGCCGTTCGCGGATTGCGTTGATCAAGGGACCAGTCAACGAGCCGGTTGAAAAGCATGGCTGCCGTGCGCGCGAACACCATGCAGGCGATCACTAGCAAAATAATTCTCAGCGATGGCCATCCGTCCGCGGCCACGATAAGCGCGCCGAGAGCAAAGGGGAGCGCGAAAATCGTGTGCGAAAAACGAATCAACCGGAGAAATCGGCTTAGTGACCCGTTTCCAAACTGTCCCATAATACTCAGAGAACTTTTGTTCTCGGGACCACACGCTGCCAGTCTGTAGTTGTCGCGTTTTCCCGGCGAGATATTGCAAATGATTGTCGAAGTTCGGAAGTGGGTAGCGCAGCGATCCCGGTATCGGCGCACTCGCTCAATAACCCACTGCTGGTTGAAATTCTACTCGCCCGCGTGATGTGGCTCGTGTGTTTTCGGTTCGGCCAGTTTTTCGGCAGGTTTTTCCTCAGGCTCGAGCCACTCGGTGTGGAAGACGCCGGGCTTATCGATGCGCTCGTACGTGTGCGCACCAAAGAAATCGCGTTGCGCTTGCAGCAGATTCGCTGGAAGACCCGCAGAGCGATAACTGTCGTAATACGCCAACGAGGCAGAAAACGCGGGGACCGGCACGCCGAACTTGATAGCTGTCGAAACGACGACGCGCCATTTCGGCTGAGTTCTTTTGATGGCTCTGGTGAAATACCGGTCGAGGAGAAGATTTTGCAGCGCAGGGTCGCGCTTATATGCCTCAACGATCCGGTTCAAGAATTTCGCGCGAATAATGCAGCCGCCCCGCCAGATCATGGCGATGTCGCTCAGATTCAGCTTCCAATCGTAAGTCGTGCTTCCGGATCGAAGAAGCTCCATCCCCTGCGCGTAGGAAATAATTTTTGAGGCATAAAGAGCGTCACGCACGGCGTCGACGAAACGATCGCGATTACCTTTGAATGTTCGAACTCTCGGTTGCGGCAGAATTTTGGACGCCGCGACGCGTTCTTCTTTTCGGGACGAAATCACGCGAGCTTCGACTGCAGCGTTGATTGTGGAAATGACGACGTATTGCTTGATGGCAGCTTGAAGCGTCCAAATACCGGTACCTTTTTGGCCCGCCTTATCGAGGATCACGTCCACCAGCGGCTTGGCGGTTTCGGGATCGATTTTTCGAAAAATCTTCGATGTGATCTCGATCAAATAACTCTCGAGTTCGTCCTTGTTCCATTCTGCGAAAATGTTTGCGAGTTGCGCCGCATCCATTCCCAGGATGTCCTTCAGAATAGCGTACGCTTCACAGATCAGTTGGATATCGCCGTACTCGATACCGTTGTGCACCATCTTCACATAATGACCGGCGCCGTCGGGTCCCATGTATCGACAACATGGTTCGCCATCCACTTGCGCAGCGATCTTACGGAAAATTGGCGCGATGATTTCCCACGACTCGCGCGAGCCGCCTGGCATGAGCGACGGCCCCTTAAGCGCGCCTTCCTCGCCGCCGGATACGCCCATGCCGACAAAATGAATTCCTGTGCTCTGCAATTCTCGTTCACGCCGCTGGGTGTCGGTGAACAGAGAATTTCCGCCGTCGATGATCACGTCGCCTTTCTCGAGCAGCGGCGCCAGTTGTCCGATTACGGAATCGACGGGCGGGCCCGCTTTCACCATCATCATGGCGATGCGGGGTTTTTTGAGTGCGCCCACAAATTCCTTCAGCGTGCGGGTAGGCTGGATGTTTTTCCCGTGGGCGCGTTCAGCACCGAATTTTTCCGTGACCTCGGTGGTGCGATTGAACACGGCGACCGAAAAACTCTTGGATTCCATGTTTAGGACGAGATTTTCGCCCATGACCCCGAGGCCGATCAGGCCAATATCACATTGATTCATGTCTATTTTGGTATCTCCTTTTGTGGTTGCTCGACGCCGACAGAGTCACTGTAGCGAGTAGTTTAAGCATATGGCAAACGTCGTTTGTGAAATTTTGGTGACACAGGCGCCGCTCGGAGCGCGGGTGAACGACATCGCCGGCGCTGGCGCGGTTGTTGATTTCTGGGGCGTAGTTCGACCAATCGAGGATGGCCGCGAAATTGAGGGAATCGATTACGAAGCGCATCGTGAAATGGCCGAGCATCAGTTGAAACGAATTGCCGAACAGGCCGAAGAGCGATTTAGGCTTAAGCTCGTTATCGTGCATCACCGGATTGGCTTTGTCGCATTTGGTGAAGCATCCCTTTTTCTGAGAGTGGCCAGTCCGCATCGAAGCGAAGGCTTCCGAGCAAGCCAATGGATTGTGGACGAGTTGAAGAAGAAAGTGCCGATTTGGAAACGACCGCGGTTCAGAGCTGTAGCCGCGATCGCTGATGCAGGATCTTGCAGTGACGGTTCCAAACGTGCCACACGAGGACCGGGATCGGCGATCCCGACTACAGTATGAATTGGGCGAACCGACTTACTCTGAGCCGGCTGGCGTTGACGGTGCTTTTTGTATTGTTGCTCAGTTCGTCCTGGCATTATGCGCGCACCGCCGCACTCGTGATTTTTCTCATTGCCGGTCTCACCGATTTCATCGACGGCGAGATCGCACGTCGCTACGGAGTCATCACGAACTTTGGCAAACTAATGGATCCGCTGGTTGACAAAATCATGGTGGCGGCCGCGTTCATTTCACTCGTTCCTTTGAAAGCAGTGCCGGCATGGGCGGCAACAACCGTTGTGGCGCGCGATTTCCTGATCACGGGTCTGCGGCTAATGGCGAGCGCTAAGGGCCGAATTCTGCCGGCAGAAAGCCTAGGCAAACAAAAGACGTCGTGGCAAATCGTTACCATCCTTTTTTTTCTGGCCCTCCTGTCGATTGCGGAACTGCATCATGCGAATGAGACGCCCACGTGGTGGCTGCGGGCGTGGGGTGAAGCCGGTCCCGTGTTAATCTGGATTACGGTTGCCCTGACCATCTATTCGGGGTTTGGCTATGTCTGGCGAAATCGCGAGTTGCTTGCGCCGGATCAGTAGCGGCTCACG
>Ga0209807_1000802_pt1 | contig 14586 bp, 8 predicted proteins | sample GraSoiAngelo_154_FD_186168 | JGI IMG/M metagenome (GOLD analysis project Ga0209807, IMG submission 186168) | Grasslands soil microbial communities from the Angelo Coastal Reserve, California, USA - 14_1009_13_20cm (SPAdes) (version 2) | ecosystem: Environmental > Terrestrial > Soil > Grasslands ... | reverse complement strand
TCCCAGACGGATCGCCGACTTCAAATCGCGCCCGGCGCCGCCGACGACCGCCGGCGCCGTCCGTCCGCCGAGCAGCAGCGGCGCGACGAAGAGCGTCACGCGATCCACCACGCCCGCCTCGAGGAACGACGCGTGGACCTCGCCGCCGCCCTCGACGAGCACGGCGCGAACCTCCCGCTCGAACAGCGCCGCCAGCACGGCGTCGACGGCGACGCGGCCCTCGCGGACCGGGAACGGGACGACGACGGCACCCGCCGACTGCAGCGCCGCGACGCGCGCGGCGGGCGCCGTCTCGCCGACGGCGATCAGCGCGCGCGACGGCGTGGCCGCGGCGATCACCTGGGCGCGGACGGGCGTCCGCGCATCGGTGTCGAGCACGACGCGCCAGGGCTCGCGCGGCCACGGCCGGCCCAGGCGCACGGTCAGCGCAGGATCGTCACGCAGGACCGTGGTGACGCCGGCGACGATCGCGTCGACCTCGCTGCGCTGTCGGTGCGCCTCGGCACGCGCCGCCTCGCCGGTGATCCAGCGCGCGGCGCCGTGCACGTCGGCGATCTTGCCGTCGGCCGTCATGCCGGCCTTGAGCGTCACGTGGGGCCGGCGCTCGCGCATGGCGGTGAAAAAGACGCGGTTCTGCGCGGCCGCCTCTCCCTCGAGCACGCCGGTCACGACCGCCACGCCCTTGTCGCGAAGCGCCACCGCGCCGCCGCCGGACACGAACGGGTTGGGATCCGCCGCCGCGGCCACCACGCGCGTGATGCCGGCCGCGAAGATGGCCGGCACGCACGGCGGCGTGCGGCCGGCGTGGTTGCACGGCTCGAGGGTCACGTAGAGGGTGGCGCCGCGCGCCCGGGCCCCCGCGGCTTCGAGCGCGACGATCTCGGCGTGCGGCCCGCCCGCGCGCTCGTGGAAGCCCTCACCCACGATCTCCCCGTTGTGCGCGACGACGGCGCCGACCAGCGGGTTGGGCGACGTCAGCCCGCGCCCGCGCTCGGCCAGCTCGAGCGCGCGCCGCATGAGCGCCTCGGACGTCACGGAGCCGCTCCGGGGGCAGGCACCAGGGCATCGACGAAGGCCTCGGCGTCGAAGGCCTTGAGATCCTCGACGCGCTCGCCCACCCCGACCAGCTTGATGGGCAGCTTCAGCTCGCGGACGATGCGGACCACGATGCCGCCCTTGGCGGTGCCGTCGAGCTTCGTCAGGCATACGCCGCTCAGACCGATCGTCTCGTGGAACATCTGCGCCTGCGCGAAGCCGTTCTGACCCGTCGGCGCGTCGAGCACCATGAGCGACTCGTGTGGGCCGCCGGGACACTGGCGCTCGATCACGCGCTTGAGCTTGGCCAGCTCATCCATGAGGTTGGTCTTGGTGTGCAGCCGTCCCGCCGTGTCCACGATGAGCACATCGGCCTGACGCGCGAGCGCCGCCTTGACCGCGTCGAAGACGACGGCCGCCGGATCGGAGCCCGCGGCCTGGCGAATGACGTCCACGCCGATGCGCCCGCCCCACGTCTCGAGCTGCTCGATCGCCGCCGCGCGGAAGGTGTCCGCCGCCGCGAGCAGTACCTGCCGGCCGTCGCCCTTCAGGGAGGCGGCGAGCTTGGCGGCGGTGGTCGTCTTCCCCGCGCCGTTGACGCCGAGCATGAGCACGACGCTCGGCCGCGCGTCGAGGTTGAGCGGCTGGGCGGCGGGCTTGAGCGCGTCCACCAGGAACCGGCGGAAGAGTGGCCGGAGCTGATCGGCGCGCGTCACCGTCCCGAACATGACCTCCTCGCGCGCGCGGTTGGTGAAGTCGGCGGCGATCGCCGCGCCCAGGTCGGCGGCGATCAGTAGCTCCTCGAGCTCCTCGTAGAGCGTGTCGTCGATCGGACGGTCGGGCTCGAGGACCGTCGCCAGACCGGTGGAGAGATATTCCTGGGATCGCTTGAGGCCGTCGCGCAGGCGCTCCTTGAGCCCGGAAAAGAGAGACATCGCGCGCTCAGTGTAGCCTGTCGCATTGCATAAAAGAGATGGGGGCCACGAAATGGCCGCAAGCCCCCATCCGCTATTGAGGGGGCAGGACGATGCGGCTGATGACGGCGCCGCTCGGACCGAGCGGCGGCAGAGTCCGCCCGTTCAGCTCCAGCGATACCCCACCGGCATTGCCGAGCGTGAGCACGAACGGCCGGTTCGAGACCCACTCGCGGATCTGACCCGCGGGCACCGTCTCCTCGGTGCTGCTGCCGTCCTCGGTGCGCACGCGGATCCAGGTCGGCTCCGACACGCGCGCGACCAGGCGATACGGTGAGGCCACGCCACCGGTCGCCGCCTGCACGTTGGGAAGCCAGGGCGGCGGTGCCGCGGCGCGCGAGGCTTCGGCCGTGACGGCGACACCCGCGGTGGCCGGCGCCGAGGTGGTCCCGGACGTGGCCGGACCCGGCGTGGCGGCCGGCTCGGGCGTCGGCCGCGACGCGGGCGCGCTCGCCGCGGTCTCCGACGGCGCCGGGTCGGGCGTGCGCCGCTCCACCCGCTCCTCCCGCGCCGGCTGGGTCATCAGCGCCACGGCAAACAACGCCATGCCGAGGATCACCAGCAGCACGAAGCTCACGAGGACGGCGCTGCGGCTCCGCGCCTCGCTCTCGGTCGTCGTCGCAGGCGTGGACGGGGGGGCGGCCGGACGCGGCGGCGCCGGCACGCCACCCTCGCGGCCGTCGTAGCGCGCGAGGGCCTCGTCGGGGGACTCGCCGAGGGCCTGGCAGTAGGCGCGGATGAAGCCGCGCGTGAACACGGGCGCGGGAAGCGCGGATTGGCGGTCGGACTCGAGGGCTTCCAGGTAGCTGGACGCAACGCGGGTGATGCGAGAAATCTCCTCGAGCGAGATTCCGCGGCGGTCACGCAGCTCGCGGAGGTAGTCGCCGACGGAGGCCATACTGCGAAGCGAGTCTAGCCTATCCGACCGGGGTTTTCACCTTACCCGGCGTGCGCGCTGGCCGCGGCGAGGTTCACGGAGACGAGCTTGGAGAGGCCCGGCTCCTCCATCGTGACGCCATAGAGGATGTCGGCCGCCTCCATCGTCTTGCGGTTGTGCGTGATGACGAGGAACTGGGTCTGGCTCGTCAGCTCGCGCAGCACGCGCAGGAAGCGATGGATGTTCGCGTCGTCGAGCGGCGCGTCCACCTCGTCGAGCACGCAGAACGGGCTCGGCCGGTAATAGAAGATGGCGAAGAGCAGGGCCAACCCCGTCAGGGCGCGCTCGCCACCGGACATCAGCGACACCGCCTGCAGGCGCTTGCCGCGCGGCTGCGCCATCAGCTCCACGCCCGTGTCGAGGGGGTCGCCGCCCTCTTCCGCCTCGACCAGTCGCAGCTCGGCGCGCCCGCCCTCGAAGAGGCGCTGGAAGATCTCACCGAAGTGGCGGTTGATCTCCTCGAACGCCTGGGCGAACCGGTCCTGCGCCGTGCGGGTCATGCCGCGCAGCGCCTTTTCCAGGTCCTTGATCGACGCCATCAGGTCGTCGTACTGGGTCCGGAGGAACGTGAGGCGCTCGTCGAGCTCGCGGTACTCCTCGTCGGCCACGAGGTTGACGGCGCCGATGGCGGCCAGCTTGGCGTCGAGCTCGCTGACGCGCTCGCCGGCGGCGGCGAGATCACGCGCCGGATCGTGCAGCGCCAGCAGCGCCGCCGCATCGATGCCGTAGGTGCGCCACGCCTCCTGTCCGAGCTCCTCCCGGCGCACGCGGCCCTCCGTCGCCCGCAGCTCGATGTCGTGGATGGCGGCGACCGCGCGCGACAGCTCGCCCTGCCCGCCGCGCAAATCGCCCTCGATCGCCGTCAGCTCGTCGAGCAGCGTTTGGTGGCGCTGGCCGGCGCCGCGCGCCTCCTCCTCGAGCCGGTCGCGCTCGAGCGCCACGTCGCGCGCGCTCGCGTCCGTGCGCTCCCGTTCCTCGCTCAGCCACTGGCGTCGCTCGCCGAGCTGGGCCTGCCGTTGCTGCGCCTGTCCCACGCGCTCGGTGACGTCGGCCTCCATCTCGTCCAGCCGCGCCAGCTCGCGGGTCAGCGCGTCCGCGCGCTCGGCCACGGAGGCCACGTCCACGCGGCATGCGCTCAGCTCGGCGACCAGCTGGGTCTCGCGCGCCTGCGCGGTCTCGATGGTGGCGCGGGCGGTGGCCATGGCGGCCTCCTGCCGTGCTTCGGCCTCGCGCGCCGCCTCCACGTGCTGCTCGAGCTGCGCCAGCAGGGCCGCCGTCTCCTGCGCTTCCGTCTCTACCTGGTGGAGCTCGCTGCCGAGCGTCTCGAGGTGGCGCTGCACGCGCTCGTGCTCGCGGACAGCCTGTTCGATGTCCTTCTCGCTGCCCACGCGCTCGGCCTGGCGTGCCTGAACGTCGTGGTCGAGGCCGCCGAGCCGCGCGCGCAGCGTCGTGAGCTCGGCGGCGAGGGCGGCCGCCGCGGCCTGGCGCGTCTCGACGTCGGCGATGAGCCGCGCCACCTCGTCGTCCAGCTCGCGGAGCTGGCGCTTGCGCGCGAGCAGCGAGTGCTCGCCCACGCCCTCGTCGGCGGTGGCGCCGGAGCCGCCGCGGAGCCGGCCGGCCGGCGACAGCACCTCGCCCGCGGGCGTGACATACGTGGCCACGACGCCGTTGCGCCGCCAGAGCGCTTCCGCCGCGTCGAGGTGATCGACGACGGCGACCTGGCCGAGGAGATGGTGGACGAGACTTGGCGCCGGCCCACCGATTGCCCTCGCGACCCAGGCGAGAGCGGGATTCGCCGCCTCGCCATGGGGGGAAATGGGGGGTGCGCCGCGCGACCCCCCATTCTGGAGGTGCTCGAGCGGCACGAACGTCGCCGCGCCGGCGCGGCGCGTCGCGAGATACTCCACCGCCGCCCGCGCGTGTTCGAAGCGGTCCACCACGACCCACTGCAGGCGCTCGCCGAGCACCGCCTCCACCGCGCGCTCGAGCCCCGGCGGAACCTCGAGCAGATCGGCGACGGTGCCGCGCACGCCGACCAGGCTGGTCCCGGCCTCGAATACCGCGCGCACGCCCGCGCCGTAGCCCTCGCGCGCGGCATCGAGCGCGCGCAGCGCCTCGAGCTGCGAGCTCTTCGACACGTACCCGAGTCGCGCGTCGCCGAGCGCCGTCTCGGCGGTGGCCAGCTCGGCTTCGCGGACGGTCAGCGCGGCCTGGAGCCGATCGCGCTCGGCGCCGAGCGAGGAGAGGGCTGCCATCGCCCGGCCGTGGGCGGCCTCGACGGTCGCCCGCTCCGCGCTCAGCTGGAGCGCCTCGGCCTCGGTCGCCGAGCGCTCCAGGGCCAGGCGCTCGGCCCGGCGCGCCTGCTGGGCCCGGCGCTCGCGCAACTCGCCGGCCTGGCGCATCAGGTCCACGCGCTCGCCCGCGATCCGCACCTGTTCGAGCCTCAAGGCTTCGAGCCGGCCGCGGTCTTCGCCGAGGCCCGCGCGGTGATGCTCCACCGTCGCCTCGAGAACACGCGCGACGGCCGCACGCTCGGCCGAGAGCCGCTCGGCGTCGCCCAGCGCCGTCCGCGCCGTCTCGCGCTCGCCGACAATCGAGTCCAGACGCTCGCCGGCGGCACGAAGCGCCTCGTCGAGCCGCACCGACTCCTCGCCGAGCTCCCGTACCTGCACGCCCATCTGCTCCCGGCGCTCCAGCAGGCGCTCGAGCTCGCCCTGCACCTTCTGCACGCGCTGGCGCAGATCCGAGAGCGCATGGTCGCTGGCCTGGATGACCTCGCGCTGCCGCGCCTCCCGCGCGGCCAGCGCCGCCACGCGCGTGCGCTGGGCCACCTCCGTCTCACGCAGGCCCTCCAGCTCGGTGGCGAGCTGCGCCGCCTGCGCGGTCAGCGTGGCGTAATCGGCCGCGACGAGGGCCAGCGCCAGGTCGCGCCGCTCGTTCTGCAGCGCCTTGTACTGCTGCGCCTTTTTCGCCTGGCGCTCGAGCGAAGTGAGCTGGCGGCGCACCTCGTCCATCACGTCGCGCACGCGCACGAGGTTCTGGCGCGCCTGCTCGAGCTTGCCCTGGGTCTCGTTGCGCTGCTGCTTGTAACGCGCGATGCCCGCGGCCTCCTCGATGAACACCCGGCGCTCGTGCGGCTTGGCGGTCAGGACGTGGTTGAGCTTGTCCTGGTCCATGACGGAGTAGGCGCGCGGGTTCGCGCCGGTGCCGGCGAAGAGGTCGAGGATGTCGCGCAGCCGCGAGACGGTGCCGTTCAACATGTACTCGCTCTCGCCCGTGCGGTAGAGCTGCCGGCTCACCGACACCTCGCTCCACGGCACGGAGAGCGCCCCGTCGTTGCTGAAGAGCAGCTCCACCTCGGCCAGTCCGACGGGCTTGCGCGAGGCCGAGCCGTGGAAGATGAGGTCTTCCATGCGCTGGCCACGCAGCGACTTGGCGCTCTGCTCGCCGAGGGCCCAGCGCACGGCCTCGCCAACGTTGCTCTTCCCGCAGCCGTTGGGACCGACGATCGCGGTGATCCCGGGCAGCACCTTCACGACGGTCTTTTCTCCGAACGACTTGAAGCCGTGGAGCGCGATGGACTCTAGGCGCATGTCGAATCTTCACACGCAGGCGCCGGGACGACCAAGAAAAAAATACCAGCGCTGGGGCCGGCGGGGCGCCGGCGACGCTAGATATCGAGGCGGGGGGCTACCGGCTCTCCTGCAGGAGGTGGCACTTCTTGTACTTCTTCCCGGAGCCGCAGTAGCAGGGATCGTTGCGCCCGATCTTCTCGCCGGTGGGCGTGCGCGGCGCCGGCGCAGGCCTGGGAGCCGGGGCCGGCGCCGATCCCGCCGGCGACGGCGTCCAGCCACTCGCGCGCGGATCGCTCGGGAGCGCACCGCGCGACTCCTGGGCGTCCGCCCACGCGGTGATCGTCGGCAGCTCCATCGGCGAGTCGCGCACCACCTGCACCTTGAAGAGCCGCTCGACGACGATGGACTTTACGCGCTCCACCATGTCCTGGAAGAGGTCGAAGGCTTCCTTCTTGTACTCGGTGAGCGGGTCCCGCTGGCCGTACCCGCGCAGCCCGATGCCTTCCTTGAGGTGGTCGATCGACAGCAGGTGATCCTTCCATTGCGTGTCGATGACGATGAGCATCTCGTGGCGCTCCAGCGCGCGCATGAGCTCCTCGCCCAGCTCGCTCTCGCGCGCCGCGTACCGTTGCTTCACCGCTTCCTGAACCAGCTCGGTGAGCCCCTCCCGCGAGACGACCTCGTCGTACTGCGCGGCGGGGATCTTGACGTCGAACTGCCGGTGGAGCGCCTCCGTGAGGCCGCCGAGGTCCCAGTCCTCGGGATGCGCGCCCTCGGCGGCGTAGCCGTCGAGGGCGCCGATCACGAGGTCATCGATCCATTCCGCGACGTTGTCGGCCTGGCTCTCGCCGTCCAGGATCTGGCGGCGCATGCCGTAGATGATCTCGCGCTGCTTGTTCATCACGTCGTCGTATTCGAGGAGATGCTTGCGGATCTCGAAGTTGTGGTTCTCGACGCGCTTCTGGGCGGTGGCGATGGCGCGCGTCACGAGCTTGTGCTCGATCGGCTCGCCCTCCTCCATGCCCAGGCGCTCCATGATCCGCTGGATGCGCTGGCTGCCGAAGATGCGCAGCAGGTCGTCCTCGAGCGAGAGGTAGAAGTGCGAGGAGCCGGGGTCGCCCTGACGGCCCGAGCGGCCGCGCAGCTGGTTGTCGACGCGGCGGGACTCGTGACGCTCGGTGCCGACGATGTGCAGGCCGCCGAGCTCCACGACTCTCTGGTGCTCGGGCTCGGTGATGCGCCGCGCCTCCACCAGCGCCGTCGCCCGCTCCTGGGTGGAGGCGGTGACCGGATCGACGCCCTGTTTCCGGAGAATTTCCTTGGACAGGAAGTCGGGGTTGCCGCCGAGGAGGATGTCGGTACCGCGGCCGGCCATGTTGGTCGCGATGGTCACGGCGCCCTCGCGCCCGGCCTGGGCCACGATCTCGGCCTCGCGCTCGTGGTACTTCGCGTTGAGGACCTCATGGCGGACGCCCCGCTTCTTGAGGAGCTTGGACACGGCCTCGGACTTCTCGATGGACACGGTGCCGACGAGGACGGGCTGGCCCTTCTCGCTGCGCTTGATGATGTCCTCGACGACGGCGTTGAACTTCTCGCGCTCGGTCTTGTAGACGACGTCCGGGTGGTTGATCCGGATCAGATCGCGGTTGGTCGGCACGACGGTGACGTCGAGCTTGTAGATCTTGGCGAACTCCTCGGCCTCTGTCTCGGCCGTGCCCGTCATCCCCGCCAGCTTGTCGTACATCCGGAAGTAGTTCTGGAAGGTGATGGTGGCCAGCGTCTGGTTCTCGCGCTCGATGCGCACGCCTTCCTTGGCCTCCACCGCCTGGTGCAGGCCGTCCGACCAGCGGCGTCCGGGCATCATGCGGCCGGTGAACTCGTCGACGATGATGACCTCGCCGTCCTTGACCACGTAGTCGACGTCGCGCCGGTAGAGCGCGTGTGCGCGCAACCCCTGCTGCACGTGGTGGAGGATCGTGATGTGCTGCGGGTCATAGAGGTTGTCGACGTTGAGCAGCCGCTCGCAGGAGGCGATCCCCTGCTCGGTCAGCGACACCGCCTTGGACTTCTCGTCGACGATGTAATCGCCCTCGCGCTCCTCCTCGATTTCGGACAGCTTGCCTTCCACGATCGTCGCCGCGCGCTTCAGCTTCGGAATGATCCGGTCGATCTTGTAGTAGAGCTCCGTGGATTCTTCGGCCGGACCCGAGATGATCAGCGGCGTGCGTGCCTCGTCGATGAGGATCGAGTCCACCTCGTCGACGATCGCGTAATGGAGCTCGCGCTGCACCAGCTCCTCCAGCGAGAAGCGCATGTTGTCGCGCAGGTAGTCGAAGCCGAACTCGTTGTTGGTCCCGTAGGTGATGTCACACTGGTACGCGGACCGTCGGTCGATGGGCCGCAGCGCCGTCATGCGGATGTCGGGCGTGGCGTACGCCGGATCGTAGGTGAACGACGCCTCGTGCTGGATGACCCCGACCGTCAGGCCCAGCGCGTGATAGAGCGGTCCCATCCACTGCGCGTCACGCTTGGCGAGGTAGTCGTTGACGGTGACGATGTGCACGCCCTTGGCCGAGAGGGCGTTGAGGTACGCGGGCAGCGTGGCCACCAGCGTCTTGCCCTCACCGGTGGCCATCTCGGCGATCTTGCCGTCGTGCAGGACCATACCGCCGATGAGCTGTACGTCGAAGTGGCGCATGCCGAGCGAGCGGCGCGCTGCCTCGCGGCAGACGGCGAACGCCTCCGGAAGCACCTCTTCGATCTCGGCCCCGCCGGCGAGACGCTTGCGGAGCTCGTCGGTCCGGGAACGGAGGGCGGCATCGTCGAGAGCCTGCACGGTGGGTTCGAGCACGTTGATCTCGGCCACCATCGGCATCATCCGCTTGACGTCGCGCTCGTGCTTGGTGCCGAAGATCTTCTTGAGGATCGCGTCGATCATCGCGGGAACATTATACGCCCCGGCCTCGGACGCCTTCGGCGCCGCGGCCGCGCAGCAGCGCGCGCGCGTGCTCCAGCGCGGCCGCCCCCGAGGCGTCCCCGCCGAGCATCCGTGCGATCTCGGCCACGCGCTCATCGCCGGCGACGACGCCGGCGCTGGCCCGGGTCCGGCCGCCGCGCACGCTCTTGGCCACCCGCACGTGCTGGTGGGCCAGGGCGGCGATCGGCGCCAGGTGCGTGACGCAGAGGACCTGGCGGCCGGCGCCGACGGCCGCGAGCTTCTCGCCGACGACGGCGCCGGCGCGGCCACCGATCCCTGCATCCACCTCATCGAACACCATGGTGGGGGCGCGCTCGTACCGCGAGAGGACGACCTGCAGGGCGAGCATGCTGCGGGCGAGTTCGCCGCCGGACGCGATGCGGGCGAGCGGCCGCGCCGGCTCACCCGGATTGGCCGTGAAGCGGAACTCCACGCGCTCAGCCCCGCGGGGGCCCCACTCGGCCAGGGCCGCCTCGATCATCGCGACCTCGAAGGCCGCTCGCTCCATCCCCAGCTGTCGCAGCTCGCGCTGCACGGCCGGGCCGAGTTTCCCCGCCGCCTCCCGCCGCGCGGCGCCGAGGGCGCGGGCGGCGCTCGTCACCTCCACCTCCAGCTCGGCGAGCCGCTGCTCGTCCTCGCCCAGCAGCTCCTCGTGCCGCTCGAGGCGGTCCAGCTCGGCCGCCGCCTCGGCGCGGAAGCGGAGCATCGCCTCCTCGCTGTCGCCGTACTTGCGCGCCAGCCGTTTGAGCGCGTCCAGCCGGTCATCGATCGCCTCCAGGCGGCCGGGCTCGAAGACGATCGTGTCGCGCAGTGTGCGCACCGCCGCGAGCGTCTCGTCCACCTGTACGCGCGCGGCTTGCAGCGTCTCCACGGGCGCCGCGAACGCGGGGTCCAGCCGGCCGAGGTCGGTCAGGACGCGGGCCGCCCGGGCGAGCCGGGCCGCCGCGGAGGCGGCGTCGTCCTGCAGCAGCGTGCCGACCTCCTCCAGCCCGGCCGCGAACCGCTCGGCGTGCTGGAGCCGCTGCCGTTCCGTCCGCAGCTCCGCCTCTTCGCCCGGGCGCAACCGCGCGGCGTCCAGCTCGGACACCTGGAACCGCAGGAGGTCCTCGCGCTGCGCGCGGTCGCGCCCCGCGCCGCGGCGACGCTCGAGATCGTCGCGCGCCTCGCGGTGCTTGGCGAAGAGGGCGGCGAAGCGCTCGCGCACCGGCTCCGCGTCGCCGAACCGGTCGAGCAGGTCGAGCTGGCGCGCGGGCTCGAGCAGCCGCTGATGCTCGTGCTGGCCGTGCACCTGCACGAGCGCGTCGCCGAGCCGCTCGAGGAGGCCGACCGTGACCGCCGCGTCGTTGACGAAGGCGCGATGGCGGCCGCCACGCGCGAGCTCGCGGCGGACCACGATCTCGCCGTCCTCCACGGCCAGTCCCGCCTCATCGAGCACGGCCGCCACGCCGCCATCGGGCACGGCGAACACCGCCTCGACGGTGGCGGTCTCGGCGTCGGCGCGAATCACATCGGTCTGCGCGCGCGCGCCGCGCACCAGGAGAATCGCATCGACCAGGATGGACTTGCCGGCGCCGGTCTCGCCGGTGAGGACGTTGAAGCCGGGGGCGAAGGGGACGGTGATGTTCTCGACCACCGCGAAGTTCCGGATCCGCAGCTCGCGCAGCATCCGGCGACGATGCTAGGTCAGCCGCGCTCGCCGCTCAAGATGTATCCGAACGCATGGGGTCCCGACATGGCTCCCCATTGTCTCCTCAGCGCTCGCCCCACTTGAGCTTGGTGCGCAGGACCGAGAAAAAGTCGGTGCGCGGGAAGCGGACGAGCCGCACGCGGCCGGCGGCCTTCTCGATCTCGACCGTATCGCGCTCGCGCAGCGGGATGCCCACTTGCCCGTCGATGGTGAGCATGACCTCCTGGTCGGTCATGAGCGTGACCTCGATGCGCTGAGTGGCGGGCAGCACGATCGGCCGGTTCGTGAGCGTGTGAGAGGCGATCGGCACCAGGACGATGGCGTCCATGGTCGGAAACAGGATCGGGCCGCCGGCAGACAGGCAATAGGCGGTCGAGCCCGTGGGCGTGGACACGATCAGACCGTCGGCCCGGTAGGCCGTCGCGTGCCCGCCCTCGACCGAGACCTTGAGGTTGATGATGCGGCTCATCGCCGACTTGGTGATGACGACGTCGTTGAGGGCCGCGTACTCGCCCACCGCCGCGCCGCCGCGGATCAGCCGCGCGGAGAGCAGCATGCGCTCGTCGATGGCCATGCGGCCGGCGAGGGCCGCCTCCACCGCCGGCAACATCTCGTCCAGCGTGGTGGCCGTGAGGAAGCCGAGGTCGCCCAGGTTGACGCCGAGGATCGGCACGCCGAGGTCGCCGACGGCCCGCGCCATCGAGAGCAGCGTGCCGTCGCCGCCGAGCACGACCAGCAGATCCACCTGCCCCGCGAGATCGGACTTGAGCGCCGTCGGCAGCGCCGCCGCCGGCGCCAGGCCCGCCGTCTCCTTCTCCAGCACGACCGGCAGCCCGCGGGAACCGAGCCACTGGATCAGCCGGTCGAGGGCCTCGGCGGCGCCGGCGGCGTCGGGCTTGGCGACGAGACCGACGCGTGTCACGCAAGCGCCTGCACGGTGCGGTCGATGATCCCCTCGAGGTTGGCCGCCGTCCGGCCGTGCATCGAGAGGTGCAGGAAGAACTCGCGGTTACCCTTCGGGCCGCGCAGCGGCGAGGCCGTCACGCCGAGCACGTGCCAGCCGCGGAGCACCGCGTAACGCGCGAGGCGCTGCACGACCGCGCGGTGCTGTGCGGGATCGCGCACCACCCCGCCCTTGCCGACGTGCTCGCGACCGGCCTCGAACTGCGGCTTGACGAGCGTGATGACCTCGCTGCGCGGCGCCAGCACGTTGAAGATCGCCGGCAACACCTTCTCCAGCGAGATGAAGGCCACGTCGACGACGGCCAGCGTCGGCTGATCGCCGAAGAGGCGTGGATCCAGCGTGCGCGCGTTGGTGTGCTCCATGACCACTACACGGGCGTCCTTGCGTAACCGCTCGTCGAGCTGGCCGCTGCCGACGTCGACGGCGTAGACGATGCTCGCACCCCGCTGGAGCAGGCAGTCCGTGAAGCCGCCCGTGGAGGCGCCGACGTCCACGCAGATGCGGCCCTTCACGCCGATGCCGAAGTGCTCGAGCGCGTGGACGAGCTTTTCGCCGCCGCGGCTGACGTAGGGGGAACGGCCTTTTAGATCCAGTTCCGCCTCGGTGGACACGAGCGCTCCGGCCTTGTCCGCGCGCTGACCGTCGACGAGCACGTCGCCGGCCATGATGGACCGCAGCGCCTTCTCCCGGCTCTCGATCAGCCCTTTCTCCACCAACAACCGATCCAGCCGCATCCGCGTCGCCACGCCTTCGATTATAGGGGAGCGCTTCTCCGGCGCTACGAGCGTGCGCTTCTCCGGGGCCGGAGGAGGAACAGGAGCACTACGCCTGTGAGGAACCCGCCGATGTGAGCGAACCACGCGACGCCTCCAATTTCCGCGCCTCCCGTCGAGGCGCTCACGGTGAGATAGCCGAGGATCAGTTGCATGAGGATCCACACCCCGATCATGACCATGGCCGGGACGTGTACGAACCGCCAGAAGAACGCGAAGCCCACGAGCGTGAGGATGCTCGCGTAGGGAAACAAGAGGAGATATGCGCCGAGGACGCCGGACACCGCGCCGCTGGCGCCGATCATGGGGACGTGCGAGCGCGGAGCGGTCAGCGTCTGCGCGATCGCCGCCGCGACGCCCGCCAGGAGATAGAAGACGAGGAACCGCCCGTGCCCCAGCGCGTCCTCGACGTTGTCGCCGAAGATCCACAGATAGAGCATGTTGCCGACGACGTGCATCGGGTTGATCGAGTGCATGAACATCGAGGTGAAGACCGTCACCATCGGGCTCGGGAAATCGTCCAGCCCGGCGCAGGCGCCCGTGAGCCGGCACGGCATCGCGCCGAACTCGAAGATGAACGCTTTCGCCGCCCCATCCCCTCCGACGCCGAGGGACACTTCGTAGAGGTAGACCACCACGTTGAGCACGATGAGGGCGATCGTCACCAACGGCACGGAGCGGCTGGGAACGTCGTCGCGCAGCGGGATCACCGCGTCGCCCCCGCCGGCCGCAGCACGATCACCGTCGGCCGCGCCAGGTAGCGCTCGGCCACGCGCGCGAGATCGGCGACGCTCACCGCCTCCACCGCCCGCGCGTAGCGCTCTGGCCAGTCCCACCCGCCGCCGACCAGCTCGAAGAACGCCAGGTACCAGGCGTGGCGCGCGCTCGTGCGGCGGTCCATCGCGAGGTTGCCGAGGAGCCATGCTTTGGAGCGCGCCAGCTCGCGCTCGTCGACGCGGTCGCGGCGCAGTCGGTCCACCTCCGCCAGCACGCCGGCGACGGCGGCGTCGGCGTTGGCGGGCGCGGTGCCGAGGTACGGCAGGAACAGCGAGGGGCCGGTGCGATTGGTGGTCAGCACGCCCGTGGAATACGCGAGCCCGCGCCGGTCGCGCAGCTCGACGAAGAGCCGGCTCGACATCCCGCCGCCGAGCACGGCCCCGAGCACACGCATCGCCGCGTAGTCGGGGTGCGTGAGGGGCGGCGCCAGGAATCCGACGAGCACCTGCGCCTGCCGCGCCTCCCGCTCCACGAGCCGCCGCTCGCCGCGCGGCGCGGCCTCGGTGGCCGGGCCGGTCGCGGCGTCGGCCGTCCCGGGCACCCGCTTGAACAGACGCTCTGCGACGGCGATCACGCGCTGCCGGGGGACGCCGCCGGCGACGGCCAGAACCATGCGGTCGGCGCGATACACGGCGGCGTAGCGCTCGAGCAGCGCCGCGCGCGTCAGCCGCGCCACGCTCTCGGGACGCCCGAGCGCGGGCCACGCGTAGGGATGTCCACCGTAGAGGTCGGCGAGCGCGATGTCGAAGGCACGCGGAAACGGCTGATCCGCGCGCGTCTGGAGCTGACCGAGAATCAGGGCGCGCTCCTTTTCGATCTCGCCGGCGGGCAGCGTCGGCTCCAGCGCCACCTCCGCCAGCAGCGCCAGGAGCGCGTCCCAGTGGCGC
>Ga0209807_1000798_pt1 | contig 14651 bp, 12 predicted proteins | sample GraSoiAngelo_154_FD_186168 | JGI IMG/M metagenome (GOLD analysis project Ga0209807, IMG submission 186168) | Grasslands soil microbial communities from the Angelo Coastal Reserve, California, USA - 14_1009_13_20cm (SPAdes) (version 2) | ecosystem: Environmental > Terrestrial > Soil > Grasslands ... | reverse complement strand
GTCGCGCCCGCCGGTGGCTATCCCCTCAGCAGCGACTACGTGATCGGGCCCGAAGACATGCTGCAGATCACGGTGTGGAAGAACGAAGCGCTGTCGCGGATTCTGCCCGTCCGGCCCGACGGCAAGATCTCGATGCCGCTGCTCCATGACATCCAGGCGGCCGGGCTCACACCGATGCAGCTGCGCGACAAGATCGCGGGCGCGCTCGGCGAGTTCATGCCGAACCCGGAGGTCGCGGTGACCGTGACCGACGTGCGCAGCTATCGCGTCTCCGTGCTCGGGGAGGTGCAGAAGCCCGGCGTGCTCCAGCTCAAGGCCGACACCACCGTGCTCGAGGCCATCGCGCTGGCCGGCGGCTTCCGCGATTTCGCCTCGCCCGGCAAGATCATGATTCTCCGCAAGGACGCCAGCGGCACCACGAGCAAGATCCCTTTCAACTACAACCGCGTGGTGAAGGACAACCGGAGCCAGGACAACGTCACGCTGAAGTCCGGTGACGTGGTCGTCGTTCCCTAGAGGATGAATTCCATGCCGACTCCGCCGACCGCCTACGACGAGACCGCCAAAGGGCCGGGCCTGTCCGGCTTGCTCGAAATCCTGCGCCGACGCCGGATGCTCGCCGTACTGCCGTTCCTGTTCGTGCTGACGGCGGCGGTGTCCCTGGCCGTCTTCCTGCCGAGCCTGTGGACCGCCCGCTCGCTCGTGCTCGTGAACCGCCAGGCGATCCCCGAGCGCTACGTGACCCCGACCGTCCAGGCCGACATCGAGGCCCGGCTGCTCACGCTGAGCCAGGAGATCCTCACGCCGGAGCGGCTGACGCAGATCGCGCGTCAGTATGGCCTCTATCGCAACGCGCGCTCCACCGACGACCTCGTGGACCGCATGCGCAAGGACATCCGCATCGAGCTCATGGACCAGCGCGAGCAGCGCGGCCGTGAGAGCCGCTCCTTCCTGTTCACCGTCTCCTACACCGCGGCCAACCCCGTGGTGGCCGCCCGCGTGGCCAACACGCTGTCCTCGCTCTACATCGAGGAGAACGGGCGCCAGCGCGAACAGGCGGCGGCCAGCACCTCGGAGTTCCTCGGAACGCAGCTCCGGGACCTGCGCGAGAAGCTGCAGACGCAGGAGCGCCAGATCACCGCGTACAAGGAAAAGAACCTGGGCGAGCTGCCCGAGCAGAAGGACGTCAACCTCCGCACGCTCGAGCGCCTGCAGCAGCAGCTGCAGCTCGCCCACGAGAACAACCGCCGCGCCACCGAGCGGCGCCAGATGCTGACCAACGCGCTGGGCGAGATCGACACCACGGTACCGTCGACGGTCTCACCGAGCGCCGCCGGGCCCAGCGTCACGCCGGCCGATACCGCCGCCGCGCGTCTGAACCTGCTCCGTCAGGAGCTGGCCATGACGCAGACGCGCTTCAGCGACAGGTACCCCGACGTCGTCCAGCTCAAGGAGCAGATCCGCGTGCTGGAGGCGAAGGTGGAGGCCGAGAAGCAGGCCGCGGCCGCGCTGCCCAAGGCGGTGGCCGGGCCGAAGCGGGTCGGGCGCGACCTCCGTGTGCCGCCCGAGAACGCCTACGTGGCGAGCCTGATGACCCAGCTCGACCAGGCGACCGTCGAGGCCAAGACCTCCGCCGAGGAGATCCGCGGCATCAACGGGCAGATCGCCTTCTACACGCGCCGGCTCGAGAACACGCCCAAGCACGAGCAGGAGCTGGCGATCCTCACCCGCGACTACGACACCTCGAAGGAGCTCTTCAAGTCGCTGCTCACCAAGCGCGGCGAGGCCGACATGGCCTCCGAGCTGGAGCTGCGGCAGAAGGGCGAGAACTTTCGCGTGATCGAGCCCGCGCGCCTGCCGGAGCGCCCGGCGGGTCCGAACCGCTTCCGCCTGCTGCTGGTGGGCCTGGCCCTGGCCCTCGGCGCCAGCGGCGCCGCCGTGGTGCTCGCCGAGCAGGTGGACACCTCGTTCCGCCGCGTGGACGAGATCCGCTCCACGCTGCCGCTGCCGGTGCTGTCGGCGATCCCGCGCATCACCACCGAGCAGGACCGCGTGCGTACGCTGCGCCAGCGCCGCTGGGCGACGGCGGCGGTGGGTTTCGGCCTCGTCGTGGTGGCCGGCACGTCATTCGTCATCGCGCACGACAACCAGGGGCTCGTCACGCTGCTCACGCCGTCGGCGCCCCAGACGGCCACGACGAGCGGGAGGTAGGTCATGTACCTGAGCTTCTACGGTCTGCGTGAGGCACCCTTCGCCCCGACGCCGGACCCGAAGTTCCTGTTCCAGTCCCCACGCCACCGCGAGGCGCTCGCCCAGCTGATCTACGGCGTCCGCGAGCGCAAGGGCTTCATCGTCCTCACCGGCGAGATCGGCACCGGCAAGACGACGCTCCTGCGCACGCTGCTGGAGCGGCTCGACGCCACCACGCCCGTGGCCTACGTCCACAACTCCGCCCTCGATATCGAGGGCCTGCTGGAGTACATCCTGCAGGACTGGGGCGTGAAGTCGGTGGCCCAGACGCACGCGCAGCGGCTGTTCGAGCTGAACGAGTTCCTCATCGACCAGCACAAGAAGGGCAGCTCCCCCGTGCTCGTCATCGACGAGGCGCAGAACCTCTCGGTGCCGACGCTGGAGGCCGTTCGGCTGTTGTCGAACTTCGAGACGACGAGCCAGAAGCTCATGCAGATCCTGCTCGTCGGCCAGCCCGAGCTGCGCGACAAGCTGAACCTGCCGGAGCTGCGCCAGCTCAAGCAGCGCGTGGGGCTCCGCTGTCACATCGCGGCCCTCAGCCCCGAGGAGACGCGCCAGTATATTCGCCACCGCCTGCGCATCGCGGGCGCGACCGACGCCGGCATCTTTTCCGACGCCGCCATCCAGAAGATTTCCGACTACAGCCAGGGAACGCCGCGCGTCATCAACATCGTCTGCGACCATTGCCTGCTGTCCGGCTACGCCGACAGCAAGCGGCGCATCGACGCCGGGATCGTGCAGGAAGCCGTCGAGTACCTCGAGGAAGGCGAGCGTCGCGAGTGGAAGACGCGACGCAGCGTCAGTCTCGTGCCGAGCAACGGCGCCCTCTGGGCGGCGCGCTCGGGCGTGGCCCTCCTCGTGGTGATGATCATCTTTCTGCTGGCGTTCGCCGCGAATGCGCTGGGCTGGCTCGCCGCAATGCCCGGCGGCACCCATCCCTAGGGAGGACAGGCCGTGAGCAAGTTCTTCAAGGCCCTCGAGAAGGTCGAGCAGGAGCGCGAGCCGGTGGTCGCCACCGCCGCGCCGGCCGCCGAGCCGGCGGTCGAGCCGGTCATCGAGCCGCGCCGCGAAACGCCGCGGCCCGAGCCACGACGTCCGGAGCCGCGTCCCGAACCCAAGCCGGAGCCCGCGCGCGTGGAGCCGAAGCCCGAGCCCCCGCACCGCGAGCCGCCCCGGCCGGATCCGGCGCCCGTCGCCGCGCCGGCGGTCGAGTCCCCCTTCAAGCGCCGCCCCGGGCCGACGCCGACGCCGACGCCGACGCCGGCCACGCCGGCCCCCGCGCCCATTTACGGCGCGCCGGTGCGCGAGAACGGTACCACCTTCGGGCGCCGCGGCTTCGCCTGGCAGATCGACGGCGACGGCGATGGCGAGCAGGGCCAGCTCGACGACCATCTCGTCAGCCTGCTCGAGCCCACGAGCCACGCGGCCGAGCAGTACCGCGCGGTGCGGCTGGCCATCGAGACGTTCCGCCACGAGCGGGGCACGCGCACGGTGGCCATCACGAGCCCGGGCCGGGGCGACGGCCGGACGATCACGGCGCTCAACCTGGCGGGCGCGCTCGCCCAGGCGCCCGACGCGCGCGTCGTCCTCGTGGAGGCCGACCTGCGTCACCCGGCGGTGGGACGCGCCCTCGGCGTGCCGTCGGCGCGCGGGCTGTCGACCTACCTGCTCGACGCGACCATGGGCGTGGACGCCATCATCGCGCGGCCGAGCGGCGTGGCCTTCGCCGTCGTCCCCGCCGGCACCGCCTCGTCGATGCCGTACGAGCTGCTGAAGTCGCCGCGCCTGGCGAGCCTGCTCGCCGCGCTCCGCGACCGGTTCGACTACGTCGTGCTCGACACGCCGCCCGTGCTGCCGTACCCCGACGTCGGCATCCTGCGCGACCTCGTGGACGGCTTCGTGGTCGTCGTGCGCGCCAACCGCACGCCGCGCGAGATGCTGCGCGACTGCATGAACGTCGTCGGCCGCCAGCGCGGCCTGGGCGTCATCTTCAACGACGACGAGAGAAGCACGCTGACCACGGTCGCCGACGACGAGTCGTCGTGGCGGCGCCTCGTGCCGCGGACGCTCGGGGGCCGGGTTGCCTGAGACGGTCGTCAATGCACTGACCGTCGACGTCGAGGAGTATTACCACGGCTACGAGTTCGAAGCCGCCCTCGGCGTCGACGATCTTCAGCGCCTGCCCAGCCGCGTGGCGGGACAGACCGAGCGCCTGCTCGACCTGCTCGACGCCCACCGTGCGCGCGGCACCTTCTTCACGCTCGGCGTGGTGGCGCAGCGCCAGCCGCGCCTCGTCCGCTCGATCGTGGAGCGCGGGCACGAGATCGCCAGCCACGGCTGGGACCACACGCCCGTCTACCGGCTGGGACCGGCGGGCTTCCGCGCCGACGTCCGGCGCGCCAAGCACGCGGTGGAGCAGGCGGCGGGCCGCCTCGTGCGCGGCTACCGCGCGCCGAACTACTCGATCCGGCGCGACACGCCGTGGGCGTTCGGCGTGCTCGTCGAGGAGGGCTTCATCTACGACTCCTCCATGTACCCCGTCGTCCACGACCGCTACGGCTTCCCCGACGGGCCGCGCTTCCCTCACGTCGCGCAGAACGTCGAGGGCATCGACTTCTGGGAGGTGCCGGTCGGCACCGCGCGCTGCGCCGGCGTGAACCTGCCCCTCGGCGGCGGATTCTTCCGGCTGTTCCCGGCCGCCCTCGTTCACGGCGCGCTGGCCAGCGTCAACGCTCGCGAGAAGCGACCGGTCGTCTTCTACATGCATCCGTGGGAGCTCGATCCCGACCAGCCGCGGCCGCCGATGACGTTCGTGCAGCGGTTCCGTCACTACACCGGCCTGGCGACCGCGGAGCGCAAGCTCGCCGCTCTGCTCGCCGCGTTTTCCTTCGGCTCGATCGAGACGGTCTTCGAAGAGGTTCGCCCGGCCCGTCGGGTCGCGGCGCGGGCCTCATAACCCATGCGGGTCCTGTTCGTCACGCCACGGCTGCCCTACCTGCCGTGCCACGAGGCCGCGCGTCTCGCGGCCTCGCACCTCGTCGACCACCTCGTGAGCCACCACACGGTCGCGATCGTCGCGGCGACGGGCGGCGGGGACACCCCCGCCCGGCGCGGCTGGCTCGCCTCGCGCGCGGCGGTCGTCGAGACGGTGCCCGGTGGCCGCTGGCGGCGCGCGCTGTCCGGCCGCCCCGCCGACGCCCTCGGCGCGCTGGATCGCCTGGTCCGCTGGGTCGCCACCAGGTTCGCGCCGGACGTGATCCACCTCGAGGACGCGCTGCTCGCGCCGCTGGCGCGGGGGACCGCGGCGCCGACGGTGCTCGCCTGCCACGAGTCCGCGACCCTGCGCGCACGCGACGTTCGCCGGGCGGGCAGCTCGGCGTGGCGTCGGCTCGCCGCGCGCCTCGACGAGCGCGTGGAGACGACGTGGGCGCGCACGTGGTTCGGCGCGGCCACCGCCTGTGTGGTCGAATCCGAGGACGATCGCCGTGCGCTTGCCGAGCACGTGGCGCTCGAACGCGTCGAGGTCATCCCCGCGGGGATCGACGACGCCAAGCACGCCTACCGGCGTAGCGGCGAGCCCTGGCGCCTCGTCTTCACCGGCGATCTCTCCGCCCCGCGCGACGTGGAGGCCGCGCGTCGCCTGGCCGGCGCGATCCTGCCGCGCGTGCGCCGCGACGTGCCCCGGGCCGAGCTGCTGTTGGCCGGCACCGACGGCACCGCCGACGCCGCGCGCGCGCTCGGGGCCCTGCCCGGCGTGCGCGTCACCGGCAGCCTCGGGGACCTGCGCGCCAGCGTCTGGGGCGCCGCCGTGTACGTGAGCCCGCTCGACGCCGGCTTCGGCCGCACGGCGCGCCTGCTCGAGCCGATGGCACTCGGCACGCCGGTGGTCGCCTCGCCCCCGACGCTGTCGGGGCTGCCCGGCGTGGTGGCGGGCCAGCACGTGCTCAGCGCCGAGAGCGACGAGGAGTTCGCGAGCGCGATCCGGCGCCTGCTGCGCGAGCCGCTGCTCGCGAACACCCTCGCGCGCACCGCGCGCCAGCTCGTCGAGCGTCGCTTCACGTGGCGCACGGTGGCCGAGCGCTACGAGACCCTCTACGCGCGACTGGCGCCGGCGCCGGCGGTGCAGGCCACCGCGTGAGCGCGCCCTTCGTCGTCGGCGTGGCGGGAGGGAGCGGCAGCGGCAAGACCGCGCTCTGCCGCGCGCTGGCCGGGGGGCTGGGCCCCGAGCGCGTGGCGATGCTCTGCCACGACGCGTACTACCGCGACCGCAGCGAGCTGCCGGCCGCCGAGCGCGCGGCGCTCAACTACGACGTGCCCGACGCGCTCGACACGCCGCTGTTCCTCGAGCACCTGCGCGCGCTACGCGCGGGGCTGCCCGCGCGGCCGCCGCGCTACTGCTTCAGCACGCACCGGCGCATCGGCGAGGACGCCGTCGTCGAGCCCCGGCCGGTGCTGCTGGTGGAGGGGATTCTCTTGCTGCACGAGGCCCAGGCGCGCCGGCTGCTCGACCTGGCGCTGTTCCTCGACGTGCCCGACGAGGTGCGCCTGGCCCGGCGCATCGCGCGCGACACGAGCGAGCGCGGACGCACCCACCGCTCGGTGCTCTCGCAGTTCGAGGCCACCGTGCGCGGCGCGCACGCCGCCTACGTCGAGCCGACCAAGGCCTTCGCCGACCTGGTGCTGTTCAACATCGGGCGTGTGGACCGGGTGGCGGAGACGGCGGCCGGCGTCGTCCGCGAGCGGCTCGCGCAGCGCCGCGTGGAGGCCGCGTGATCCCCGCCACCTTTCAGCTCTGCCGCAACGCGCAGCACGAGGGCGCGGTCCGCCGCGTCGTGGACGGCTGCGCCGGCTTCCTGGCCGATCGCCTGCCCGGCAAGCTCGTGGGGCTGGTGCTCACCGGCAGCTTCTCGCGCGGCGAGGGCACGGTGCTGGCCGTGAACGGGCACCTCCGCGTGCTCGGCGACATCGAGTTCCTCGTGGTCGTGCCGCGCATGACCGACTATCGCGCGCTGCGCCGCCGCGCCGGCGACTGGGGACGCGAGGCGAGCGCGCGGCTCGGCGCGCCGAGCGTCTCCGTGGACATCGAGTTCGGCCCCGTGGAGGTCGGCTACCTGCGCCACCGCGCGCGCCCCTCCATCTTTGTCTACGACCTGGCCACGCACGGCAAGGTCGTGTGGGGCCCGCCCGATCTGCTGAGGGCGATCCCGGCGTTCGGGCCGGAGCGCATCCCGCGCGAAGACGCGCTGCACCTCGTGTTCAACCGGACGATCGAGCAGCTCGAGGCCTACGACCGCCTCGACGGCCTCGCCGGCGAGGCGCTGCTCGACGTCGCGTACCAGCGGGTGAAGCTCGTGCTCGATCTCGCCGGCTCCGCGCTGGCCTTCGCGGGCGCCCACGCGACGTCCTACGCCGAGCGGCCGGCCGCCTTCGCGCGGCTGCTCGCGAGCACGCCGAGGCTCGCGGCCCGACTTCCGGCCCACTTCGAGCGCGAGCTCGAGCGCGCCGCGCGCGCCAAGCTCGACCCGAGCGGCGAGCCGCTATTGCCCCACGGGGACGCCGGCGCGCAGCGCGCGTGGCTCAAGCGGCGGATCGTCGACGGGGTGCCGGCGCTGAGCGCGTTCCTCGTGTGGGAGCTGGAGGAGCTGACGGGCCGGCACGCGCCGCTGAACGCGCTGCTGGCGCGCTGGACCGCCATGCCGTCGCGTTCCCAACGCCTGCGGGAGTGGGTGAAGCTCGCCCTGCATCCGAACCGCGCGCCCCTGCCCGTGAGTCTGCGCCGCGCGCTCGCGCTGGCCCGGCGCTCGACGCCGCGCGCGCTGCTCTACGCCGCCGGCGCTCTCGCCTACGTCGACCTGGCGCGCGACGGCAGCCGCGCGCCCACGGACGTGAGGCCGCTGCTGCCGCTCGCCGACCGGGCCGCCCCGCGTACGCCGGCCGCCGCCCGCGCCGCCGTGACGGCGCTCTGGCGCTGGTGCGTTCGCAACAACTGAGGGAGACATGGACACGCCGCTTTCCATTTACGTGCTCGTGGACGCGCTCGGCTGGGAGGTCGTCCGCGACCGCCCGTTCCTCGACGACGTGCTGCCCGACCGCCGCTGGCTGACGACGATCCTCGGCTACAGCTCGGGGGCGATCCCGACGCTGCTGACCGGGCGGACGCCGAGCCAGCACGGCCACTGGAACCTCTTCTACTACGACCCCCAGCGCTCGCCCTTCCGCTGGACGCGCGCGCTGGCGCCGCTGCCGAGCCCGCTCGTGGAAAACCGCGTCGCGCGCCGCGTGCTGAAGTCGGCCGCACGGCGGCTCTCGGGCTATTCGGGCTACTTCTCGCTCTACGACTATCCGGTGGCGCACCTGCCGTACTTCGACCTCACGGAGAAGCGCGACATCTACCAGCCGGGCGGGCTCGACTGCCCCTCGCTGTTCGACGCCTTCCGCGGGCACGGTCTGCGCTACGAGTGCTACAACTACCACGCGCACACCGACGCGCAGATCCTGGATCTGGCGCCCAAGCGCGCCGCCGCCACCGACGCGCGCGTGCTGTTCCTCTATCTCTCCGGGCTCGACGCCGAGCTCCACTGGCACATCCACGACCCGGAGCACGTCAAGCGGACGGTGGACTGGTACGAGGCCGGGCTGCGGCGCGTCTGGGAGGCGGCCACGCGCGCGCGCCGCGACGTCCGGATGTTCGTCTTCTCCGATCACGGCATGACGCCGATCCGCTGGACGTGCGATCTCCGGCGCGACGTGGCCACCCTCGGCCTGTCCGTGCCCGGCGACTACCTGCCCGCCTACGACTCGACGATGGCGCGCTTCTGGGTCTGGAGCGATCGCGCGCGCCGCGTGCTCACGGACTTCCTCGCCGAGCACCCGTGCGGGCAGCTCATGACGCCGGGCGAGCTGCAGCGCCTGGGCGTTGCGTTCGACGACGACCGGTACTATCACCTGCTCTTCCTGCTCAAGCCCGGGATGCTGCTCTGCCCGAGCGACATGGGCTCCGTCCGCTTCGCGGGCATGCACGGCTACCACCCGAGCGATCCGACGGCCGACGCCGTGCTGCTCTCCAGCGTGCCGGTCGACCGCGGCGTGGACCACATCACCGGCATCCACGACGTGCTGCTGGAGGACGCCGGGCTGCGCGAGAGCGCGCGGCGCCCGGGCGCCGCGCCGATGTCCCCCGTCGCGCCGGGCTCGTCTGTGGGAGGCGCCTAGATGAAGCGCGTGTCCGTCCTGTTCGCGCTGACCTCGCCGGTGCGCGGCGGCATCGAGGAGGTCGTCCTCGCGCTGGCGCGGCGACTCGATCCGCGCGAGTTCCGCCTGGCGCTGGCCGCGCCCGCCCCGCTGCTCGAGGCCTTCGCGCCCGACCTGAAGGGCGTGGCCGTCGAGACGCTGGCCGTCGAGGCCGAGTCGTGGCGGCGCCGTGGCGAGGTGGCCAGGCTGTCGGCGTTCATCGAGCGCGTCCGGCCCGACATCGTCAATGCGCATCTGTTCCGCTCCACCGCGGTGGCGGCGCCCCTCGGGCGCTGGCACGGCGCGCGCGTCGTCGAGACCTATCACGGCCGCGAGGGCTGGCGGCGCGGGCTCCTCGGCGGCCACTTCCTGGCCGACCGGCTCGTGTCGCGGTTCGTGGATCGCGTGATCGCGGTGTCCGAGGCGGCGCGCGCCTTCCTCATCTCCGGCAAGGGCTACGACGCGCGCAAGATCGTCGTCGTCCCGAACGGCCGTGACCTCTCCGTCTTCCGGCCCGGCGCCGGCGGCGACGCCGTGCGCAAGGAGCTGGGCATCGACCGCGCGACGCCGCTCGTGGGCGTGGTCGGCCGCCTCGAGGAGCAGAAGGGTCACGTCTACATGCTCGACGCGTGGCCCTCGGTGCTGTCCGAGTTTCCCGACGCGCGTCTGCTCCTCGTCGGCGACGGCAGCCTGCGCGGCGCCCTCGAGCGCCGGGTGAAGGATCTCGGGGTGGCGCCCTCGGTCCTCTTCGCCGGCTTCCGCGCCGACGTCCCGCGCGTGCTCGACGCCCTCGACGTCCTCGCCCTGCCCTCGCTCTACGAGGGCATGCCGCTCACGGTCATCGAGGCCTCGGCCATGGCCAAGCCCGTGGTCGCCACCGCCGTCGACGGCACACCGGAGGTGATCCGCGAGGGCCGCACCGGCCGGCTCGTGCCGCCGCGCGTACCCGCGGCGCTCTCCCGCGCGCTCCGCGCCGTCCTGCGCGATCCCGCCGCCGCCCAGGAGATGGGGCGCGCGGGCCGCGACTTCGTCCTCGATCGCTTCGACCTCACGCGCCAGGTCGAGGCCACCGCGCGCGTCTATCGCGAGACGGCCGGCGTGGAGCGGCGGAGGCTCGCGGCGTGAACGCCCTCGCCGTCGTCTTCTGGGCGGCCGCGGCCCTGCTCGGCTACACGTGGGTCGGCTACCCCCTGCTGCTGCTCGCGTGCAGGCGCGCGGCGCCCGGCGACGCGGCGCGACGGCGCTCCGTCACGCCACACGTCTCGGTGATCGTCGCCGCCTACAACGAGGCCGGCTGCATCGTGGCCAAGCTCGCCAGCACGCTGGCGCGCCAGCGCTATCCGCACGCCAGGCTCGAGGCGATCGTGGTCTCCGACGGCTCGACCGACGCCACCGACGCGCTCGTGCAGCGCTACCCCGACGATCGCGTGAGGCTCGTGCGCCAGGAGCCACGCGCCGGCAAGTCGCCCGCGCTCAACCGCGGCGTCGCCGCCGCGCGCGGCGAGGTGCTGGTGTTCACGGACGCCAACGCGCTCTTCGCCCCCGACGCGATCGCGCGGCTGGCCGCGCCCTTCGCCGACCCCCGCGTGGGGCTCGTGAGCGGCCAGGGTCTGTATGGCGCCGGCGGCGACGCGCGCGTGGCGGCGAGCGGCTACGTGCGGTTCGAGGCCGCGCTCAAGGCCGGTGAGGCCGGGCTGGGCTTCCTCGCCAGCGCCGACGGCGCGATCTACGCGCTGCGCCGCGCGCTCTACCGCGACCTCGCCGCCTCCGAGGTCAACGACCTCCTGCATCCGATCCAGGTCTGCCTGGCCGGCTATCGCTGCCGTTTCGACGCCGACGCTCAGACCGTGGAGCCGCCCTCGAGGGACGGCGGTCAGGAATTCCGTCGCCACGTGCGGATCATCGCTCAGGGCGCTCATCTCCTGCGTCGGTGGCTCCCCGCGTTGGTCCGGGCGCGGCGCTGGCGCGCGGTCTGGATGCTGGTCTCGCACCGGGCGCTGCGCTGGACGACCGCGCCGTGTCTGGCCGTGGCGCTCGTCGCCAACGTGCTCCTGATCGGCGCCGGGCCCGTGTACGCGGCAACGCTCGTCGCGCAGGGCGTGTTCTACGCGCTGGCCGCCGCCGGCTTCGTGGCCGAGCGTCTCGGCCGCCGGCTCGGGCCGCTCGCGCTGCCCTACTACTTCTGCACCGTCAGCGCGGCGGGCGTGGTCGGCCTCGCCCGCGCCGCGCGCGGCGGCGCCGAGGCCGTCTGGACGCCGGCGGGCCAGGCGCTGCCGGAGCGCGCCGCGTGAGCACCGAGACCGTGACGCCCGAGACCGCCGACGGCAGCGTGCGCGCCGCGCTGATGCGCAACACGGCGTGGTACGGCCTCGTCACCTTCATCGGCCTCGGCTCCGGGCTGGTCATGTCGATCGTGCTGGCGCGCGGCCTCGGTCCGAGCCTCATGGGCGACTACTCGTACCTGCTCTGGGCGCTGCGGGTGCTGACCGCCATCGCCACGCTCGGCTGGGCGCTGGCCACGGTACGGTACACGGCGGAGGCCTACGCGCGCGGCGAGCGCGCGCGCGCGTGGGGCTTCGTGCGCTTCTTCATGCGCCGTCAGCTCGTGACCACCGTCCTCGTGGTCGCCGGCGTCATGGCCGTCGTGCTGACCGGAGTCGAGCCGCGGCTGCGCGTGCCGTTCGTCGTGCTGGCGCTGATGCTGGTGCCCGTCACCGTCGAGGGCATCTACACGCACGCCGTTTTCGGCGCCCAGCGCTACGACCTCACCACGCAGACGAGCACGGTGAAGATGGCGCTGCACCTGCTGGCCTCGATCGTGGTCGTCGCCCTCGGTTTCGACATCCTCGGTCTCGTGCTCGCGCTCATGCTCGGCACGACCGTGTCGTGCTTCATGCAGCGCGCGCGCGCCCGCGAGGTCCTCGCGGGCCCCTCGGTGCCGCCGCCGGCGGCCGCGCGCGCCGAGATCCGCGGCTACGTCGCCTCGCTGGCCGTCGTCGCCGTCCTCGAGGCGCTCGTGCGCGACCGCTCGGAGATCTTCTTCCTGCGGCTGTTCGCGCCGCCCGAGGAGATCGCCTTCTATAGCCTCGCCTTCGGTCTCGCCACGCGGGTGATGGTGATCCCGGAGATCGCGGTGGGCGCCCTGCTGCCCACGCTGTCGGCGCTGCACGGGCGCGGCGACCGGAACGAGTTCGAGCGCGTCTATCGCACGGCCATGCGCTACGTGGCGCTGTCCGGTGCGCCGATCGCCGCCCTGGTGGCGGCCCTCGCGCCCGGCGTCATCCACTGGCTCTACGGCGCCGCGTACCTGCCGGCGGCGCGCCTGCTCGGCGTGCTCGCGCTGGTGGCGGTGCTGGGCGCGCTGCGCAAGGTGGCGGCCGCCTCGCTGCAGGCCGTCGGCGACCGCCACTGCGCGCTCACGGCCACCGGCGTGGCCGTCGTGCTCAACCTCGTGCTCGCGTTCCTGTTCATTCCCGGCCACGCGACGGCCGGCGCGGTGCTCGCCAACAGCGCGGCGCAGCTGGTGGCCTCGATGTGGGCGTTCATCGGCATGGCGCGCCTGCACCGCGCGCGCGTCCCGGTCGGCGACATCGCGCGCATCGGCGTCGCCGCCGCGCTGCTCTTCGCGGTGGCGCGCGTGGTTGCCGGCGACTCGCACGAGCTTCCACGCCTGATCCTGGCGGCCGCCGCGGGCGCCGCCGCGTTCCTGGTGGCCGCGGTGGCCACCCGCGCGCTCGGCCCGCGCGAATGGACGCTGCTCACGACCTCGACGCGCCGGCTCCTGGCTGCACGGGCCGGCGGCGCCTGACCACGGGAGAGTTCGCATGCGCATCCTGATCACCGGCGGAGCGGGCTTCATCGGCTCCAACGTCACCGACGCCTTTCTGGCCGCGGGCCACGACGTCGCGGTCGTCGACGACCTCTCGTCCGGCTCCGCCGACAACATCGCCCCGCGCGCGCGCGTGTACCGCGTCGACATCCGCGACGCCGCGCTGGACGGCATCTTCGCGGAGGAGCGCCCCGAGGTCGTCTGCCACCATGCCGCCCAGGTCAGCGTGCGCCGCTCGGTGGAGGCGCCCCAGGCGGATGCCGAGATCAACGTGCTGGGCTCCCTCAACGTCTTCGAGGCCGCCCGCCGCCACGGCACGCGCCGGCTCGTGTTCGCCTCGACCGGCGGCGCGATCTACGGCGAGCAGACGGGCCCGCCGGCCGACGAGACGCATCCGTGCCGGCCGCGCAGCCCCTACGCCGTCGCCAAGCTCGCCGTCGAGCACTACCTCGACTACTTCCGCGCCACCTTCGGCCTCGAGGCGGTCGTGCTGCGCTACGCCAACGTCTACGGGCCACGGCAGGATCCGCACGGCGAGGCGGGCGTGGTCGCGATCTTCATGCAGCGTATCCTGGCCGGGCTGGCCCCGACGATCTTCGGCGACGGCGAGCAGGTCCGCGACTTCGTCTACGTCGAGGACGTGGTCACCGCCAATCTCGCCGCCCTCCGCGTGGCCACGCCGCGGGACGAGACGGCCATCTTCAACATCGGCACCGGACGCGCCACCACCGTGAACGCGCTCTGGCGGGTGATCGAAGCCGTCGCCCGCCCGACCGTGGGCGCCTATTACGAGCCGGTGCGCTCGGGCGACGTGCGGCGCAGCGTGCTCGATCCCTCGCGCGCGGCGCGCCTGCTGGGCTGGCGCCCGGCGGTGGGCCTCGAGGAGGGCCTGGCACGCACGTGGGCCTGGTTCGTCGAGCACGCGGGCCGCAAGGCGGCTGAGGCGGCGTGAGCAGGCACGAAGAGCTCGCCTCGCCTTCGGCGGCGGCGCGGCCGAGCGCGGCGGGCGCGTCCCGCCCGCGCGCGGAGACGACCGCGGCGGTTGCCCTCGGCGTCGCCGCGCTCGCGCTCTATCTGCCGGTGCTGCGCGACCTCGTCTCGGTCTGGCTGCGCGTGACCTATTACAGCTACGGCTTCCTCGTTCCGCTCTTCAGCGCGTATCTCGCCCGGGAGGCATGGAACGCGTCCGACGGCGCCCCGCCCCGCCCGGCGCCCGCCGGCCTCCTGGTCACGGCCACCGGGCTCGCGACGCTGGCGCTCGGCATCGCGGCGGACAGCCTCAGCCTCCGGGCGCTATCGCTGCCGGGGGTCCTGCTGGGGCTGGCGCTGCTGACGCTCGGCC